>Ga0210398_10003045_pt1 | contig 16147 bp, 12 predicted proteins | sample IncBWC4OmetaG_FD_161047 | JGI IMG/M metagenome (GOLD analysis project Ga0210398, IMG submission 161047) | Forest soil microbial communities from Barre Woods Harvard Forest LTER site, Petersham, Massachusetts, United States - Inc-BW-C-4-O | ecosystem: Environmental > Terrestrial > Soil >...
GTCGCAAACTTCAGGTTACGCGTTTCGGCGTATTCCACGGCTTCAGCGTAGCGACGCTGAGCCATGCGGGTTCGCACCAGCTCGTCGAGGGTCAGGTGGTATCCGGGAAACGTCTTCAAAGCCTGTTGAAGGGTCCCATCGGCAGCGTCGGGCTTACCGCTCAGCCGGCTCAGCCGGGCCATCGCCGTCAGGATCCACGCTGTCTCTTCAGTTTCGAGGGGTGGAGTTTCCTGCAGGGCTTTGCCCAGGAAGTCGAGCGCGCCATCGATGTCACCCCAGTCTTCGCGCAGTGCAGCTCCACAGAGGTAAGCCGGCACATTGCCGGGGCGAAGGTCCATTGCCCATTGCGCCCATTTCTCGGCCTTATCGTAGTCGCCGAGCGCGCCGGCCGCTTCCGCCATGTAAGTCCAAACCAGCACGTCGTCCCGCATACGAGAGTTGAGAGCCTGGGCCAGATCTAACGCCTCGCGATATCGATCCTCGCCGAGCAGCACGAGCACGCGGGCCTGCTGCCCTTCGAAGTTGCCGGGCTGGATTCGAAAGGACTGCGCGAGCGCCTGCTCGGCTTTCTCGAAGTAGGAGGCATCTCCGGTTTCACGCGCGCGGCGGGCCAACGCCAGCGCGAAGTCGTTGTAAGCCTGGAACCGGTCAGGCTTCTGCCGGATCTGAGCTTCGGCAGCCTGAATGCGGCCTTCGGCGGGCGACAGTGCGCCCGGACCCGTCTGGGCAGAGGCCGTCGCCGCAGCGAGGGCAAAAAGTAAAAGGGCAGATCTCATGGAGAATCCGATCCGAGGATTAGGAAAAAAGGGCGGGATTTGCACCCCGCCCTTCCTGGAGGACCGCGGCAGCCTGCCTGTGGTCAGTTCGTGGCGCAGATGTCGCCCGGGTTGATGTTACATCCCACGTCTCCGGGATCGATGTGCTGGCGGTTGCGGCCGCTCGGGCAATAGTCGACGTAGGGGAACGAGGTGTGGAAGTGGGTGTTGGGTTCCACCAGATTGGTGCTGTTGTCGGTCGCAAGGTCCGTGATCACGTCGTTCACGTTGACGCCGTCACCGAGCACGTTGTTGGGAAACACGTCGCAGTTGCTCGTGTGGCTGGCGCCGCACTGGTTGCCGGCCAGCACGCCCCCCACCGCCACTCGCAACGTGATGTCAACGACATCGTCCGCAAGGCGGCGGCCATTAGGGAAGCCGGCGCCGTCGCCCGCCAGCAGGCCCAGCCGGCTGGCCTTGCCCGGAGCTGTAGGAGCCACGCCCGTGTTCAGACGCAGCAGGTCTGCGACCGGCCCCGACGGCGTTCCGGTAGCCGCTATAGGCGGAAGATACTCAACCAACGGCAGCAGATCGTTGCGCGGGGCGGGCGGAGAGTAAAGCGCGCCCGGCACCAGCACGGAGTAAAGCGAGTCTACAATAGCCGTGAAACCCGGGTCGAGGTCGTAGCTTGCGAACTGCGAGTCATTCACCGGCTGCGACATGCTCCAGAAGTCCTTGGTGCCGGTGCCGATGATCAGCTCGTTGATGAGAGGATTGCCGAGGCGTTGAATCTGGCTGAAGACGCGTGCGTTGACGGACGGCGAAACGTCCGGAATGTCCAATTCCGGAGTCGGGGCCCGGCGAATGGAGATGCGTGTACGCGCCGTGGTGCCCCAAATCCCGATGGTGGCGTGAGGGGAAGTCGCGGGCTCAATGACTCCGGTGCTGGTGAGCGCGGCGATCGGCACTTGAAGGGCGAGAACGTTCACGGCGTAGCCGGAAACAGTGTCCGCCGCGAAATTGCCGTTGGCGCCGTCGGTCGAAGTTCCCGGAGGGTCCGTCGGTGCGTTCATTACACCCGGAATTCCGCTGGGGCCGGTATGGAAATTGCCAGTATCGAAAGCGCCGCCCAGGTCGATAAAGAAGGGATCGTCGACGGTGCCGGTGAAGGTGGAGATCCCCAGGTTGGTCTGGGTGTAGGTCCCGGCGGCGTACATCGCCGCGTAGTTAATGGTCCGCGGACCGGCATTGGCTGGGACCACGTAGAAGGGCGATCCGTCGGTGTTCGTGATCGCCGTGGAAACTCCGTTCTTGATCATCGTTACGGTATAGGTCTGGCGGAAATTCAGGCCGGGGTTGCTGAAAGTGCTGATTTGTCCGGGAATGCCGGGGGCCGTCCCGCCGCTCGATGAGGTGAACCCCGCCAGGCCCGTGTAGACCGTTGGCAGTTGGTACTGGGTTGAGAAGCGGAACTGGAAGACGATTTCGCCCTCACCGGTGTTGTTGTTGTCGACGTGAATCTCGTAGAGGATCTTGGGGTCAAAAGGGAACCAGTTCGGACCGTTGGCGGGCTCCGCGAAGGGATCAACACCCATGATCATGGTGATGCTTGCCGGGTTGGTATCATTGCCGTTGACGTCGAAGCTACGGAAGGCCCACACATCGGTGATGTCCGCCTTGGGATCGAGCGCGGTGATGGGCGCCTCGCGATGGCTCGAAGCGATCATTCCTGTCGGACCCACCAGCAGGGCGGGCGCGGCCGAGATTGCCGCCAAGGCCAGAATCAGGGCGACGAGCGGTCTCCTTCTCTTGCTCTTGCTCATAATCATTCCCCCTTCTCGGAGAGTTCGGTTGTGGAGCGATTCACCGTTTGAGCTTACTGTTACGTGCACGCGCGCACCGGGGTTCGTCGTGGCGCTACGCTAAAGTTGTCGGGCGCAGATTCTTGCCGCCCGGATTGTACTCAAAGCCAGCCTGTTGAGCAAGTCGTAATAGACCGACCCAGCCCGGAGCGCCTTGGTAAGGGCACAGTCGGCAGCATCCCGCCGGGCTAGGGGGTCTTTAGAGCATGCAAAGATCAATACGTAAGAAAGGCCCGTACCGGTTTTTTGGAGCCGGTATCGGTTTTCGGAGGGAGATGCCGCCGGAGTTGGTTCGGGATAGAAAAAGGAAAAGGGGAGGCTCGCGATACCCAAGATACATCGCGAGTGGCACAGAAGACGAAGCCGCCACCCTTTGCTTAAGGTGGCGGCTTGGCTCGTCAAGGTGCAGTGCGGTCAGTTCGAGGATTTGGCGGGTGTGATGCTGTCGACGTGGAGTTCCTTGCTATCGGTCAGAGTGCCGCTGACCGTCACTTCCATGCCGATGTTATCCGCGCTCACCGCATCCTGGTTGTGGATGGGAGTCACGTCTTTGGTGGCGGAGTTCACGAACACGTATTTGCCCCCACCCTTGATGCATTTCACGGCGCATGCCTTATGGTTGGCGGAAGCGCCCTTGGCGCCACAGCCGCTGTCGCTGATCCACCCCGTCCAGGTATCGGCCCGGAGTTGGCCGACGGCCAGGAAACCGAGAGCTACCAGCGTCACAGCCGCCATACTAAGGGTTGAAAGTACTCTCTTCATCCTTCGTTCCTCCTCTTCGAATGTTGCCGCCACTGGCTGCAAGGCGAGCGGCTCTGCCTGCTGGTTTCGCACTGCGACTTGAACCGGAGTTCCGCGAGTGCGACCCATCTCCCTGCACAAAGGAGTATACGCTTACTGGGTATCACTCGGATTGAAAAAATAGATCAGGACACCGGGCCGATGAGAACCTTGGGCCCGGTCGGGGCCGGGACACCTCCGACAGGCTCAATGGTAACCGCGAAAGCCTTGGCCGTCAGACCACGAGGCAGGGCGGGCAGGATCACCTCTCCGTTACCGCGCAGGTCCGCGTTGAACAGGCCGGCGTCGATGGGTGCGCCCTCGGAGGGAATCAGCCAGAGTTCGTAGGTGTGTCCGGCCGCCAGTGCAGGCAGATCGGCAGCGTAAAAGAGTAATCCCTTGGAAGCGTTGTAGAAAGCCTTGCCATGAGGCACCGGCCGCGCTGCGACGGGCGCAAGTTCCACCTGGATTGTTTCGGGCGCCGTAAGGACGTCGAGCGCAGCCTGGGCGCGCGCGCTCTCCTCCTCAAGCTCGCGGCTCGAGGCTTCGAGCTGCACGTGGGTCGCCTGGAGTTGGGCCAGACCCGCCTCCAGCCGGCGATTCTCCCTTTCCAGCCAGGCGGCCGCCACGAGCAGCACCACGGCGGCTGCCGCCCAAAGCGGCGTCCAGGGGCTGCGCCGGTAACGAGCGGCCGTCGGCGCCTGCAGCGGCTGTTTGGCGCGGCGATCGACTCGAAAACGATCGAGCACTTGCTCCCTGACCTCGGGGCGCGGCGAAGCCTGAACGGCCGCGAGGCCCAGCAGCGACGCGCGGCTACGGGTGCCCTCGAGCTCGCGACGGCATTCAGCGCAAACGGCGAGGTGCGCTTCGAATGCCGCCTTGTCATCGCCGTCGAGCACGCCAAGGGTGTAGAGCTCGAAGTCCTCTGCGAATTGGGGATGTCCGTTCATCAGCTCGTCAGGATTCAAACGCCTTCTTCAACGTTGCCATCGCCGTCCTCAGTCGCGTTTTCACCGTTCCCAGAGGATCGCCGGTGCGCGCTGCGATTTCTGTTTGCGTCAGACCCTCGAAGTAGGCGAGTTCCATTGCCTGACGCTGCCCCTCGGGCAACGAACCCAAGGCCCGTCGCACCTGGGCCACCATCTCGTTGCGCGCGGCCTCGTTTTCCAGGTTGAAGCCGGAGGCCGGCATCAGATCCATGGGATCGCCCGCGGACGCGAGATCCCGCCGGCGCAAGCGGTCAATCGAGCGATTACGCGCCATCACCAGCAGCCAACTGGAGAGGCTGCCGCGCGCGGCATCGAACCCTGCCGCCGCCCGCCAAAGCTGATGGAAGATGTCCTGGAGTACTTCTTCGGCGGCCCCGGTATCGCGCAGGATGCGGTTCGCCACGGAATACACCAATCCCCCATAGCGATCGTACAGGGTTCCGAGCGCCGTCTCGTCGCCGGCCAGAATGCGGCGGATCAGACCCTCGTCAGTGTCCTGGCGTGCAGGCTCTTGCCGCGCTATAGGATCCACTCCGCTTCTCTCCGAGTAATACGCCTTGAGAGCTTAATCGGATTCTCGCCGCGGGACAACAGGTTTGCCGTGGCTCCGGTCGATGGACACCGAGGTTATGACCCTCAGATCGGACCCGCGCTTTGAGCGGCCTTTCTATGGATTTCTGTAGCCAGACTGCGTATTCCAGTAATTCGCGCGCGGAGCGGCCGCGATTCCTTACGTATCCTGCTGATTTAACGCCTGCTCCGCGAGGGGCGCTATATGGACCGTCGATTGCACTAGCGAGGCCGGGCCGGAGAAACCCATTTTTGGAGGACTCCGTATGCCCGAGGGTGCCTACCCCGGTTTTTCCCTTCGCAGGATACTGAACACCTTGCTCGCAGCCACGTTCGCGCTGTCGCTGGCGGCGGCCCCCGCTCTGGCCGACAACCTTTATGGGACGATTCGAGGAACCGTCACGGATCAAACTGGCGCCACCGTCCCGGGTGCGACCGTCACCATCATCAACACTGCAACCGGAGTGTCACGAACGGTGACCACCCAGCAGGACGGCGCCTTTGAAGCCATCAATTTGCAGGCTCCGTCGGACTACAGCGTGACTGTGGAGGCGGCCGGATTCACCAAGCTTGTAAGCACGAATATTCACCTTGATGTCAATCAGGTGTACGTCTCCAACGCCGCGCTCCAGGTGGGGGCCACCGCCACGCAGGTGACGGTTGAGGCGAATCCTGCGCAGATCAACACCACCAGCATGCAGCTTGGAACCACCATCACCGGCTCTACCATAACGGACCTGCCGCTCAATGGCAGGAACTGGATCCAACTGCAGCAGCTGCAGCCGGGTGTGGTCGGAGGCTCCGATCGATTTGGCATGACCAGCGGCGGCACGAACTTTTCAACCAACGGTTCCCAGACGCAGCAAAACGCCTTCCTCGTGAACGGCGTCGATACCGCTGACATCTCGCTGAACACCGCCGGCATCATTCCGAGCCCTGACGCTATCGGCGAGTTTCACATGGTGACCAGCACCATCAACCCGGAATACGGGCGCAACTCCGGAGCTATCCTGAACGCCGTAATCAAGAACGGCACCAACAACCTTCATGGCGACGCCTTCGAGTTTTACCGGGACACGGGCCTGGACGCTCGGAACTTTTTCCAGCCCACCGTTACGCCGTTCCATCAGAACCAGTTTGGAGGCACCATCGGCGGCCCCGTGATTATCCCGCACGTCTACAACGGCAAAGACAAGACTTTCTTCTTCTTCTCCTATCAAGGCACGCGAAACGTGGTGCCCCAGGGTTCTTTAGAGCAGACTGTGTTTTCGCCGTCCGAACTTAACGGTGATTGGGCCGGCCTCTCGACCGCGAAAGGGACTTCGGCGTTCCCTCTGGTGGGCGATAGCGGTGCGACCTATCCCGCTGGAACCCCGTACTCCACCATTTTCTCAAACAACGTGATTCCCCAGGCTGATCTCAATCCGCTTGCCCTTAAGCTCACGAATCAGTTTGTGCCCATGCCGAACGCCCCGGGCAACCAATATCAGTTCAGCCCGTCCACGGTTGGCTTGGATGACCAGTACATCACGCGTGTCGACCAGACCTTCAGCAGCAAGGATTCGATTTGGGGTTACTGGCTGTGGGAGCGCAATCCGACCACGAGCACTTTGCCCTTCGCGGGCGCGACGCTGCCCGGATTCGCCTCGGACAACGTCCTTCATGCCCAGCAGTATGCCCTGGCTTGGAACCACATTTTCAGCGGCACGACCCTGAATGAGGCGCGCTTCGCCTACTTCCGCTTTAACTTCAACGCGGTGAATCCGGTGGACCCCATCAACCCCACCAGTTACGGATTCACCGGGATCAACCCCCAAAACCCGGCCATTGCTTCCATACCGCTGATCAATATCACGGGGTTCTTCAGCCTCGGTTTCAGCGATGAGGGACCTCAGCCTCGCATCGAGAACACCTATCAGGCCATCGACAACTTTTCCAAGATCATAGGACGGCATACCTTGAAAGCCGGCTTTTCAACCGACCGGTTCGAGGTCTATAACCCGTTCTATTTTGCCCTGAGCGGTCTTTACAATTACACGGGATCGGGCACGTATTCTACGGGCCTCCCAGCCGTGGACTTCGTGCTGGGATTGCCGGACAATTACGTGCAGGAAAACGGCGCTACTATTAATGCGCGCTCGAGGGAGTATTACTCCTATGTGCAGGATGAGTTTAAGCTGCGGCCCAACCTCACCCTCACCTTCGGTACCGGCTGGGACATTGACACCCCGTATCTTAACCTCTCGAACGGCGGTTTGAACGTCAACGCTTTCCGGCCCGGACAGCAATCCACCGTCTTTCCCACCGCGCCGCTCGGTGTGCTCTGGCCCGGCGACAAGGGCATCAACAGCGCTGGCGGCATCAACACACCCTATGCGAACTTTGCTCCCCGCTTTGGTTTTGCCTGGAGCCCGGGCAATTCTCAGAAGTGGAGCATCCACGCCGGAGCGGGCATTTACTACAACCGCACCGAGGAAGAGATCGCCTTGCAGAATCTCTCCACGCCTCCCTTTTCAACGATCTCATTTGGAGTCGGAGGCGTCGGCGGCAGCCCCAGCTTTGCCGCTCCCTACACCGGGTGGTGCGGCGCAGCAGCCCCGACAGCTTGCTCGGCGTCGAACCCGTTCCCCTACACCGCTCCCAAGCCCGGCGCGGCGGTTAACTTCGCTGCCCTGGAGCCTTTGACCATCAACACGCTGAGCCCGAACTTCGGCGTGCCGATGTCCGAGAACTACAACCTGACGGTCGAGCGCCAATTGACCGGCTCCATGACTCTCAGCGTGGCCTATGTCGGCAACGTGGCCCATCACCTTGAAGGGAATTACGAGACGAACCCTGCGGGGCTGGCCAACGGAACAAACCCCGTGGCCGCTGCCGCCGGCTGCACCGCCGCCAACCTCGGCACTTGCGCTCCGCAGACCTTCCGCTACAATCCCGTCACCACCGGTCTCGCGGCGATCGACGAGCAAGCCACCGACTTCAACTCCAACTACAATTCGTTGCAGATCTCGGTGAACAAGCGGTTGAGCCACGGGCTTTCATTCCTCGCGGCTTACACGTGGTCCCGTTACTTTGACCAGAACTCGACCGCGGATAACCAGGACGGCTTCACGCCGCCCGGAATCAACCCCTTCAGCTTCACCAGCATGTATGCCCCTTCGGACAACGACGCACCGCAGCGCTTTGTGTTGAGCTATGACTACGACCTGCCGTTCTACCACTTCGTCCACTCCTGGCGTCCGTTGACCGACGGCTGGAAGCTGGTCGGCATCGCCACGTTCCAATCGGGCTTCCCGGTGCTCGTCTCCGACTCCGCGAACCCGTCACTCACCTGCTGGGGCTCAGTGGAAGTTGACGACGTGCCGTGCTGGGACCGTCCCAATGTGGTGGGCACTGCCCAGATCAATAATCCCCGGACGAACAATCTTGTCTACAACAACTCGGGCTTGAATCCAACCGGCCAGTCGCTGCCGAACTACTGGTTCAATCCCAATGCCTTTGGCGTCGCAGCTCCGGGCACAGGAATCGGGAACTCCTCCCGCAATCCGCTTTACGGCCCCGGAATCAATAACTTTGACATGTCGCTGTTGAAGGACATTCACATCACCGAATCCAAGTACCTCGAGCTGCGTTTTGAGGCCTTCGACGCCTTCAACCATGCGCAGTTCGGGGAGCCGGTCGGTGACGTGAACAACCCGAATTTCGGGCGCGTCCAGGCGACCTACAACGGCGGCGGCAACGCCGAGCGCCTTCTGCAACTCAGCGGGAAGATCTACTTCTAAAGCTGCGCTGCTCGCTGAATGAATCCACAAGGGGCGCCCTCGAGCATCGGGCGCCCTTTTCCTTCGCCCGATCGGGGACACGCCCGGCACGCCTCTTTTCCCACGACCAAACCCACGCCCAAAACGAACTTCTTACCCGGTCAGTGAAATCGTGTCACGTTCGGTCGTGGATTTGTGCCGAACGCGTGTGTCCGTAATCAATTGATTTCGAATGAATTATGCCCCTTGCGAAGATCTGGTACCTACCTTGCACGAAACCTCCATACCCCCATGTCGAGACGCGGCCCGGGGAATGCTTCCGAGAGCCGCCACGGGCTAGTTTAGTCTGGGGAAAGGAGTTTAAACTCATGCGACCGATTCGCCTCACTCGCTTCGCTCTGGTTCTTGCATGCGCGCTCGCACTCGGCGGATGCGGCCATGTTGCCAACAACGCTGGACAGTCCAAGCAGGCGACCGGCAGCCAGTCGCAAACCGCCAGCGGTCAATCTCAGCCGGCTCAGCCGGCCGAACCCCAGGCGCAGACTCAGCCTGCAGCAGTGCAGCCTGCCGATGCCGAGTCACAGCAGCCTGCTAATCCGCCCACGCAGCCCGCCACCGGTGCCGAGCAGTCTGCGGCCAGCAGCGGGCCTGTTACAGCTGCTGGGGCAAATCAACTGAATCAGCCAGGCGAGGAACTTCAGGATCAAGCGCAGGCGCAAGCTCAAGCGCAGCCTGCCGACAACACCGCCCAAAACCAGGGTCAGCCGCCCGAGGTGACCATTCCTGATGGCACGCCGATTGAGGTTCGTCTAACCCAATCGCTCGGCTCGGCCCGTAGCGCTCGAGGCCAAACCTTTGCCGCTACGCTGGACGCACCCATCGTGGTGGGTAACGCAGTCGTAGTCCCGCAAGGGGCGAACGTGACCGGCCAGATCCTGTTCGCGAAGCGCTCCGGACGACTCAAAGGGCCGGCGGAACTGGCCGTGACGCTGACGTCGCTCGAAGTAGATGGGCAGTTTTACGGGATCGTGACCTCACACAAGAACTGGCGGGGCGAGTCGCACAAGAAACGCAACCTCGGGTGGATCGGTGGCGGCAGCGGGGGCGGCGCCCTCATCGGGGTGGCCGCCGGCGGCGGGGTCGGTGCGGCTATCGGTGCGGGCGTGGGCGCCGGTGGAGGCGCCGTCACGGCTTTTGTCACCGGCAGGAAGAATATCGTTTTGCCGTCTGAAACCCGGCTCCGCTTCGTGCTCCGCAGATCTGTCACCGTTACCGGAAGCTGACGAAGCCCCACGAGTTCACGCGATCCCATCCGCCCAAAGGCCGGGGTGGTAGGGACACCCGCGCCACAGTTTGTTTCCCAGGCTCGCGAGCGCCGCCGATGGCGTCGTTGTTGTTTTGTGATTCCCTCCTCATAGTATCTGCCCAAGCCTCCAAGAAAGCGTTGAACCCGGGGCCAAAATTTTTGTTGACAGTACGAATCTCTTCGTAGTATGGTGTGCCCATGACGAATCGGAACTCATTGAAACCGACTGCCGGCGAGCTCGAGATTCTCCGCGTTCTTTGGGATCGAGGCCCGTCGACGGTACGTGAAGTATACGAGGCACTGAGCCGGAGGAAGGCCGTGGGTTACACCACGGTGCTCAAGCTGCTGCAGATCATGACGGCCAAAGGCGTGGTAAGCCGCAACGAAGAGCAGCGCGCGCACGTTTACGAGGCCCGCCGCCCCGCGGACGAGACCAAGCGGGACCTGGCGGGCGACATCATGCAGCGCGTGTTTGGCGGGTCGGCGAGCCAGCTCATGCTGCACGCGCTTGAAGGCCGGAAAACGTCGCACCAGGAAATTGAGGAGCTGCGGCGGATGCTGGATGACTACGAAAGGGGAATGCGATGACTCACCTCCTGCTCTCTCCGGCGGTACTCCATCCGCTCGGCCTTGTCCTGATGCACTTCCTCTGGCAAGGTTTTGCCTTGATGGCGCTCGCCTGGGTTTTCATGGCGGTTTGCCGCAGCGCCCAGGCACGGTACGCCCTGGCCGTCGGAGCGCTGGCCGCGATGCTGGCGGCTCCCATCGTGACTTTCCTGGTGGTCCGCCCCAGAAGCTCGGCGGCCGCATGGCCGGCAGCGGGGTCTTCCACGGCGGCCCACCAGGTGACCCGGACCGTGGCTCGTGTGCTGGCGGTAGGCACGGCGCTCATGAACGCACAAGGTTCGCCCAAAGCGCCTCGGGCGCCGCGCCCGGATGTCTACCTTTGGCTCGCGGAGGCCTGGTTCGCCGGAGTGATCTTCTTTAGCATGCGCGCCGCCGGAGGGATGCTGGTGCTTGCGCGGTTGCGCCGCCGCGAGCTCGGTCCACTTGCGCCCGAGCTGATCGAAACCTGCCTCAACCTGCAGCGCCGTTTGGGCCTGACCCGGGTGATTCGCTATTGTGAGTGCCGGCTTCTGGACGCGCCCGCCGTGATCGGCTGGTTCCGTCCCATCGTACTGCTGCCGCTGACCGCAGTGACCGGCCTGTCACCCCGGCAACTCGAGGCGGTGATCGCGCACGAGCTCGCGCACATCCGTCGCCTGGACGCCTTCGTGAACCTCTTCCAGACGGCGGGGGAAACCCTGCTCTTCTATCATCCCGCGGTATGGTGGCTCAGCGGACGCATCCGCGCCGAACGTGAGAACTGCTGCGACGATGCCGCCGTCGAGGTGTGCGGTGGCCCCGCCGAATATGCCCGCGCATTGATGCTCATGGAGGAGTTGCGGACGCCGCCTATGCTGGCCATGGCTGCTAATCAGGGCTCGCTGCGCGCGCGTGTGCTGCGGCTCCTCGGATCTCGTGGCACGCCTCGCCGCGGACAACGGGAACTCCGCACCGCCGGCTTCGCGGTCGCGCTCCTCGGCATGGCCAGCATGGTGTTGGCCGGCAATGCGCTCCTCGGCATGGCACACAGCGTTCTCGATTCCCGTCCTGCGCTCGCACACGAAGCAGCGGTAGTAACCGCTCGCATTGACACACACATCGTCCTGCACGAGACGCTGGAGCGGACGCTGCGCGCCGAACGCGCGGTGGCAGCCACACGCGTCGTTCACACGGTCCGGGAGGCTGTCGTGTTCCGGCAGGCCGAAGCTTCCGACGCTCCGGCCGCCTATCCCAACGTGGCCTCGTACACCACCCCGGCGCCCGATCGTGATCCCAATCCGGAGGTGAGTCAGAACGCGAGCGGGTCGAGCGAGGAGGCGAACGGCAAGGAATCGTATCTCGACGGACTCGCTTCCGCCGGGCTCACGAACCTTTCCGCCGACGAACTGATCGCCCTGAAGGTGCAGGGCGTGACCCCGGCTTATGTCCGCGCGATTCACGACCTGGGGCTGAAGCCGAGCGTGGACGAACTGGTTGGAATGAAAGTGCAGGGTGTGACGCCGGAGTATATCCGTGATGTGCGCGCGCAGGGTTTCAATCCGAACATCGACGAAATCATCGGATTCAAGGTTCAGGGCGTCTCCCCGGAGTACATCCAAAACATGCGCGCCCTGGGCTTCAATCCCACGGCGGACGAGATTGTCGGGCTCAAGGTGCAGGGCGTGACGCCGGATTACATCCGTGAGATGCACGCCAAGGGCTTCGACCTCAAGCTGGACGACATCATGGGGATGAAAGTACAGGGCGTGACGCCGGAATACATCGACGCCTTGCGCGCGGCCGGATTCAAGGTGACGGCGGAGGAGGTGATCGGCATGAAAGTACAAGGTGTGACGCCGGATTACATTCGCGACATGCGCGCCGCCGGGGTAGACCCGAAATCGGACGAACTGATCGGACTCAAGGTCCAGGGCGTCACCCCGGAGTACGTTCGCGAGCTCAAAGCCGAGGGCATCAAGCCGACGGCCGACGAGTTGATTGGCTTGAAGGTGCAGGGCGTGACGCCGGAGTACATCCGCGGCATCAAGGCTCAGGGCCTGAGTACGAATGTGGACGAGCTTGTGGGGATGAAGGTGCAGGGTGTAACACCGGAGTACGTCCGTGACATGAGGGCCGCCGGATTCAATGCGACCACGGACCAACTCATCGGCATGAAGACGCAAGGCGTCACTCCGGCGTACGTCAAAGCCCTACAGGCTGCAGGGCTGAAGAATCTCGATCTCGATGATTTGATCTCCGCAAAAGTGATGGGCGTAACGCCGGAGTTCATCGAGAAGGCGAAGAGTCACGGATTCAAGGACCTGACTCTCGAGAAACTGATCGCGCTCAAGCAGGCCGAGGTGTTCTAGGCTCGGGAAGACGAAGGCCGCAATCAGATTCTTTTCGCGCAAAGAGGGAGGACCTCATGAAAATGCAACGAATCGGGACGTTCATCGGACTGGCGATCGCGATCTGCGCATTGCACGGCTTTGGGCCGGCGCGCGCCGCGGACACCGTGACCGGCGACTGGACGCTCAGCCGGTCGGATGACCCGGGTAAGGTTCGCTTTGCGGTGATCCGCCACGACCACGGCGATCATTACCAATCGAGCTCGGACTGGGCCTTAAACCAGTTTCAGGGTCTCGACGTGTCGGCCTCAGGCCGCCATGAGGTCCACTTCGCGATTTCGCGTGAAGCAGGCAAATTCGACTGTGAAGGCTTTCTCGATAACGGCGAGGGAGCCGGACTGTTCCATTTTTCGCCCAATGAACAGTTTCCGCAGCAGATGAAGGCCATTGGTTTTGATGGCATCGACTCTGAGAAGCAGATCAGCATGGCGGTTGAAGACGTCACCGTGGAATTTGCGAAGGAAATGAAGGCCGAGCACATCGAAGGCCTCGACACCGACAAGCTCATCGCCTTTCGCATCTTCGGCGTGACCACCCAGTTCATCGAGGAGATGCGAAAACTCGGGGTCAACGTCAATGACAGTGACAAGCTCGTGGCGTACCGCATTCATGGAGTGACCCCGCAGTTCGTCCAGGGCCTCCGGGCAGCCGGACTCAATACAAACGACGGCGACAAGCTGGTGGCCTTTCGCATCCACGGCGTCACCCCCGAGATGGTGCGGACCCTGCACGAAGCGGGCTACCAGCCCGACGAGGACAAGCTCATCGCCATGAGGATCCACGGCGCCACGCCGGAGTGGATGGCCGAGCTCAAGAAAGCCGGCTACGACCACATGGATCTCGACCAGCTCATCGCCTTCCGCATCCACGGCGTGTCGCCGGAGTTCATCGAGCAGCTCCATGGGCTGGGCTATTCCCATCCCGACCCGGATCAACTGATTGCCTTCAGGATTCACGGCGTGACGCCGGACTTCATTGCCAAGCTCCGCGACCGGGGCATGAAGGACCTGACGCCGGACCAACTGGTGAACCTGCGGATCCACGGAATCGACTAGCGCCCCCGGCCGCCGTTACGGCGTCGCCTTGTGCGGTATCCTCACAGGTCCAGGCTGCGAGCCTCCCCCGAACAGTATTCCTCGTACGCGATTCCGCAAGTCCCTCGACCGGGAATATACTTCCCGCCGCCCGCGAGCGAAACCGCGGAAACAGGCAGTTTCGGGCGCTGGGCTCTCCGGAGACGTACGCCTGCCATCCTCCGTGGTCCGTGGAGACACCCAGCATTGAAAACTCGACTGGACCTTGTGTTTAGCGGCGGTCGGGGCGTATTCTGGCGGTCGATTTAGAATTGAAGAAGGAAATTCTAGCTTGTCAAATTGAAGGGCTCAAGATGAACGATCAACAAAAGGAGCAGCGTTCTGGAGCGCGGGATCAGCGGCTCCGTGCGGCGCTCGATCAGCATTGGGCGGCGTCCGATGCCAACGATTTTGAAACGGAGCACCTCATCTATCACGAGGACGCGGTGCTCGATTACCCGCAGTCCGGCGAGCGAACCCGCGGTCGGCGCAACATACAGGGCCAACGCGCCAGTCAGCCGAGCAAAAAACGGTTTACTGTCCGGCGAATCATTGGCGGCGGCGATCTTTGGGTTACCGAACTCATCCTGACCTATGACGGCAAGCCGTCCTACACCGTGAGCATCATGGAGTTCAGCGGCGTCAAGGTTGCGCGGGAAACACAATACTTTGCGGATCCATTCGTGGCTCCCGGGTGGCGCGCTCAATGGGTCGAACGGATGAACCCATAATCGCGAGGCGCGAGAATTCGTCAACGCCGTCGCCGTGTGGGTATCGTTACGGCACATCCTCCGATGGAGTGACAAGGGGTGGATTGGAAACGGTTGGTCCAGTTTGCGCTGCAGGGTAGCGGTGGTTTGGTACAATATGCCGTCCTGCTGGTACGCGTTTCGCTCGGGCTGTTCTTCGCCGTCTCCGGGGCAAACAAATTGTTTGTCGCCGGGGGCACGCAAACCATGTACAAAACTCTTGTTGAGGCCAAGGTCCCGTTTCCCCACCTGATGGTTTATTTCGTGTCGGGTGTCGAATTGGTTGGCGGATCCTTGCTGGCCTTGGGGTTTCTTTCGAGCCTGGCCTCCGTGGCTCTACTGGTCGACATGCTTGTTGCCATCCTGACCACCAGGCTTTCCGCCATGCCCAAAGGACTCTCGCCTCTGAACTGGCTCGATGATTTCCTCTATCTTCCGGAATTTTTATACGTGCTCTTCTTTATCCTGCTGATCTGCTCTGGTCCGGGAAAGTTCAGTGTCGATTACTGGCTCGCCGGCAAGTTACGGACGTGATCGATCGGCGAAGGAGCTTGTTGCCATTCGAGTTCGGTTTACAAATCTCTCTAAGGCAAGGCCCTTACTACGCACAAGAGAAGCTTCCTCCGGATCTGGCTGGTTCACGCGAGCCTTCCGATCACTTGCAATCCGGAGAGGTCATGTACGTCGTACCGGCAGGGTCGACGGTCGCTGACGGGACTGCAGCCTCCAGACTTTGAAGTTGCTTCGGAATTTAGATCGGAAGCTGAACAGGACGAGAAATGCGAAAGGGCAATCGAGCGCGACTGATTCTTGCAGGCTTGGTTTTGTTCTGTCTGGGTATGGGCGGGGCGAAGGACGCTTCGCGCCTGCTGGCTAACGAGCCTCGGGCGGTTCCGTTAGTTCAGCTAACGCCGCCGCTCCTGAACTTCGTAACCGGGATCATCAATCCGACCAGCTGATAAGCCGTCGTCCCAGCCACCCACGCTTGACAGATTAAGCGCAATGCGAGAAGGCGCGCCTGCCGTCGCACAGGGCGCCTTCGTGGCCGCTCGCCAACGAGCGGAGAATAGATACCGAACTAAAGACAGTCTTATGAAACGGCGGCGATACAATCCACTTCAATATCAAACCCGCCGTTCCAAGCAGGAACATTGATAAAAATGCGCGCGGGCGGATTTTCCGGCCTCAGTGGTCACTTCAAAACCGGCCAACGGTGATCAGGGCAAAACCGGCCAACGGAGATGGCCCCGGGACTTAGCTCTTTTACTCTGTCAGGGCCGGTTTGGTCAAGCGATCTGACCGAACCGAG
>Ga0210398_10003047_pt1 | contig 16140 bp, 14 predicted proteins | sample IncBWC4OmetaG_FD_161047 | JGI IMG/M metagenome (GOLD analysis project Ga0210398, IMG submission 161047) | Forest soil microbial communities from Barre Woods Harvard Forest LTER site, Petersham, Massachusetts, United States - Inc-BW-C-4-O | ecosystem: Environmental > Terrestrial > Soil >...
ACAAACAGCCGCCAGTGCGCCGGCAATCGGCGCCACAGCGCGCAGGCGAACGCGGGTCATCGTGCTAGCCTCCCCGGTCAAGGCCCGGATTGTCGGCAACGCCCTTGAGAACGACGCGATTGGGCCACTTGATTTTCACGGTCTTTTGCCTTTGCAGATAACCAGCGACGACGTCGCTGACAGGCTTGCCCGCCTGCTGATTGACCGATGCCCAACCGGCGACGCGATAGCTTTTGTCCGCATCCAGCATCGTTCCATCGTCGAGTGTCATGTCGGAAATGCGCTTGCCCGCCGCTTCATTCGGCGCACAAGCATAGTCCATGCCGCCGATACGGACCATGTCGCCGCCCTGCTGATAATAGGGATCGGGGTTGAATAGGTTATCGACGATATCTTCCATTACCGCCTTGATTTGGCCCCCGGTCATGTCCGTCACATACACCTCGGGATAGGTGATCGCAGTTTCCGCCAGCACGTCGTCCATGGTGATCGGCTGACCGGCCAAGAGAGTGGTGCCCCAACGGAAGCCTGGCGACAATGCGATTTGCGCATCGAGCTCGTGGCGGAGCGCATCGCAAATCACCTGGTCCATCGGGCCGGTAAAATTGCCGCGCCGATACAATAGCTCATCGGCCGTAGCGAGCTTCTCGCCGAATTTTGCCGTATACGGCGCGCGCAGCCGATCGATCAGCGCCTGCATGTCACGATCGGGCTTGATGAGGTTCGTGTAAATCGGCAGCAAATGGTAGCGTGCGTCCTGCACGCCGCCGTTGCCGATATCGAGATCGAGCACCGCGATAAATTTTCCACTCGACCCGGCATTGGTGACCAGCGTCTTTCCCGCGGCATTGGCGACGGCGGTGGGTCGCGGCACCGCGTCGTGGGTATGGCCGCCGAGAACGACGTCGATGCCGGTCACGCGGCTGGCAAGCTTGAGATCGACGCCCATGCCGTTATGTGACAGCAGGACGACGGCATCGACCTTGTCTTGTTGGCGCAGTCCATCGACAACTTTTTGCAGCTCCGCGTCGCGGATGCCGAATGTCCAATCGGGCGTGAAACGTTTGGGATGAGCGATCGGCACATAGGGCATGGCCTGGCCGATGATGCCGATGCGGTGGCCGTTTACTTCCTTGATCGTCGCCGGCTTGAAAACGCGTCCGGATGCGGAATCAAACGCCGGCGCATTGTTGAAGGCGGCTTCGTCCGTCAAAAACACGTTCTGCGCCAAGAACTCTCCTTTGAACCCGTCGAGATTCTGCCGCAGGACTTTTTCACCATAGGTGAACTCCCAATGGCCGGTCATCGCTTCGATGCCGAGTAGATTCCCCACTTCGACCATGTCCGCGCCTTGCATGGCGTCGGCTAAGCCGCTGCCTTGCCACAGATCGCCGCCGTCCAACAAAACCGAATTGCCGGCGCCGGCTTCACTGCGCAGCCGATCGATCAGGGTCTTCATATGGGCGAAGCCGCCCATATGGCCGTAGCGATGAGCAGCCTCCTGATAATCGAGGAAAGTGAAGGCATAAGACGCGCGGCTACCCGGCTCGATGCCGAAATGTTCGAGAAATGCCTGGCCGACCAGATGCGGCGGTTGGCCGGCCATCGCGCCGACGCCGATATTGACGCTCGGCTCGCGGAAATAGACCGGCAAGAGCTGCGCGTGGCTGTCGGTCATGTGCAGCACGCGGGCATTGCCGAAGCGCCCGATATCGTAGGGGTCGTCGGCGGCTGCAAGGCCGATACGCGGCACAACGCCGGAGAGCGACGCCGCCGCGAGAACTTTCAATACGTCGCGGCGACGCATCGCAATGCTCCTCGATGACGTTTCAGGTCAGCGGATGACGGCGTTCTTCCAGGCCGTCGCCTGTTCTTTGGCTTGGGCGATGGACGCATTGGCCAGCGCCTCGGCCTCTTGGGCATGCTTAATCGCCTCGCCGAAATTCCCGACGTCGGCCGCCTTTTTCGCCGCCTTGAGCTCGGTGTCTGTCGTCGTCCATTGGTTCTTGAGCGCGCCCGCTTGATTTTCGGCGGCCTCCGCCCTGGCGTAGGCCGCCTTGAAGTCGTCGGCCGAAGCCGCCAACGCCGCCGTCGCCAGCCCCGTGGCCGTGAGGACGACGACGAGCCTGCTCAAAGCACGCATATGAACGATCATGGGCGTGCACCCGGTCCGGAGATCGGCAGGCCGTTACTCATATACGACAGATAATATTCGACATCGCGATAAAGCTCGTCCTCGGGCTTTAACGGCACGCCGCGCACCTGGCTGTTGCACGTGATCAGCCGGCGGCTCGTCGTCCCCATGCCGCCCCATTCCGAGCGATAGATCGGCAGTGCCGCGACAATGCCGAGCGCGGGCGCCAGCACTTCGGTGCGGATATGGTCGCCCGGACTCTGGACGTGACAACTGGCGCAGGAGAAGTTCAGTTGACCGCGACGCGTGTAGAAATACTCTTCGCCCTTACGGTAAGCGGCCAGCGCCCGCGGATCGTTGGGGATCTTGATGTCGAAGGGCTTGCCGCGTGACGTGAAGGCCATATAGGCCGTCAGCGCCGCCATATCGTCTTTGGTATAATCGAGCGGCTCTTCGCCATTGGTCTGACGGCACTCGTTGAGCGCCACGTCGAGCGTAATCACTTCGCCCGACTTGGCGTCGAAATAGGGATAGCTCTGGCGGATGCCGATGCCTTTGTTCGCAAAGCAATCGGCATAGGCCTTGCCGTTTTTGAACGGCGTCTCGAACATCTGTTTGCCCTTGTCCAGCGCGAATTGGTAGGGCGGAAAAGCGTCGATCTCCACCCACTGCTTGCGCAGATCGGCATTCATCGAATAGGGCCCGTTGACGAAATCGTTCAACGGCACTTTGGGAAAGCGTTTGGTGAAGTAAGCGCGGAACGCCTTGAAGTCGGCCTTGGGATTGACCGAATCCGCCGCGGACACCGGCGGCGCGGCCAGACAAAACAGCGCAAGTGCCAGCAAAATTGCGCGACGCATCGACATCCTCCCTCCATTCAACGGCGCGTTCTCGCGCTATTGAATTTTGCCGACCAGTGAATCGGTTGCGCCTTTGTTGTCGACCCAGCTGACCGTCAGGTCGTCACCCTTCTGCGCGCCCTTGAAGCTGAATTTTATATAGGGATCCTTGGAAACGGCGGGGCCCCAATAGGCCGTGAAAACCGGCTTGCCGGCGTGCTCGAACTCCACAACCTCGATATAATGCGGCGGAATGAGATTGCCCTGCGCGTCCTTGATGAAACCGGAGTCCATGGGGTGCTGCAGCAGCGCCTGCACTTCCGTGGTGTCGCCGCTTGCGACCGCGCGCATGCGAATTGTCGATGCCATCGAATTTGCCTCTTGTCGATTTATCCGCTCAGCCGCCGCAGCCGCCGACTGTGACTTTGACTTCTTTGCTCGCGCTGAACACTTTGTCCCCTGACGTGACCAGCGCGATTACCTTGCTGGTCTTGGCCATTTTCAGCCGATTGGCGACCATCGGCGCAGTACCGGATGGTATCGGGTAATTAGCGGCCAGCGGGAATGGATTTTCGGAAACCATGATGGCGATCGAGGTGACGTCGGGAAGCGTCGTGGAAACGGAGATCGGCACTACGGCGCCGTTCTCGGCGATTTCAGGCGCGTCGAGATTGACCTTATCGGAAGCTTCCGGCGTCTTGCCGGCAAAAAGCGTCTTGATCGCATCTGCCTCGGTCTTTTGGCCGAAGGCGTCTTTCGGCCACGTGGCGGCGTCGGCGGCAGCGCGCGCCGGACTAAGCGGCGCAACAGCAGCGAGGCCCCATCCGGCCAGACTTCCGGCGATCGCGCCTTGCACGATCACCCGCCGTGTCGGCTCGGATCGTGCGTTTGTTGTTTTTGTGAAGGCTTTGTTGTCCACGCAACGCTCCTATCGTGTGTAAAGAAAATCGACCACCGAATCGATTTCCTGTTTGGTCAGAATGAGATTCCGCCCGAATGGCGGCATGACGGTGAGCGGATTTCGTTTGGTCTCGTCGAAGATGATCGCGGCGAGTTCGTTGCGGTCGGGATAACGGCTCTTCATGTCGGACAGCGGCGGGCCGACATTGCCGGGTGCATCGCCGCCCTTGATGTCGTGGCAGGTCAGGCAATTGCCCTTGCTGCGGTCGAAAGCCAGCGTCTCGCCGGGCATTGGCGATGACGCGGCGGCCGGTTGCGCCGGCTGCGCGATCGCCGCATGTGGAAAGATCGGCATCGCGCTTAACACGGCGCCGGCAATGATCGCCGTCATTCGCGCAGATTTGATCGGTGCGGACTTGATTCGTGCGGACGTGGTTCGTGCAGGCGTGGTTCGTGTAGACGTGGTTCGTGTAGACTTCCGTCCACCTTGCACCGCACCCTCTTGCGAAGCTCTTACCGTCACTGGACTATTTCCCGTCATCGTGGTCGAGCGGCCCCGCGGTTCGGCCGCCAAGTCCTTGCCTCCGCGGATGAGATAATTTTCACAGCCGTGGGGTCGATGCAATCTTTCGATTGTCGCGGACTGCACCGATTTCGACATCCGCTGCGTACAGACCGATTGGTCAAAATACAGAAGTATACCAGCGTTCGATGCCAACAACCGCGGCAATGCCTATTGCATTTTTCTGGGAGATGGAGCGTTCGGATTTCAAGACTCCGAACCGGTGAGCGGCACCAAAAGCCTCCCCGGGGCCGCTATTCCGGCGGATTCACCGGCGAAGTCGTCGAGATAGTGGTTTGCGGCGTTGTGGTTTGAACGACCGGCTTTCGGACCGGGCGGATCCGCCTGATGATAACGCGCCGCCGGGCCGGTTGTGGCGATGGTGTGCCCGATGGCACGGTCCATTGAAAGGCCGGCTGTAAAGTCGTGAAACCCTGGACCGGTGCCGCTGGCCGTGTTCGCTGGATCCGGCGCACGATTATCGGCCGGTGGCGTAACGTCATCCGCCTACGCTTTTCCGGCGCTGGAGCCGACGGGCTTGCCGGTGCGATTTCGGATTTCGGCGCGGATTCATCAGGTGATGGGACGGCCGGAGTTCGTGCCGCCAGATCACCTTCCGCGCTGGATTTGGCATTCTGTCGGCCGTCCTGCGGAGCGTCCGACTGACCGTCTGGAGCGGCAATTGAGCCCGTCGCGGCGGGACCCGGCGTCTCGGTCGCATGATCGGAGGAAGCCGGCGCGGGCGCGGGTTCAGCCGTAACATCCGATGCCGTTGCAGGGGCGTTCGCAGCGGCGGCAGGATTTGCCGCCGGCGCAGGGGCGTTCGCAGCGGCCGCGGGATTTGCCGCCGGCTTAGACTCAGGCGTAGGCGCATTGGAAGGCTGCAGCGTTTGAACGACCGCAGTGCGATTTGGCGTTTCAGGACTACCGAGGGCTTCGACAGCGGCGGGTGGTGGCGGCGCCTGGAAGCGAAATTCGAATGGCGCCGCAGTATTCACGACCCGCCCCGGCGGGGCCGCATCGCTGGAGCCGAGCTGCAATGGCGTGCTGGCGTTCGACTCCCGCAGAAAGGAATCGTGGCTGACCCGAAATTCAGCGAACAGGCCCAATGCGCAGCTGATGCCCAGGATCGAGGCCAGCACCGCCACGACCATCAGGCGCAAATTCGGAAACATTCGACCTCGCGAACGCCCCGCGCGATCCGCCAATCACTACGGCCCGTAGTCGGCCTAAGCGCCATGAGTTGGTGAGTCATGGCCGCGAAATCGTCGTCAGAGTAGGGCCGGACAGTCCCATAGCCCGGCGCGCGCGAGAGTAGCTGAGTCGGGGAAAGCACAAAATTAAAAATAAGTCCGAAAAATAAGTCCGAAAAATGAGCCTTAGCGGAATCCAAACCGCGCCACTGCAGGTGGAGAAAAGCGCATGCCTTAACCCAACAATTACCAATGCGGTGGCGCCCTACCCGGGCCCGTTTGGCGCAGTGCCGGACTCTCGCGGGCCGACCTTTGCCATAATTCAACGGGACCACCGCGCGTTTTCGGACAAGTGCGCCGCATTGCGGCGTGCGCGCCTTGGAATCATCCAGGCAGCATCATACCGCCGCCCAATTACCTGCCGACCATCACCCATGACCGCGTAGGAACGCGCATCGCAATAAAGCGCGTCTGTTTTACAAGCGCGGCAATTGGTGGGTGTCAGACGTTGCGGATCTGAAGCGCGATTGTGTGTGTGTGGCGTAGCGCCTAGATTCGCCGCTCGGGGGTAGCTATGGGGGGACTGCGGCGGCTCAATCGGCCATTTCCGGTGGTATGCGTATTGGCCGTGGATTTGCTGCCCGCAGCAATTTCCCAACAATTCGGTCCCAGTGAGTGCGCCGGTCCGCGACCAGTGCCGGCTGAAATTAATCTTGTTGCGCTCGGCGAACGTCTGAACGCCAACTCGATCCTGTCGGCAATTCAACGCGAGTTTATCGGCTACGACTGGCGCATCGCGTAACCCGTCGATGTCAACGATACCCAGTGCGCCAGCGCCAATGACTGAAGGAGACGAATACTCGTTTTATAACATCGGAGCTTGAAAGCATGGGAGGCGATCATGAGTTCTCCGATCCATCAAGTTGAAGATCTCGACCCGGCATTGCGATATGCGCCGCGGTGGGCCCGAGACCGAGTCTCGCCGCTGCCGGGACGCCCTCTTCCGCCGCCCGCGGCACGGCCGGCGCGAAGAGCAAGTCCCGAATTCAGCGGCGATCGCGCCATGGTCGAGCTGCAGCGCCAGCTCATTCTCGATCCCGACGCTATTCCGGAGCCGTCCGCGGACGACGAGGGCGCTTTGCGTCCGATCGTGCTGCGCTTTTCAGCGGTGATGGGACTTGCCGCGCTGATTGCCTGGGGCGTCGTATCAATCCCCGGCATGAAGAAGGCCGGCGATATCATACCGCCGGATGTAAGAGCGCCGGCAATGACCATTGATCCCGCCAAGGAGTCCGCCAAGGATCCCGACAAGTCTGCGGATCGTGTTCAAGCGCAATCAACGGATGCCGCTCCGACTGTGAACCAGGGATTGGCGGCGATGAACAATCCACCGCCGGCGGTCTCGCCGGGTCCGATGGTCGCCTCGATTGCGCCGATGCCGGCCATCATGGCCTCGCAGCCGGCAACCGTGGCTCCGCAGCCGGTATCGCCACCGGCAGCCGCGCCATCGGCACCACCAGCTACACCGGCACCGACCAACAACGCGACTGCGCCGCACATCGATAATGCGGAGATTGCCGCGATGATCAAACGCGGCAAGGACATCCTCATGAGCGGCGACATCATTTCCGCACGCCTCTTACTGCGGCGCGCGGCGGATGCCGGCAGCGCGGAAGCCGCACTGGCGCTCGGGGCCACCTTTGATCCGATCGTCATCCGGCGGCTGGGCGTCGTGGGCATGACGCCCGACACCGCGCAGGCGCGGCAATGGTACCAGCGTGCAGCCGATCTCGGCTCCGCGGCGGCCATGGGTCAGCTCGCGAAACTGGAGCAGACGCAATAGCGAGACAGCGCCTGAAGGTCTAAAATTCTTGGCCTCTGATCATCACCAATTCGCTGAGCACGCGGCCGCTCCCGGTCGGCTTGCAGATTTTCGCCTCCGCTGACCCGCGCATTGACTGGGTCGGTGATCGCCGCCGCCACGCTCCTGGCCTCGGCGCCCTTGGCGCTGGCCTTTTGTGGCGCGTTGGCTTCCTGCTGGGCCGGACATCCCGCAAGGCCGCCGCACGATCGGGTCACGATGCCGGTAAATCTTTGTATTGTGAAACCCCTGTTGCGAAGGCTGCCGAAGCGGCGGCTAAATCGGCAGAATTGGAAGAATAAGGAAAGAAACGCTTGGCGCCGTATGTCCTAGCCATCGACCAGGGGACCACCTCGACGCGGGCTATTTTGTTTCGCGCCGACACATCGGTTGCCGCGGTCGCGCAGCAAGAATTCCCGCAGCACTTTCCCGCCGATGGTGAGGTCGAGCACGAGCCCGAAGATCTGTGGGCAACGACGGTCGAGACCTGTCGCGGCGCGATGCGTCAGGTCGGCGCCGGCGCTCATGACATCGTCGCCATCGGCATTGCCAATCAGCGCGAGACGACGCTTCTCTGGGAGCGCTCGACCGGACGTCCAGTTCATCGCGCGCTGGTCTGGCAGGACCGTCGCACCGCCGATTTATGTGCGCAGCTCAAAGCCGCCGGCCATGAAGAATTATTCGCAGCCAAGACCGGACTTCTGCTCGATCCCTATTTTTCCGGCACCAAACTCGCCTGGCTGCTGAGCAACGTTTCCGGTGCCGCCGAGCAGGCCGCGCGTGGCGAACTCGCCTTCGGCACGGTCGATACATATTTGTTGTGGCGACTGACCGGCGGCAAAGTCCACGCCACCGATGCGACCAATGCCTCGCGCACGCTGCTGTTCAATATCCACGACGGCCATTGGGACGATCAACTCCTGAATATCTTGAAGGTGGTGAAGTCCGTGCTGCCGGAGGTCCTCGATTCGTCGGCAGCCTTCGGTACCACCGATCCAGAAATTTTCGGCGGCGCCATCCCAATTTACGGCATCGCCGGCGACCAGCAGGCGGCCCTGATCGGACAGGCTTGTTTTGCGCCGGGAATGCTCAAGGCCACTTATGGCACCGGTTGCTTCGCGCTCCTCAATACCGGAGAGAATCCGGTTCGATCGCACCACAAACTTTTGACGACCATCGCCTATCAGCTCGCCGGCAGGCGTAGCTATGCGATCGAGGGCTCGATTTTCGTCGCCGGCGCCGCGGTGCAATGGCTACGCGACGGCTTGCACGTCGTGCAAAGCGCCGGCGAGACCGGCGCGCTGGCGGAAGCCGCGGACCCGACCCAGGAGGTCATTCTCGTACCGGCTTTCGTCGGCCTGGGCGCGCCCTATTGGCGGCCGGAGGCGCGCGGCGCGCTATTCGGGCTGACGCGCGCCACCGGTCCGCGGGAATTGGCGCAAGCCGCGCTCGAGAGCGTCTGTTTCCAGACCTTCGATTTGCTCGCTGCCATGAGGGCCGATTGGCGCGAGGCCGGCGCCGCGCTGAAAACCTTGCGCGCTGACGGCGGCATGACGAATTCCGACTGGTTCATGCAATGCCTCGCCGATATCATTGGCAGCACGGTCGATCGCCCGCAGATCAAAGAGACCACCGCGCTTGGCGCTGCTTATCTTGCCGGGCTGCATGCTGGATTTTTTCCGGAGCCGGATCGGTTCTCGGAGCACTGGAGCTTAGAACATCAGTTTAAGCCGCAGATGGATGCTGCAGTGCGCCAACGGAAATTGGCGGCCTGGAGCACGGCCGTGCGCCGCTTGCTCGCGTAACGTGCGAAGGCGCACGTCAAATCGTCTCTCCAAGCCATTGTGATATCTAGATAAGTTTTGCCGCCGCCAGCCGCGTCAGGAACTCGACTCGCCCCAAGAGCGTTATTGCGGACCGGGTGGACGAGTTTTCGTTTCGGACATGATGCAATGTGCGGCATTTGCGGCGAGCTAACCTTCAATGGCGACCCGGCGGGCGTTTCGCTCGCCGCGATGATGCAGCGGATGTGGTCGCGCGGGCCGGACGCCGGTGGCGCCTTCTCGCAAGATCGTGTGGCGTTCGGCCATCGCCGGCTCAGCATCATCGATCTTGCCGCCGCATCCGCCCAGCCGATGATCGATCCGGAACTCGGCCTTGCCGTCGTCTTCAACGGCTGCATCTATAATTTCCGCGAATTGCGCAGCGAACTCGCGGGCAAAGGCTATCGATTCTTCTCCCAGGGCGACACCGAAGTCATCCTCAAAGCCTACAAGGAATGGGGACCGCGCTGCGTCGAGCGATTTTATGGGATGTTCGCATTCGCGATCTGGGAACGCGATAGCGGGCGCGTCGTGCTGGCGCGCGACCGGCTCGGCGTCAAGCCTCTGTACTATGCGGAGCGGCCCGGCCGTTTCCGCTTTGCTTCCACGCTGCCCGCCTTGCTGGCGGCGGGCGATGTGGATACCGCAATCGATCCGGCGGCGTTGCATCATTATTTGAGCTGGCACGCCGTGGTGCCGGCGCCGATGACGATCCTCAAGGGCGTGCGCAAGCTCGCCCCGGCGACGATCTGCACCATCGAGCCCGACGGCCGCCGCCGCGAGGAGACCTATTGGCAGCTCGAAGTCGGTCCACGCGCTGTAGATCGTGCGCTCAGCGAAGCGGAATGGCGCGAGGCGGTGCGCGACGCAATGCGTAAAGCCGTCGATCGCCGCCGCGTCGCCGACGTGCCGGTCGGCGTGCTGCTTTCGGGAGGTCTCGATTCGTCGCTTCTGGTCGCCATTCTCGCCGGGCTTGGACAGAATGACTTGAAAACCTTCTCCGTTGGCTTTGAGACGATCGGCGACGTCGAGGGCGACGAGTTCCATTATTCCGATTTGATCGCCAGCCGTTTCGCCACCGACCATCACCGCATTCGCGTCGACGGCTCGCGGGCCATAGAATCGCTGCCCGGCATGGTCGCGGCGATGTCGGAGCCGATGATGAGCCACGACGCCATCGGTTTTTATTTGCTGTCGCAGGAAGTATCGAAATACGTCAAGGTTGCGCAGAGCGGGCAGGGCGCCGACGAGATTTTTGGTGGCTATCATTGGTATCCGGTGCTGATGCGGTCCAACAACGCTACGGAAGATTATGCCCGCGTCTATTTCGATCGCGATCACGCCGAAATGGCCGAACTGGTTGCGCCCGCGCTGATGAACGGCGACTACAGCCGCGACTTCGTCGACGCCTATTTCCGCAATTGCCGCGGTACGAGCCCGATCGACCAGACGCTGCAGCTCGATGCCGAGATCATGATGGTCGACGATCCGGTCAAGCGCGTCGACAACATGGCGATGGCATGGGGCCTGGAGACGCGGGTGCCCTTCCTGGATCATGAGGTCGTGGAGCTTGCCGCGCGTATCCCCGCGGAGCTCAAAGTGCGCGGCGGCGGTAAACATATTCTCAAGGAAGCCTCGCGGGGGCTCGTTCCCGACGAGGTGATCGACCGGCCGAAAGGCTATTTCCCGGTGCCGGCGCTCAAATATATCCGCGGCGCGTTTCTCGATTTTGTCCGCGACGTGCTCGATGCGCCGCAGGCGCGCCAGCGCGGGCTGTTCAACCGGCCTTATATCGAGCGCTTGCTCGCCGACCCCGAAGGCGAGCTGACGCCGAAGGGCCATTCGAAGCTTTGGCAAGTTGCGTTGTTGGAGTGCTGGTTGCAGACGCAGGGTATCTGAGAAGCAGACATAGAATCCATCGCGCAGGCAACGGACCAAGTCATGGAATTTCGATTCGACCCGAACGAGCGACGACTTCACATTCGGACGCTGGTGCCTCCGGGTGAGCAAGCGCGCGTTTTTGCGTCCGACGATAATTTCCAGTTCGGCATCGAGGAAGAATACTTTCTTGCCGACTCGGAGAGTGGTGAAGTTCCCGCGGAAACGCCGGACTCGCTGTTCCAGGCCGCCGCCTTTGGCGCGCCGGGAAATATCGGCCGGGAGTTTTTGCAGGCCCAGATCGAGGTGGCGACCGAGCCCCATCGCAGCGCCGACGACGCGCGGATCGAACTGCGCCAGCTGCGGCTCAATGCGGCGGCTGCCGCTGCCGAGCACGGGCTTGCGATCCTGGCCTGCGGCACCCATCCGCTGGCGTCGTGGCGCGAGTCGGTGCAGTCGCCGAAGGACCGCTACAACAAGGTCATGGACGATCTGCAGATGATCGGCCAGCGCAACATGTTGTGCGGGATGCATGTGCATGTGGAGTTTCCCGATCCGGCGCGCCGCATCGACGTGATGATGCGCATGCTGCCGTACCTGCCGCTGTTCATCGCGCTGTCGACGTCGTCGCCGTTCTGGCAGCGCCGCGCCACCGGCCTGAAGGGCTACCGTCTCGCCGCTTACGACGAATTGCCGCGCACTGGCCTGCCGGAATTGTTCCGCACCGCGGAGGAATACGACGCCTATGTCGATGCCATGGTGCGATCGGAGGCGATGGCGGATGCCAGTCACTTGTGGTGGTCGATCCGTCCCTCGCTCAAATATCCGACCCTGGAGCTGCGGGCGCCGGATTGCTGCACCCGTCTCGACGATACCGTCGCGATCGCGGCGCTTTATCGGTCCTTGGCCCGGTTCCTTTACGGCCATCCCGAGCACAACGCCGGGATCGACGTCGTCGATCGCGCGATAGCGGTCGAGAACAAATGGCGCGCCCAGCGCTACGGCGTACAGGGCTCCTTCGTGACCCGCACGGGCGGCATCGCCGTGAGCGAAATGCTCGACCGCATCCTCGGCTTCGTGGCGCCGGATGCCGAGGCGCTCGGCTGCGCCGAGCAGGTAGGAAATTGCCGCGCTATCGTCGTGGAGGGAACTTCGGCCGATGCGCAGCTCCGTATCTTTACAGAAAATAAACACGAAGGTGCCGAAATCGCCTTGCACAAGGTGACACGGTGGATTCGCGACGCCACATTGGTGGCGTGACCCTTCGAGACAAAGGCTGAATTATGTGCCGCTGGATCGCCTATCGCGGAGTAACCACGGCGCTCGAGCATTACGTGACCGAGCCGTCCCATTCCTTGATCTCGCAGAGCATTCAGGCGCTCGAATCGACCGCCGGCACCAATGGTGACGGCTTCGGGCTCGGCTGGTACGGCAATCACCCGGAGCCCGGCCTCTACCGCGAGGTCCGCCCGGCCTGGTCGGACGAGAATCTGCGCTACCTGTGCCGGCATCTGCAGTCGCACCTGTATTTCGCTCACGTTCGGGCGGCGACTGGAACCCCCATCACCCGGCCAAATTGCCATCCGTTTGCCTGCGGCAAATGGATGTTCATGCACAACGGCTTCATCGGCAGCTGGAGCCGGCTGCGCCGTCAGGTCGAGGGTTTGATCCCCGACGAGCTCTATCCGGCCCGCATCGGCACGACGGATTCCGAAGCGGTCTTCCTTGCCATTCTTGGCGCCAGCATGGACGATCCGGTCGGTGCCGCGGAAACGGTCTTGGCCCGTCTGACGGCGATGGTGAACGAGACAGCGCCGCCGGACCGGCTGCGCTTTACCGCCGCGCTGTCGAACGGCCGCGATCTCTACGCCTTCCGCTATGCGGTGAACGACCGCGCCAATACGCTCTATTACCGGGAATCGGATGCCGGCATCGTCATTGTTTCCGAGCCGCTCGACCGCGACCACAAGAACTGGATCGTGGTGCCGGAAAATAGCGTCGTCGTGGCTTGCGCCGGCGAGCGGGCGCGCATCGTGCCGCTGTTCCACCGCCACCTGGAAGCTGCGGAGTAGCTACGCTACGCCCCTTTACGGCTTCCAGCCTTGCCCCCAGGCCGGCGGCGTCTTGCCGTCGATGAGGATGAAGGCTATGCGGCACGGCTTTGTGCCGTTATTGACCCATGCGTGATTGGTGGCCTGCTGCACCAACACGTCGCCCGCTTTGACGTGAACCTCGGTGTCGTCGAGCAGCATGTCGATCTCGCCATCGAGGACGATGGCGTAGTCGATGGTCCTGGTCCGGTGCGTATTGTCGTGCCGCGCATAACCTTGCGTCGCCGGGTCGATGCCCATCGAAATGAGGATTTGATGATGATCGACCGGCGCCGTGTTCGGCGCCAGCGGCGCAAAATCGACGATCCGAAACACCGTGCCGTTGGCGGGCGGCGGCACGCCGACTTGCGTTTGCGCCCGGTCGGCGGCACCGCCGACGTCGACCGGCGATTCGCCCGTCACCCATAGCAGCGTCATGCCGTTGCCGCCGGCGTTGCGCTGTTTCGCCGGCAGCGCAGCGTCGAACAGCACCACCGCTTTTCCCTGCGCGTCGTGCCCGGTCACGATCCGGCGCGTCGCTTTCAATTCCATCGTCAAGTCCTCCCGTATTTCGCATCGATATGTAATGTTACTTAGTAGCAAATTTACAGGATCGAGACAGCCCAAAGCTCATCGTTAAATGCGATGCCGGCCGGTTGCAGGCCGGTGGGAGGACGCGTCGTTGCGCGCGCGGCCGCAAAGGCGCTGGAGCAAGAAGCCGTTCGGGCGCTGGATGCGACGACATTCAAAGGACGACGCGGAGTTCAAACCCCAACGCTCGCAACGCTTCCATTGCAATAAAAGCACATCCCCCAGCTTGCTTGCCAAGCCGCGGCGCATTGACGATTATCATCGCGTCGGTCGAATGCAGCATGGACAATTGCAATTGAATACGCGGACGATGCGTGTCGGGGAGGGGTGAGTGAGCGTCGAGGGGTCGCGTCACAGATCGTCGTTAGAATTATTGCAGTCGGCGGAAAATCCAGGACCGAGCTACGACCGCGAACCGACTTTCTCATCGATCGCTCGCGACATCGACGTCCTGGTGCCGATGCGCGACGGCGTCAAAATCCGCGTCGACGTCTATCGGCCGGAGGCAAGCGGAAAATTTCCCGCCTTATTGGCATTTGCCATCTACAACAAGGACTTTCAGGGTCCCGACATGGCGGCGGTGCTGCCGCCGCAGCCGGCCTGGTCGCCGCTGTGGACCGGCCCGCTGGAGGCGGGTGACACCAAGTTTTTCGTCTCACGTGGGTACATTCACGTCATCGGCTCGCCGCGCGGCGTCGGCAAATCGGAGGGCGGCGGCTCGCGCGAATGGGACTGCTACGATCTCATCGAATGGATCGCGGCGCAGGACTGGTGCGACGGTAATGTCGGGATGGTGGGCATCTCCGGCTTCGGCGCCGAGCAGCTTGCGGTCGCCAAGAAGCAGCCGCCGCATCTCAAAGCAATCTTCCCGTTCGATTCGCGTGGCGCTTACGGCGAATTCGGCGGCTTCCGCGACGAATATCCCGGCGGCGTCATTCATCTGTTCCGTTATCTGGTCGGCCATTTCTCGGCGATGCATCAACACAAGGGCCCGCCCGGCGCGCTGCCGGCGGAGCGCGAGGCGCTGTGGCGCGATGCCATGAACAATCCCGACTACAAGATGTATCCGCACATCTACAATCTGATCGCGCAAAAAGGTCAGCACATGCCGCCTTATTATAATGTGCTGGTCGACCCCTTCGATTCCGAAGCGGCGGTGCAAAAGAGCGAAACGGAGTTCGAACAGATCAAAGTGCCGACCTATACCGGCTCCGGCTGGTACGGCTACACCTACAAGACGCATCTCAACGGCTGCCAGCATTGGTATCGCAACATCAGGGCACCGAAGAAATTGTTGCTCGCCGGGCCGGCGCATCTGGAGCGGCCGTACCACACCTTCCACAGCGAAGTTTTGCGCTGGCACGATCATTGGCTCAAAGGCCTCGACACCGGCATCATGGACGAGGCGCCGGTGCGATTTTGGGCGATGGGCGCCAATGAGTGGCGCAGCGCCAGCGACTGGCCGCTGCCGGAAACGCAATGGACCAAGCTCTATCTGAAAAGCTGGGAGCGGTTGACGACCGACACGATCGCGCCGTCGAGCGCGACCGAGACGCAGCCGCCCGACGCTTTCGTGCAAATGCCGCTGTCGCAGACCAACGTCGTTCAGCGGCTGCGCTATATGACCGATCCGCTGCCGCACGACGTGCTGGTGGCCGGCCCGATTGCACTGACGCTTTATGCCTCGATCGATCAGGACGACACCAACTGGATCGTCATCCTCAAAGACATCGGTCCCGACGTCTCGGTCTTGAGCGTGCGCGAGGGCGAACGCGAGGTGCCGAAAGATCTGCCCGAGCGCGAGGTGACCCGCGGCTGGCTCAAAGCCTCGCATCGCGCCATCGACGCCGAGCGCTCAAAGCCGTGGTGGCCGTGGCATCCGCTGACGCGGGCAGCCTCGAAGCCGGTCACGCCGGGCGCCATCGAGGAATATCAGATCGAAATCATGGCAACGGCGAATTTGTTCCGCCGGGGCCACCGCATCTGCCTCGACATTACCAGCCTCGATTTGCCGACCGGCGTCGCCGGCGCCACCAACGCCGAGTACGTGCCGTACCACATCTGCTCGAGCAAGACGGTAATGCACAAGGTCTACCATGACCGCGGGCATCCCTCGCATCTGCTGTTGCCGCTTATCGCCGACTGAACTCTGTTCTGCTAGATTCGTCTGCGTCAAAATGGACGGCAAGACGCGGCATGTTGAGCGCTATTCCCATTGTCGATCTGCGTGAGGGCGGCCCGCCGCGTCATGCGCGAAACAGCGCGCCGC
>Ga0210398_10003048_pt1 | contig 16136 bp, 18 predicted proteins | sample IncBWC4OmetaG_FD_161047 | JGI IMG/M metagenome (GOLD analysis project Ga0210398, IMG submission 161047) | Forest soil microbial communities from Barre Woods Harvard Forest LTER site, Petersham, Massachusetts, United States - Inc-BW-C-4-O | ecosystem: Environmental > Terrestrial > Soil >...
TTGCGGCGTCGACGGCCGGTCAGGCGGCGGCGATCAACAAGGAATTGATGAGCACGCACGTCAACCTGATCTGGAACCCGGTGTCGTTTGTCGATATCGGCCTCGAATATATGTGGGGCCAGCGCACGACGCTCGGCAACCAGACCGCGACGATGAACGTGCTGATCAGCAAGTTCAACTTCCGCTTCTAGCCTATCCCGCTCGCTCAGAGCGGACGACGAGAAACCCGCCGGCCAAAACCGGCGGGTTTTTCTTTGGTCATGTATTGTCGCCCGTCGGCTGGCATCGCCATGCAGGGCGGTGTACACAATCGGACGAACCAGATCCGGATCCGATGGGCGCTCGGCAGACATTGCCCCGCTTTCCACAAGTCATCAAATCGCCTCAATTTGTTCAAGGCGACGTCGCAATCGCCGGGCAATGTCAAAGGCGTAAGGCAGGTCCTTACAGGTTTGTCCCCCAAACCTCGCATCCGGCCGATTTGTTCGGGCGGGAGCCACGCGGCTCCGGATTTCCCCCTCCGGAGCCGCCTTTTTTTGCCGGCGCTCATCGATGAACGGCATTGGCGCTGGCGATTTGGTCGTCGACGGCTTGACCTGCCGGCGTGGTGAGCGGCTGGTTTTCAGCAGATTGAGCTGCGTATTGCCGGCGGGCGGCGCCCTCTTGCTGACTGGCGCCAACGGCAGCGGCAAGTCGAGTTTGCTCCGCCTGCTGGCGACCCTCTTGATGCCCGAGGCGGGTAGCATTGTCTGGGGTGGCACTTCCGTGAGCGACGACCTCGCCCGCTATCGCGCCAGCCTTCACTATGCGGGCCATCTCGACGCGATCAAGCCGGCGCTGGGGGTTCGCGACACTCTGGCGTTCTGGGCCGGAATGCGAGGCTTTCCGGCGTCCGGTGTCGATACCGCCCTCGTCGCCTTTGCGCTTGACGCCATCGCCGATTGGCCATGCCGCTGGCTGTCGGCCGGGCAAAGGCGCCGCTTGGCGTTGGCCCGGCTGATCGCATCACCGGCGCCATTGTGGTTGCTCGACGAACCCACCGCGTCGCTTGATGCCGATGGCGAGCGGCGATTGATCGCGGCGATCGAGGCGCATCGCGCCGGTGGCGGCAGGGTCGCGATCGCGACCCATCAGCCGCTAAACCTGGCGGACGCCCAAGTTTTGGTGCTCGACGCGTTTGCCGCATTGCCGATCGATCTGCTCGCGGCCGAAGAATGACACAGTATCTCCACCTTTTTCGCCGCGAGCTGCAGCTGGCATTTCGTCAGGGTGGCGAGATTGGCTTGGCGCTCGGCTTTTTCGTGCTCGCAGTCGTGCTGTTTCCGTTGGGCGTCGGGCCGGAGGCCGAGATCCTTCGTCGCATCGGCGCGGGGATTATCTGGGTTGCTGCGCTGCTCGCCGCCGTGCTGAGCCTCGATCGACTGTTCGCCACCGATTATGCCGACGGCGGGCTCGATCTGCTGGCCTTGTCGGCGATGCCGCTCGAAGGGGCCGTGATCGCCAAATGCGCCGCGCACTGGGCGACGACCGGCCTGCCGCTGGTGCTTATGAGCCCGTTCCTGGGCCTGCTGGTCGGTCTCGATGGGGTATCAATTGCCCTGCTCGCGCTCGGGCTGCTGCTCGGCACTCCGGCGTTGAGCCTCCTCGGCGCGATCGCCGCGGCACTGACGCTTGGCGCGCGCCGCCCCGGCGTTTTGTCGTCGCTGATCGTGCTGCCGCTCTATCTGCCGATCTTGATCTTCGGCGCCGGCGCGGTGGAGGCAGGAATTGCCAGCGGCGGTGCACGACCCCACCTGTTGCTCCTCGGCGCGCTGAGCCTTGGTGCGCTGCCGCTGGCGCCGATCGCCGCCGCCGCGGCATTGCGACAGGCGCTTGATTAGCTCATTTGGAGTAGACTGCCGCAACATGCTGACCCGTCTCGCGAACCCCGCGCGCTTTATGAGGATCAGCGGCGTCGTACTGGTGCCGCTTGGCCTCGCGGCTGTGGCGGTGCTGGCGATCGGTCTTTATCTCGCGCTCTTCGTCGCACCGCCCGATTATCAACAGGGCGAAAGCGTGCGAATCATGTTTGTCCATGTTCCGGCGGCGTGGCTGGCGCTGTTCGCCTATCTCGTCGTCGCGATGGCGAGCGCGCTCGCGCTTGTCTGGAAGCATCCACTGGCCGAGATCGCCGCGCAGGCGGCGGCGCCGCTCGGCGCGGCGTTTACCTTTGTCTGTCTGGTCACCGGCTCGCTGTGGGGCAAGCCGATGTGGGGCACGTGGTGGGCGTGGGATGCGCGAATGACCTCGGTGCTGGTGCTGTTTTTCCTTTATCTCGGCTACATTGCACTGGCGAATGCGTTCGACGACATGGCGCGCGGCGCTCGCGCCGCATCCGTGCTGGCGCTGGTCGGCGTCGTCAATCTGCCAATCATCAAGTTCTCGGTCGACTGGTGGAACACGCTGCATCAAGCGGACAGTGTGTTTCGCATGGGCGGCCCGACGATCGACCCGTCGATGCTATGGCCGCTTTTGATCATGGGACTTGGCTACCTGTTGCTGTTCAAGACGCTGCTGCTCATCCGCATGCGCACGGCGCTGAACGAGGCCAAGGCGCGGGCTTTGCGGCTGGCCGCGTCAACGCGGCATCCGGCCGAGCCGGTTCCCGACGCAACGCCGGTGCTGAGATGAGTAGCTTCCAGAGCTGGGCGAATATGGGCGGCTATGCGGCTTTTGTCTGGCCTGCTTACGCAGCCGCGTTTGTGGTGCTCGGCGGGATCGCCGTGCAATCCTGGCGGCGGTATCGCGCCACCCTGCGCGATCTCGAGCGGCTGCAACGCTCGCCGCGCCAGCGATGACAAATCGCAAGAAAAAGCGCCTGGCGTTTCTGGCCGCGGGTCTCGTCGCGCTCAGCGGCGCGACAGCGATGGTGCTCGCGGCATTCCGCGATAACCTCGTCTTCTTCTACAGTCCGACCGAGCTCGTCGCGAAGCCGTCGCTGGCCGGCGGTCGGATTCGCATCGGCGGTCTCGTCGAGAACCAGAGCGTCGCACACCAGGACGGCGAAAAGATTTCATTTCGCGTCACCGACGGGAAGACCGATATCGCGGTCAGCTATGCCGGGATTCTGCCCGACCTCTTTCGCGAAGGGCAGGGTGTTGTCGCGGAAGGCCGGATTGAGAACGGTGTCTTTGTCGCCAACACGATTCTCGCCAAGCACGACGAGAAATACATGCCGCCCGAGGTCGCCAGGGCGCTGAAGGATAGCGGGCACTGGCAGGAAAGTGGGGACCCGGGCGCGCTGGCCGGGCCGCCGCCGGCGCATTACCGCTAGCTTGCCGGTGCTCGCCTAAGTCTCCGACGCCCGGTTTGTTCGGGCCGTAGTCGCCAGATAGCCTGGCAAGTCGAACCAGCCGTAACCCGTGACGGCCACCTCGCTTCCCTGGAACGGCAAGAGCTTGCGACGCACCTCCTTGCCACCGAGCCGCTGATAAAAGAACCGCGCTGGGTTCTCGCTCAACACCCAGATGATCGCCGAGTTGTGACCCTGCGCGACCAGCCGGCCGAACATCGCCAGCAACAGGCTGCGGCCGACACCCTGATTTTGCCAGTCGGGTGCGACATAAAGGGTGAAGACCTCGCTGGTGAAGCCGGGCTCGCCGCGGCTCGCGCCGCAGCTGCCAAAACCGACGATTTCGCCGTCGGCGTTGACCCCAACGCGCACACCGGTCGCGTCGCGCCGGATCAGATTGGCCCATCCGTTCTCCCGGCGCGCAGCCGTTAGGCGGGCTAGGTACGGCGTCCCGAGAATACCGGCATAGGCGGCCTGCCAGGTCTCGACATCAAGCCGGGCGATCGGGCCGGCATCGTCGAGCCGGGCGGTGCGGATGGCGATCTCGCTCATCTTAAAGCCATTCTGCGCGCTTTTTGGCGGGCGTCGAGACATTTGGCGCGGTAGCAATGGCGCGGTGCGGCGCCTATCTTTGCGTCATGATCAAAACCGGCTTGCGGCGCATCGGCGCGATCTTGCTGATCGCGCTGTCGATTTCGCCGGCCCTCGCCGCGAAAAAACCTCCGCCGCCCGCGCCCACCGCGGCGGCGGGCGTCGATCCGGGCCCTGCCAAGCCGCTCGGCAGCGCAGGGTCGTGGAGCGCCTATGTCGCGGAGAACAAGAGCGGTAAGGTCTGCTACGTGGTTGGTGCGCCGGCGAAGAGCGAACCTGCGGGTATAAAGCGAGCGCCGGTGATGGCGATGGTGACGCACCGCACGGCGGACGACGTCACCAATGTGGTGAGTTTCGCCGAGGGCTATCCCCTCAACGATCAGGATGACGTTGTTGTCGAAATCGGCCGCGATAAGTTTCCGCTCTTTGCCAAGGACGACACCGCCTGGGCGCGCACCGCAGAGCTCGACAAGACGATCGTCTTGTCGCTGGCCAAGGAACGCGAGGCGATCGTCAGGGGCGCTCCGGTCAAGGGCCATCCGACGGTTGATACGTATTCGCTGACCGGATTTTCCAAGGTTCTGGCGCTGATCGACAAGGCCTGCAACGTGAAACGTTAACATGAATATTGATAGCAAGAAAAATCTGGTTGGTCTCGGGCGCGTGGAGCTAGCGGCTGAGCTCGACGAATTTGGTGCGGAGCCGTTTCGTGCGCGCCAGATATGGCACTGGATCTACCATCGCGGCGTCACCGATTTCTCGGTAATGACTAATCTTGCCAAAGGCTTCCGAGAGCAATTGGGGGAATATTTCGCACTGCAGCGGCCCGAGATGGCCGCGGCGCTGGCATCGATCGACGGTACGCGCAAATGGCTGCTGCGCTTTGCCGACGGCAACGAAGCCGAGACCGTCCACATTCCAGAGGAAGACCGTGGCACGCTGTGCGTGTCGTCGCAGGTCGGTTGCACCTTGACCTGCCGTTTCTGTCATACCGGCACGCAACGCCTGGTACGCAATCTCAGTGCCGCGGAAATCGTCGGTCAGGTGATGCTGGCGCGCGACGCGCTTGGCGAGTGGCCGTCGCCAAAGGAGGACCGCCAGCTCACCAACATCGTGCTGATGGGGATGGGCGAGCCGCTGTATAATTTCGACAGTGTCGCAGCGGCGATGAAGATCGTCATGGACCCTGAAGGTCTGGCGATCTCGCGCCGCAAGATTACGCTGTCGACGGCTGGCGTGGTGCCGATGATCGAGCGCTGCGGCAGCGAACTCGGGGTCAATCTGGCGATCTCGCTGCATGCGGTCAGCGACGATGTGCGTGACGTGCTGGTGCCGCTCAACAAGAAATACCCGATCGCCCAGCTGCTTGCCGCGTGCCGCGCCTATCCGGGTTCAAGCAATGCGCGCCGGATCACCTTCGAATACGTGATGCTGAAAGGCGTCAACGACAGTCCGGCCGAGGCGCGCGAGCTGGTGCGGCTGCTGAGAGGCATCCCGGCCAAGGTTAATCTGATCCCGTTCAACCCGTGGCCGGGCGCACCCTACGAATGTTCGAATGACGCGGCGATTGCGGCGTTTTCCGACATCGTCTTCGCCGCCGGCTACTCGGCGCCGGTGCGCACCCCGCGCGGCCGCGACATCCTCGCCGCCTGCGGCCAGCTCAAATCGGCGAGCGTCAGGGCGCGTCACGGCGATCACATCGCGGAAGCGGTATGAGGGACTATTTCTTCTTCCAGGCGAAGTTGTAAGTGCAGCCACGCGTGCCGACCGTCACCCCGGCAGTGGCCGAGCCACTCGCATCGATCTTGCCGTACATGAGCGTTCCAGACGGGGTGTGCAGCGACAGGGCTCCCTGAGCGGTGACGGAGCCTTGATATGCTGCGTCACCCTGCTTGGTCGTCGCATTGCCGCCCGAGATCATCAAGGGTCCGGGCACCGGCGATTTAACCGTGCACGTCTCGCCAGCGCCGTTGGTGGTCAAGGAGACGCCGCCGTAGGTGCCGTCGAATGTGGTGACGGCCTGTGCCCACGCGGCGAGTGGCGCGGCGAGCGCCATTGCCGAGACCATAAAGCCTGTGCGAAACACCGTGCGCATGTGAAAAACCCTCCGCTCGCCGCCTTTCGCGTTGTTGCGGCATCTGACAGGGAAAAGCAATGGTTCAAACGGCAAAACCCGGCCAGGTCAAAAAGGTGGTGCTCGCCTATTCCGGCGGGCTCGATACCTCGGTCATTCTGAAATGGCTGCAGGAGACCTATCGCTGTGAGGTGGTGACCTTCACCGCCGATCTCGGTCAAGGCGAGGAACTGGAGCCGGCGCGTGCCAAGGCCGAGATGCTCGGGGTCAAGCAGATATTCATCGACGATTTGCGCGAGGAATTCGTCCGCGATTTCGTCTTTCCGATGTTTCGCGCCAACGCGCTTTATGAAGGCCAGTACCTGCTCGGCTCATCGATCGCCCGGCCGCTGATCGCCAAGCGGCAGATCGAGATCGCGCGCGAGACCGGGGCCGACGCCGTCGCGCATGGGGCGACCGGCAAGGGCAACGACCAGGTGCGCTTCGAACTTTCCTATTACGCGTTGCAGCCCGACATCAAAGTCATCGCGCCGTGGCGCGAATGGGATTTGACCTCGCGCACCCGGCTGCTCGACTACGCCGAGAAGCACCAGATCCCGATCGCCAAGGACAAACGTGGCGAGGCGCCGTTCTCCGTTGATGCCAACCTGTTGCACATCTCGGCCGAAGGGAAGGTGCTGGAAGATCCCTGGTCCGAGCCCGATGAATATGTCTATAGCCGTACCGTCGCGCCGGAAAGGGCGCCCGACAAGCCGCAATATGTCGAGGTCGATTTTGTCCACGGCGATCCCGTCGGGGTCGATGGCAAGGCGCTGTCGCCGGCGGCGCTGTTGACGCGGCTCAACGAACTGGGCGGGGCGCACGGCGTCGGCCGGCTCGATCTCGTCGAGAACCGCTTTGTCGGCATGAAGTCGCGCGGTGTGTACGAGACACCAGGCGGCACGATCCTCCTGGCGGCGCATCGCGGTATCGAAAGCCTGTGTCTCGACCGCGGTGCGATGCACCTCAAGGACGAGCTGATGCCGCGCTACGCCGAGCTCATCTACAACGGCTTCTGGTTCTCTCCGGAGCGCGAGATGCTGCAGGCGCTGATGAATAAGAGCCAGGACAAAGTCGAGGGCCGCGTGCGGCTCAAGCTCTACAAGGGCTCGGTGCGCGTCGTCGGCCGGCAATCACCGTACAGCCTCTACAGCCAGGCGCACGTGACCTTTGAGGAAGACGCGGTCTACGACCAGCGCGACGCCGAAGGCTTTATCAAATTGAATGCGCTGCGCCTGCGCCTGGCGGCGCGGCGCGGCCAAAAAAGCTAGTTCAACGGCTGCGGGGCTCGCCCCGCAAATCAGCTATGGGAAATAGCCGAGCAGATAGGGCGCCAGGTCCTCGTCGATCAAGACGCGGACGAAATACAGGATCAGGATCAGCACAATCGGCGAAATGTCGATGCCGCCGAAATTCGGCAGGACAGCGCGGATCGGCCGGAGCGCCGGCTCGGTGACGCGATAGAGGAAGTCGCCGATCACCGAAACGCCGCGGTTGTAGCGATTGATCACCCCAAAGGCGAGTAGCCAGGAGAGGATCGCCTGGGCGATCAATAGCCAGACATAGATTTCAATAACTGTGTTGATTAGCCAAAGGATCGCGCGCATTCGATTATCCGTCGTCTCACGACATGTGTGCGACGGTAGCCGCAGCTCAACCGATCGGCAAGCGTGACCACCCATCCGGGCTAGCGGTGATTCGCCAGCATTTCCGCGGGTTAGGTAATTGCTTGGCGGCGCGCGGGGGCGCGCTTGACAGCCCCCGACCCCTTCCCCATATTCCGGCGCGCCCGGTGCCGCCCCAGCGGCGCCAAATTGGGCGAATCGGTCGTTGATCGATCGGGGCTGTAGCTCAGCTGGGAGAGCGCCGCGTTCGCAATGCGGAGGTCAGGGGTTCGATCCCCCTCAGCTCCACCACCCAACGGTCCGCTACCGTTCCTCAACGACCGTAACTCCCTTTGAAAAGCTTAGTTTTTTGGGTCTCCAAGTTCACCGTCGTTCACAGTTGTTCTCCTAAAGCCGCGTTGCTATGATGGGACAAATGATGGAACGATGAGAGCTTTGCTTTGGCACTGACCGCCAGACGCGTTGAGACCGAGCGCCGGCCGGGAATGTACGCCGATAGCGGCAATCTCTATCTGCGCGTCGGGAAGTCGGGCGCCAAATCGTGGGTCTTTCGGTTTTCCCTTAATGGGCGACGGCGGGACATGGGCATTGGCCCGTGCTCGCTCGTGAGCCTGGCTGATGCACGGGATACCGTGGTTGATCTTCGGCGAGCGCTTCGTCAAGGAATCGACCCGATAGAACAACGCCGCCGAACGAAAGCCGCGACCACCAAAGATCAGCTCGACGGGGTCACCTTCGCTGCGGCAGCGAGGCGGTACATCGCCGCACATCGTGCCGGGTGGACCAACGCAAAGCACCAATACCAGTGGGACCAGACCCTCGCGAGCTATATCAACCCGGTCATCGGCGAGATGGACGTGTCGCAGGTCGACACCCAAGCGGTTCTGAAAGCATTGCAGCCGATCTGGCTTACTAAAGCGGAGACGGCCAGCGCGTCCGGGGGCGCATTGAGCGGGTGCTGGATTACGCCGCCAGCTCCGGGTTGCGCAGCGGCGAAAATCCGGCCAGGTGGAAGGGCCATCTCGACAATCTGCTGCCCAAGCGGTCGAAGGTGGCTCGCGTCGAGCACTACTCCGCCCTGCCGTATCGTGAGATCGCGGATTTTATGGTTCAGCTGCGTGCGCGTGACAGCATAGCGGCGCGTGCGCTTGAGTTCGCGATCCTGACGTGTGGCCGGACCGGCGAGGTGCTTGGAGCCAAATGGAGCGAGTTTGATCTGGATCAGCGCCTTTGGGTGGTACCTGCGGATCGCATGAAGGCAGCGCGCGAGCACCGGGTGCCCCTGTCGAAGCCGGCCTTGGCCATTGTCGAGAAAATGGACGCGATCCGTTCCGGAGAATTCGTCTTTCCAGGACAGGCTCAAGGGCGGCCGCTTAGTAACATGGCGCTCTTAATGCAGCTGCGCCGCATGGCCCGGGCCGATCTGACGGTCCATGGGTTCCGCAGCACGTTTCGTGATTGGGTGAGTGAAGCCACCAATTTTCCTAGCGAAGCTGCCGAACTCGCGCTGGCGCACGTCGTTGCCAACGCCGTCGAGGCAGCCTATCGGCGAGGCGACCAGTTCAGGAAGAGACAGCAGCTAGCGGAAAGTTGGGGAGCCTACTGCAACGCTGGAGCTGCCGGGCGGGTTGTTTCCCTGCGAAGCGGCGATACCAGGTAGCGCTCGTGATGATGAACAAGCCCATCAATCGGCAGCTCTGACAGCGCAGCCGCAGCCCCCAGGCAATGCGGCGGCTCTATTTTTTTTCTCCGCTCTGTTCTGGGAGAGGGGTGTTTTAGAGGCTGAAGCCGCCGCGATGTCGTTGGCGCGGCCCTTTTCTTGTCGACAAGCGTTGTAGGTGTGAACCAGGAGGACACACGAAGGGAGCTACCCACATGCGCTTATGGTCGTTGCCGATGGTTATGCTGGCGGGACTTATCTCCAGCAGCTTGGCCGAGGGCGCCGAGGTCACGCCGCCCATCTCGATTCCGCCGGCGGCAGTCGTTGGAAATTCGGTCGTGTACGTGCCCGAGCAGACGCAGGGCGGTACCGTTATTCTGCGGGGCAGCGTTCCGGTAAATACCACTACTGCTGCGCCACCCGTGACGCCCTCGCAAGGGCAAAATCCGACGCTCGGGAGTGGCGCCGCCACGATCGGCTGGGATCGCTCCGGATTGGGTCCACAGTGACACTGCGTTTTGGATGACATATCCCTGGCCGCGCCACTCGCGGTGTCGGTCATTGCGCCGTTCCGTTGTTCTGATCCTTCGCGCGATTCAGGCGTAACCGAACTAGCGCATCGAAGCGCCGGGCAACCCGAAATGAATCATCGGCCACGATCTGTGCGCTCAATCCTCCGACATCCCGGCTTTCCTCAAGCCCTCGGCGACGCGGTCCAGCGTGGGCTGCGAATAGACTAGCGCGGATACAACCTTCGAAACGGTCAGGTCCGGATATTCCTTGAGCAACCGTGTGAGCCCTGCGTGAGCATCAGCCTCCCTGCCGAGAAAGGCGTAGATGGGCACCAGTTGGCGGTAGACCCAGGTCGCGCTGGGGCGGTCGAGCAGGCCCTTCTCCATCCAGAGTGCGGCCTCGGCGTACCGATCTGCAGCGAAATGAGCACCTCCAATCCCGATGAACACGTTGAAATTCATCGGATCGAACGGGCTAAGGCGCAGAGCCCGCTCGAAATGCTCGATCGATGCCTCCGGGCGGTCTAGATAGGATTGCAGCCAGCCGCTGCGGTTCCATGCCCACGCTGAGTTCGGGTCTAGCGCCAGCGCCCTTTCCAACAGCCGTGCGGCATTGCCGTGATTGCCCACGATCGAGTGTGCCGCACCCAACACCGTCAGTATCGTAGGATCATCCTCGCCGCCGGCGTCGACCGCCGTTTGTGACAAGCGCAGCGCCTCGGTTCGCGCGCCTATCGCGTCCGCTGTCCAGTTGTAAACGACCTGCTGCGCGCGGCACCACGCGGCCAGCGACAGCGCGAGCGGATAATCCGGCTCGATCGCGATGGCCCGGCTGAGCAGCTTCAGCGCCTCACTGTTTGCGGCGCGATCCAACGACCAGACGCTCGGATAGGCGCGCAGGACGAAATCATAGGCATCGAGGCTCTCAGGTCGCTTGCGGCGCGATCGCTCAATCTCTGCCGAGCGGACCGAGGGCTGGATGGCGCCGACGACGGATTCTGTGATGCGGTCCTGCAGGTCAAAGATGTCGGTTACAGCCCCGTCGTATCTGTCTGCCCACAGGTGGTTGCCAGAGGGTCCGTCGACCAGCTGGGCGGTAATACGCACCCGGTCCCCGGCCCGGCGCACGCTTCCCTCGATGAGGTACCGCACGCCCAGTTCCCGGCTCACCTGTTGGGCCGGAACCGCTCGTCCCTTGTAGCTGAAGGCAGAATTACGGGCGATCACGAAGAAGTCGCGGACACGGCATAGCGCGGCGGTGATCTCCTCGACCATGCCGTCGGCGAAATAGTCCTGCTCGGGGTCGCCACTCATGTTCTGGAACGGCAACACCGCCAGCGATGGCTTGTCGGGCAGCGGTAGTGGTGCCGGCTCCGCCAAAGTGGCCGGCGGCACGGCTGCGGGGGCTCCGATGCGGATGCGGTGGGCGCGCACCGGGCGGGCGATATTCTTGACCTGCTGCTCGCCCATGTCCTCGAACGCGAAGGCGAGTTTGTCGCGCACCTGGTCGCGCACCACCCGGCTGACGCAGATGCCGCCTGGCTCCGCCAAGGTTTCGAGCCTGGCGGCGACGTTGACGCCGTCGCCGAAGATATCGTCGCCGTCGATGATGATGTCGCCGAGATTGATGCCGACACGGAACTCGATGCGCGTTTCGGCCGGCACATCGGTATTACGCCCGGCCATCTCGCGCTGCACGTCGACCGCACAGCGCACCGCGTCGACGACGCTGGCAAATTCGACCAGCACCCCGTCGCCGGTGGTTTTGACGATGCGGCCGCGATGTTCGACGATCCTCGGATCCACCAATTCGCGCCGGATCGCTTTGAGCGCCGCGAGCGTGCCTTCCTCGTCGGCTCCCATCAGCCGCGAATAGCCAACGACATCAGCGGCCAGAATTGCCGCCAGCCGGCGCTCGACCCGCTCTCCGCTCAAGCTTCCCTCTCAGAAGCTGCCCTAGGCAATCCTGGGCCACCAGGCGATAGCGTGAGCCTGACTTTGCCCCTTGGGAGGAAACCGATCAACAGTTCAAGGGGACTGCTCAGGCCGCCACCGTCAGGGATCGACTTGAGCGATCGAATGGTCGCCGCGCGAATGGCTGAAATCGGCGCTACCTTGCCGTCGGCGCGTAGCTTCCAATGACAAATTTCGCCGCCATGAACGGCCATTTTGCCTGCTGGAGCGTCCAATTCGCTCGCCATTGTCGCGTGCCGGCAAGTTGCCTACGATGGCTGAAACTTCGCTTCAGGGAGGGCGCCCAAGGCTCGGAGTTCCGAACGATGAACTACGATGACTATGCGGCGCTTATCGAGATTAGAGGCCGACTGGATGAGCTTCGCTCGTTGCAGGACGGCGCGAAGAGCGCTGCCGATTGGGGCCGGTTCAACGCAGTGCAGGCCCAGATAGAGGCAGCAGAAGCGGAGGAGCTTCACATCATGCGCCGCACTGAGCCCGCCGACGATCCAAAGCTCTGATTGCGTCGCGGCCGCGCCGTCGATCTTAGGTTGGGGTCGCCGCCGCGTCGTCTTGCCAACGCGCCGGGCAGCGCGCCGTATGTGGAGAGCAGCCGGCGGCGCGTCAGTGGCGGAATGGCGCCGAGCTCATCGAGCGCAAGGCTCGCGGGGGCCACATCCAGAGCAGCCGACCGCAGCGCCACTGTCAACGGAAGCCGCGGCCCCACATACACCGTCGCCAGCGCTCTGAGCTCCCGGAAGCGCGCGGCTCGCTCCGCCTCGCCAATTCCCCGCTCCCCTGTTTTGAGTTTGATCCGCAAGGAGGGTGCTTTGGCGTCCGCCGGACGGTCATGGACGATCGACGGACGATCGATCGTGCTTTGGCGTCCGCCGGACGGTCATGGACGATCGACGGACGATCGATCCTTTTCCGTAAGCCGCTGATTTGGCTCGGCAATGGACGATCCGGACGATCCGGACGGTTCTCTCCTCTTTTGGTCTAAAGAAAGGGATAAAAGGGTGAATGAATATCAAGATTAATCAAGTCACGGCCGTGAGAGCGAAGTGTAGAGAAGGACCTCGAGAACCGTCCGAACCGTCCAGACCGTCCAAACGGTAGTTTTTTCAATAGGTTAGAGACGGACGATCGTTCCAAGGCAATCGTCCGAGGATCGTCCGTAATGGACGGCCTTGACCGCTTCCGCTGTGGCAATCAACAAAGGGAAGAGGGGAAGCTTCAGGCTATAGGGCGAACTTGAGTGTGATGTCAGCTCGCACTCATGGTTGCCTTGATCCGCTGGACAGTGCCGCTGCCGACGCGGTGCTCGGCCGCGATCTTCAACATCCCCTTCCCGCCCTCGGCTAGCGCCGATCGGATCGCGCGCTCCTTGGCCGGTGATATCGTCGGGCGCCCGAGACTCTTCCCCTGGGCCCTAGCGCGCGACAGCCCCGCCTTGACGCGCTCGACGATCATGGCGCGCTCGAACTCGGCGAAGACACCCATCATCTGAAACATCGCCTTCCCGGCGGGCGTGCCGGTGTCGAGGCCCTGCTGGTGCAGGTACAGGTCGAGGCCCTTGGCGTGGAGCTCACTGAGAAACGCCACCAGGTCTTGCAGAGACCTGCCAAGGCGATCGACCGACCACGCCGCGACCTGGTCGAACTCGCGCCGCGCGATGCCTCCGCACAACTGATCGTAGCCCGGTCGCTTCTCGCGGCCCTTGGTGCCGCTGACCCCCTCGTCCGCAAATTCGGCGACAACCTGCCAACCGTGCCTCTCGGCGATAGCTCGAAGCTCCCGCCGCTGGTTCTCGACCGTCTGCTCGGTCGTTGACACTCGCAGGTAAAGCGCCACCCGCTTTGTTGACATGGCCGAGACCTCTCCGAACTCCCGTGACGGGTATAGCAAACGCGGTCCATGCGGTAAACAAGTGGTTTCTGCATAGGTCTATTCGAGCACCATAAGATGAACGTTTGTGCTGGTTTCGGTAGCCTCAGTTCAGTGGGGTTTTTTGCATAGGCCCCCGCACACCCTGTCGGCGCGAACAGGCGCGGATGATATACTGACTCACGCGGCTAGATCGACGGGTCGAAAACCCCGGTTCCTGCGCCGGGGCGCCGCCTTAATCCGTTCATTCGCAGGACCGCAATGCAGGAACAGCGGATGGCCGATTCGCGCGGGAAGAGTCTGTCCCCGAAATCCTCGTCTCCGGCCGTCACCGCGGCGCTCGAGGTCAAGCCGCCAGGCTCGCTCAATGCCTCCACGGAAGACGCCGTCTTTGGCTTGGTCGATCTCTTCAACAACGAAGGGACTGCAGTGGTCGCCGGGGATGAAGAGCTGTTTATTACGATGGATGATTTGTCCCAGCCCGAGAGCATTTCGGACGAAGAAGCGCGCAATTATCGGGATGCCGTGCGACGGCGGCTCGAGAGCCTTGTCACCTGGCCACTCGAGATCAACGAAGACGACCGGCTGGATGATTGGTCAACCGAAGCCCGATTCCCAAAGGGCATCAAGCCCATGGAGTTCGCGGATTATCTGTCTCCGGATTTAGCATGGAGAGAAAGCGAGTGTCGCCAGCGTCGACAAGATCAGCGCTGGATGTGGGGACCCAGGCCCAGGCCTGATGAATGGCGGCGGCGCGCCGCCGACGAACAATTGCTGCAGCGAATAAAGAGCGACAATTTCGGTGCGCTTCCGCTTCAGCTTAAGCATCGAATTGAAGAGCTGCGGCTCGACGAAGATTGGCCCGGGTGGCTCGACAGACGCGAAAACCAGGAGCGGAAATCGGCTCTTGAATCATGGGATATACAGACACGCGACTGGCTCTATGCGCTGCTGCGCGACCTCATTCTGGAAAAAACCGGGCTGTCAGCTGGATACGTTTTAAAATGGCTCCCGCAAGACAAGGCAGCCGATTGGCAGGTCCTTTCTCAGGGTTGGCGGGAAAAGGCGAGGTGCCTGGATTGGGCGAACCCCCAGATTTTCGATCCTATCAACGGGACGCTGACGGTCGGGGAGGAGACGATAGAAGTGCGGGTTTTTCGAGCAGAAAATCCTCGGGCCGAGACCAAGAAGAGGGCAACAACGGATAGCTTTGGTGGGCGCGCGCCCAAGTATGACTGGTTCGCGTTCGACCGAGAGATCATGGCAATTCTGGCATTGGACGGCGAACTTCCACGTCGTGATGAGTTACGTCGCCATATGGATGAGTGGATCGCTGAGCACTGGGAAGCTCAGCCCGAAGCCAGTCAAATTCGGAATCGAATTGCACGCATATATGCTGATCCCCGGATCGTGCCCGTCTAACCAATTTTAGGCGGTTTTAGGCGGTTATTGGCAGACGCAAGCACTCCAGCTGCGTCTGATTTGCCTCGCTCGCCGCACCCATTGGGGTGGGCTGATTGCGAGGTGCCCATGACCGAGACCCCGCCGCTGAAGCCCATCACGGTGACCGTGGCGACCGCGCTGTCCCTCACCGGGCTAGGGCGCACGAAGCTCTACGCGCTGATCAAAGAAGGCCGCATCAGAACGATTTCGATCGGTCGGCGCACACTTGTCGTCTATGCCAGCCTCGAGGAGTTGATCGCGCCGCAGAAGACGGGCGGCGATCAATGACCCGCGATCCTGCGCTCTGCCATCGCTGTGCTGCGCTTCGGCGCGGTGACCATGCTTCGCGATTTACCCCAGCGGAATGGGTGGCTCTGTGCCGCACTGGGCTCGCCGGAGAGCGCGATGGTCAGCCGGTCATCGCCGCGTTGCTATTGCCTCGACAGGGCATTGTCCAGTTCGCCGGTATGCCGGAAAGCGGCCTTGTCGAGTGGGAAACCCCGATCTTCCGCTGCCCATGGAGTCCGCTGGAGCTGCCGCCGGTGCTGCGGCATGGGCCAAGCTTCCGAAGCGCAAACGGGCACCATAGCGATATACTCGAGCTCGACGCGCAGGGCTGCTTTCATCGCCGGTCGCACTGCCCGTCCTACAACGGCGCCTACTTCGTGCGGCCATTTACGGATCCGACACTGCCACGCCGGGCGTTGCCGCTATGGTGAGCCAGGCGATCAGGGAGCGGTGCTTCCTGTGCAAGCGGCGCCGGGGCAGCGGTTATGACCCCGAGAGCTTTACCCTCGCCGAATGGCGCGTCCTTGTTCGCCGCACTGGATGGGCGCGCGGAGGGCAAGACGAAGGGGTCGTAGAGGCCCTATGGCTTCGGCGCAGCGGCGATATTTTGCTTCCCTGGCGGCGTCGACCCCTCAGCATAAACTGGGATGTTCTCGCGCTCCGGTGTCCGTGGAGCTTGCCAGACTCGCCGCGTATTCTGACGCCTGGGCCGTGCTATGAGTTCGGTCCCGAC
>Ga0210398_10003053_pt1 | contig 16117 bp, 14 predicted proteins | sample IncBWC4OmetaG_FD_161047 | JGI IMG/M metagenome (GOLD analysis project Ga0210398, IMG submission 161047) | Forest soil microbial communities from Barre Woods Harvard Forest LTER site, Petersham, Massachusetts, United States - Inc-BW-C-4-O | ecosystem: Environmental > Terrestrial > Soil >...
CCCTTGTAAACCTGCATGTACGGCTCGCGATTCGACACCACAAAAAGCGAGCCTTGATGAGCCTTTCCCTGAATGCTCACTCGCAATCGCTCAGCCGTCCAAACCGACTCGCCAGCCTCCCGCAGCCGAGCCTCTTCTTCCGCCGCGGAGCGGGCATCAGCCAGGCTTCGGGTCAGATTCATCACCTCACTCGTGAACGGGGCGAGAAATTTTTCGTTCGGGGCCGGCGGATTGGGCGTCACTCGGCCCCGGCGTATATCCCTCATCCATTGAGCCGTTCGCGAAATCGGAAGAAGGATCGTCCATCGGATTATCAGTACGGTAATCAGAACGATCAGCAGGACTTCAGCGATCACATGCCACAAAGTCGTTCGCCACATACGGGCGCTCTGAGCCTCGATGTAGCCGACATCGTGAAAAATAGCGAGCACCCCAGTCAAAGACTTCCCATCATGCAGGGCTATGTAATAGACATGCATCGGCTCGGAACCAAGGTTTAGGAATTCGCTCAGTCCGGCGTCACTCGCAGCCACCCGATCCAAGGGAACAGGCGGAGGGTCGAAGCGACCTGGCAAGTTCGAACTTTCCGCAAGAACTTCGCCGCGCTTGTTGTAGACAACCACTCCGGCAAGCTGCTCCCGATTCCCAAATCGCTCCACGATGCGACGCAGTTGCTCCCGTGAGTCCTTCTCCAAAACCGGTTCCACGATTTCCTGCAGGCTCTCTGCCAGAATTTGGGCTCGCCGCACCAAGTCCGCTCGCATCCCGCGCTTCTCCCAGCGAACTTCGTACTTAGACACAACAAACGTAACGATGGTGATGCCCGCAACCAGAAACAGAATCAATCGTATACTTAGTTTCATCCTAGTTCCGCCTCAACTAAACAATCTAAAATCATGAGCTTGCATCGAAATTAGTGCGAAGTGCCAACTGAACACATCTGTCCCTTGCTTAAATATTAAGAATGTCGCCATTGGATGCTCAAACGGAATCCAGCAATCACCTGATTCTCTTCCAAGCTGAGGCGGTATACCCTGCCCTTGGCTCACGCATTAACGATCTTTACCTGACGGATGAGATGTATCGCGCGTTGAATCCGCGTTGTGCCCTTGCATACCCGGGATGCGGGTGGCTTTCCCTGGCGCTCGCGATCCTCCTCGCCCCGGGGCCTTTGCTCGAAGCATCGTATACTGATTCGGCCTTACGCGCCGTTACCATGGAAAATCGTTCTCGACATCTCGACGACGTCCTACAGTACATTTCAGTGAGCTGGGATGATCTCACCCGCTCTCTTGGCCAATGCAAAACTTATGAGGACCAAAAAACGAATGACGAACCGTTTCTATATTTCCCCGCGGATTTCCGGGATTTGCCGCATTTTCGAGAGCTTGAGGAGAATTGCAGGGTCCATATCGAGCGTTTGCCCGAAGTCATCACGAGCCCCGATGATGTGCGTCTAAGTAAAATCCACGCGGGAGGACTGTTATATCTTCCTTACCCGTACGTCGTGCCGGGCGGCCAGTTCAATGAGATGTACGGTTGGGACAGCTATTTTATTATCCTCGGCCTTCTCCGCGCGAATCGCGTGGATCTTGCGAGAGGAATGGTCGAAAACTTTTTCTTCGAAATTCAACATTATGGTTCGATCCTAAACGCGAACCGAACCTATTATCTCACCCGGTCTCAACCTCCGTTCCTTACTTCCATGATTCTCGCGGTGTACGACGCGGAAGTTTCCTCACACGCGAAAGACGACGCATGGCTCAAGAAAGCATATGAGTTCGCAGTCAGTGACTACCAGCAATGGACTCGCCCGCCCCATTTGGCCGGAGACACCGGTCTATCTCGTTATTTCGATCATGGGGAGGGGCCTGTTCCTGAAATTATCGGCGATCCGAGTGACTACTACGCTGGCGCCGCACAATTCTTCATGCTACTTCATGGAACCAAAGATCCCCACCTGGTTCTAGTGGATGAAGAGCATCCGGTCCAATCTCTCGTGGGTCCGCTCTTCACCGTATTCGCCAGCGATCAGCAACCCAAGGATCCTCAAGAGACTGCTGGCTTGCCCGGAGACCAGGTCACGCTATCTGCGGACTTCTACAAGGGAGATCGCAGTATGCGCGAATCGGGATTTGATGTTTCGTTTCGTTTCGGCCCGTTCAGCGCTGAGACCCATCATTTGGCACCTGTCTGCCTAAATAGTCTGCTCTTCAAAACCGAAAAGGACTTGGAACGCATAAGTTCCCTGCTGGGGCGGCAAGAAGAGGCAGAATCTTGGAAAAACAAAGCCATCGATCGGCAGCAGCGAATTCAAAAATACCTTTGGGATGCAAAACGGGGTCTCTACTTCGACTACAACTTCATGACTCACACTCTTTCGTCCTACGAGTACGCCACTACCTTCTACCCGCTTTGGGTAGGACTGGCGTCAAAAGAGCAAGCTCAGGCGGTCGTCGAAAATCTCCCGATGTTCGAACAGCCCGGAGGCCTCGCTATGAGCCGCGTGGAATCGCAGGCACAATGGGATTATCCGTATGGTTGGGCTCCCATTCAACTGCTCGCGGTCGAAGGAATGCGCCGTTATGGCTTTGTCGCGGACGCCGACCGCGTCACATATAATTTCCTGAGCATGGTCGTCGCGGATTTTGTGACCGACAGATTCATTCGTGAGAAGTATAACGTCGTCAAACGCACTTCGGAAACTCGCATCGTGAAGGGTTACAGTCAGAATGTTATTGGATTCGGTTGGACGAACGGAGTCTTCCTCGAATTGCTAAGTCAATCGTCGCCCGCCCTTCTCGACCGCTTGGAAAAAGAGTGAGGCTTGTCAGGCAGCTGGAGGCAACGGTGATGAAGTGTCGGAAACGAAAGGGCGACCGATTTCAGGAGTGCTCGATACAGCCATCTCTTGAACGGTCATTGGCCCGCCCAAAAAAGCGCTTCGCCCAGCCTTGATTGCTTGGGCGAAGGCGCCCGCCATTCGGACTGGATCAAGCGCACGCGAAACGGCGGTATTCAACAACACACCGTCAAAACCCCACTCCATGACTTGGCAGGCATGAGACGGAAGGCCGATGCCCGCATCAACGATCATCGAAGTGTTCGGCGCGCGTTCACGTAGCTCACGCAACGCCCGCGGATTGCGTGGACCTTGTCCGGTTCCAATGGGAGCTGCCCAAGGCATGAGCACCTCACAACCCGCATCCATCAGACGTCTGCACAGAACCCAATCCTCCGTGCAATATGGGAGGACTTTGAAACCAAGCTTGACAAGTTCAGTCGCAGCCTCAACCAAACCAAACGGATCTGGCTGCAGGTTGAGTTCATCTCCAATAACTTCCAGTTTTATGAGATCGGTTTGAAACAATTCACGGGCCATACATGCCGTTTTGATGGCCTCACGCGCACTGAGACAGCCCGCGGTATTAGGTAGGATCGGCCGCTGCGTGTCTCGAAGAAGATTCCAAAAGGATTGGCCAGAATTCTTTGACCCTGAAAGTTGACGGCGCACAGAAACCGTGAGCATCGCAGGATCGGCGGCACTAACCGCGTCTGACAGCAGAGACGGAGAATTGTATCGCGCGGTCCCGAGCAACAGACGGTTTCCAGAACTCAGCCCATACAAAATCAGCGGGTCGTCAAGTTTTTTGGTTTCCACCATAATGCAATCCTACCGGTCTGTAGTTTAGTCAGGATGAGGCTCCGATCCGAGACAAAAACGGAACGAGGGTCGGCGCGGGCCGTCCGCTCAGCACCGCATCCACATTGTCTAGTGCCAGCATGCCCATCGCTGTACGGGTCTCGATCGTGGCGCTGCCGATATGCGGCAGCAAAAATGTATTCTTCAGCAAAACATATTCCAGATTAAGTCTTGGCTCGTCTTCAAATACGTCAAGCCCGGCAGCGGCGACCCGCCCGCTCTTGAGAGCAGCGATGAGGTCGTCATCGACCACTAATCCGCCGCGAGCGGTGTTCACCACGATGGCCCCCACGGGCAGAAGACTTAGGGCTTTGGAGTTCAAAAAATGGTGAGTTTGGGGAGTCTCCGGGGCATGCAGGCTCAAGAACTGGCTTACGCAAAGGAGATCCAATGGATCCTCGTGGTAGACGGCATCGCCTGCGATTTCCGCAGGCAATTCAGAAGTGTTGGAATAGTGAATCTTCATACCGAACCCCCGCGCTCGACGCGCCAGGGCTTGTCCCACGCGCCCCATGCCGAAAATGCCGAGGATTTTGCCACCAACTTGCCACCCCAAGAGCATGTCGGGGCTCATGGGCTTCCACGCTCCCGTTCGCACCAGTTCCTGGGCCTCGTAAGCGCGACGCGAAGCACCGAGCAAAAGCAGCATGGCGATGTCGGCGGTTGCTTCATGGTTGACACCAGGAGTATAGGCGACCGAAATTTTCCTGCGAGCTGCGGCTTCCAGATCGATGTGCTCAAAACCCACCGAGTACGTAGCGATGACTTTTACCGCAGGCGAGACTTTCTGGAAAAAACCAGAGTCCAACCGGTCTGCGGGCGTGATGAACATGGCATCGGCTCCTTCGGCTGCGGAGAGCAGCTTCTGCTGGCTGAAAGGAAACTGGTCAGGGTTTCGTCGAGCGTCGTAATCGCGGTCGATGCGGTCTTCAACTTCCTTTGGATAACGGCTGGTCACTACGAGAATGGGTTTAGTCACACTTAACCTCCCGCCGTCGCATGAACGATGTCTATCCTGTCGCCTGGGTGAATCCAGCAGTCTTCAAAGCTTCCCCACACAACAACTTCGTCGTTGAGAGCCACGGCGAACGGGGCCGGCGGCGAAAGTGAGACCAGCAATGCAGCGAGTGTCTGAGGCCTGGGCAATGGGTGGGGCTGACCGTTGACTACGATAAACATGTCGCTACCTCATCTCGAACGGCGGCTAAGAGGGTTATAGGAAGGTTCGGACGTAGACAGCTCCAGCGTCCAACGGGCGCAGACGACTTCTGCACAGACAGAATCGCCAATACTTCTTCGACGACAGTGGGCGTTAGTAAGAACCCATGACGATAAAGTCCGTTAATGTAGAGCACGTTTCGCCCCTGATCGAAGTGAAGTGCCGGCAAATTGTCGGGCAATGCGGGCCGCACTTGCGCGTTGAATTCGAGGATCCGCGCCTCGGCTAAGGCGGGTAGCACGGAGTAAGCAGAAGTCAGGAGCTCAAGAGCTCCACGGACAGAAACAGGCGAGCGATCATCGCTCTCAACGCAAGTTGCGCCGACGACAAGTTTCCCGTCCGCGCGAGGAACAACGTATACCGGGTAGCGCGGATGCAAGAGGCGCAACATGTGATGCAGTTCGATCTCGGGCGCGTCCAGACGCACGATCTCGCCTCGAACGCCTCGAAGCTCCCGCCAATCGCGCTTAGCGCTCGTGCCACGGCAATCGAGAACAATTCCAGCGGCGGGCAGTGTGCCATCTGCGATGAAAGTCTCCCAATGACACTCGACGCCCGCTTCTTCGAGAGCGCCGGCGACTGCCTTCAAGAATTCGCGATTGTCGACCTGCGCTTCATTTGGGATATGTAACGCTTCGGAGAAACGCGTTCCTAGGGCGGGTTCTAATTCTCTGAGTTGCGGGCCTTCGAGGCGCCTGACAGGCGCTCCCGATTGCCGCGATGCAATTATTCTCTGAGCGCGGACGGCTTCTCCCGAATTCTCGCGATGCCAGAGCAGGAGCGTTCCATTGTCTCGATAGAAGACCGGGAGCGCCAGCTCGGCCAGCCATCGTGGCCACAACGTAAGGCTGTGGTCTCCCATCGACGCAATTTGCGAATCCGCATCAATAGTTTCTGTCGTTGGAGCGATCATGCCCGCTGCCACCCAAGCCGCTGAATCTTCTCCTTTGCTGCTTGCTGCGTCGTAAAGGACAACACGCGCGCCAGCCCGCGACGCCCGCCAAGCCAGACAGCGGCCAAGCAGGCCCCCTCCGACGACCGCGACGTCCGGCCGCGTCATACATAGACCTCGCCACCATTCTCGATAAACTCGCGAGACTTCTCCGCCATGCCGGACTGCGCTTCTTCTCCATATTTTGCGCGGATTTCTTCGGTGATCTTCATCGAGCAGAACTTCGGTCCACACATCGAGCAGAAGTGAGCGGTTTTGGCGCCGTCATGAGGCAGGGTTTCGTCGTGGAATTCACGTGCGCGATCCGGATCGAGGCTCAAGTTGAACTGGTCTTCCCAGCGGAACTCGAAGCGCGCCTTCGATAGCGCGTTGTCCCGAAGCTGCGCCCCGAACCATCCCTTAGCCAAGTCCGCGGCATGTGCGGCGATTTTGTAGCTGATGATGCCTGTACGGACGTCCTCCTTATTCGGCAGACCAAGATGCTCTTTGGGAGTCACATAGCAGAGCATCGCGGTCCCGTACCAGCCGATCTGCGCCGCTCCAATCGCGCTGGTTATGTGATCGTACCCGGGAGCGATGTCGGTGACGAGCGGACCCAACCTGTAAAAGGGAGCCTCGAAACAGTGCCGTAGCTCTTCGTCCAAGTTCTCCCGGATACGCTGCATCGGAACATGCCCGGGACCTTCAATCATCACTTGCGCGTCATGCTTCCAAGCGCGTTGTGTCAGCTCTCCGAGAGTGCGCAATTCGGCGAACTGCGCTTCGTCATTAGCGTCGTAGATCGAGCCGGGGCGAAGACCGTCGCCCAAACTAAACGAAACATCGTATGTCTTCATGACTTCGCAAATTTCATCGAATTTCGTGTAGAGGAAGTTCTCCTCATGATGTGCCAGACACCACTTCGCCATGATCGAACCGCCGCGTGACACGATGCCGGTGAGCCGTTTCGCCGTAAGCGGAATCCACGGCAACCGAACTCCGGCGTGCAGCGTGAAATAGTCGACGCCTTGCTCAGCCTGTTCAATGAGGGTATCGCGCATCAATTCCCAGGTAAGTTCTTCAGCGCGCCCTTCCACCTTTTCGAGCGCCTGATAGAGCGGCACAGTTCCAATCGGCACGGGGGAGTTGCGAAGGATCCATTCGCGGATTTCGTGAATGTTCTTGCCGGTCGAAAGATCCATGATCGTGTCGGCGCCCCAATAGGTGGCCCAGATCATCTTGTCCACCTCTTCAGCGGGCGAGGAGGTGACTGCGGAGTTGCCAATGTTGCCGTTGATTTTGACTTTGAAATTGCGCCCGATGATCATCGGTTCCAGCTCGGGATGGTTCACGTTAGCCGGAATGATTGCGCGTCCGGCAGCAACTTCCTTGCGAACAAACTCTGGTGTGATCTGTTCCGGGAGCTGTGCGCCATGAGACTGTCCCGGATGTTGACGCAGGATCGATGCGTAACGGGGATCTTGCAACAAGCGCTCCAGCAGCATCGACTCACGCAAAGCCACGAACTCCATCTCGGGCGTGACAATCCCTTTGCGTGCGTAGTGCATCTGCGAAACGTTCCTTCCTTTGTTCGCGCGGCGATGCATGAAAAGAGAAGGAAAGCGCAAATGATAAGTCAGCAGGTCTCGTTCCCGGCGACGGGCATACTCCGAACTAGGAATGCTAAGTATTTCCGTATCGTTGCGTTGCTTGATCCAGTCAGTACGAAGGCCGGGGAGTCCATGAGCCAAGTCAATGCTGACTTTGGGGTCCGTATAGGCGCCCGAGGTGTCATACACAGGCAGGGGAGGATTCTCTTCTGTGCCATGACTGTGATTCGTAGCCGAGAGAGATATCTCTCGATAGGGGACGCGCACCCCCGCACAGCTACCATCAAGGTAGCGTTTTTCCGATGTGGGATAGGATGATGGTGTATGAATTTCGGAAAACTGTGACACGTTGTTTGACATTTAATATCTCCTTCCTCTGCGAAGTTCGTCCCCATCCAAGCGGCCATGTCGTGAGCCTTTAGGCCAAGCGATGCTGTTCCGATCAAGGCCACTTGCGGTCAAGCATCATCAGAATAAAGATTGCGGGGAGGTAGAGGATCGAAGCAACGAGCAGTTGCCGCGCCGACGCATTTGATTTCCGTAAAGCCAGCCGTGCGCTGTAGTAACTAAAGATTGTGCCGATCGTCAATGCTCCAGCGAAATAAACAAGGCTCGATTTCTCATAGATTGCTGGAACCAAAGTGACTGCCAGGAGAGCCAGCGAGGCGACGAAAGACTGCCAAATCACGTAGCGGTCGCGCTGCTCGTTTAATGGCAAAACTAAATATCCAGCGCGGGCGTAATCTTCCCGATACATCCAGGCAATCGCCATGAAGTGCGGGAATTGCCAGAGAAAAACGATTCCATAGAGCAACCAGGCCACTGGGTCGAGTCTGCCTCGCGCAGCAGCCCAGCCGATCAGCGGAGGCATGGCGCCAGGAAATGCACCCACGAGAATACACAGAGGTGTAACGCGCTTAAGCGGCGTGTAAAGGAAAAGGTAGGTCGCGAGCGTGATAATCGCCAGCAAACATGCCAAGCCGTTGACTTCGATGCGGAGGTAAATTGCGCCGGCTAACGCGAGTGAGACTCCAAAGAAGAAAGCCTGGGAACGTTGGATCCGGCCCGCAGCCACCGGCCGGCGCGCTGTCCTTCGCATCTGCCGATCAAAGGAGCATTCCGCGGCTTGGTTGAGCGCCGCCGTCCCGGCGGCAACGAGCAGCGTGCCCAGAACTGTGTGGAGAGCGAGCAGTGAGTGAAAATTCGCAGAACCGCTCGTGGAAGCGAGGTAAAAACCTGCAACGGTCGTGACGAGTATCAGGAAATTTACTTCCGGCTTGGTCAGCGCCCAACAGTCGGACACTGTCGAAGAGAACGTAGCGGCCCGGCTCTCTCGAGCCTCGCACGCTCCGTTCAAAACGGCAATCGTCCGGTCTGTTGCCATGTCATCCCACTTCCAAGTTCGAGTCGCGCAGAGACTCTCTCAGGAATCTCTGCCGCTCAGCCGCGAGATCATCAGGCAAATCCGATTTGCTCGGCGAGAGTATCTTGAGCGTGACAAGCATTGCAGGGACGAGAAAGATAATCGTCACGGCAACCCACATCAGTGCCGCCGCGCACTCTTGGTCTTCGAGCGGAGAAAGAGCAAACACTCTGGACGCAGAAATATAGGACGGGTAAACAACCCGTTCACAAAATGTAAGAAAGGCGGAAAGCGCGTCGCATGGCAGCGTCGCGGCGAAGAGATACAAAGGAATGGCCCACTCCGGCCACCTCGGCGTGCTCGGCCAGGGCTGGATTACCGGCCACCAAAACATCAGACCAGCGCCCAAGAAAGAGGCGTGCTCCAATTTATGCAGCCAGTCCAACCGCAGCGCCAGCTCAAAAACCGCAGGTATGTGCCATCCGATCAAGGCAAGCGTGGCCACTAGCAAGCAAATAGCAGGATTGGAAACTAAGTGGCCGAACTTCCTCGTAAGAGGTAATCGAAGAACTGGACTCACCACGCCACGTGCCAGCGATTGCGGTAGTCCCCGAAGGAGCGGGAGTTCCGGAGCGCCCAGCAGAACTAAAGGAGGGGCGACGACTGCCAGCAGCAGATGCTGCACCATATGCACTGTGAGCGATACATTGTCGAACGCCTCCAGCGGTGACCCTATTGCGATCCAGACTGCCACGACTCCGGCGAAGAAGGCGGCGAGTCGCCAGGCTGGAAATTGCCGTTTGGCTACAATCCGAAGGCGGTTCCAACCCCTTGCATAGAGCAGCGCGGCGAGACAAAGCGATGCATCTGCCGCGACTGGAGCGGACCACGTTTGCAAGACAACTTGAGCATCTAAATTCATAACGAGCCTAGGGAGAAGATGAAGCCGCTCCGCCTGTCTTAGCACCGAGCGCAAGCGCGCGCGAGGCGTCTCGCGCCGGCGCCTGTCCCGACGGATGCAGCGACTCCAGGAACGCAACGAGCGCCGTCGTTTCCGCGGGACTCAAATTCTTGCCATACGCGGGCATGTTGCCGCCTCCCTGGATCACCTGCCGAATGAGTTGGTCCTGAGTAAGGCGTAGGGCCACTGAATCAAGGGCTGGACCCCGCTTTCCACCCTGGTCTGCGAGGGAATGGCAGTTGTGACACTGCTTGACCTGAAAAACCAGGGCGCCCTGTCGCTCGAGCGCTGTGCGGTTTTTCAGAAATTGGTTGGGAATGGGAATCCCACTCCATGCGTCCATCACCGGGCTCCATGGAGTGTGCTGAGCCAGATGAGTGAATGTTGCAAGCGCTACCACCGCCAACAGAACCGTTAGGACTGCCACGGGCCTGCGGCGCCAGCTCTTTTCACCTTCGCCTGACAGAAATGGCAGCAAAAGGAGAGCAAGAATTCCAACGACGGGGCCGATCAGCAGAGCCGGCGTTTCCATAGAGGCTGGAAGGTACGAGAGAATCGCATAAAGCCACAGAAAGAAGAAATCGGGGCGCGGCACTGTCTGAATGATCGTTGGATCTGGAGGACCTGAGGGACCGAAAGGACCGAAATGATAGGCGCAGAAGGCGAGCGAGAAAAGAATCAGGGAAGAGAAAAAAAGATCCTTCCAAATCGCACCAGGTACGAATGGGAGTCCGTCCTTCTTCGTCAGCTCGTGGTATTCCTTTATATAAGTCGCCTTGCGCACCAGGCGTCCGGGCATCGGCCACTCGTTGATTCCAAGCTTTACGACCATAAGCAGGTGAACGCAGAGAAATACGATGAGGAGTCCTGGAATGACGAACACATGAAGAGCAAAAAAACGCGAAAGCGTTGCTCCAGCGATGATCGGGCCACCTAGAAGCAGATTGACCACTAGGGGGCCAATCACGGGAACGCGGCTGGCAATCGATGCTCCAATTCCCAGCCCCCAATAGGCGTCCTGGTCGAATCTTAGAACTTGGCCTGAGAAGGCCATGCCGAGTGTGACGAGCAGAAGGAATACGCCCATAATCCAAGTCAGCTCGCGCGGGAATTTGTAAGCGCCAAAGAGAAAAACCTGGACCATGTGGATCAGGACGAGAGCGACCATGAAGTCCGAGCCCCATCCGTGGAGCGCGCGAATGTACCAGCCGAGCGCGACATTGTGATTGAGGGCCTGAAGGCTGCTCCACGCCTGTCCGGCGGAAGGCACGTAGATCAGAGCCAGCAGGATGCCGGTAATGATCTGCATCATGAACACGGCGAAAGCAGCGCTGCCAAAAACATAGAACCAACTGGCGGTCTTTCGTGGAACTTCATGCTCCGCGGTCTCACGGATGGTGGAGGCAATCTGCAAGCGCTCGTCCAACCATTCGCCGATCGATGAAATCAGACGCATGATTGTATTCCTCGGACGATATTAGAGGCCTGCCCCGGTGTCGGCATCTCGCCAGCTTGAATGAACAACTTTCCGCCGTCGATTTTGTAGTGGTATTCGAACAATCCACGTTCTGGAGGGCCAGAGGCGCGTGAGCCATCCTGGTAATAGGCTCCTCCGTGGCACGGGCACATGAACAAACTGGATTGCGGGAACCAACGGACCGGACATCCAAGGTGTGCACAATTGATTGCGAACACTTGAAAACTCCCTCCGTCCACGTTGCGAACCCAGCAGGCAATATCGGCCGTATCACCATCCCAAGAATTCACTACAGGGTTTCGATACGTCGCCAAACGCGTTTGTCCGGAAGGAAATTGATCGAGATTGCCGAGAGGGACCCAAGATTCATACCCCCCTTTTTTGCCGCGAGCGATCGGAGAGAGAAGGTAACGCACGACCGGCACTGCAAGAATCACGGCAACAATGCTGTTAAAGAAAATTCCCAGCTTCATGAGAAGCTCACGCCTACTGAGGCCCGTTGGCAAAGTCATCGAACTTCTCCTAACGATTTCGGTGTGTTTGGGTAAGGCTGGCCGGGGAATTTGGAGCGCTGCGAAGCGAGCCAGGCAACGACATCGGAGACGTCTTGCGCCGACATCGATGTGCCGGGGACATTATTCCGCCAGTCCGGAGCGCCGAGATCCGGCCGGCCCACGATAACAATTGTCCGAAGTTCCTGATCGTTGAGAAGCGCGAGAAAAGATCCATCGACGATGGAACTAGCCTTCGGTCCTCCCCCGCCGGCAACGCCGTGGCAAGACGAGCAGAACGTCGCGTACACCTGCGAGCCGCGCGAAGAATCGCCCGGACTTGTGGACGAGTACGGCGGCGGGTTCGTGCCACTTAAAAGGTTCGGCTTCGACCAACGATCTCGAATTCCGCGGACAATCACGTCAATCTGTTTTTCCGTGAGCATTCCGCCGGCGCTCTGCGCGAACGCGGGCATGGATGTACCGGGAATTCCATTCGTCGCCGCGCGGCGCAGGATCGTGTCGTCAGCAATCGCTAAATACACTGGGTCACCTAGTGCGATCGCAGCGCCACCCCGCCCCTCTGATCCGTGGCAACCGGCGCAGTTTTCGCTGTAGAGAACGTCGAAATCCGAAATCTCGCTCGGGACAATCGGCGTGCTGGCGGAAAGCTGTTTCCCCGGTGCATCAGCGCACCCGCAAATAACCGCGAGCAGGACCAGTGCCGCGAGAAGGAGAAAGGTGGTCTTCATCTCGGCTCATCCTTCCGACGTTTCTCCGCCATAATTCCAGGAGCCTCGATACCGGCCCGCATTGCAAACGGAAGATTCTCACGCGTCGCAACCCGCGCATGCCGCAGGACGACGAGACCCGCGACTACGCCAAATGCCACCTGGGAAGCCATGAACCAGAGCCAGTCGATGTGACTCGCGAGTAGTGGATTGAGAAGGCTTAAGATTGAGTACAACAGGCCCGACCACAGCACCGGAGCAATCAGTCCTCCAAGCAGGATGGGTCGACGCGGAAACATCGGTAGCATGGCACCGTAGAGCAAGCCCACGAGGGTGGACCCGACGCCGTGCAAAACCACAGCGATTGCGAAGCTGTCGAAGTGAAACGAGTTCAGTTGCGCGGGATCGAGCTTCAACGATTGCGCGTACACGGTCGCGGCGAGAAGATTGATTGGATACCAAATGCTTCCAGTCTTCAGAAGCCCATAGGTGCAGGCGAGCACTGCCATCGCCACACTGCCCGCCCAGCCTCCCTTTACGCCAGCGGATATCGGATAGGTCTCAATTGGAAGCCAGGCTCGAACGAGTTCTGGCGCGACCGGAACGCGCTCAACAACTTTACGCTCGGTAGCGATGCGGACTTCCTCTGGAGCCACCGGAACGGCCACTTCCTTCTCCTGAGGCAAGACTTCCCTGAACCAGCCGACACACCCGGTCACAGCAAGGACAAGGCCGAGTACGCTGAGCGACGCGTTCGTAAGCAAGCCTGCAAACATTAAGGTGAAGCCACAAGCCAAAACAAGAGGCCATGCCGTCCGCGCAGGCAATTCGATCACATCAGGGAGCCGCGGCGTTTCACCGGAATGTTCCGCGGATAAGTGCGTTTCCATCTCTGCTCCTCAGCGCCCCACAAGATAGACGACGGTGAAAACCACGACCCATACTGCGTCCACAAAATGCCAGTACATGGAAAGCGTTGCTATTCGGGCTGATTGGTCCATTCCAACACGATCGGCGAGACCGAAAAGCAGCACCACAGTGAGCATCATAAGTCCCACAGTGACGTGCGTAGCATGTAAGCCGACGAGTGAATAATACGTTGTGCCAAAAAGATTCGTGGAGATGGTGAGTCCGCGTTCGTAGATCAGCCGATGCCACTCTAGCGCAGTGCCGAATAAAAAGAGTGCGCCGAGAGCAATGGTGATTGACCAAAGAATGAGGAACGTTTTGCGATGACCGTTTTCAAGCTCCTTACTCGCGAGATGAATCGTAAGGCTGCTGGACAATAGACAGATGGTGAAGAAGATGGGTGTCTCCAGCACTTCGCGGGGAGTCGGTCCGGTGATGCTTTTTCCCAAGTAAAATAGGTACGCGACAACAAAAATGGTGAAGATCGCAGACTCGGCGATAATAAGACCGGCCATCCCGACCTTGCCCTTGTACGGGAGCTTCCACTCGACAGATTTCTCGGGAAATGGATTTGTGACGGCACTCATTTCTCAATCCTTTTACTCATAACGACTGTCCGGATCTTCCGGGTGTTTCAGATCCCACAGGGGCCGGCGGCTCTCAACCTCAGGGATGGAAGCAAAGTTGTAAGCCGGAGGTGGTGAACTTACCGACCATTCCAGAGTCCAGGCATCCCAGGGATCGTTCCCGGCTTCCTGTCCTTTAAAATAGGAATGGACAAGGTTCACGACAAACACGAGTATGGCGATGCCTTGGATGAATGCGCCGATGGTAACGATCAAGTTGAGAGTTTCCCAACCAGGACGGGGCTCGTAGGTGTAGATACGGCGCGGCATTCCGAGAATTCCCGCAAAGTGCATTACGTCAAATGTCAGATGAAAGCCCAGAAAGAAAAGCCAAAAATGGAGCTTACCCAACGGTTCGTTTAGCATCCTTCCCGTCATTTTCGGATACCAGTAATAAAACGCGGCAAAAACTGCAAAGAGGATTCCGCCCACGATTACATAGTGAAAGTGTGCCACGACAAAGTACGAGAGACTGAGCTGCCAATCAAAAGGCGCGGACGCAAGCATGATTCCGGTGAGACCGGCGATCAAAAACTGAAAGAGAAATCCGACGGAAAAGAGCATAGCGGTCTTGAACTGAATGCTCCCGCCCCACATAGTTCCTATCCAATTGAAAATTTTGATTCCTGTGGGAACCCCGATAGCCATGCTGGTGATCGCGAAAAAGCTGTTGGCAGAGGAGCTCATCCCGATTGTGAATATATGGTGCGCCCATACGCTCATGCTCAGGAAGGCGATGCAGACCGTAGCTCCAACCATTACGGGGTATCCAAAAATCGGTTTCCGGGAAAACACCGGAATGATTTCGGACATGAAAGCGAAGGAAGGAATTATCAAGACATACACTTCGGGATGTCCGAAGATCCAGAAGAAGTGCATCCAGATCGCTGCAGAGCCACCCGCCAGTGTGTCGAAGAAATGGCCTCCTAAATACCGATCGATGAGCAGCATGATCTGCGCCGCGGAAAGCGGGGTGAGCGCAATTAGAACTATCCCGGACATCACCAGATTGAGCCAAGCGAATAACGGCATACGACCGAGTGTCATTCCCGGGCATCGCAACGAAAAAATGGTCGCAATCAAATTGATGGCGGTCCCAATGCTGCCAAATCCCGAGACCAATAGGGCGATCGTCCAATAGTCCGAGCTCGGGCCTGGCGAAAATGCCTTCGCTGTCAACGGCGCGTATGCCCACCATCCCACATCGGGCGCGTTTCCGGCGCCATAGAGCCCGTTCCCACCCAAGAAACTGAAGTAAAGGAGAAGGCCTCCCAAAGCAGTCAGCCAGAAACTGAACGCATTCAGCCTTGGAAAAGCCATGTCGCGTGCGCCGATCATTAACGGCACCAGGTAGTTGGCAAAACCAAAGAGGATGGGCATGGCCACGAAGAAAATCATGGTTGTCCCATGCATCGTAAACATGCGATTGAAGACTTGAGGTGAAACAAAATCGTTGTGGGGGCGAATCAACTGGATCCGAATGATGGTGGCTTCGATTCCCCCGACGAGCAGAAAAACAAGCGCATAGACAATATAGAGAATCCCCAGACGCTTGTGGTCAACTGTAGTGACCCATTCATGCACCACTTCGACCCAAGGACGCGCCTCAGTTCCTGCACTTGGAATGGCTATCGCGTCCGATGACATAATTATTCCCTCGAATCCTTTGGCTACCGAAGCGTCTGGAGATAATCCACGAGCGCATCCACGTCAGCGTTCCTGAGTTGCATAGCAGGCATGAGCGAACCGGGCTTGATGGCGTCGGGTTTCTGAATCCACAAGCGAAGGTTTGCTTTTGTGTTCTCGGCCGCACCCGATGCGATCGTCTGACGGCTCATCAAGTGCGTTAGGTCCGGGCCGAAACGTCCGTCAGCGACCGTGCCTCCAATCGCGTGGCAGTTTATGCAAGCCGTTGTTTCGAAAACGCGTTTGCCGGCGGTTACATTCACATCTAGCGCTGCCGGCTGCTGTTGGCCGCGGACCCACGTAGCAAACTCCTCGGAGCTGTCAACGTATACCCGTAGCAGCATCTTCGCGTGCTGCGTGCCGCAATATTGCGCGCACTGGCCGAGAAAAATTCCCGTTGCGTGCGGATC
>Ga0210398_10003054_pt1 | contig 16116 bp, 14 predicted proteins | sample IncBWC4OmetaG_FD_161047 | JGI IMG/M metagenome (GOLD analysis project Ga0210398, IMG submission 161047) | Forest soil microbial communities from Barre Woods Harvard Forest LTER site, Petersham, Massachusetts, United States - Inc-BW-C-4-O | ecosystem: Environmental > Terrestrial > Soil >...
TCGGTAGCTCGCTTTGAGAAGTGTTGCGTGCCTGATCGTCTTGCGTGGCGGATGACGCCGGCAATGTTCCCGGAAGGAGCAATGTGATGACACAAACCGCGACGAGCGCCGTCCTTATCCGCTTCGTTCTCATTGGGGACCTCCACAATCGGATTGCTACGCAACGAAACGACCGAACAGTGTCGCGGGCGACCGCGACTTCGGCGCCTGAGCCCGGCGGTGCGCGTCGGATCAGCGCGACATTCTGCCCAAGGATAACTGCGGTGTCAATTGATGATCACGAATGGAGGCACGAACGTTACGTGTGTTCCGGCGGCGGTCTGCACTTACTTCCGGAATTCGGTGTGCGCCGCGGTATGCAGCGGCTGCGCCGGTTTGACCGTGTGTGGCGTGGGCCGCTATAATGACTGTTTCGGCGGGACGCAAAATGCCTGCTGAAGGAGCGCTTGGCGATTGTGCTGAGCGGGTGCCCCGTGCGTGACGCCGTGCGGCGGGTGCTTTGTACCCCACCAGGGCCCGGTCGCATCCAGGTAACGGAGTCAAAGCCAGACGCGGGCGGAGAATTCCAGACCAGAATTCAGGAGCAGCGAATGATTAAGGCAACCCAACTACGCCCGGGAATGATCATCAAGCACGAAGGCGACCTGTGCGTGGTGTATAGCGTGGACCACCGCACACCGGGAAATAAGCGCGGATCGATGCAGACCAAGATGCGCAACCTGCGCAACGGAAACATGATGGATTTCCGGTTCCGCGCGGAAGAGACGCTGGAAAAAGTGGTGGTGGACGAAATCCAGTTCGAGTATCTCTACAGCGATGGAGATACGCATCACTTCATGAACACTGAAAATTACGAGCAGCTGGCGCTGCAGAACGATATCGTGGGCGACACGCGAGATTATCTGATTCCCAACCTGCCCGTGAAAATTGAATATTACGACGACAAGCCGATTGGCGTGTTGCTGCCGGACACGGTGGATCTGACAGTGGTGGAGACCGAGCAGAGCATCCAGAAAGCGACGGCCAGCGCGGTGATGAAGCCCGCGAAGCTGGAAACGGGATTGGTTGTGAACGTTCCGCCGTTCGTTGGGAATGGCGACAAGATCAAGGTGGATACTTCCGAGGCGCGGTACATTCAGAGAGTGCAGTAATTCGCAGTTTGGTTTGACGTGAAGTAAGGAAACCCGCTCTGTCCTGCATTCTCCAGAACGGCGCGACCGCTGTAATGTCTCTTCATTTTAACGGCGCAGGTTTTAGCGTGACCGCCTCCTTGCTCCGGAAACAATCGAACTGATCCGCGACGTGGACGCACGATTGCGTTACTGCGCGTCCACAACGCAGCGGAAACCGATTGTGGCGGAGCGATCGCGGCCGGGTGACATCAGCAGATATTTTTGATGCTGGTCGAGGCGATAGGTCTGCGGGAAATACCAGACGGCGCCGCGAGGCTGATACGAAGCGGCACCCCGCAGGATGGCCGCGCGAGTGTGCTCGTCGCGGAATTCATCGGTCCATTGCGAGACGTTGCCTTCAAGATCGAGGACGCCGAACGGGCTCGCGGCTCTTGCATACGCGTCCACATTTGCGACCGTGGGCATCACGCGGCCGTGATCGGCGGGTGGTACGGCCTGCGCATCCCAATCATTTCCCCAAGGGTATGTGCGCCCGTCGGTGGATTGCGCGGCGTATTGCCATTCCCAATCGTGAGGGAGGCGCTTGCCGGCCCATGCGGCATAGGCGCGCGCGTCTTCGATGGCGACCCAGGTTACAGGTTTCGCACCCCAACCTCCGGGATAGGTTCCGTTCTTCCAATCGCGCAGAAAATTGTGGTCGTCGGCTGGATGGTATTTGGTCGCGTCCAGAAATTCCTGGAATTCCCGGTTGGTTACGGGCGTGCGGTCAATATAGAAGCTCGGGATGTGCATGCGCTTGCGATGAAAACGCCGCGGCGCATCTTCCCACGGATATTGCACGTCCACGCCGGGGTCATTGCCGCCCTCGATTTCAATTCCTTGTACCGCGAAGTCGTAGTCCGCTTCGGGGATGCGCAACATGCCTTGAGGCGCCGCTGCTGGAACTTTCGTTGACGCGACGGAGACCATGGTTTGCGGCACGAATTTCCACTGGCGCGAATATGCAGAGAGAGGCTGGACGGAACGCGTAGACATATATTCGAGCAGGCCTTGCAGTTCAGCGGCGTTGGCGGAATTTTCCGTGGTGGCCAGGACGGCGCCAAAGCCGAGCGCGTCAATCGAAAATGAAAGCGTGGCTTCGGCACCACTCGCTCGCGGAACCAATTCGGTTCCGTGCCACAGATCGAAGTACCGCATTCCGGCGTGCACCGGCACGCGCAGCTCTTCGCCGATGACGTCATACTCGTTGCGATTCACAATCGTCCAAAGCGTGGAATTCGCCGCGGGGAAAGTACTGGCAAATACGCCGGGCTGCAGCGTTGGGACGTGCGGCTCCCATTCCCCGCTGGTGAGATTTTCCGGAAACGCGCGCTCGATTTTTGTGATGCGCAGAACGGTTTCGGCGTCGCGCGGCGTCATGCCGTACCAGAATCCCCATAGATTTTCGATCGTGGCGTAGCCTTCGCCGTTGAAGAACGCGTGTTGCAGGCTGTCTGTTTTATCGCGCGTGAAACGATCGTTGACGTTCACCGTATGCCGCGGCTCGAGCCATTTCACCTTGCTGACCATGGGAATGAAGGGATACGCCGCGTCTTCCCACGTCACCCAATCATTCCAACTGATGTTGCTCCAGGCGAATGATTCATCGTGAATCGCGAATTGCGGCTCGAGCGCGAGGGGATGACTGATTGCGTCGGAAGAGGCTCGAAAATCCTTGGGCGGGCTATCCAACGTGTCGAAATTAATTCCGTCGGCGCCGATTTCTTTCAGCAGTTGCGGAAACACGGTGGAGGGCGGCGCGCCTTCATCGCGCGTGCCATTGTCCCACGCGAGAATTGGAAACATGACGCGCACGCCGCGGCGGTGAAACTGCTCTACCACGTGCCGCAGCGCAGGAATTCCTCCGGGCAGATCGCGCAGTAAATCGAACTGGTTGCGATCGTCCACGCCCAGATTCGGATACCCCGGCCAAATCAGCACAACGTCAATCGGGCCGACGCGCCGCTCGAGGTCCGCAAGAAAAATGTCCACGGTGTATTCGCGTTTTTCGGGATCGTAGAAGGAACGATCCCAGACGAGCACTTGGCACTGGGAAAAGACACGCTGGGTCCAGGCGAGTTCGGGGCGATCGTACTCCGCGGCATTGTAATGATATTCGGCCAGGCGGTCTTTGCGCCATTGCTTGATGCCGGCCAGCCATTTGGCTCTTTTTTGGAGACTTTCCGGGCCGGGCAGAAAAACATCCCCGGGCGCGGCGACTGCGCCCAGGTCTGGCGCGCCGGGTGGCAACACCAGACCGTGACGCGCCTTCCATTCGTCGGAAAACGCAGCCCAGGAGAATAAAACTGCCAGAAAAAGCATGACCAACGATTGTCGTTGGAACTTGCTGGCCCAATTCATCACAGGATGCCCTGAGAAAAAGCGCAAGAACGCTCGCTGCGTACCTTTCTGCGCGAGAAAGTCACGCGACTTTATGCTGGCGTCCGGCGTATGTCAATTCGCGAGTCTCCTCTTTTATTTTGCATTACGTCATGCCGCCAGCAGGTATTGTTGAACTGACAGGGCTAGTCAGTTAGCTTTTGACCGGCTCTTTCGTTTTCCAGCGAACCGAGCAACGCGAGGAGCAAAGCGCTTTAACATGCCCACATGCCCCAGCTGCGGCAAATCATTCAGCGGATTTTCGATCGGGTCGGGCGTTGCGGCCGAGTGCCGTGACTGCCGGGCCACGACGGCAAGTACGGCCGCGAATACGCTCGTTCAGGAGCCGCGCGCACAAAACATTTTCTGGAGTTTGATCGAGACGATTCCACCGGTGACTCGCACGATCGTCGCGGTGAATGTGCTGGTCTATCTGGCGATGGGTTTATCGGGCGTTTCCTGGACGGATCCGAGCGTGCTGCAGGCAATTCGTTGGGGCGCGAATTTTGGTCCATTAACATTGAGCGGCCAATGGTGGCGGCTGTTTACGTGCATGTTCGTCCACTTTGGTTTTTTTCACATCGCTCTGAACATGTGGTGCCTGCGGAATCTGGCGGTCGCTCTGGAACCGATGATGGGCCGGCTGGCGTTCAGCGTTACTTATTTGTTTTGCGGGCTGGCGGCCAGCGCCGTCAGCACGGCGTGGAATCCCTGGCGCGCGTCGGCGGGAGCTTCCGGCGCGATTTTCGGAATTGCGGGTGCGTTTGTTTCCTACCTGGTGCTGAAGAAGGCCGCGATTCCTGCGAGCCTGGTGCGGCAAAATCTGCGCAGCCTGGCGGTTTTCATTTTGCTGAATCTTTCGATTGGCGCGGCGAGCGGGCATATTGACAACTCCGCGCACTTGGGCGGACTGGCGGCCGGATTGGTGATCGGCGCGGTGATTCCGAAGTTTCGAAGAAATGCAGTTGATGTTGGCGGGCCGGATTTTGGAATGACTACCACGCCGATGGACCAAGCTAACGGCGGAGATTCGCGAAGCATGAAGTTGATTTGGATCGCGGCGGCCTGTGCGATCGCTTTGCTTGCAGGGTTGCAACAAGTGCACGCCAGAAATCTCTCCGTCGCGCAGTACGGCACGGCCGTTTCGTATGCAGCATCGGGGCACATGGACGAGGCGGTCACGGAGATGCGCGAGTCCGTGCAAATGCAGCCTGACAACGTGCTGGCGCAAGCGCTGCTCGGCGAGTGGCTACTGGAGCAGAACGATCCCGCTGGCGCAATTCCGCCGCTTGAACAGACTTTGTTGTATGAACCCGATGCAAACGCGATTGCGCAGAATTTAGCCCTCGCCTATCTGGGCGTCGGAAGGCCGCAGCAGACGATTATCGCAATGAGGCGGGCTGCGAGCCAGAATAAAAAACAGACCTGGAAAGAATATTTTGTTCTGGGGCTTGCGGCCGACGAAATTGGCGATACGCAGTCCGCGTTGCAAAATTTGCGTTCGTCCATTCAGTTGAATCCGAATTTTCCGGAAGCGCAGCTGGCGCTCACGCGAGTGAACGCCAAACCTGGCGAAAAGCCCGCTGCCGGTCCCATTCCCTACGCACAATTAATCATTAAGTCCCAGGCTTGGCCTTACTACCCGTAGCTCGCGATGAATTGCCAATCCCGGAAAAAACTTTCAGTCGGGGCGCGGTGATTAAACCGCGACGGCGGATTTCGCGCCGAAGACGCGCTGGAAGATGGCGTCCACGGCGCGCAGCTGGCGATGCAGATTGAAGGTGTGCGCGAGCGCTTGCTGGTCCAGGAATTTGCGGATGTTGGGATCGGCAGCGACGCGTTCTTGGAAACTGGTTTCGGATTCCCATGCGGCCATGGCGTGGGCTTGGACCCATTTGTAAGCGTCTTCGCGCGGGGCGCCGTGCTCGACCAAATCCTGCAGCAGCTGCCCGGAAAACACTAGGCCTTGCGTGGCGTTGAGATTCCGCAACATGCGTTCGGGAAACACTTTCATGTTGGCGACGATTTCCGTCGAGCGATGGAGCATGTAATCCACCAGAATCGTGGAGTCGGGGAGAATGACGCGTTCGACGGAACTGTGTGAAATGTCGCGTTCGTGCCAGAGCGCGACATTTTCCAGAGCTGCGAGGGAATTCGCGCGCACCACGCGAGCCAGCCCGCAGATTTGTTCGCTGGCTACAGGATTGCGTTTGTGCGGCATCGCGGAACTGCCGCGCTGTTCGCCGCCGAACGGCTCTTCCACTTCGCGGACTTCGGTGCGCTGCAGGTGGCGGACTTCTTGCGCGATGCGTTCCAGAGATGCGGCGACGACGGCGAGCGTGGTTAAGTATTGCGCGTGGCGGTCACGTTCAATTACTTGCGAAGTGATTGGCGCAGTGGCAAGGCCCAGGCGCTGGCAGATTTTCTCTTCGATTTCCGGACCTAGATGCGTGCAGGTGCCTACCGCGCCGGAGATTTTACCGACGGCGATTTGTTGCGCGGCTACCTGAAAACGCGCTAAATCGCGGCGGTTTTCCGCGTACCAGTTCGCGAGCTTCAGGCCAAAGGTAATCGGCTCGGCGTGTATTCCGTGGGTGCGGCCAATTTCCGGCGTGTCTTTGAACTCCCAGGCGCGCCGCTCTAGGACTTCTCCAAGCGCCTCGATTTTTTTCTCGACCAGATGAGAGGCTTCGCGAATGAGCAGGGCTTGCGCGGTGTCCACCACGTCATTGGAAGTGAGTCCGTAATGCAGCCAGCGCGCGGCTTCAGGATCAGCGACCGATTCCTGCACGGCGATGGTGAAGGCGATCACGTCATGGCGAACTTTCGCTTCGATTTCGTTGATGCGCGCAACATCCACACGGGCGCGCTGACGCAATTTCGCGGCAGCCTCGCGCGGTACCGCTCCGGCTTCGGCGAGGGTTTCGCTGGCGGCCAACTCGACTTCCAGCCACTTCTGAAAGCGATTTTCTTCACTCCAGACGCGACCCATTTCCGGGCGGGTGTAACGTGCGATCAAAATGAGCTCCCTCGGCAATCGCGCGCTGGTGAAACACACCAGAACACGAAGCCTGTGACGAAGTCCGGCAAACGGCGGGGGAAATTCCCTGTTCAATCATACCCGAATTTGCGGGGGCGAGCGAAGCCCGCGTTGGCGCGGCCTTGCGATGACAAACTGCTTAATTTCAGCCGTTTGGCGGAAATGCGAGCACCGGACGACTTAATACATAGCAGTCCAAATTCAATCGGAGGAGCAAAACAATGAAAGTGATGGTTTCCTGGTTCAGCGTAAATGATTTCGAAGGTGCGAAGAAGTTTTACGGCAGCGTGCTCGGTTTGAAGAAAACGTTTGACGCTCCGGAGTGGGCGGAGTTCGCAGGTGCGGAAGGCGAAGAGAGCATCGGCGTCGCCGTCAATCCACGTGCCGGCAAAGAGCCGGGAGCAACGATCGTGCTGCGAGTGGAGAACATCGAGCACGAACGCAAGCGCTTGGAAACGGCTGGCGTAAAGTTCGAAGGCAAGATCGAAGAAATTCCGGGCATCGTGAGGCTGACGACGTTTCGCGATCCTTCGGGCAACCGGTTGCAGCTGGCGCAACCGCTGATGCAGTCGTAGTTCTTCGCGCCAGTGGAAGGAGCCGCGCCAGTTTCGCTTCTCGTTGTAAACTGGCGCGGCTCAATCACTTTTTAGGAGAGAAAAATGGCGGTGCATCCGTTGCCCGAAATCGCGCTGCAGGAAGAAGTGCAGCTGGTGGAAAAAGCGCAGCAAGGAGACAGTCTGGCGTTCGGATCGCTGGTAGAGCCGTGGCGCAAACCGCTCTTCGGCTACATCTACCGGATGGTGATGCTGCGGCAGGACGCCGAAGACTTGTTGCAGGACGTGCTGGTGCGCGTGCTGGAGGGAATACGAACGTATCGCGGCGAAGCGCGGTTCAAGAGCTGGCTCTTCGGCATTGCGACGCATGTTTGTCTGGACCATTTGCGCGCGAAAAAGCGCTGGCGCGTCGAGGCGCAACTGATCGGCGAGAAGGAAGCCACGGCTGATCCGGAGAAAGTCGCGGGACTCACAGCTCTAATGCAACAGCCCGGCTTCAGCTTCGAAATCCGCGAACACATCGCGTTTTGTTTTTCGTGTATTGCGCGCACGTTGCCGCCGGAAGAGCAGGCCGCGCTGATGCTCAAGGAAGTTCTGGGATTTACCGCAGAAGAAGCGGCGGGGATCCTGGGCGTTTCCGAGCCCGTATTCCGCCACCGGCTTTCGGCGGCGCGGGCACAAATGATTGGAGATTACGACGGCCTTTGCGCGCTGATCAATAAAACGGGCTTGTGTTATCAGTGCAGCGCCTTGCAGCAAATAGCTAGCGAAGGGCACCGCGGCGCGGACCTCGTGCAGATCGAGGTTGCGCCGGGCGTAACGATGAGCGCCGAGAGCCTGTTCGACGCGCGGCTCGAAATAGTGAGCGACGCGGACCTGGCGACGGGACGAACGCGCGTCGTGCACGATCTGTTCTACAGCACTTTGTCGCAGCGTGAAGAATCGCGTTAAGCAGTGGGACTGCGCAGTCAAAACGCAAAGGCTAGAGGTCGAAGGGGCCGAGTGGAATGCGTTGCGAGGCAACGTGCAGGGTGCCGCGAAAGGCGAATTCGCCGGGGCGGCGGCCGAGAGCTTCTTCGGCGCAGATGCGGGCGAGATCGGGTGTGTTGTTCTGTTCGGAAACGTGCGCGAGGACCAGGTGGCGCGCGCGTCCATCGAAGACTTCGGAGTCGGCGAGAAATTCGCTGACGATTGTATTGGAAAGATGCCCGGTGCGGCTCATCACGCGCTGCTTGATGTACCACGGGTAGGGGCCGACTTTAAGCATTTCCAGGTCGTGATTGGATTCCAGAATCAGGAAATCGGCTTCGCGCAGATGATGCTTTACGAGTTCGGGCATGTAGCCCAGGTCGGTGACGATGGCGACTTTTTTTCCGTTGGCGCAGAAGGCGTAGCCGACAGGGTCAGCGGCATCGTGCGGAATGGTGAACGCGGTAATTTCGATGTCGCCGATTACGAATTTAATTCCGGGGCGTATGTATTTCACGGATTCGATTTTTGTTTTTGGGCCGTCGCCATACATTTTGCGGATTTCGCGGTGCGTCGGCTCGGTCAAGTAGGCGGTACATTTCCAGTCGCGGGACATCTGCGCGAGAGCGGTGCAGTGGTCGCTGTGTTCGTGGGTGACCAGGATGCCGTCAACTTTTTCGGGGCGGGCGCGGCCGAGCGTTTCAAAGCGCCGCAACATTTCCTTTTTGCCGATGCCGGCGTCAATCAGGAGAGTGGTGCACCCCGATTCGAGTAACGTGGAGTTGCCCGTGCTGCCCGACGCCAGAATGGATACGCGAAACGAGATACGCTTCCCCCGCGAATCGCGTCAACACCCGCAAGCGGTTGCGCGCGACTCCGCAATGGGATGATGGCAAAGTGCTGGGCTGGCGTCAATACGAAGTCGCGCAAGCCTCACTAGCGCTGCCGATTATTCGAGCGCGAAGATGGCGCGAACGTAACCGGATTTTTCGATCTTTTGCGGCAGCAGCTTGGTGTCGGGTCTGGCGGAGCGATCCTTTCTAAAAATGCCGCCACCGACCCCGCCCCCCTCGCCAGCTCCGAAAAACTGGGAAGGTCTCGCTTCATTGCTGGCATAAAGCAGCGCGCCGGTCTTTGCGCCGAACGATTTAGCCACTTGATCGGCGAGGGCGCGTGCTTTTTCCAGAGCGGAGGCATAAGCCTGCGTTTCCGCGGTGTCTGGATCTGTCAAATGCCACTCTGGAGCGCCAACGTAATTGGCGCCGGCATCTACCGCGATGTCGAGAAGCTTTTCCGCGACGTCAACTTTCTGAGTAATTTTCCAAGACTGGTCAACTTCGTATTGCATCTGCTTACGATCGGCCAGCGGCAAATCTCGAAGTTCGTTTTCGGACACGAGGCGCGAAGTAAGGGTGTTTGTGACAATTTCTCTCTGAGCGATACCAGCATCCGTCAAGGCCTTCAGGATGTGCGCGGCGACTCGCGCATTTTCCGCGAAGGCGGCGTCATGCGTGGGCCCGTAGTTGTGGTAACCGGCGCTGATGGTTACGCGGTCCGCGGTTACCTGGATCGAACTGGTGGCGGCAATTTCGATGGTGCGATTCTGTTGATTGACCTGGACGGTCTGCGCTGAGGCGCTCGCAAGACATCCGATTGCCAGGATGGCCAGTGCCGCAAACAAATTCTTGTTCATATGCGCTCCTCCTCGGTGACCGCACGCCTTGGCGTCGCGGAAATCGCTGCAGCGCTAGCTTAGAGGCGCGATTTGGATTGGAGGCTGTATCGCGATCCTGCGGGAATCAGATGGCTAGCTGGTCTTGGGTGAGTGCGAAGCCGTTGAGGTTGCCGACGACGGAGGCTGCCATCCGACCGGGCTGGAAGAATTCGCGGGCAAGCTGCTGGACGTCTTCCACGGTGACGCTTTCGAGGAGCGCGATCAAATCCTGCGCGGTGAAGTGGCGTTTGAAATACATGTGATAGCGGGCGAGGCTGTTCATGCGCTGGCCGCTGCCTTCGAGCGCGAGTAACGTGGCACCCTTAAGGTGATCTTTCGCGCGGCGCAATTCTTCGGTGCTCAACGGTTCATCGCGCAGGCGGCGGAATTCATCGAGCACGGAGCGGACGAGCTGCGAAGCGGTGTCCAGCGAAGTGCCGGCATAAACCGAAAGCGCGCCGGCATCGCGATAGGAATTCAGCTCGCTGAAAATCGCGTAGGCGAGGCCTTGGCGCTCGCGAATATTCTGGAACAGGCGCGAAGACATTCCACCGCCCAGCACGTTGTTGAGCACCGCGACGCCGAAGCGGCGGCGATCAGTCATGGGCAGCGCCGGAACGCCCATGCAGATATGAACTTGCTCGAGCTCGTGCTTGGTGCGCAGCGTGACGTGCGAAGCAGCCTGCGGCGTAGCTTCCGCGGCGTCTGCTCCAGCGGACGTGCCCTTCGCGAAGCGCTCCGATACCAGGTCCACGAGCTGCGCGTGCGTCAGATGGCCCGCGGCGGTGATGACCATATTGTTCGGCGCGTAGCGTTGCTTGAACCAGGTGCGCAAAGTGTCGCGCGAAAAAGCGGAGACAGTTTCCGGCGTTCCCAGAATTGGCTTGCCCAACGCATGCGGCGCCCAGAAATTCTGAGTGAAGAGTTCGTGGACCAAGTCTTCGGGATTGTCCTGGGTCATGCGAATTTCTTCCAGGATGACGGACTTTTCGCGCTCAATTTCATCTTCGGCGAATTTCGGATCCAAAACCATGTCCGCGAGCACGTCGAAGGCTTTGGGCAGATGTTCATCGAGGACGCGAGTATTGAAGCAAACCATTTCCTTGGAGGTGAAGGCGTCGAGCATCCCGCCGACGCTGTCCACCTCGCGCGCGATATCTTCGGCGGTGCGCCGCGTGGTCCCTTTGAAAACCATGTGCTCGATGAAATGCGAGATGCCGTTCAGGCCGGAGGGTTCGCAGCGCGAGCCGGTACGCAGCCAGATGCCCACGGAAACGGAGTGTACGTGCTCCATTGGCTCGGTGATGACGACGAGCCCGTTCGGAAGGGCTTCCGTCTGGACCCTATGATTTGTGTCGGGCATGTTGTTGTCTGATTCTATTGTGGCACGTTGGGCCTATAAATGTCATGGAGTCGACGATTGTTTTATTGCGCATTGTGAGCCCTGCCGAGGCGCGCAAGCCATCGGAGAGTTTGGTGCGCGTCGTGCGAAAGACCGGCTCAACGGCGGTGGACCTAGGTGAGTTTTTCGTCAGGTGAGAGCTTGCCGTATTCGCTGGAGTAGTGGAGCGGGACATCGGCGTACGCACCTTTATCAATGGAATACACTTCGCAGGAATCGTAGGGATAAGAATAAATGTGCACGCTAGTGGCCGGCTGATTGTATTCCTGCAAATTCTGCACCTGGTGCACCGGCTCTTCGGGGCGCACTACGGCGGGATGAGTTGCGTCCATCATGTAAGAATCGGAGGGCATCAGTTTGCAACTTCCGCGCGCGGCGTCTTGATTTTCCACGCGGAAATTCTGCACGCGCAGACGACCGATCGGGGTGACCATCCAGCAATTCTGGCCGCGATGATTATGAATGCGGCTGACCTGGCCGACATTCCAGCAGATCGCGAGGATTTCGAAGAGCTCGGACTTGTAGATCAGGTTCCGCGTGTAGTGGCTATTGGCGTAAAAAATGTAGGGCGCCAGAGTTTCCGGCTGAATGGCTTTGCGCTCGGTGAATTCCAGCACGCGAGGAATGGTGAATTCTTTTTCGGGAATGGCGCCGAGCTGCTTCACCCACTCATCAATGGTGAGCGATTCCATCGGCTTTTTATTTTGCGCTGAGGTTAGTGTGCTCATCGGCGCGCCTCCTAGTGCCTGTGCGTACGATTCTCAAACGCTTCATTATATCGCCGTGGGGCCGCGGTGGCGGCGGAAAATCAGCGCGTGGCCGCGTGTTATCATGATTGTAAGATGCCTGCGAACGACACCCGCCACCCGGTGAACCTGCTCGGCCAGTCTGTGGAAGAACTGCGTGCGTTCATGCAGTCGCTGGGTGAGCCGGCTTATCGCGGTGGGCAAATTTACCGCGCGCTGTATGCCGAGCGGCGATTTGACGTCGCGAAGATGAGCAATTTGCCGCTGGCGCTGCGCGAACGGCTGGCGCGCGAGGCGTCCATTGCGCTGCCGCAGATCGTGCGGCGATACCGGTCGGGCGATGGGACTGTACGTTATGTGCTGGCGCTGCCGGCAGCAACGGGAGCGGGCGATGAGGTGAAGGCCGCGAAGCCTGCAACCGTCGAGGCGGTTTTCATGCCGGAGGAAAATCGCCAGACGATTTGTATTTCCACGCAGGCGGGTTGCGCCGTGGATTGCCACTTTTGCCTGACGGCAACGCTGGGGCTGGTTCGAAATTTGTCGGCGGGAGAAATTGTTGGGCAAGTGCTGATTGCGCTGGAAGAAAATCGTGCCACGTTGAAGCCGCAGACGAACGTGGTGCTGATGGGCCAGGGCGAGCCGCTTCTAAACTACGAGCCAATGATGGCGGCGCTGCGTATTTTGCTTGATCCGAATGGGATGGCGATCACGCCGAAGCACACCACGCTTTCCACCAGCGGAATTATTCCGGGGATCGAGCGGCTGGCCCGCGAAAAAGTGCGGCCGAAGCTGGCAGTTTCGCTGAATGCATCGTCGAACGAGCAGCGTGACAAAATCATGCCGATCAATCGAAAGTATCCGATTGAAGACTTGCTGGCGGCGTGCGCGCGGTATCCGCTGCGCCCCTGGGAACACTTGACGTTTGAATACGTGTTGCTGGGAGGATTTAACGATACGCCCGAAGATGCGCGGCGCGTGGCGAAATTGCTCGGAAATTTGCGCGTGAAAGTGAATTTGATTCCGTGGAATCCGGGAGAGCTGCCGTACAAGAAGCCTGACGAGGGGCGTATTGAAGAATTCCGGCACATCCTTGATGAGAAAGGCGTGCGGGCGTTTGTGCGCTACTCGCGCGGGCAGGATGTGATGGCTGCTTGCGGACAGTTGGCATTGCTGGAATCAGCTGCGCTGCCTGCAGCGCCGCCGCTCGAACAGATTTCTCCAGCTCGGTAGGCCCCTCTGTCTCCGAATTGGTTGCAAATCACGAACGAATGCCAATTGCGGCCATCATTCGGCCGGTGGTGTGCTCGCGGCGGTAGCTGAAGAAAAGATCTGTGCGGCACGCGGTGCAGAAACCGGATGAGGTGATATTTTTCGGGGCGACTCCAGCACCGAGAAGAATGGCGCGATTCGCGGCGATCAAGTCGAGATGCGCGCGGGGAGCGGGCGGCGCGTGTCCGGGCGGACGCATGGTTAGCCAGGGCAGCCAGTTGGGATCGTTGTCGCCATTTTCCAGCGCATCAATGGGTCCTGTGAACCATTCGCGCGCATTCGGGAACTTTGCGGTGAATTCCTTCACTACTTCGTGGCCGACTTCGTAGCAGCAGCCGCCAATGCCGGGTCCGAGCGCGGCGATCACATCCTGCGGGCGCGTGCCAAATTCCATTTGCATTCGGCCGAGCGTTTTTTCGGCGATGCGCTGCGCGGTGCCGCGCCAACCGGAATGAATCGCGGCAACGGCGTGCTGCCTGGTGTCGGCTAACAGGATGGGAATGCAGTCGGCGGTTTGAATGGTCAGCAGGACGCCGGGCTCGCGGGTAATGAGGGCGTCACCTCGGGGGGCTTGTTCGCCTTGGGGGAATTCGGCGGCGCCGACCACGTGCACGATATCGGAATGAATTTGGCGCAAGGCGGCGACGCGCCTTTTGCTGGCGCCGAGCGCTGCTAAGAATTTCGCGCGATTTTCCAGGACACGTGCGCGTGAATCCCATTCCGTGAATCCGAGGTTTAGAACCTTTTCACCTGCGGATTGTTTCTTGCCGCTTGAGCCGTTGGGCTTTGCGGTCAGCTCGCTCGCGCCGCCGGGGCGCGTGCTGAAACCGTGGGCGAGCCAAGCGATGCGCGCGAGTGATGGCGCTTCGAGGATCTGCAGCCCTCCGCACCCGCACAATTTCCATTGCGCGGGGCGTTTTCGGGGCATGGCCCGGGTTTTTCGCGGCGGCTTTTTTTCCTTCGCAAGGCGAGTGGGCATATTCGATTGTTCAATCCTCAGGCCAAATCGCGGCACGCATTTAATCTAGGTATAATCGCATTGCGGCGCAGAATTTGCATTCTCCCGCGCGATTTGAGAGTGAGGTGCACGTGATCGTCGGCTTGGGATTGGACATCGCGGAGATTGACCGTATCGAAGCGGCGTTGTCGCGGCACGGCGCGCCGATTCTGGAGCGGCTGTACACCCCGGCGGAAGTTGCATACTGCGAGAGTTTCCGCGCGAAATTCGAACGGTACGCGGGGCGATTTGCCGCAAAAGAGGCCGCGATGAAGGCGCTGGGAACGGGCTGGCGCTCGGGCATACGCTGGCGGGATATCGAAGTGATGCGCGAACCAAGCGGCAAGCCGTCGCTGCGTCTGCACGGAGTGGCAGGTCAAGTGGCCGAGCGGCTGGGCGTAAAAAATATTTCGCTTACGATCACGCATAGCGGGAACTTGGCGCTTGCCGAGGTTATTTTTGAGAACTGAGGACTTCTTCGCGTTCCGCCGCTTCCGGCGCGGAGCTGATGTGCGCTTCGCACCAGAGATTTGCAGCCCGGCGGCCTTCCACACGTACTTTCAAGTAATTCCCCGTTAAGGCTTCGGTCCAAGCGTCGCCGCCACGCGCCAGCGTCAGAGCGCGCACGGTACGACCTGCGTGGAGTTCGCGGAACGCGGTTGCCTTTCGCTGGCCGAGTGCGCGCAATGCGCGGGCTCTATCCCGAGTAACCACCGCGGCGACTGGTGAACCGAGATCTGCTGCCTTCGTACCGGGCCGCGCGGAAAAAGAGAACACGTGCAAATAGGTAAAGGGCAGGTGCGTGATGAACTCAAATGTAGCGTTGAAATCTTCATCGGTCTCGCCAGGGAAGCCGGCGATTACGTCCGCGCCGATAGCCGCATCCGGCAGCACGCTGCGAATCAGTTGGATGCGTTCGGCGTAGTGCGCTGCGCGGTACCAGCGGTGCATCGCGCGAAGGATGCGGTCTGATCCCGACTGCAGTGGAACGTGAAAATGCGCAGCGATGCGCGGCGATGCCGCGACGAGCGCCACGAAATCTTCGGTTATATCCTGCGGCTCGATGGAACTGAAGCGCAGCTGCTCGAGCGCGGTCTGGTCCAGAATGTGACGCACTAAATCAGCCAGCTCCACGCGCGGTGACAAGTCGCGCCCGTACGAACCGAGATTGATCCCGCTCAGCACGATTTCTTTCGCGCCGACTGCCACGAGCTTCCGCGTTTCTTCGAGTACCTGGTGTGGCGGCAGGCTGCGGCTGCGTCCGCGAACAAGTGGGATAACGCAGTAGGAGCAGCGATTGTTGCAGCCATCTTGAATTTTCAGGATGGGCCTGGTGCGATCGGCCGGGACTCCGGCGCTGTCTTCCAGGGGCCTTACCTGCATAGAGGTCTGCGCGAAGATGTCTCCCGTAAGAATTTTGGCCGGGCCGCGCGCGAGAGACATCGGCTCGGTGTCGAGAATCGCGAGCGGAACGAAATCTCTCGCCGGCGGTTGGTCGACGGATTCACTCAGGGAATCTGGGGCAGAGCCCGCGGCGAGGTATGCGTGCGTCGCAAACAATTCTTGCAGCATTCGCGGAATTTCCGTCTGATGGGAATTCCCCACCACCCAGGTAACGCCCGGAAGCTGTGCAAGGTCTTCCGGAGCGCGCTGCGCGTAACAACCCGTGACCAGGATGCGCGCGGCGGGATTCGCGCGATGAATCTTACGCACGGCATCGCGTGCTTGCGAATCGGCCGCGGAGGTTACGGTACAGGTATTGAGTACCACGACGTCCGCGGAAGCATGCTGATCGAGCATGGTCCATCCGGCGCTACGCAGAGCGCGACGCATCGCCGCCGCGTCTGCTTCGGTAGCCCGACAGCCGAAATTTT
>Ga0210398_10003055_pt1 | contig 16115 bp, 16 predicted proteins | sample IncBWC4OmetaG_FD_161047 | JGI IMG/M metagenome (GOLD analysis project Ga0210398, IMG submission 161047) | Forest soil microbial communities from Barre Woods Harvard Forest LTER site, Petersham, Massachusetts, United States - Inc-BW-C-4-O | ecosystem: Environmental > Terrestrial > Soil >...
CGGCCGTGGCGCCGATCGCGCAAACCGACAACGTGCTCGTCGTGCATCCATCGCTGAACGTTCACAGCGTCGCCGATCTCATTGCTTTGGCGAAGTCGCGGCCGCCCGGCGAAATCCTGGCAGCGTCGTCCGGCGTCGGCACTGCGAACCACCTTGCCAACGAGCTCTTCAACATGACGGCGGGCATCAAACTGACCTCGGTGCAGTACCGGGGCGGCGGCGAGGTGGTGAAAGATCTGGTGTCCGGTCAATTGAAGATCATGTTCGCACCAATTCCGACCGTGCTGCCGTTCGTCCAAAACGGCGCGTTGCGGGCCATTGCGACGACAGGGTTGCAACGCGACAGGCTATTGCCTGATTTGCCGACGGTGGCCGAATCGGGACTGCCCGGCTTCGAGGTGTTGTTGTGGCTCGGCCTGCTCGCCCCGAAGGCCACGCCGCGGCCGGTGGTCGAGCGGCTGGCGGATGCCACGTCATATGCGCTGTCGACGCCGGATGTGAAGACTGCCTTCGCCGCCCAGGGTTTTGATGCGCTGGTCGGCACGCCGGATGACTTTGCCGCGTTCTATCGCAGCGAGGTCGACAAATGGCGTAAGGTCATCGTTGCGACCGGCATGTCGTTGTAATAATTACCGGACTTTCTCAAGGGTAACATGTTGACCGTTGACCGCGTATCGCAGCGCGATCGCGTCGAGATGCACAACGCCAACGCGTTGAAGATCGGCTTGTTCGGCGCCAATTGCTCATCGGCGCGCACCGCTACGCTGGTGCCGGAACGCTGGCTCGCGAGCTGGCCCGATTGTCTGCAGATGGCGCGCGTCGCCGACGAGGCCGGGATCGATTTTCTTCTGCCGATCGGCCGCTGGAAAGGCTACGGCGGCCCAAGCAACTTTCACGGCACGACATTCGAGACCGTCACCTGGGCCTGCGGTCTATTAGCAGCGACGAAGCGGATCACGATCTTCGGCACGGTGCACGCGCCCCTGTTCCATCCCCTGATCGCCGCCAAGGAAATGGTCACTGCCGATCATATCGGCCAAGGTCGCTTCGGCTTGAACATCGTCGCCGGTTGGAACGAGGGCGAATTTGAGATGTTCGGCGTGGCGCAGCGCGAACATCACGATCGCTACGAATTTGCCCAGGAATGGATTGACGTGGTCAAGCGCACCTGGTCGGAACGGGATGAGTTCGATTTCGACGGAAAGTTTTTCCAACTCGCCGGCGTACATTGCCTGCCGGGCCCGCATGGCGGGACGCGGCCGGTGATCATGAACGCCGGTTCCTCGGCGACCGGCCAAGCCTTCGCCATGCGTAATTGCGACGCGTTTTTCACCTCGACCGCGGCGCTGCGTCTGGCCATCGCGGGCACCGGCCAAGAGCAGAACGTCAGCGTGTTCGACCGCATCGTGCAGCAGGTCAATCGCATCAAGGCCGATGCACGGGAGCTCGGCCGCGAGATCGAAGTCTTCACCCAGGGACAGGTGATTTGCCGGCTGAACCAAAAGGAGGCCGAGGATTACCACCACTATGCCAACGTCGAGAACGCGGATTGGCCGGCCATCGAACGCATGCTCGCGCTCAAGAACATCACGCCGCAAAACACGGCTGCGGACGAATATGCGGCGAAGCGGTCGCTGCAGGCGGTCAGCGGCGTCGGCGGCTTTCCGTTCGTCGGCACCCCGGACAAGGTCGCTCGAGAGTTTGCCGACATCAGCCGCGCTGGCGTCCGCGGCATTGCGGTCTCGTTCGTGAACTATGTCGAGGAAGTCCCGTATTTCTGCGCCGAGGTCTTACCGCGCCTCAAGCGGATGGGGCTCAGAGCAAATTAGCGGTACTTAGCCGCGTACCCTTGCCACGCGGCCTTGAACGCCTTGCGCTTCTGCGGATCGTACAGGCTCGCATAGTCGTATTTCAGCGGCTTCGTCGGCTCGACGTGGAGCGTGGCGAAGACTGGGCCGTCCTGTTCGAGCACATGCGCGATCTGCTGTTCGAACATGCGCAGGTCGGAAAAGTCGTAGGTTGCCGCATAGCCCGCCGAGCGCGCGATATTGGCGAAATCCACTTTCGGATTTGGAATCGGATGGCCGCCGTTCGCCTCGTAGGTGTCGTTATGGGCGACGAAGTGGACCAGATTTTTCGGCGCTGCCGCCGCGATGGTCACCAGGCTGCCGAGATTCATCAGAAGGCTGCCGTCGCCTTGCAGCACCACGACGCGCCGGTCCGGCCGGCCGAGCGCGAGACCGAGACCGTGCGATGAATCCAATCCCATGGCGCCGATCGACAGATAGTTGAGCGGCCGCGGACTGACCTCGACCCAGTCGACGGCGGAGCTGTAGGTCGCAATCACCGCTTCATCGGTGATGTGGCGGGCCAGGATGCGAAAACATTCGTCGCGTTTCATCATGATACTTTGGGGCTCCGCCCGACCAGGAACGCCACCGGCTGCGATTCGGCATAGGCCTTGTCGATCGCCGGCTTGATCTTGGCAATGTCGGCATCGACGCTGAGCAGGTGGTGGGCGATGCCCATGTCGTCGAGGATCGGCTCGACGATGCGCACGCCGTAGCGCGGCGATTCCTTCGGCGCCTTTTCGGGATCGTGCTGCAGCAGCCCGATCATCATGCAGATCGGCTGCTTATGCTCCACCGCGACGCCGCGAATGGCATTGATCGAATCGAGGAAGCCGGTGTGCTGGATCAGGACCAGCGCGCGCTTGTCGCTGTAGGCCAGCCCGGTGGCGATGCCGATGCATTCGTCTTCCTTGCAGACGCGGACGAGGCGGAGATCCTTATCTTGCGCGATCGGCGCCAACAGCCCGGCGCTGGTCGTGATGTCGGGCACCGAGAGAATATACTCGATCCCGCTCGCCTTGATCGCGGCGATGATGCCGGCGCCGCTGAGCTCTCGCGCCGTAGCGCCGGCACGTGTCGCTGTCGCTTCCATCCGCACTCTCCAAAGCCCGCCGCGAAGGGCCGTCAGCGTAGCTGGGATCGGGGATTGGTCAATCCAGCCTTGCGGCTGCCACCCGTCTGGATTGACAGCGCTCGTGGGCGGCCCGCTTAATCCCGGCCGCTTCATTGGATTGGACGCCCCGATGGCTGCTGAACTGCCGCATTATGAAATCTTCGCCGTGCGCTACGGCACTTCGAGTGCCCGCCCGGCGAGCCAGAATTTCATCATGTCCGACGGCCACGACGGTCCGATGCCGATGGATTTTTATATCTGGGTCATTCGCGGCGAGGGCCGTACCGTCGTCGTCGACACGGGATTTTCCGCCGGTGCATCGGAACGGCGCAACCGGCGCTTTGTGCATGCGCCGGCCGAGGCGCTGGCGCAGGCCGGCGTCGATCCGGCTGCGGTGCATGACGTGGTGATCACGCATCTGCATTGGGACCATTCCGGCAACATGGATCTGTTTCCCAACGCCACGTTCCACATCCAGGACGCCGAGATGGCGCAGGCCACCGGCCGCTGTATCTGTCACAAATGGTTCCGCCGCCAGTCCGAGGTCGACGACGTGGTGGCGCTGGTCAAGAATCTCTACGCCGGGCGGGTAAAATTCCACGATGGCGAAGGCACCGTTACGCCCGGCGTCACCGTGCATCTGGTCGGCGGCCATACCGGCGGCTTGCAGATCGTGCGGGTGAATACCGCGCGCGGCGCCGTGGTGCTGGCGAGCGACGCGGTGCACTACTGGATGAATCTCGCCGAGCAGAACCCGTTTCCGCCGGCGAACGTCATGGACGCGCTCGAAGCGTTTCGCATCGTCGAAGATTTGGCCGGCGACCGCGACCGCATCATCCCGGGCCACGACCCTCTGGTGCTCAGCCGCTTCCCGCCGCTGCGCGGCAATCTCGATATCGTGCGGGTTGATTTGGCACCTACGGCTTAATCAAGCCCGCTGCCGATTGCTGCTATATTTCAATATGATAGCACGGACTTGACCAAAAGGGGTCAGCGGAGCTATTTTAAGCTAATACTAGCTATTTGTACGTATGAGCAAATTGTCAAATGAGCTACATTAAGCCTCAGGAAGTCGTGTCACCGAAGGCACATTGGAAACTGGAGGATGTGCTCCTGGAAGGTGAAGCCGGGACCTCCGCCTACGCCCTTGGATATTGGGATGGGTGGCCGCGCATTGGATTTCGATGGAATGGGACCGACGAGAGTCCAATTGGCAATCCGCAAAGCCGAGGATTGCCAACTTGGACAATGCTCGATCGGAAACTCCACGAAGCAGTGACCAATCTGTTGCCCGCCGAGAAACAGAATCGGGTGCGTCACTTTTTAGAAGGGAAGCTGCGCTTTGAAGGAGTGAGCTTAAGCGAGGACCATGCCTCCGTTTTGCTGTGGGACCTGAGTCGAAATCCGGCGATTGTTGCCAAGATTGCCTGCTCGACTATTCGTGCATTAATTGGCAAGTCAAATTTGACGGACAATGATTGTAGGCTGGTTGCTCAAGTAAACATCCAGCTTCTGACGGAAGTTGCGCAGGGAATGTTTGCTCAGCAGCGTTATTCAATACGAGATAAAGGGGTTCGCATTATAGAAATTGGCCGTGACGAACTAATGCCTGTTGTGTCGCAGCTCTCATTGAGTGTTTTGCAGGTCGCAGAACTTTCGCGCTGGGTGAGATGATGTCGCGAAAAATCAGCCGATTGTCGATCCGCATACCATGGCTGCTTGAAGCGGTCGCGGAAGGGCCGCTCGCAATTCTGGTAATCTGCGTTATCGCAATTCTTCTGGTTGGAGCGAGAGGACTAGGATGGTGACAATCCGGCATCACTCCGCCGCAGTCCTTCCCGCGCCGCTCGTGCCGAACCGTCGCTCGATGTAATCGATAACGATCTTTTGGAAATCGGCGGAGACCGTCGGGCCGCGCAAGGTCATGGCTTTCTTGCCGTCGATGAAGACGGGCGCGGTCGGCGTTTCGCCGGTGCCGGGCAGCGAGATGCCGATGTCGGCGTGCTTGGATTCGCCGGGGCCGTTGACGATGCAGCCCATCACCGCGACGTTGAGGCCTTCGACGCCGGGATAGCGCGTCTTCCATTCCGGCATCGAGTCGCGGATGAAATTTTGGATGCTCGATGCCAGCTCCTGGAACGTGGTCGAGGTGGTGCGGCCGCAACCCGGACAGGCGGCGACCAGTGGCACGAAGGTGCGCAGCCCCACGGTTTGCAGGAGCTCCTGCGCGACCTTCACTTCGAGCGTGCGATCGCCATTCGGCTCAGGCGTCAGCGAGATGCGGATCGTGTCGCCAATGCCTTGCTGCAGCAGCACGCCCATCGCTGCCGATGACGCGACAATGCCTTTCGAGCCCATGCCGGCCTCGGTGAGGCCGAGATGCAGTGCGTAATCGCAGCGCCGGGCGAGCTCGCCATAGACGCCGATCAGGTCCTGAACGGCCGACACTTTTGCGGACAAAATAATGTGGTCCTTCGGCAGCCCGATCTCCTCGGCGCGCTCCGCCGACAGCATTGCCGATTGGATCATGGCCTCGCGGGTCACGTCGCGGGCGTCGACCGGGTGGTTGGACTTGGCGTTCTCGTCCATCAGGTGCGTGAGCAGCTCCTGGTCGAGCGAGCCCCAATTGGCGCCGATGCGCACCGGCTTGTTGTGCTTGATCGCGGTCTCGACGATGGCGCCGAATTGGCGGTCTTTCTTTTCCTTGAAGCCGACATTGCCGGGATTGATGCGATATTTGTCGAGCGCTTCGGCGCAGGCCGGATGATCGGCCAGGAGCTTGTGGCCGATGTAATGGAAATCGCCGACGATCGGGACGTCGACGTTCATCTTTAAAAGCTTTTCCTTGATGTGCGGCACCGCGGCCGCCGCCTCGTCGCGGTCGACGGTGATGCGGACGATCTCGGAACCGGCCCGCGCCAGCGCCGCCACTTGCCTTGCCGTTCCCTCGGCGTCGGCGGTGTCGGTATTGGTCATCGACTGCACCACGACGGGTGCACCGCCGCCCACGGTGACGTTGCCGACCTTGACGGCAACGGTCCGATGCCGTTCGGCGGGACCGGAAAATTCCATCATGAATCAAACCTTTAGGTAGGAACCCGCAAAACCGGGCAGCCACTGATCCTCACGATATAGCGTCACCCGGGCCAGTTGACGAGGGGAAGCTGACAGCCGCCAAGCGCCAAGCGCGCCGGCCATGACGCGGCGCCCTCTATTGGAGCTCCAGGGGTCGAGGTAGAATTGCCGACGCTTCGGATCGGCGGGCGCTGACAAGGGATATGCCAGGATGGACCAAGCTGTTGAGGCGACGCTGACGTTTCGATGTCCGGTCGAACTCGAAAAGCTGCTACCGCGGCCTATCCCGGCGGTCCAAGGCCTCCCCGACTGGTACAAGACCGTGCCGCAAAAGGCATTCAATCAATCAATGGGCGAGGAAACCCAGACCGTTAAGAAATGCCCGCCTTTCATCGACGCCATGACCTACGGCTTTCTCATTCCGCTGCCAATCGATTTGAACGTCCAGGATGGAGAGTTCACCTGGAGCTTTGACATGCCAAAGGGGTTCGTCAGCGAATATTCGCACTCGCCCATCGGGTTTCACGATCCGAGCCAAGTCGTGGGCACGCCGTTCTTCGATGACGATCGTTTCATCATCAAGTTCAACAATTTTTGGACCATCGAGGCGCCGCCTGGTTATTCGCTGCTGTTCACCCATCCTGTAAACCGGGCCGACTTGCCGTTCACCACGCTCACCGGCCTGGTCGATTCCGACACTTTCCACCATACCCCGCCCAATTTCCCGGCGCGCTGGCATGACCCGGGCTTCAATGGATTGCTGCCGAAAGGCACGCCGATCGCCCAATGTCTACCGGTGAAGCGCGAAAGCTGGAGCGCGCGCTTCGAGCCGTTGTCGGGCGAGGACAACGCGCAACTCATCGCCACGCGCGACGCGATCGGACGCGAGGCCGACGTGTATCGGCGGCAGTTCCGCGTGCCAAAGCGCTAGCTCCAACAAAAATTCCAGAGCATGATCGGTTTCAATTGAATGGGATCTAGGTTTTCTTCCCGCGCAAATGCCCTGCCGCCTCGCTCGGCTTGAGCCAGAACCGGCCGCAGCTGGACGCCGCCAGCGACGTCAGCGCTCTGCCATAGCGCTTTGCATCGCCGCGTGCGCCCTCGCGGAAGCACTCGTATCCGGCATCGCGTTGGCCTAGCTCCAGTAGACAATGTCCGAGGTTGAGCCAGATGTCCGCCTCGTTGGGCCGCATCATCAGACCGCGCCGAAAATACCGGGCAGCCTCCGCGCTCTCTCCGACCTCCTGATGCGCCTTGGCCATCCCGAGCACCGCGTCGGCTGAGTCCGGCGAAATCGCCAGCGCGCGCGCAAAGGCAATCTTGGCATCGGCGCATCGTCTGCGCTGGAGCAAAACATTGCCGAGCTGGATCGAAAGCTCCGGCATCATCGGCGCGATGCCGAGGCCGTGCTGGAACGCCTCGATCGCCTCATCATGGCGTCCCAAGGACGCAAGCAGGCAGCCGAATTCGTGGAATGCCGGAGCATAAGGCGGATTTCGCTTTGTCGCGCGCTTAAGGCGCGCCAGCGCGTCATCGGGGCGGCCGGCGCGGCGCAGCGCGATTGCGAGTTGCGTATCGATCTCCGCATCGTGGCGGCGGCGCGCCGCGGGTTCGAGCGTTGTGATGGCGTCTTCGACGCGGCCCTGCATAAGCAATGCGTAACCGAGAACGTGCAACGCGCGAGGGTGTTGAGGATGATCGCGAAGCACGTCGCGCGCGATCTGCTCGGCTTCAATCGGCTGTTGGCGGTTCAAGGCCAGCCCGGCGCGCTGGATGAGCGCGTCGGCGTTTCCTGTGCCCGCAACGCCTGCACGGCCGAGGCCTGCGCCTCCGCCGGGCGGTTGGGGATATCCGGGTCCGTTTGTCATCGTCAACCAAGCGGCGTCCTGTGCGCCCGCAGAACCTTAGCATGCAGGGCTGTCACGATCACCGGGGCCGGTTGACGAGGAGGAGGCCGGCCGCAACCAAAACGGCCGCGACGGCGAATGCAGGCGTCAGCGGCTCGTCGAGGACGAAGTGACCGGCTGCCACGCCAAAGAGCGGGGCCAGGAAGGTGAATACCGACAGCCGGGCGGCCGAATAGCGCACGATCAGCGCGAACCAGACCGCGAAGGTGACGCTCACCACCCAAATTGTCTGATAGGCAAACGCGCCGATCGCGACAGCAGAAGGCATGGCATTCATGCGTTCGCCGAAGATCAGCGCGCCCGCAGCGAGCAACGGTGCCGAGACCGCGAGCTGGTAGAGCAGCGTTTTCTCGGCGCTGATGCGATTGAGCGCGCTCGCCTTGATCAGCAGCGTCGTCGCCGCCCAGGCGGCGCCGCCACCGACGAACATGATGTCGCCGAGCATCTGGTGCGGATCGGTCGCCGGTGTCGGCAGGCCGAAGGCGATGACGATACCGACAAACGACAGCAACAAGCCGAGCCATTGCGACAGCGAGAAATGATCGCCCGGAACCAGCCAGCGCGAGCCGATCACGACAAAGAACGGCGCGAGATAGAGGAACAACACGCCGCGTGTCGCGGTCGTCCACACCAAGCCGCGATAGATCAGCACGAATTCGAGCGCGAACAACACGCCGGCCCAAATGCCCGCAGCCAAAGTGCCGTCGCGCTTGAACAGCGCCATGCCGCGGGCCTGTGTCCAGGCAAAGACAATGAACGCGGCAAGCGCCGAGCGCGCCGACGATTGGATCAGCGGCGGGATATCGTGGATGGCAAGCTTGATCGAAACGTTGTTGAAGCCCCAGCTCAGGCACAGCCCGATGGTGACGATGATCGCGAGCGCATCGAGTGGACGCGACGATGGGGAAGGGGACACGGCGCTCAGGTCAATTGCAACGTGTCATCGTTCGCGGCAATGCGAGCAGATGCCGGCGATTTCGATCAGCGGGCTTTTCGGGGAAAACCCCGCCGCGCGCGATGACGCCTTGAGCGCTTCGGCGGCGGCCCCGCCCGGCGCCTCGCCGACCGCGCCGCAACGCTCGCAAATGAGAAAGACCACGAGATCCTCGCCGGCGTGATTGTGTACGCAGGCGACGAAGGCATTGCGGCTCTCGATGCGGTGGACGAGGCCGTTATCGCGCAGAAAATCGAGCGCGCGATAGACCGTGATTGGGGCCGGGCGCGTGTCGCCCGCCAAGTGGTCGATGATCTCGTAGGCGCCGAGCGGCTTGTGGCTGGCAAGCAGCGCTTCGAGCACCTGGCGCCGGATCGGCGTCAGCCGTTGCGCCCGCGCCGCACATAAAGTTTCGGCGTGCGCAATGGCGCTGCTCGTGCAGCGGTCGTGATCGTGGTCGGGTGCGGGAAAGATTGCGCGCGCCATATGGGTCATGTCTCGGTCACGGGCAAACCTATCCCAAAGTGCGGCAATGGCCCATTCCGCACCTTATGGAACGGGGCGAAAGCCAAAATCGCGAAAACGTGACGCTGGGCCCGATATTTATGTTGCACTGCAACAAAAAGCGTCCCACATTCCCAGCGGTTCACGACAGTTCAGGCCCATAAGGCGCCATTTTAGCACGGCGCCGCATTGAATTGGGGATTGCCATGTTGAAAGGGAAGTCCGCCCTGGTGACCGGGTCGACCTCGGGCATCGGTCTTGCCATTGCGCGCGCCATGGCCGCCCAGGGCGCCAACGTCACCATCAATGGCTTCGGCGACAAGGCAGCGATCGAAAAGGAGCGCAGCGGCATCGAGAAGGAATTTGCCGTCAAGGCGGTCTATTCGCCGGCCGACATGAGCAAGCCGGCTGAAATCGCCGACATGGTGAAGACGGCGGAGAAGACATTCGGCTCGCTCGACGTGTTGGTGAACAACGCCGGCATCCAATTCGTCTCGCCGATCGAAGACTTTCCGATCGACAAATGGGATCAAATCCTCGCCATCAATTTGTCGGCGGCTTTCCACGCCATCCGCGCCGTCGTGCCAGGCATGAAAGCGCGTAAGTGGGGCCGCATCATCTCGACCGCCTCGGCCCATTCGCTGGTCGCCTCGCCGTTCAAGGCCGCCTATGTCACCGCCAAGCACGGCCTCGCCGGTCTGACCAAGACCGTCGCGCTCGAGCTTGCCACCTTCGGCGTCACCTGTAACTGCATCAGCCCCGGCTATGTGTGGACGCCGCTGGTCGAGAAGCAAATCCCCGATACGGCGAAAGCGCGCGGCATGACGGAAGAAGAGGTCAAGCGCGACGTGATCCTGGCGGCGCAGCCGACCAAAGAGTTCATCACCGTCGACGAGATCGCGAGCCTTGCCGTCTACCTCTGCTCCGACCCGGCGAAGGCAATCACCGGCGCCAATCTCTCGATCGACGGCGGCTGGACTGCGGCGTGAGCAGCGCCACCGCATGATCAAAATACTCTCGTCGCTGTTGCCCGGCCGCGCGCCGGAGCAAAATGCCGCGCCGAAGCCCAAGCGCATCAATCTCGCTTTGCAAGGCGGCGGCGCCCACGGCGCCTTCACGTGGGGCGTACTCGAACAGCTTTTGAGCGATGAGCGGCTCGCCATCGAGGGAATTTCCGGCACGTCCGCGGGGGCGGTGAATGCCGTGATGCTGGCCGACGGCCTTACACGCGGCGGGCGCGATGAGGCGCAGAAGCGGCTCGCCGAGTTTTGGCGCGCGGCCTCCTCCAGCGGCAGCCTGCCCGCCTTGCAGCGCGCCGTCATGGAGCGGCTGCTGTCGTTCACGCCGCTCGAAGGCACGCCGGTGCAGGCCTGGTTCGATGCGATGTCGCGTTATTTCTCGCCCTACGACGTCAATCCCCTCAATATCAATCCGCTGAAGGATTTGTTCGAGCGGTTCGTCGATTTCGAAGCGCTACGCGCCAATTCCAACCTGCAAATTTTCATCTCGGCGACCAATGTGCAGACCGGCCGGGTGCGCATTTTCCCGCGCGACAAGGTCACCGCCGATGCGGTGATGGCCTCGGCCTGCCTGCCGCTCTTGTTCCGCGCCGTCGAGATCGACGGCGTGCCCTACTGGGACGGCGGCTATCTCGGCAACCCGGTGATCTTTCCGTTTTTCCGCACCACCACCACCGAGGACGTGCTGGTGGTGCAGATCAATCCACTGGTACGGCAAGCGACGCCGACGTCGTCCAGCGAGATCATGAATCGCATCAACGAGATCACGTTCAATTCCTCGCTGATCGGCGAATACCGCGCCATCGACTTCGTCGCCCGCTTGATCGACCAGGGCAAGCTGCCGCGCGGCATCGGGCCCGGGCAATACCGCCGCATCAATGTCCATCGCATCGTGCTCGATCGCTTCGGCACCCATTTCGACGCTTTCAGCAAGCTTTCGACCGACTTCGATTTCTTCGACATGCTGCACGTCAGCGGCAAACGCGCCGCCCGTCGTTTCCTGGACGAGCATTTCGACGATATCGGCGTCAAGAGCACGGTGGATTTGCCGGCCGAAGCGCAGGCCGAGTGGGCGTGATAGACTTGTTTCGATGCCGGACGTTCCCGCACTGCTCATTGCCGAAGTCGGCGCTGCGCGATTGGAGATCTGCGTCGCCGACATCACCACGCTCGCGGTCGACGCCATCGTCAATGCCGCCAATCAATCTCTGCTCGGCGGCGGTGGCGTCGACGGCGCGATCCATCGCGCCGCGGGACCGGAACTGCTCGTCGAATGCCGAGCGCTTGGTGGTTGCGCGACCGGCGCTGCCAAGATCACACGGGGTCATCGGTTGCCGGCCAAGCATGTCATTCACGCCGTCGGTCCGGTCTGGAACGGCGGCGGCAGAGGCGAAGAAGAGTTGCTGGCGTCTTGCTATCGCACGGCGCTGGACTTGGCGGTGGCGCATCGCCTGACCTCGATCGCATTTCCCGCAATCTCGACTGGCATTTATCGCTTCCCGCCTGACCACGCGGCGCGCATCGCCGTGGGCACGGTCGCTGCGGAATTGGCGGCATCACCGCGCGGTATCGCGCGCGTCGTATTCTGCTGCTTCGCCCAAGCTGTGGCTGATCATCACAGCACCGCTTTTGCCGATCTAGGGTTGGCCTGAAGGTCGGGGGCGGGCCTCCCCTCCTTGCATGACTGAGTCGTCCAAAACGGCTGGACAATATCATAAGGCGGCTTATATTGTGGTAGCGTTTCTTAAGCAGCCATATGGCTGCCGGGTTCGGGGGATCGCCATGCTGCCACGCTCGCTCAACAGAGAATTCGCCTTCACTATCAATGATGTAGCCCGCATGTTGCGAACCTATGCGGATTACAGGGGCGCTCAGTTCGGCGTCACCAGGGCGCAATGGGCGGTGCTGGTGCGGCTTGATCGCTTCGAGGGGCTGAAGCAATCGGAGCTCGCCGAAATGCTCGACCTGCAGCCCATCACGCTGACCCGCCTGCTCGACCGGCTTTGCGACTCGGGCCTCATCGAGCGCCGCTCGGATCCCAATGACCGCCGCGCCAAGCGGCTGTTTTTGACGGCGGCGGCGCGACCGATGCTCGAGCAGCTTGGCGCGCTTGGCGAGGACATGATGGAAACCGCGCTCGCCGGCGTTTCGCGCGAGGCCGTCGAGCAGATCGTCGCCCAGCTGGCGGTGGTGAAGGAAAATTTGCGCCAAGCGATCCAGCAGCGGCCTCCGGCCGGCGGCGCCGGCACAGCGGGAGAGCGCCGCTATGGCTGAACCCGTCCTCAAGCTTGCGCCGAGTCTCAAGCCGCCAAAACCGCGCGCGGCGACGCTTACCGATGCGCTGCGCAAGCGCATGCGATTCATTCTGCTTGTCGTGGTGCCGGTCATCGCCGTGGTCACCGGACTCGTGTTCTACATGATGGGCGGCCGCTACGTTTCGACCGACGACGCCTATGTGCACGCCGCCAAGCTGATGGTGTCGACCGATGTTTCCGGCCTCGTCAGCGAAGTCGATGTACATGAAGGCCAGGCGGTCAAGGCCGGCGATGTATTGTTCCGCGTCGATCCGCGGCAATTCCAGATCGCGCTGGACAACGCCAAGGCCAATCTGGCGCAAACGGCGCTGTCGCTGCAGGCGATGAAAGAAGACTACGGGCGTATGCGGCAAGACATCGCTGCCGAGCAATCGCTGGTCGATCTGGATCAGACCACGTTCGATCGTGATGCGCAGCTCTTAAAGACCAACGCCGTCGCGCAATCCACCTACGATCAAGCGCGCTTCACCCTTGAGGGCGACAAGCGCAAGCTCGATTCGTTGCGCAAACTGTCGGAAGTTCAGCTCGCCCGGCTCGGCGGCAATGCCGACTTCGACGTCACGCAGCACCCGCAATATCTGCAGGCCAAGGCGCAAGTCGAAGAGGCGCAGCGCCAGCTCGATCACACCGTGGTGCGCGCACCGTTCGACGGTGTGGCGACCCAGGTCGATGCGCTGCAGCCCGGCACCTATCTGGTCTCCCAGACCGCGGCGCTGACCAATACCGGCGCGGTGGCGCTGGTCGCGACCAACGATGTCTGGGTCGATGCCAATATGAAGGAAACCGACCTGACCCATGTGAAAACCGGCGACCGGGCGAAAATCTGGGTCGATAGCTATCCCGGCCATGTCTGGTCCGGCGCCGTGGCGAGCATCGCGCCCGCCGCCGGCTCGGAATTCTCGATCCTTCCGGCGCAGAACTCGAGCGGCAACTGGGTCAAGGTTGGCCAGCGCATTCCTGTGCGGGTTCATATCGATCCGAAGTCGGAAAAGCTCCAGCTGCGCGCCGGCATGAGCGTCACGGTCGAGATCGATACCGGCCATCGCCGCACGCTGTCCGAGCTGTTCTAAGATCGAGGCGTCGCGCCATGGCGTCAAGCACAGCAGTCACTCAGCCGGCCGAACCGTCGTATCGCGGCCTCATTACCGCATGCACGGTGCTGGCGACGCTGATGCAGGCGCTCGACACCACCATCGCCAATGTGGCGCTGCCCTACATGCAAGGCACGTTCGGCGCTGCGCCCGACCAGATCACCTGGGTGCTGACGTCGTATATCGTCGCAGCCGCGATCATGACCGCACCGGTGGGTTGGCTGTCGGCGCGCTACGGACGCAAGACGTTGTTCGTCACCTGCCTCTCCGGCTTCACGGTCGCGTCCATGCTGTGCGGCTTGGCCAACAGCCTCGACCAGATGGTGCTGTTCCGTTTGCTGCAAGGCGCATTCGGCGCCGGCCTGGTGCCGCTGTCGCAAGCCACCATGCTCGATCTCTATCCGCTGGAAAAACGCGGCCAGGCCATGGCGCTATGGGGCGTCGGCGTGATGGTCGGGCCGGTGATCGGCCCGACGCTCGGCGGTTATCTCACCGACGTCTATAATTGGCGCTGGGTGTTCTTCATCAACTTGCCGTTCGGTCTGCTCGGCATCGCCGGCCTGGTCATTTTCCTCAAAGATCGCGGCCGCAACGCAACGCTGCGGTTCGACTGGATCGGCTTCGGTGCGCTCAGCCTCGGGCTCGCGGCGCTGCAACTGGTGCTCGACCGCGGCGAGCTGAAGGATTGGTTCAGCTCGATGGAGATCATCGTCGAGGCGGCGCTGGCCATGCTCGGCCTCTATCTGTTTCTCGCTCATACCGCCACAGCGAAGCGGCCTTTCATCCCGCCGCGTATCTTCCGCGACGTGAATTTCACTGCTGGCCTCTTGGTGATGTTCTCCATCGGCATGGTGTTGCTGGCGAGCTCCGCCTTACTGGCGCCCTATCTGGAATCCCTTGCTCCCTATTCGGTCTCCCAGGCCGGCCTCCTGATGGCGCCGCGCGGGGTTGGAACCATGGTCGCCATGATGGCCGCCGGCCGGTTGGCCAATCGTATGGATCCGCGGCTCATGATGCTCGTCGGCTTCGTCATGATGGCAGAATCGGCGCGCGAGATGGTGGGCTGGACGCCGGATATCGATGCCTGGTCCCTGGCCTACACCACCATGCTGCAAGGCGCCGGCCTCGGCCTGGTGTTCACGCCGCTGCAAGTGATTGCGTTCTCGACCCTGCCGGCCGATCTGCGCACCGACGGCACGTCGCTGTTCAGCCTGGTGCGCAATGTCGGCTCTTCCATCGGCGTTTCGGTCGCGGCTTTCTTGCTGACGCAGAACACGCAAATCATGCATGCACAGATTGCCGAGCGGGTGACGCCGTTCAATCACGCGCTGCAGACCGGCAGCGCCTACCTATTCTGGAATAGCGCCACCCGCGCCGGCCTGAGCAATCTCAATGCCGAAATCACCCGGCAGGCCACGATCATCGCCTATATGGACGATTTCAAGCTGATGCTGCTGGTCGCGCTGCCGCCGGTGCTATTGATATTGCTGATGCGCAAGCCGCGCGCTGCGCCGGGAACGAGCGATCACGTCGCGGTGGTCGACTAACGCAAAACGACAAAGGCGGCCCCGCGGCCGCCTTTGCGAATAACTTCCAGCACCCGATCTAGCGGTTATTCCGCAGCGCCGCTCGCGGCGGCCTCGCGTTGCGGCTCGCCCTCGGCCTTCTGCTTGGCTTCCAGATCCTCGCCGGTCTCCTGATCGACGACCTTCATCGACAGCCGCGTCTTGCCGCGTTCGTCGAAGCCCAAAAGCTTGACCTTGACCTTGTCGCCTTCCTTGACGACGTCGGAAGTCTTCTGCACCCGCCGCTGGGCCAGTTGGCTGATATGGACAAGGCCGTCCTTGGCGCCGAAGAAGTTCACGAAGGCGCCGAAGTCCATGACCTTGACGACGGTGCCCTCGTAGATGTGGCCGACCTCGGGCTCGGACGCGATCGACTTGATCCAATTGATCGCCGCCCTGATCTGCTCGCCGTTGGCGGAGGCCACCTTCACCGTGCCGTCGTCCTCGATGTTGATCTTGGCGCCGGTCTTTTCCACGATCTCGCGGATCACCTTGCCGCCGGTGCCGATCACTTCGCGGATCTTGTCGGTCGGGATCTTGAAGGTCTCGATACGCGGCGCGTATTCGCCGAGCTCGGCGCGGGCGCTGGTCAGGGCCTTCGACATTTCGCTCAAGATATGCAGGCGGCCGTCCTTGGCTTGGGCCAAGGCGACCTTCATGATCTCCTCGGTGATGCCGGCGATCTTGATGTCCATTTGTAGCGAGGTCACGCCGCCTTCGGTGCCCGCAACCTTGAAGTCC
>Ga0210398_10003056_pt1 | contig 16113 bp, 14 predicted proteins | sample IncBWC4OmetaG_FD_161047 | JGI IMG/M metagenome (GOLD analysis project Ga0210398, IMG submission 161047) | Forest soil microbial communities from Barre Woods Harvard Forest LTER site, Petersham, Massachusetts, United States - Inc-BW-C-4-O | ecosystem: Environmental > Terrestrial > Soil >...
CCACGAGATACATACGCAACAGAATCGTCCGGGTCCAGAGCCAGGGCGTGCTGAAAGGCGGTGATGGCCTCGTCGTATTGACGTGCGAAAACCAACACCAAGCCAAGAGCGTCGGGTGTGCTGTGATTCACTGGGTCCAATAATTGCGCGCGCCGCACGGCAGCGATGGCGGCCTCCTTATGACCCATCCTGATGGCAAACTGGCCGTAGTTTCGCAGCACGCGCGCGCTCCCCGGCGCGAGTGCCAAGGCGCGCTCGTTCTCTTCATCCGCCCGAGCAAAATCCAATTCAGATGCGAAATACCCCGTCAGCGCCGAGTGTCCCTCGGCAAGATCCGGAGCGAGTGCACTTGCCTTCAGCGCATCCTGGTGGGCCTTCTCGAAGGTCTGTTGGGCCGGCTCTGGCGCCAGCAATCCGTAGCTCTCCAGTGCCAACGCTCGGCCCGCGTACGCGAGCGCATACTTCGGATCCAGCCTGATCGCCTCGGAGTAGTTTGCGATCGCAGTTTGGTCATCCTTGGCATCGTGCGCTGCATTGTTAACCTTCAGAGCATGTAGATATGCATCGAATGCGGCAGGATTCTGCGTGCCGCCCAGTTCTACTTTCGCAATCTCATCACCCAGCAGGCTGACTTTGAGACCGCTTGCGACGGCGCCGGCGATGTCGGTCTCCAGTTTCAATATATCGCCGAGGTCCCGATCGTAAGTCTGCGACCAGATGTGATAACCCGTGATCGCGTTGTTGAGCTGAGCGGTGACGCGCACGGTGTTGCCTGAGCGCCGCACGCTCCCCTCGAGCACAGCACCCACATTGAGCTTGCGGGCGATCGTGCCCATGTCAGTGTCCTTGCCCTTGAACGAGAAAGCGGAAGTGCGGGCGGCTACCCGCAGCTCATTGATTTTTGCCAGGGAATTGAGCAGCTCCTCGGTGAGACCGTCCGCGAAATATTCCTGTCCCTTATCTTCGCTCATGTTCACGAATGGCAGGACAGCGATCGAGTGCGGCGGAGGGCTGAAGTGACGACTCGACTGGTGTAATTGGTAGAAATAGAAGGCGACGAAGCCACCGAGCAGGACGAAAGCGACCCCTGCGATGGCAGCAGTGGTGCGGTGCCGGCGAGCAAATTTACCGAGACGATATCCAGCGGTCGGCTTGCGGGCAAGCACCGGCCTACCCTCGAGGAAGCGCCGCAAATCCTCCTCTAAGAGGCGCGCCGAAGCATATCGCCGCGACGGTTCTTTTTCCATCGCCATAAGAGCGATGCGGTCCAAGTCGCCGGCGAGTTCGCGTCGTCGCTTAGTGCTGAGTTCACGCACGGAGCTCGGTTTTCGAGTCTCTTCCTCACAGACCAATCGCTCAACGGCGCCGGGCGATAACTCGCTCACCGTGTAGGGCCGTGATTCGGTTAGGAGCTCGAACAAGAGAACTCCGAGAGAATAGACATCGCTCGTCTTTTCGAGCTTGCGTCCCAGAATTTGTTCGGGACTCGCGTAATCGGGCGTGAGCAACCTCTGATTCGCCTGCGTGAGGGGGCCGTGCTCGCCTGGCAGCGTCCCGGCCTCCAGCGGTTTTGAGATGCCAAAGTCAATGAGCTTGACCACCCCGCTCGAAGTGACTAGCACGTTGCTCGGCTTGATATCGCGATGAATGATCGAGAGCTCGTGGGCGTACTCGACCGCGGAACACACTGCGCAAAAAAGCTCGATCCGTTGTTTGATCGACAGGTCTGCGTTCAAGCAGGCTCGCGTGATGGGCTCGCCTTCGACATACTCCATCACCAGATACGGCCGACCATCCGGCGTGTCGCCGCCATCCAAGATCGCGCCAATGTTCGGGTGGTTGAGGGTTGCGAGTATCTGCCGTTCGGTGCGAAAACGGCGCACGAGCTCGGGCGATGCTGCGTTCTTGCGCAAGGTCTTGAGGGCTACGGACTGGACGTAGTGCTCGTCCGATCGGACCGCGAGATAGACCACGCCCATCCCCCCGCTGTCCAGCTCGCGAAGCAGTCGATAAGGTCCAATCTGCGTCCCCGCCTCTGTCGGATCACCTGCCTCAACTACCTCCCGAAGGTCTGCCGCCAACAGATCGTGAAGCGCTCCGGCGGCCCCATCGTCGCTCGCCAGAAGGGACTCAACTTCGGCTCGCAACGCCTCATCTCCCGCACAAACACGCGCCAGATATTCCGAGCGGCCTGGGAGTGATTGCTCGAGAGCTCCCTCAAAAATCTCCTGAATCCGCTCCCAACGATCGCGCATCAGAGCGCCGTCTTACGCGGAGGTTCGCGCGAGTTCACGCCGCAACCACGCCTGTCCCAAGCGCAGCTCGCGACCAACGGTCGCCACCGAGATCCCGAGAACGACGGCAATTTCTTCCGTCGTGAGCCCACCGAAATATTTGAGCTCAATCGTGCGGCTCTTCCGCGCATCGAATTCGGCCAGTTTCCTGAGCGCCTCATCCAGCACGAGTGAATCCGGATCGCGTACGTCCTCGATGTCCATGCCGGTCTGCAAGGTGACCTGCAAGCCACCGCCCCGCTTCTGAGCTCTTCGCTTCCTGGCATAATCAACCAGCACGCGTCTCATGATATTTGCCGCGATGCCGTAGAAGTGCACGCGGTTCTCGACCGATAGCTTCGCTTCCGCAGCGAGCCGCAGATACGATTCGTGCACGAGCGCAGTCGGCTGCAGTGTGCATTGGCGGACCTCTACCTTGAGCCGCGCGCGGGCCAGCCTCATCAACTCATCGTAGATGAGGGGCGTGAGCCGCTCGAGAGCACCAGCTTCACCCTGGCGCCAATCGAGGAGAATCTTCGTTATTTCGCCCGCTGCGGGGATCTTCTCCTCGCTGAAGCCCGGCATGGCACCCCTCCTATCGGTGGCGCTCCACCGCGCCGCATTCCCCAGACCGGTCAAGGACCACCCGCGCGAAGATACGCCAGTCGGCTGCAGCGGTAAATGTCGGTGATTCGCGCTAAGACCCTAAAAAACCGTGCGCAGCAGCGGAACGCGCCGGCACTGGGATCGAATAACTGATGGACAATAGGCAAGGTGCTCTCCTCGAGGCGCGTCTCAGATGACAGTTTGATGACTCGAGACACGACGTCGCGAGCTGGGCGCTGAGGAACTTCAAGCCTTCAATGCTCGAGCGCGATGGCCTCCTCGAAAGTTTCGTCACACGGTCATTGCGTATTCGGGAGGCAGAATCGATCACGCCCCGCGACACGATCTTTGAAAGGTCACCTGCAATGAGCGGGCCCCGCAAAAGCAATGACCACGTGCTGCTGTAACTGGAATATATGAAGCTTTACAGCCTTTTTTTGATCCATGCTCAGGCGAACTGAGGCGCGGGCCACTCGCCCAGCACTGACCAGCGCGATCGTGGACGAACGTCAGGGCCAAGCATGGCTGGCGGAAGAAGATGAGCTCAGAGTGCCTAGGACATCCCCAACCAGACAGACAGGGCGCGTCCGACTCGAATCATGAGGGTATTGCCCAGGTGCCCTACCCGCTTGCCGATCTTTTCGCGTGGCAACGTCAGCATCTTGTCAACCATAATCTGTGATACCCGACTGAGGCCGTTTTGCCGGCTTGGATCAAGAGTTATCCGAAAGAGTGGCGCGTCGATGATCGTGCTGGTCAGCGGCACGACTGTAATACTGGCGTGAATTTCGTTGAAGACATCCGCCTGGACAACTAAAGCCGGCTGAGGCTTCCCGTAGTCGCCCGGCGCCGCTATGGTCACGATGTCGCCGCGCTTCAAGTCCAGCCTTCCACGGAGCCTGCGGCAACATCGAGCAAATCGTCCAACCGCACTGATTGATCAGCCGCACTCGCAAGCCGCGATTGACGTCGGCATTCCTGGCGAAACCTCGGCGACTTGGTGTCCGGAACCCAAATACTGATTTGGCGAAACCCCTGTTGCTTCATCTTCGCCCGATACACCCGCACTCTTTCGTGAGCCGGGCTGAGCTTTCTTGCCATACGTTGCTTCCAATACCGTTATAGTTACTAGTAATATAACACGATCAGGATAAGGCAACCATGCTTACGAGTTGTGGACTGAGCGTTGCAACGCAAGCTTCGGGACGTAGGAGTCGCAGGTTCAAAATCCTGTCATCCCGACCACTTCACAAGAAATTCCGGTGGCATTGGACGTTTTTAAAAAGCCGATACGACGCCGCCCAGCTGCGGGCCTCGCGAGGCGAACTGCTTGCCGAGCCAAGTGAATCGGTTGTGCGCGAGTGAGTACTTAGAGGCCCTGCGTTGATCTTGCTCCTTACTTCGCGAAACCGGCTCCGAAGTTCATTTCCAACTACCCCTTGCACACTAGGTGCTCTCAGATACTAACCGACTCCCCTTTGACGCTTGCCGGGAGCTCCGGCATGTTGCAGATCCTCGAGCTTGGAATTCCACTACTGGACGGACTTCTCATACGCCCAGACGGAAATGAAGAACGCGACGTGATCGGGGCAATGGACGCACCGAGGGCCCGGTTCGACGCCAATCAAACGTCCCGGGCCTTCGTCTATCTAACGGTTGGCTTGGCGAGCATAGCCGACCAGCTCATTGTCGGCCTGCTCGTAGCAGCACCCCTGCTCGCCGATTCAGCAATCACCCGCACTGAAGTCTGCGCAACGACGGTGTGGACCTCATATTCGATTGTGTATTGAGTGTTGCGTCGTTCACAGCTGTCACTGTGACTTTTGTCGCGTCGCTTCGACGACTCGCCGAACGCCATCAAGAATGACTTGAGGTTGATCAAACTGCATGAAGTGACTGCTCTTATCAGCAAACAGCTGCGTACTGTGAGAGGATAATGTTGTGAGTTTCTGTTGCATTTCCAGCCACTCTTGCTTGAATTGTGCTGCATCAACTTCTGCCGGCAAGTCCGGCCACCAGATTGGGCCGGTGGCCGTCAGTATCACCAGCGGTAAATCGCCAAGAGTACTCGTGGTTCGCACCTGCTCAAGCGTCTCCGGCAAGACCGCGGTTTCGTTTGCAACGGCAGTTATGTAGGGAGTCCGCAGCCGACCGGCGCGCAACATGGGTCGAACGTCCGGAGGAACCTGCTGTGATTGCTTCTCTAAATAGGGCGGCAACAAGCCCAACGACGAAAACAGGCGCAAGATTCCCAGCGGAGTCACAACACGCAATACGGAAAGTTGTCGTCGGCCTGCGTCAAAAAACTTGCGAAACTGTGCGCGGCTCAACTCCGCTTCGTAGCCCGCATCTACGAGCACCATCCCGGCTACTTCGCTCGGATACAGATTGCGAAACAGCCGCGCGCAGAATCCGCCAAACGAGTGCCCGACCAGCACGTAGGGACCGTCGACACCAGCTTTGACTAGTAAGGTGTGCAGTTCGGTGGCGATCTGTTGTCCCGTGCGGGGCGTAGGTCCAGGATCACTCCAAGCATAACCCGCTCGATCGTAGGAGCAGATACGTGTCATTTTGGCGATCTCTGGTTGCACGGTACTCCAGTAGACCGACCAGCCGCCGCTCATCGCCTCCATCACAACTGTGGGGCTTCCTGCACCGGTGCAGTAGAGATGCATTCGATAGCCGCCGACATCGATGAGTTTTCCGGGCGGCTGAAATTTCTGCTGATCAACATTGGTGCCGATGAATTGATAAAGAGCCCCGGCCGCCGCCAAGACGACAATCAGTCCAAGCAGTCCTGCTACGCCATATCGAATCCAGCGCATCACAGTTCCTTCTCTATTATGAAGTCTTCTCTATGAAGTCGAACGGTTTGTCAGTGGCAAGCAAGAGCAGCATTCCTAAACTCGCATTCATCCGGGGGACCATAGACTCGCCAGTAGTCCGGCAACTTCAACCGGGAAACAAACGCCTGGAAACGTGAATCTGTTCGAAACGAATGCATTTCAGGCATCCAAACATCGCTCCATTCGACACTCCCGGGAATCGTGGCTCGCTGATCGACGGACCACTCGGCTAAGTCGTACGCCTCATCGAGCGCGCCGATCATCGTGAATGCGTCGATAAAGAACATACGCGTGCGGCCTTCGATCACGTTGGTTTTAAGCGTGGGTAGCAGGCTTCGAAGCGCGCCAAGCGCGGCGCTTCGGTTCTCCGAATTGGCGAGGGCGGCGTAGAAGGCTTGAATCGCCTGCTCTCCTTGGATGCGACGCAAGGATTCCGGCAGAGCGCGCACCGCGAACGCGACCGCATCGGAGTACCGTCCGGCCCGAGCCGCCGTCCGCGCTCGAACAAGATCTATATCCGAGTGTGGCGGTCCTTCGCCGCCGATTTGCTCGCCCAAGTCGCCGAATCTAGTCGCGTCGCTATCCTGCGCCAGAAGTGAATACGTCAGCGCCAGCTCGTGGGCCGTAAACCCGTCGCCAGGCGCCAGGTGGTAAGTTTCGGTGAGCTCGGTGCGCGCCTGCTGCAATCGACCGGTTGGACGCAACAAAATCATGTCGTGAAAGGTCCGCATGATGGGATCGTTTGAGCCGGCAGCCATCGCGGCGCGAAAGCTCTGCTCTGCTGCAACCCAATCTCCGCGCAAGGCGTAAATCAATTCCTGAGCAGTGTTGGCTTCCGCCGAGCGTGGATTAAGGGCTAGCGCTCTACCAGCGTCGCGCTCGGCAGCTTCGAGTAACGACACCGGCGCGCTCGAAAGCGCGACTGCCCCGGCGTGGGTGATGGCGCGCAGACCCAATGCGTCCGCAAAATCAGGATCTCGCTCAATCGCTTGGTCAAGAAGTGAGACGGCGAGACGCTCAGAAGCGTCAGTCCCGCGCGAGACAGATCGCGCCTGCATGTATAGCTCGTATGCCTGGGCATCCTTGCTTGGCGGTATCCGTTGAAGTCCGCGCCATATGGCAGCGATGACAGTAAGCAGCATCCCCACGGTCAGTAGCGAAATCCAGAAGCGCCTTCCGGTTCGCGGCTGGTGCTGTGGGTTCACTTGCGGTGAACTGTCGGGCGCTGGAACTGGGTGGGGCAGCACCGCCAGTGGCACCACCGTGGGTACCAGGCGATAGCCATGTCCCCTCGCTGCCGCGATATAGACCGGGTTTTCGGCGCTGTCGCCAAGATCCTGACGCAGTAACTTGATGCGCTGCGTGATTGTCTCTGGGTTAACGATGACCCCCGGCCAGACCGACTCCATAAGCTCGTCGGTCGACATGAGACGGGGTGCGGCCCGGATCAACGCAACGAGCAGATCGAATGAGCGGCTCCCAATCCGAAGCTCGACTCCTTCGCGCGTGACGCCGCGAACCCGCAGATCTATCAGCAGGTCACCGACCTGATAACCGTCAAGCGCGGCCGCGGCTTCCAATTCGGTATTCACAGCCTGAAGTCTGCCTGCAACCTTCCCCCTAGCGTGCGGTTTCATTTTGCGGGGTGCCCATACGGCCTGTCAAAACATCTCCCCAGCTCATGTCGCGCCTCACTTCATCGAAACTTCGCTCGGATTTCACTCGCGCTTCACCCATCGCTTGACGCGGATGGGCAGGGTCGAGCTCAGGATTTGCAACCGCTTTGGAGACCCTGCGATGCGAAGTGAGCTATTCCCGGCTGGAACGCACCTAGAACACCGTGGCGCCGGTCAAAGCGCTCGGCTGGCGGACAAGTACTTCCAAGTGATGTCCTTGGTCCTACTGGTCATCGTCTTGATTGGGTTCTCGCGGACACTCTTTCTTCGCCCATTTTTTAACGTTCCGGCGATTCCGTGGTTCGTCTACGTACATGGAGCGGTACTGGCGGCATGGACCGCGCTGCTCGTGACACAAACCTCGCTGATCGCCGTACACCGCGCCGACCTGCATCGGCGGCTCGGGATACTCGGTGCGTTCCTGGCGGTGGTGGTGGCCCTGTCGGCGCTACAACTCACGCTGACGATACCTTCACTGGTTCAGAATCGAGTTCCCTCGCCAAACGGCCAACCCCTCCCATTTGCCATTGCCTATCGCATCATGTGGGGCAACTTCGGCTCGATCCTTCTTTTCGCCACTTTTGTGCCGGCTGCTCTTTGGATGCGTCGCCGCAATGCGGTTCATAAGCGTCTCATGCTGCTGGCCTCTTTCGCTTTGATGGGTCCCGCGATTGGACGCATGTACGGCTTTCCGGAGCTATGGGGAATTACCGAGTCGGCTCCCTTGATCACAGCAATTTTCCACGCCCTACCCGCCGTCTCGGCGCTCGGTTTGCCTCTGACGCTTGTGACTCACGATCTGCGGACGATGCGACGGTTGAATCGTGCGACCGTTTGGGGAGTTGGCGCCACGTTGGCGATCGGAGTTGCCTTTAACGCCGCGATTCCGGCAACCGCAGTGGCTCACACAGTTTGGGACGCGCTTCTCTAAAATTTAACGCCGGGTTCTTTGCCTCGCGCGATGTACTCGAACTTGGTTAGGACATTCCCGACCAAACAGACAAGGCGCGTCCGCCGACCACTTCACATTACTATGTTGAGGTCCGAAATGCGCCCGAGATATACATCGTCGACGAAGACCGTGACGGAACTGTCCGTTCCGGCACCGCCGTCGTTCGACGAGACGCCGCGTATCGAGAGAATGTTCTGGTCCTGAGAGAAAGGTGAAAACGTAAGGCCCGGGACATACGAGGCCAGGGTGCCCAAATCGTGAACGCCGCCTTCGGCCATCGACTGTCCCGATAGCGCCCTGATTGCGATCGGCACGGTCTGCAGATTCTCGGAACGGCGCTGCGCCGTGACCAGGATCTCGTCTAGGCCACCGGCCTCGGGGGAGTCGGCGCGCGCGCCGGCCGCCACCATCATAAGCAACAGCACCACGGCTCCGGTCGTCGAAACCCGCATTCTCCGGTCGAACTGCGCAGACTGATTTGTTACATAAAGCACTGGTGCAACCGTACCCATCGGTGTCCGTACCGGTCTTGCGCATTCTAGGGGGCAGTCCGCACTTGACTCGGCGCGGCATTGAGGGTTTTGTGAGGCTTTGGCAGGCGTGGCATTTCGGCGCGGCCCAATGACAAGGATGAACGTGGATCCGGGGATATTGAAATGCTCGGAATTCGAACTCGACGCGGTCAATCGACGCTTTAGCCGCGCGGGCATCGAATTGCCAATGGAGCCGAAGGCGTTCAGCGTCATCATGGTTCTGATGTCGCGGGCAAACAGCCTCATCACGCGTGAGCAGCTCTTAGACGCCGTGTGGGGTCACCGTTATGTGACCGCCTCGACCGTGAGCCGGGCGATTGCGATGGCACGCCGCGCCTTCAACGACAACAGCGATCAACCGCAATTCATTCAGACCGTGCATGGGTCGGGGTACCGTTTCGTCGGCCGGATCGAGCAGCAGACGGCGGCGACCGTTGAGGCAAGATCTCACTTCGCGCCACCGCCCACGCTGCGCGTGCCGGCGCAAGTCGATGCCCTCATCGGACGCGAGGTCGAACTGGCGCAGCTTGCCGATCTTTTTGGGTCGCATCGTGCCATTACCATTCTCGGCGCGGGCGGCATGGGAAAAACCCAGTGCGCACTGGAATTTGCCAGGCGCCGGGCGGATGCGTTTCCGGACGGCGTGTGGTTTTTCGACCTCGCCCCCTTGCACGAAGCGGAAGACTGGCTGCGCTCGCTGGCAAGTGCGTTCAACATCCCACCCGCCGCGCGGACCGCAATGTTCGCCAAGATCGCAACGCAGCTTGCCGATCGCGCGGCACTGTTCATCATCGATAACTGCGATCGGCTGTCGGCTGGAGTCGGCGCCATCGTGCTGGAACTGCTGCGGACGGCTCCGAAGCTCAAGGTGCTGGCCACCTCGCAGCAACAATTGAATTACGTCGGCGAGCGCGTGATGCGCATGCCGCCGCTGGCATTGCCGCACGAAGTCGTGACGACACAATCGGGGCTCAAGGACATCGAGTCGTCGCCCGCCGTGGCGCTGTTGTTGGCGCGCATCCGGGCAGCTCAGCCCAGTTTCATGCTAACCCCCTCCAATGCATCCAGTATGGTCGAGATCTGCCGGCAACTGGATGGCATGCCGCTTGCCCTGGAGCTCGCGGCGCCGCGTTTTTCCTTGTTGTCGGCCGGACAAATTCTCGACCGGCTCAAGGATCGGTTTCGTTTCTTGGTCAGCGAGTCCGCCGGCCGTGAGCGGCGTCACCGCAACCTGCTGGTGCTGCTCGATTGGAGCTTCAAGCTGCTATCGCCCCAGGAACAACGCCTATTGATGTGGCTGAGCGTCTGTGTCCAAGGCCTGACCGTAGAAACCGCCATCGACCTTGGACGTGCGCAGGGCATCGACCCCGAAACCACGGTCGATCTCTTGAGCGGGCTGGTCAACAAATCGCTCTTGACCGCAGAAACCGATTCGAGCCCGCCCCGTCACCGCTTGCTGGAGAGCGTGCGCGAGTTTGCGTTGGGCCGATTGCGCGAGGTGGCGGAGGAGGATCGGGCGCGCGATGCCCATCTGGACAGCCTCAAGAGCTTGTGCCGCAGAGCTCACGAGGAAATGCTGCACGGCCGTCTGCGTGAATGGGTGGCACAACTCGCGGAGGAACATGGAAACATCGAAGCTGCCATTGAATACGCAGTGACGGAGGGCGACAACTTGATTGCCGCGCAAGCCATCGTCGGATCGCTGCTGTTCTATTTCAAGGCCCGCGGCCCGCACATTGCCGCGCTGCGCTGGACGCAACGGGCGTTACACGCCGGCGAAGGCACCGACACGCGTGAGCGCGGCCGCGCGTTGCTCTGTCTCGGGATCATCAGTTACTACCTGTTGCTGCCGCCGGAGGAGACTGAACGGACCTATCTTGAAGCGATCGACATTCTGCGAGCACGAGGGGATTCGTGGAGCGAGGCTTGTGCGCGCTCCTACTACGCCATGTGGCTGATCAATTTGGATCGAGCGGCACAAGCCATCAACCATATCGATTCGGCACAAACGATTGCGCAAGAACTCGCCGATCCCTGGCTCGAGGGAAGGGTGCAATTGACGCGTTCTTGGCTGCACTTCGATGTTGCCGAATACGAGGCGGCAATCGCGGCCTTGCTGCCCATTCGACGCTTGAGCGCGGACTTCGATCAGCACACTTTCATCGATATTTATCTCGGTCTCGCTCACTACCAGCTGGGCCGGCACGCAGCGGCCGCCCGGTTTTGTCGCGATGCTCTGCAAGCCAGCATTGAATTTCGAAACCCACGCGGTATTGCAGGCTGCTTGGAGCTGTATGCCTATCTCGCACAGGAGGGCGGTAACGCCAGGCTGGCCGTGCAATTGCTGGGTGTTGCCATGAAGGTGCGCGAATTGACCGCGGCACCCCTATTCCGTTTCTGGATTGACAGTCATGATCGAGCGGTGAAGTCACTGCGCAAGCAATTGGGTGATATGGATTACGAGTCGGCACACAAGGCGGCCTGGGACACGCATCTGGAGGATGCGGCGAACGATGTCATGAGGCGCCTTGGCGAATAGTCGTGGCAAATAAGCCGGCGGGATCGTAGCGGCGGCGCAATGCGCCAATGCGCTCGGCGGCAGGGATGCCCAACTGTCCGGCGGCATCACCGTCGTCCATTCCGCTGAAATTTGGTAGCAGCAAACCCCGCAGCGCCTGCGGTGCGATCCGATCGTAGCAACGCCTGACGCGCTCGCGCAGATACGGAAACTCGTCGATCCAAGGGCTCGAGCCCATGACATTCACGAAGAACCCGGCTTCGCGCTGCGCGAATACGGATTCAGCGGCAAATTGCCGAGCCACCGCACCACCAAAATGCTGCAGATGAATCGAGGTCATTGGCGTTGGCAGGTCCTCGGCTGCGTCGGCCAGCGCGCCGATGGTGGCGTCGCTCAACGCGCCAAAGCTGGCTGTTTTCCAATACTGAAAACGATACGGCGCCGCGCTGAGATCATGCATATGCTGCCATGTCACATAGGACACCGGTTCGAAGCGTGCGGCGAGCGGCGAGCCCAGGTTTCGCAGCGCCACCATCGAACGCGCGCCGTCGGCAACCTCACCGCACCAGCACATCGTCAGAACGACGACGGGCCGGTCGTACCACTCCGGGTTCAGAAACGGCAGCGGCGTCGCATGGCCGACAATGGCGAGTCCGCAAAATTCATCCGGTGCGTGCAATGCATAGTCGCGAAAGGCTTGGAGCACCGGTTGCGCGTCGCTCGCGGCGTATACCACGACGCCGGCGAGCACTTCGTGGATCGGGTGAAGGCTGAATTCGAAGCTCGTGACGACGCCCAGGCCGCCGCCCGCTCCGCGCAGGCCCCAGAATAGATCGGCGTGCTCAGTCAAAGAGGCGCGAACCATGCGGCCGTCCGCGAGCAATACGGTGGCGGCATTGAGGTTGTCGCTGGCAAGCCCGTGCTTGCGCATCAACCAGCCGGCGCCGCCGCCCAAAGTAAAGCCACCGACACCTGTGCTGGATACTCGTCCACCCGTGGTGGCGAGCCCATGCGACGCGCTCGCCACGTCGACGTCATGCCACAGAGCGCCGCCCTGCACGGTCGCAATGCGCGACTCAGGGTTGATACTCACCCCACGCAGTGCCGACATGTCCAGTAGTAACGCGCCATCATCGACCGCGCGTCCTGCAACATTGTGGCCGCCGCCGCGCACGGTGACGGCAATTCCGTGGTCGGTGGCTATTTGAAGAGCAAATGCCACATCTTCCGCGTCGGCGCATAGCACGATGGCGGCCGGCCATTTGTCGATCGCCGCATTCCACACCCGCCTCTTGAGAACATATCCCGGATCTGAAGGCAGCAGCGTGAATCCTCTGACATGTCTTCGCAATGCGGCGATGGCTGGGGCATTTAGGCGAGATGCTTCCATCGAGGCGCAAGACTCCAGAGCAGCTTCGAAGGCTGCGTGAACGGGACGACGAACGAGCGCGCATTGAGGCGACGATCGCACAGCACACACTAGCGCACCGGTGGCGCCTCAGTTGTGAGGGTTTGTTGATGGACAACTGACGGGCGAGGACGGCGGCCGGGCGGCGCGATTTTTCCTCAAACAAACTCAACGCCAACCTCAACATTGTCCTTGATCCGCGGGGTAGTTTCTCCGCAGGCGGCCGGTCGCGAACGACAAGCCCCGAGTAGTCAACTAACATCGAAGGAGTGAGTAATCATGAAGAGAATGTTCATTGGAACTGCGATGGCCGCGGCGCTATCGCTCACCGGAGTGGCGGCGCATGCAAGCTGCACGGACCCGAGAGCCGCTCAACAATCCCCGCTGCAGAAGATGACCCCCTTAAATCTGCATCAGGGAATCGGCCCGATCTTTGGGCAAGATGCCGACAGAATAGTGGGCACTTGGCAAGTCGCTTACACCGCGGACGGAGCTTCTGCGCCCTACGCTCAGGCTTTCATTCAATGGCACGGCGACCGGACGGAATGGGAGAACATCACGAATCCCGTCCTCGGTGGAAACATCTGCATGGGTTCATGGAAAACCGTCGATCAGTGGCATGTCTTTCGCAATCACGTCGGTTGGCTGTTTAACAACGGCATGATCGCCGGATACTTCAACGAAACCGAGACCGATGAAGTGGCGCCGAATGGAAACTCGTACCATGGAACCAACGAGACCATAGGGTATGATTTTGCGGGCGATATCTTGTTTGACATCAAGGGAACGGCCGTAGCGACGCGGATTGCGCCGTAATTCGGGGTAGCGCCGCGGCGTCGACTACTCCCGCCGTCCGAGATTCTCGGGCGGCGGGAGCATGGATAGAGGAGTTTCTTCTCCGGTGAGGCGGGAGGAATCAAAAAACCGCGTGAATATCAAGGTTCCTACGACGCTGATGGCGCCGGCCAGCATGAATGCCGCCGAATAGCTGCCGGTGCTGTCCACCAGCCATCCCGTCACCAAGACTCCGGTGAATGCCGGGATCTGAGCGAGTGTGTTGGTGAATCCGACCAAGATCGCGCTGTGGCGCGGCGCGATATCGAGAATCGCGGGTACGAAACCGCACACGGCGCAACCCACCGCCGCAGTCGCGCCGGTGACCAACATGGAGGCTGCTGCCGGCGTGTGCGCAGCGCCGGCGGCGTACAGGAGCAATGCCGAGCCTAACAGGCCGACGCCTTGCATCAGCTTGCGCACCCGTGAGACGCCAATCCCGCCGCGGATCATGCGATCCGACAGCGACCCACAGAGAATCGTGGCCACCGCCATCGCCAGCCAGGGAGCGGCGGAGAGCAGTCCGGTCTTTGCGGTGCTGATCCCCTGCACGTCGCGAAAGTAGCTTGGCAGCCAGGATAGCAGCATGTGCTGCGTCCAGTTGGTCGCGAATTGCGCGGCGACAATTGCCCATACCGCACCTCGTAGCAGCAGCGAGCGAAGCTGCAGAGGTTCGATCGAATCTTCCGGCGCACTGGACGGCGGATGTCCGTCGTGGCGGAGGTAGCGGAACCACAGGAGCGCCCAGACAAGGCCGGCGACACCGAAGAAATAGAAAGGCATGGGCCAGCCATAGCGTGCGATCAGCCAGCCCGACGCCGACAGACCGACGATGGTGCCGAGAGGAACACCACTGACGAATCGCGCGGTGGCGCTCGCCCGTTTATGGGCGGGAACCCAGCGCCCGAGCAAATCGTAAACCGCGGGGAACAAGCCGGCTTCTCCCATTCCCATGCCGATGCGAACGGCGATCAGCATCGGCACGGATACTGTGGCCGCCAGGGGCGTCAGGAGCGTAAACAACGACCAGACAATCAGTGCAATGCCGGCCACCCGCCGTCCGCCGAACCGGCGAGACAGAAGGCCGGAGACGAACAAGAACGGCATGTAACCGACGAAGAATGCGGACAGCACCCAGCCGACCTGCGTTTCGGACCACCCGAATTGCGCTCTCATCGAGACCGCCGCAATGGAGATATTGACCCGGTCGGTAAACGCGATGAGACAGCCGACAAAGCTGAACGCTACCAGCCTCTGATGCAGAGGCCAAGTCCGAGGCGAGAGTCCCCAATCAGCTGAAGTGGTCAAAAAAGGCATCCGATTGCATCCTGCGTCGTGAGTCCACTACGTCTTAGGGAGTGTTAAGAACTTGCAGTTCGGTCCCTTGGCCCTCGACAGCGGTTCGTCGAGCGTTGCCAGCGGCAAATTGAGGGCCTCGGCAATGGCGATGCGCCAAGCGGCATAACTTGACCGACTCTGGTGCTCGGCTGAACGGGTGAAGGAAGTTGCGCTGACAGGCATAGGCGGTCTCGAATTTCTTTTGTACAACAGAGTGAAATCATTCCGTGCGATACATCGCCTCCAGCAGCATAACGCCCGGCGCAATCACTTCAAACTCGAAGTCGGTTAGGACATTCCCAACCAACAGATTTAAGCCACGACTGGCGATCACGGGCGCGAGGAGACACGATGGCCTTCCCGCGGGAAGAGCATGCAGCAGCCTTCCTTGTCGAGGCTCCGAGTAGGCTTGATCCTCCGTGCACGACGAAGTGTATCGGACGAGTCGTGATCGGGTCGTTGCGCTACGGTTTACTCACGATCGATATTGAGTAAGTTTAGTTTAATTCCGTCGAACGATTTAAATCCACGATCGAAAGTCACGAGTTCATGATCGAGTGATCGCGCCAATGCCGCAAGCCATGCATCTGTCCAAAGATTCGGCGTCGGCTGTCTGCCCGCAACCATTGAGGTAAAAAACTGTTCATGCGAGGACGGCGCAACATCAACGCAAACGCACCGCGGGTCAGCCGCAAGAACCTGCCACGCATTCAGCGCAACCTCCGGTGCCGTTGGAGCGCCATTCATTGCAACGCGATTGGTCAAAAGACGGAGCACCGCCATGCGTGTCAACAGACACAAGCCGACACTTTCGTCGGATCTCTTCTCCCACCAGCGTCGTGCCGCCCCATGAGCAACGTGACAACCCACGAGCAGCGGAAAGAGGACGTTAGCGTCCGCGATACACGTCATTGAGGTTCGCCAAATCTTCGTGATCGAACAGCGAGGCGATTTCGCCATTTGACAGCACAGGAATCGAATGGCCCGGAGGCAGTTTGACCGGCGCCTCGGTCATTCTCTTTCGTTGCACATACTGTTCATCCGATAAGACTCGACGCAGGCCTTCGGCAACCAGATCACGCAAGGTGGAACCGCGCTTAACCGCGGCAATTTTTGCCCGCTTAACGAG
>Ga0210398_10003057_pt1 | contig 16112 bp, 17 predicted proteins | sample IncBWC4OmetaG_FD_161047 | JGI IMG/M metagenome (GOLD analysis project Ga0210398, IMG submission 161047) | Forest soil microbial communities from Barre Woods Harvard Forest LTER site, Petersham, Massachusetts, United States - Inc-BW-C-4-O | ecosystem: Environmental > Terrestrial > Soil >...
TCTTCCTTAATCGCCTCTACTGCGCCAAACTTCAGCAACGCTTGCCGGCGCGCCTCCGCGGGCGGCAGTCCCGCTTTCATATACTCTGCCGTCTGCAGGGCGATATGCTCCTCAATTTCCTCTTTCAGTCGCTCGTCGTTGCGCCGCCTTGTCACCAGGTTCCTAAATCTTTCGAGGAACCGCCTCAGGTCCTTCATGACAAATCCTCCGCCTTCAATTCAAAGAATCGCCCGATGATCCCTGCGGTCTGCTCCCAATCTCGGAGCTCAGCCTGCAACTGCTTGCGTCCGTCCCGTGTCAAACGATAGAAGCGCGCCCGACGATTATTCTCTGAGGCGCCGTACTCGGAAACTATCGAACCTTCCTGCTCCAGCTTCAGCAGCACCGGATAGAGCGTGCCTTGATTCACGGCGAGCACGTCCCGGCTGATCTGCTCGATTCGTCGGGCGATACCGTAACCATGCAGCGGGCCGAGGACGTCGAGAGTCTTAAGGATCATCAGCGCCAAAGTGCCTTGAGGAACGTCCGTTTTTCGTTTCATTGCCAACGCCCTTTTGGTTTCCAACAGGAAGCATACTCCACACTCATTGGGAATACAACAGGTCGGCCCCGCGTCTTCAGCGTGTGTCGCTCCAGTAGGAGACGAAGAACGAGGTTACCGTGGTCGGCCACTCTTCCATAGCCGAGGACTCGGCTCGATGCCAATGCGGTCATTGACTGCTGATCGAATCCGTTGCTTGCACCCAAGGTACCGTTCGGTGGTTTGCACTGAGATGTGCTCCAAAAGAAATTGGATCTGCTCCAACTCCCCTCCCGAAGCATGGCAGAGCCGAGCACAGGTCCTTCTCTCATCGTGCGGCGCTAATTTGGCGACACCAATGGTCCTCGCAGACTCCTGCACCATGTGCCAAACCGCCTTTACCGTCAGGCCCTCTCCCCATGCTTTTCCAACTTTGTTGGCCCTGCGAAGGTACGCGTGTCATTTCTGAGATGTGGTTAGTCGGCAGTTCAGGCAGTTCCACATTTGCTAGAAGAAAGAGTATGCGGTGCGATGCCGAATGCTGGTGAATCAGTCGGGCGAACTCCGATTCTAAGTCTTTGAAAATAAATGAGCCGATTTGTCTGTTCGATAGAGAAACTCGGGAAGACCGCGATGTTGGACCCGGTAGCTCAATGGTAGAGCATTCCCGTTATCCGGAATCCATAGAGCTGGTTGGACGGTTTAGAAGGGTCCACCGTACAAGTGAACGCGCCGCACGAGATCGGAAAACCGCGATGAGGACTTCAGGTCGTCAAAGGCAGGTTCAATGTTGAGTTCCGTCATAAATAGAGAACGCTCCGCATATGCTTTCTCAAGTAACTCGACGGCTTTCTCCTTCTCGCCCAACTTCGCCAGAACAATGGCAACACCAGAAGAAGACGAATAGCCTTCTGGCGGGCCTTCCTTCGCTCCGGAGAATTCAAGTACCTTCATCCAATATCCGCGAGCACCGGAAGCCGTGTAGGCCCGCCGCAATTCTTCGCCTTTCGCAACTGCGCTTTTGGGATCTTCTCCGGAGAGGATACGCGCCTTAGTTTCTTCTTCAATAGCCTCTTCATATTTTCCAACAGAAGCGTAAAGATGGCCGAGCCGCTCATGATTTATGGCGAAGTTCGTGTTGAGTTGGTTCGTTTTCTTAAATTGCGCTTCCGCTTCATCGTATCGACGAGCCCAGATATACGTACGCCCCAAAAATGACTGGATCGGGAGCGAGAAAGGATCGAGGCGAACAGCCTCCTGCATCTCAGCAATGGCTTCGTTGTGACGGCCAAGCGGGGAGAGATAACTGTTCGAATAGAAAAGGTGGCTGCCGGCATCACTCGGATTGAGTTCAATGGCGCGACGGAATTCGCGCTCCGCGCCAGGCCAGTCGAAATCAAAATGCGCTTTAACAAAGCCCAGGACCGTGTGGGCTTCGCCGAGCGAGCTATCGATACCGACAGCCCGTGCTGCGGCGCTACGGGCTAGGAGCATAGCCTCGGCCGTCTCCGAAAGACCAAAAATGGGAGCGAGCATGTACGTCTGCGCAAGACCGGAGTAGGCCGGTGCATAATTCGGGTCGATTTGAATAGCGCGGTCAAAATCGCCAATCGCCTGTTGGAATGCATCCTTTGTCCGAAGATTCCAAGCCTGAAGTCCCTGGAGATAGGCTTCGTGGGCTTCGGAGTTGAGACTTCTGGCACTGGCTAGGCGTCTCTCGGTTTGTTCAGAAAGCGTAAGTTGAATCTTGGCCGCGATGTCGCGGGCTAATTCGCTCTGAAGCTTAAGAATGTCGTTGAGGTCGCGGTCAAAGCTATCGGCCCATAAGTGGCTCTGGTCGCCAGCCTGGATGAGCTGGGCGGTTATGCGGACACGCTGACCTTCGCGGCGCACGCTGCCTTCGAGCAAGTAAGCTGTCCCCAGTTCGTGCGCGATTTGCGCGGCGTCTTTATGCGCACCCTTGTATTGCATCGACGAAGTCCGCGCGATGACGCCAAGGTGTGCTGGGTCGAGGCTGCCGAGCTGCGCAATGATCTCCTCGGTGATTCCATCTACAAAGTAATTCTGATGGGGATCATCGTTCATATTTACAAAAGGCATAACGACGAGCATCACTTTGCCCGAGCTGGTTTTCGACCGCCCCGACAGGTACGTTCGTGTTGCGTATGCGGCGCAGAGAAATACGGCGGCGGCGAGTGCTATCCATGGGGCCCATCGGCGTCCCTGCGGCCGAGCGGCAATGGGGACGCCGGGCGGGAGGAGTGGCGTAGAGATAGGGATAGGGATAGGGTTGCTGTTCGGCTCCACCACTTGTGCATCGAAACGGTAGCCCATTCCGGGAAGAGTATGCAGAAAACGCGGGTTCTCCGCGTTGTCTTTCAGCGCCACGCGAATCTTGCGGATGGCCGTGTTGATAGCATTGTCCGTGTCTAAAAAGACGTCGTTGCCCCAGATGCAGTCTAGAATTTCTTGCCGCGTGACTAACTGACCGCGGTGCTCGACCAGCAGAAAGAGTAGCTCTAGGGGAATACGCTCGAGGCGCGCGACGCGGCCGGCTCGGCGGAGCTCGAAGGCAATCCGGTCGAGTTCGAAATCCTCAAATCGGAAGATCTCGGCAGGCATGTGAGGCTGCGGGAAGACAGGAAACATCTTACCTGCATCAGCATGAAAGGTATAGGTCCTGGTGCTTCAGTTAGTTATGAGTACATGAAAAAAACAGCGAATCTGCAGACCTTCTCCATTGTGTCCAGATCCCAGATAGACAAATCATGCAGGGCGAGCTGTGAGCTTCGCCTCAACCGACCAGGCAAGGAAGAAATAAGTGAAAGTAACCTTCCATGTCCCCGGAGAAGATTTGCGTAACGACGGAGAATCAGGAAGGAGGATCCGGTGAAATCAAGCGAGAAGTTTTGTGTAATCGGAGCAATGGTGGCGTGCGCGGGGTTGGCGCTGGCAGGAATGCTGGTCAGCTCACCCAGGGTAACTGCAGATGACCGGGGAGATGACCCCGATTCAAGGATAGAAAAGGGATTTGAGATTGCGCCGGTGCCTCTAAATCTAGAGGGGAAGAACCGTGCTTTGGTCGGATTAGGCAGCTACATTGTTAATACCGAGGGATGCAACGATTGCCACTCGGCCGGGCCTCCCACGGAATATGCCCGGGGCGGTGACCCCTACTTTGGCCAGCCAAAGAAGGTTAATGCTGCGACCTACCTTGGAGGAGGACGAGATTTCCTTACCGTCTCAGGACCACCTTCTCCCCACATTATTTCGCGAAACTTGACACCAACCCCCAGCACGGGATTGCCGGGGGGGGACATCACGCTTGAGCGATTCTTCGAAATCATCAGGCATGGAACGGATTTTGACCAGATTCATCCCAACTGTTCTGCGACGGTGACCACATTCTGCTTTCCGCAGAACCCGCCCAATCCTCCTGTCGATGGCGGCCTTCTCCAAGTCATGCCCTGGCCCAATTTCAAAGACCTGACAGACCACGAGATACGCGGGATCCACGAATATTTGAAAGCCGTTCCCTGCATTCAAGGAAACTACCCAGGTCCAGGCGGAGCAGAAGCGAACATTCCACCTGAACCCGCGGACCGTTGCACGCGCTAAGAGCTCTCCGAGCGACTCGTCAGCAAGCCTTTCCTTACAAGATTAGGGAAGAGTTGCCGTCACTCGGACAAAATCACCAGGAACTAACACAAGTACTTGGCGTCCATGCGAAGCAATTCTAAACGAAGCTTTGGCGCGTGCCTGCCCACTGGGATCATTCCTACCGAAGGGCGACCATGGGATCGACGCGCATGGCGCGACGGGCGGGAATGTAGCAGGCGAGAAGCGCCACAGCGAGAAGCACAGTCGCCACGGCTGCAAATGTAAGCGGGTTGCTGGCGCCAATGCTGTAGAGCAAGCTGGCCGAAAAACCTCACGACGTGGCGCGCCATGCGAATGCCAATTTCATGCGCGCGCTGCGCCACCGAATACGAAATCACTCCCTGAATTCCAATCGCCCCCAGAATCAGTGCTTCTTAGCCATTCCATAGCCATAGATAGTCTATGGGTAGATCCCGAAGATGCAATCGCCCGGATGGCAGTCTCCTTGACGGGAAAGGAGAGAGGGCGGTACTCTCCTATTCCAGATAGGAGAGAGCTTTGACGAAACCGGTTGAACTCCCGCAGGGCACGCTCGAGATGCTCATCCTCAAGGCGGTCTCGCTCGGTCCGCTGCATGGCTACGGCATCCTGCTGCGCATCCAGCAGATCTCCGGCGAGCGCCTCGAAATCCTGCAGGGTTCCTTTTACACCGCCATCTATCGTCTTGAGCGCCGGGGCTGGATCAAAGGCGAGTGGGGTGAGTCGGAGAACAATCGCCGCGCCCGCTTTTACTCGCTCACCGCTGCCGGTACGCGTCAGCTCAAGGCCGAGACCGCCAAATGGACCGACATGGCCGCTGTCGTCGCCGGCATTCTCCGCAAGAAGGCGGGCGAGATATGAGTCTCCACGCCGCAATTCGAAATCTCTGGCACTCCATTGCGCCACGCACCCGCAGCGACGTCGAAGAAGAGTTTCGTTCTACTCTCGACGCCTACCAGGAGGATTTAATCGGCCAAGGCCTCTCCGAAGAACAAGCCCGCCGCAAGGCCTGCATCGACCTCGGCCAGCCCGCCGCCCAAAACGAAACTTACCGCGACGCCATCGGACTCCGCTTCTTCGATGAGTTAGGCGGAGACATCCGCTACGGCCTCCGCGCCCTGCGCCGCAACCCGGGCTTCGCCGCCGTCGCCGTGCTCTCACTCGCGCTCGGGATCGGCGCCACCACGGCAATGTTCTCGCTCATCTATGCCGTCCTGCTGCACCCGTTTCCCTATGCCGGCGCCGACCGCATCATGAACCCCGTCATCATCGACGAGCAACATCCTGACGAGCCTCGCTGGTTTTTCCTCAGCAAGGCACAGTTTGATGACCTGCGCCTTGCAGCGCCGGTTGATTCGCCGCTTGGCTTCAACAACTCGCACATGGAGATCACCGGCGGCGCATTGCCGGAAGACATCGCGGGCATCTACCTCACAGAGAATGCCGGGACTTTCTTTGGTGTGCGCCCGCTTCTCGGCCGCAACATCGAGCCATACGATGCAGAGAACGGCGGCCACTCCGTCGTTGTTCTCAACTACCGCTTTTGGCAGCGCCACTTCGGCGGCGATCCCCACATCATCGGGCAAACGCTGGAGATCAATCACGCCCCCTACACCATTATCGGGGTCATGCCGCGCAGCTTCGCATTCAATGACACCAACGGCGTCGGCGATGTCTACCTGCCGGGCAGCCTAATGCAGGGTATTTTCAACGTTCCCTACGTGGCCTACATACCGTGGATCAAGCTCCGGCCCCACGTCATACTTGCCGCCGCCAACGCTGCGATCGAGCCCATCGTGCGCCAGTTTGCGGAACAGCATCCCGAGCGCTTTCCCGATCACTGGCATCTCGCGCTGCAGCCCATCATCGTGCCTTACCAGCAGGAAACTGGCCGCACCCTGACGCTTCTTCTCGCAGGCGTTGTACTCTTGCTAATCATCGGCTGCGCCAACTGCTCTATCCTTCTGCTGGCCCGTGGCCGTACGCGCCAGCATGAGCTCGCCATCCGCAGTGCGATCGGCGCCAGTCGCTGGCGCATCGTCCGCCAGTTGCTCGTCGAAGCCGTCGTCATCTCCTGCACCGGCGCCGTCCTTGGCGTTGCTGCGTCTTACTGGCTTGCAAAGCTTCCCTTGTTGCTTTCTCCAGATTCCTTTCCAGCGGAATCCGTCATCCGCATCAACGCTCCCATCCTCGCGTTCTCCGTCGCGCTCGCGCTGCTCTGCGGCATCCTCTTCGGTCTTGTCCCCGCATTGCGTCTCTCGCGTCACGATTCCGCGCGTATGCTCCCCGGCAGGAAGGTTGGCGTCGTCGCTGCTCCAGCAAAACATCGCTGGAGCGTGCTCATCGCCGCACAAGTTGCGCTCACGCTTCTTCTCATGGCCACTGCGGGCACCGCCATCCGCAGCTTTCTCCAGCTCATGCAGACGCCGCTTGGCTACGATCCCGCAAATGTCATGAAGGTCGGCATGATGCTGCACCTCCAAGACCCAGGCGAGTGGGGCCGCATTCAGTCGCGCGAAGCGCGCGCCGCTTACATCGAGCAGATCCGAGAGAAGATCGCATCCGTCCCCGGTGTCTCCTCTGTCGCTGTCGGTGCCGATGCCACGCCGCCCTATACTGGCGCTGAGAGCTCCTTCAACATCGACGGAACTAGCGATCGCGAGCAGCCCCAGGCCCGTGTGATGCTGGTCGACCAGCGATATTTCGCTGCGCTCCGCATCCCTGTGCTTCAGGGGCGCATCTGGAATACGGATGAAAACACCCGCGGAGACTTCATCGCGGTCGTCAATCACGCTTTCGCGACGCGCTATCGCTCCTCGTCCAATACCTTGGCCCTACAGCTACGCATTCCCGGTCTCACAAGTAAGAATCACTACCAGGTCACCTCTGCGCAAAGCACCGCCTGGCGTCAGATCATCGGCGTCGTCGGCGATGCGCGCAACGACGGCGTGGATCGGCCCGTCGTCCCGGCCATCTACCTTCCATACACCGCCGTGATGCTGCCCTATGTGCAGTTCTTCGTCCGCACCCAGGGCGATCCGCTCATCTACCTGCACTCCATCCGCGCCACGATCGCATCCGTCGCTTCCGACCAGCAGATCTCCAACGGCGCCTTCAACGGCACGTTCACCCTCAACGAAGCCATCGAACGCGACGCACAGTACGGCCGCCAGCGGCTCTTCTCGATATTGTTTGGCGTCTTCTCTGCCATGGCGCTGGCGCTCGCGCTAGTCGGCATCTTCAGCGTCGTCGCTCACAGCGTCGCGCAGCGCACTACGGAGTTCGGCGTCCGCCTGGCGCTCGGCGCGCCGCGGGCGCACGTTCTGTGGATCGCCGCGCGCATTGCGCTCGTCAGCGCGGTCGCGGGCATTGTCATCGGTCTTGCCTTTGACAGCTTTCTCGGCGTCGTCCTCGCCCACTGGATGCAAAGCGCCTTTGCCGCAGACAGTGTGTTCGCAGCCGCTGCGCTCCTCGCTCTCAGCGCACTCCTCGCCTGCCTGTTGCCCGCCCGCCACGCCATCGCTGTCCCACCCGCAGAAGCTCTCCGCTATGGATAAATCGTGTCCCATTTGAACAAAGCGCGGGTACCCTGTGCGCGTAACTACAACAAGATGAGGATGATGCCTGGTAGCTCACCGCTAGAATATTTTGATCGTCGATCCGAATGGTCATAGTATGGAATCTGTTTGCTGTAATAGAATGAAAACAGTGGCGTTGTGCAATTCCCCGGTAGCTCAATGGTAGGCATTCGGCTGTCAACAGAGATCACTAAATCACATAACTCGTTTCTCTGGCGTCAGTTAACAGCTTCCGGACGATCCCCAAACGCATTTTTCTTGTCCCCAGAATGTCCCCATGGGCCCTGCCCCAGGTCACCTGGGTTGAAGTCGGAATCCGAGCTGCTGACCGGCGCGCCGAATGCGATCGTCAAGACTTAGAAGTTCCACCCTCGGGACGGTGGAACGTACGGCCAAGGCGGATGCCAAGTGAATCGCGTCAAGGGTGCGCACAGGTTCCGAGGGAAACGGACGCCTTGCTCGGTCAACAATGTCCAAACTGAGTCGGCACAGGTGCCAGTGCGCAGCAGCCGCATTCAGGTGTGCCCGGCGATCGGCGGCCGTCGCTTCATCGATTTCTCCGAGTGTGACCGCGCGGGTGAGCACACGATCACACTCGATGAGCACGAGATCGGAGGCCATCACGAGCTCCGCATGGCGGAGCACCTCGCGGACGCTGCCGCCGGCCGCTTCCCCAAGCAACCACGCCAGCACCGCGCTGGATTCTGCATAGATGTTCACCGGGTACCGCGCTCCTCATCGAGGAGCACAGCGGCACGATGTCGCTTCAGGAGAGGTGAAAGTTTTGGATACAACGTCGCCTCATTTGAGGCGCCGAGCGTCAGCTGCCCTTTCCTTACCAGTGCGATCAGCCCGGAAGGGACGCCGCTTTCATCGAGTCCCTGCCCCGGCGGGAGGAGTTCTGCAACGACTACACCACGATCGGTCACCAGCACGCCCTCGCCGGACCGCACTTCCCGAACGTACTCGCTCAAACGGTTCTTCAGTTCTCGAAGCCCCACGCTTTTCATAATGACAATGTAGCCTCATGAAGCTACATTGTCAACACTGAGATTATCCGTGCCGGAAGGTGAACCCGGCCGTCACCGCTGGCGGCGATTCCGCAACCGGTACGGTGCTGTGGGAAGCCACATTCGAAGCCGCGCTAGAGAGGGCATGCCAGCAGTTTACGAGCAGACAGGCCGACAATATGTGGTCTTCTGCGCAGCTGCGCGGGGCCTCCACGCACGCACAAGCAACACCGGGCCATCCCGCGCCTGCAGACAGGATCCCGGGCATACGTCGCATTCGCTCTTGGCTCTGCTACCATCTACCAAAGGAGGGGACTTCAATTTGATGAACCGAATTGCGATTTTTCTTCTTCTATCGAGCCTGGCTACGGCGGCGCGGCCTAGGGACGAAGTAAAGCGCCCGCGTATTCTCGGCATTTCTCACATGGCGTTGTTTGCCAGCGACTTGCAGAAATCGCGCCGGTTCTATGAGGACTTGCTTGGATACGCAGAGCCTTACAATCTGAAGCGCGACGATGGATCGGTTCGGATCGCGTTCATCAAAATCAACGAAGACCAGTACATCGAACTGTTTACTGACACGCCGAAACAGGAAGGCCAGCTGAATCACATCGCTTTCTACACTGATTCCGCTGAAGGCCTGCGCGCATACCTTGCTTCGCTGGGCGTCAAGGTGCCGGAACGAGTCGGCAAAGGCAAGATTGGAAATTCGAACTTCAACATTACCGACCCCGACGGCCATACGGTCGAGATCGTTCAGTACGAGCCGGATAGCTGGACAAGGCGCGCAGAGGGAAAATACTTACCCGATACACGGATTTCGGCGCACATGGCCCACGAGGGCGTGACCATCGGTGCAGTCGATCCGTCGACGAAATTTTATGGCGGCGTTCTCGGTTTCCAAGAATTCTGGAGAGGCAGCTCGTCTGGACAGGTGCTGAGCTGGGTCAATATGCGCGTTCCGCACGGGCAGGACTATCTCGAGTTCATGCTCTACGCAAAGCCGCCCGATGCCAGAGAGATGGGCGTCAAGAACCATATTTGCCTGCTCACACCCGATGTCGAAAAAGCTGTTGCCTCGCTCAAAGCCCGACCCGCGGCAACAGGTTACACAGTGCCGATTGAGATCAAAGTGGGCGTCAATGGGAAGCGTCAGGCAAACCTGTTTGATCCGGATGGGACTCGCATCGAGTTGATGGAGCCCGACACAATTGATGGTAAGCCGGTGCCTCCGTCAGCAGCTCCGCCGCCAAAATAGGCAAGGAGTGCGAGTCCAGCAACGGTCTAGCCAGGAGTGGTTACTCCCTTCTTGAGCATTTCAATGGCTTTCTCTAATCTCTAATCTCTTCAATCGTGTTTCTTCCTTCTTGGCTGCGGCAATCCAGCGGCAGTACTCCTTGCGATGGGTGTAACTCAGTTTCTTGAAAACTGGAAGCAGGCCTTCTTTCTTCATCAAGTTTTCAAACTGAGCAGGCACTTCGACGATTCTTTCCGCTTCATCTTTCCAAACAACGACTTCAATAGTATCGCAGGGGCCTTTCCAGGTTTCCTCACCGTAGTGCTGTTTTCTGCGGGGATCGCCCAGAGCATCGCTCAGACGAACTCCCATCCCGCCGGCGCGGAAGAACGAACCGAGGCGCCGGGATTTTCAGGCGCGAGCAAGGCTTCGCTGTCAAGCCAGCTGAGCAACGCTGTCATTCGCGGCTATCTGCATCAGTGTTCTGCTATACAGACTAGAGCTCAAAGGGCGACAAACTCTGATTTGCGGGAACGCTCCTGCTCAACTGCGCCGCTAGAGGGCTGCGGCAGCGCGTTAGGACCAGCCCATGATTTTGCGGCGACCCTGCTTCGGACAAATAACCGCAGTTGCCACTCCTCCCTCGAACTCGATAGCGTGCTCCTCGGCCTCTGAATCCAATAGGAGCATCCGTTTGTGACGGCGACGGCTGTCCTCTTCCATGTCACGCACCGTGCCCTCACAAAAATGCGACTGGTGACCACAGTCGCACTCAAACGAGGAAGGAACCATACTCCGAGCCATGCCGATTGCCTCCTCGAACCGCATTCCTGGGCCGGACTAAAGGGCCCGCTGCTGTGTTGGAACTTTACCAGCGTTGACGCCTTTCTTCAGCATGTTATGTTCAGCGGCGGAGTAGCGGTTTTGTTCACTCCGTGCGCTCGGACAGTTCCTGAACGCCTACGCGGCCAAGGCCTGCCCGGCTCAGCTTCGTCCAACTCCGTCCGGGTGCGAAAAAACGACCCGCAGCGCGTAAATTTATTCCCACCGAACTGTGGACCGCTCGGACATACCACGGTTGATCTGTAGATGTAGACTGACAGTGGAAAACGGTGCAGATGGTCAACGGCGCAGCGTCCACCGGGCGGCATACTCGGTGACACGGCGTGCTGGGAAAGGTCCAGCACGGAGTTTTTCACGCAGCGTCGTCCCCTGCAACAGTGCGGTAACGAGGTAGCGGGTCCCTTTATTCGCGCCGATGTCGTGCACGGAAAGAATGTTGGGATGCTTCAGCGCGCAACCGCTCGCGCCTTCCGCTCGGAGTGACGCAGGCGATCCGCCTCGCAGACAAAAGATTCCCGGAGAAGCTTCACAGCGGCATAGTGCACCAAGAGCGCACCAATAAGCTGACACCGACTTGCCACTGGAAAAGGCTCGTCGGCCAAGCGCAGCCATGTTACGGATCCAAAGAGCTCTCCCGGTTGGAGTTAAACATGGAGGCGAGATTTGTCGAAGGGCCAGCGACATACTGTGCTGCTCGATTCAGATGGGAACTCTGCGCGCTACCTTCGAATCAAAGCGTATTGGATCTTCGGCCGAAACCACCATAGTTACGCCAGCATCCCGGTGGTATCATGAGCTATTGAGCCGAGGTGCTATATGGCGCGGGAATACGTTGAAAAGACAAATGGCGGGTATGCGATAGCTGGCTCGCGAGACACCTGTTCTAACGATAGAGTTGGAAACTCGTCCACGAGGGTTTCCGGGGACGCTCCGTCGAGGAACGGAATGATCTAAAGGAAACTGAAGGTCTCTGGGAGGAAGCTCGCAAGAGTCAACCGCCCATTCCCGCTGCTTTGCGAGAACGGTTGGAATGTGCACGCCGTGAGCTTACCTCACACGCTTGAAAATCAAATTCCTGGCGGACGAAAATCTGCGACGAGCGATCGTGCTGGGAGTACGAGGCCGCGAACCCAGTATAGGTTTCCTGCAGGATTTCGAAGCGGGAGCTGCTGGACAACGGATCGGAATTCATCAACTGGCATCTGCAGGCTTGGTGCGAGCGAAAGCACATCCAACTCACGCGCGGGCGTCCGTACAAGAAGGATGACAACGCGCATATCGAGCAAAAGAACTGGACCCACGTACGGAAACCTCTTGGCTGGGCACGCTATAACACGCAAAACGCAGTCGCAGCCATGAACGACTTGTATCGCCACGAGTTGCGCTTGTGGCTGAATCTGTATCTTCCTTCCGTGAAGCTGGTGAAGAAGGTGCGTGTCGGATCGAAACTTCGATGCGTGTATGACGCTCCCAAGACGCCCTTCGAGCGGGTCGTGGCATCGAAGCAGGGGGATGCCACGCAACTAGGCATTCTGAAAGAACTCCAGAGATCGCTCGATCCGTTCCAGTTGGCAAAAATCATCGACAAGAAACTCGAGCGGATCTACCGGCTGGCGAACCGGCGGCTGAGCCCGAAAGCGCAAGAGCACCCTGCGATCAGCCAGGCCAAAACCGGCCGCCGAAAAGGCTGTGGAAAAGCCTAAAGGCGGGCTTTTCCACTCCGCTTGGAAATCTTGCGCAAACCGAGATTCCCACTTTCCCACAGCCACAACAACAAGCGTTCTCCGGTTACATATCAAATGGCGCGACGTGGATAGCTCCGGTTACATTCTGAGATGGCTTGACGCGGATACGCCCCAGATTCGCCAGATTCGCCGCTATTCCCAGCGATTCCCCTAACCCCTCAGGCCCTCCCTAAGTCGGTTGGCACAGCCATAGCGCCACATAACGATTTTGACTTTGTCTTTTTCCGGGGCGCCCCACCTTTTTGGGTTTGGTTTTTGAAAAGGTGGGGTCTTTCTCTTTTCTTCGTTATCGCTTACCCGCCATTTCTCAAAATCTGCTTCTCCTCCGCAGAAAACTGGCTGTAGCGTCCGGTTTCGATTTCGCGCTCGCGAGCAAACGGCGGCATCTCGCGCAATCTTTGCAACGCTTTTTGCACTTCCGGTCGTAGCGGCGCATTCGCTTGCGCGGCGGCCCGCTCTGTGGTGAGCCGTTCTGCGGTGGCGCCCTCCTCGGTGGAATCCGCCGGGATCGAACCCGCTGCTCGGTAACTGCTCGTCGTCGCGCTCATCCTGTCAGTGGAGAGAACTGGCCCACGCGGGGCAGCGGCCGCAGCGTTGCTGTTTCCGTAGTTCGGATTGGCTGCGCCTCCCGATACCGGAGGTCTCCAGGATCTTGCGGGTCCGTTCTGGTTGGGCAGGGGCCGTGCGTTGGGATCTGCCGGCGGAGGATCGTCGTTCCCGTTATTGGCATCCGGATAGTCCGGCGCATAGTCCGAAGGACTGTAGTCCGGGTAGGAATAATAAGGATCGCCCCCGTAATACCCCGGGCCGTAGTAGTAGCCATACGGATATCCCCATCCCCAATACGGCCACCCAAAGCCAAGCCCCCAGCCCCATCCGTAGCCGTATCCTCGTCCCCAATTTCTTCCGCCCCAACCGTACCCGCCGCGACCTCCGTAATAGCCCCGCCCTCCAAAGCCTCCTCCACGAAATACGCTGTAGGAGTGTCCAGCGCCGAACCCAGAATGGCCTCCGCCGTAGAATCCACCACCGCCGTGAAACCCTCCTCCGCTACCTCCATGAAATCCGCCGCCGCCGTGGAATCCTCCGCCCCCGCCGTGGCCTCCACGTTGGGCGAGCGCCGATTGCGGCAACCAACTGAGCGCAATCACCGCAACAAGGATCGAGACTACTCGAAATAGAATGGCTTTCTTCATATCACTACCCTCGGTTCCAAATCCCCTCAACCCTTAGATGACAAATTCTCATCTATGGGTTCCAAAAAGGCATTCTACACCCGCGCGGCGGGTCGAACGGGCTGGCAAAGGTACAGGGCCATCGCCCTAAAAACCTGAGCGGACCATCACGCTGCTGCGAAGTTCCGCCCATGAGACGGGCGGTTGCTATAGCGGCGATCATCGGATGGGTACTCGCGTTCTTCCTTCTGTTGCCGGACATCAAGAATTTTCTCCTGACCCATCCTTTGGCTGGAACAGTGCTCCGCCAACCACGTAAGATACCGCGAGCCTGCTGGGTCCCAAAAGCCCAATCCGATTCCAGTTGAGTCAACGCAGCCTTTGCTGAAGTTGTGGTATAACAGTTATACCAAGATGCGATTCCACTTCGACCAGCGGAAGCAAACGGTTAAAGGCGAACCCCAAACGGGGGATAGGGTTTGATGAGGCGCAGGCAATCTTTTCGCATCCCTACTATCTTGACCAGCGTTGCGACATGCCGGAGCAGTACAGAGCTATCGGCTCGGTGGGAGAAAGATTATATGCGCTTATCTTTGAGGTGCGAGAAGACAAGGAAGGAGAGTATTACCACCTCGTGACTTTATGGAAAGCAACCAAGCAGGAGCGACAACTTTATGAAGAGCACTCGTAAACAGCCCGTGGCGGCAGAAACCATTGCGCGTCTCGCCGACAAGGGAAAGGATGTCTCGCGTTTTTTCACGAACTCAGGCCATATGATGGGCCCGATCCAACGGGTCAATGTAGATTTCGCGTCGCCAATGCTCAACGAACTGGACAACGCTGCAAGAGAACTGAACATCAGCCGCCAGGCGGTGATCAAAACCCTGATCCGACAGGCGCTTGACCAGCATTATCTGGCGACCGCACGCCAGCCCGCTGTGAAGGAGCGATAGGTCAGCAACCTACTCACGCGACGGAAGCGGTGGCAAAAGACGAGTATCGGATGGCGGGTAACGAATATCTCTACGACGTCCTCGGGCTGTACTGGGACGGGAAGGTCCAGCTACTACCTGGGGCGAAGAGATTGGCGTGAAAGTTTCTGCCACCGGAACCGACATCGCTCAAACCGCCCGGCGCGAAGCGGTCTACTTGCTCCGGTCGTTTTGAAGCTCCGCTTAGGTTGCTCCAATAGTGACCTTTGGAGACTGCGCGGTTTCCATCACTCCTGTCGCGTAGCTGTAGCCCAGCTGGCGGGGCGGCCATAGCCGGCGCTCCGATCTGCAAAGGCTTCCGTCAAAGGTACAAACTGAATTGGCATGTGTGAAAAAGAGCCGACAAAACGTTATACGGATGCGGAGTGCCAAACCCTGTTTGCGTCTCTGTTTCCCGCGGGATTCGCGGGAAAAGATGTTCTCAAGGAGATTGCGCCCGAAGGCTGGCTAGATTCCACACTCCAGTTCGTATTCCACCCGACGCTTGAGCAGGTCCACTGGGAATGCGTCCAGCTGCATCGCAACCTTCGGAACTGGCCGTGGTCTGGGAAAGACCGGCTGGACGAGCCGGAGCCCACACTAGATAGTATTCGCGCAGACTACCAGGCGAGTCCTGTTGACACTGCGCTCGAGGTGCGAGAACTGGTCACTAAGTGCTTGTGGGACGTGTTCTCGAACGAAAACGACGTGGTCGACCGAGATGGCGGGCTGGTGGACATTGGCTCCTGGCGTGGCGCCGCCGGATTCCTGGCCGACCAACTGAATCGCGAGACCGGGGAGCGACAGTACGACTATATAGATTTCTACATGGGGAGTCTCCGGATCTCCGAGCGCGCCGACTTGACGCCCGTGTATGAGATGATCTTCCGGCGATTGAAGGATAGGTTGTTGGATTGGCGGTATCGTTTTCCGAAACTGTCCTTGATCGAATTTCCTTGCGAAAGACCGGACGGTCGAAGAAGCTATGAGCTCGAAAAAATGAGAGCTGATCTCGAACAGGCGCACGGCGAAGCAATGGACGATTTAAAGCTTGAGCCCGTGCCCGCCATCGTGCTTGCGTACAGCAATATTTATGGCATCTTTCCCCATGGTTGGCCGCCATGGGAGTTCAACGAGCGTGACGATTGAGTTACGAACGATTGGTAGAGATCGCGCAAATCCGAGGGCCAATCCTTTTTCGTTCAACTAGTTCCAGACGACTCGTTCCTTACACTTTGCGCACCGGGCCTGGATATGTCGCGAGTTTACGGTCGTTGCTGACCAGTGTCATGCCCTCAACCATCGCCTGAGCCAGCAGAATCCGATCAATGGGATCCTTGTGCGTGTGTGCCAACTGGTCGGTGCTGATCGCGTGTTCGCTAGTGATTGGGAGT
>Ga0210398_10003058_pt1 | contig 16112 bp, 20 predicted proteins | sample IncBWC4OmetaG_FD_161047 | JGI IMG/M metagenome (GOLD analysis project Ga0210398, IMG submission 161047) | Forest soil microbial communities from Barre Woods Harvard Forest LTER site, Petersham, Massachusetts, United States - Inc-BW-C-4-O | ecosystem: Environmental > Terrestrial > Soil >...
ATTCGAGTACACCGTCCCCCACGCCCTTCGCGTTAGAGAGGTTACCCTGGCCGAGCCGGGCAATTGCCACCGTGACCTTGGCGCGGGCTATCGGATCAAGAGAGCCGAACCAATTTTCAAATGGGCTTCGGCCATCCCGAGCAAGGTAATAGCGGATATCCAGCACCGGCCTATATAGTAACATATATGTTACTATATATCAAGCCCGATGACGTCACTTAAGTTATTGTTTTCTTGGACTAGTTGCCCTTCTGGCCGATCGCTGAGCCGGACCAAAGCATCTCAAAGGGCAGGTCCCGAACCTGCCAACAAGGGCCCCGTGACGGCGTTCCAGATTCGGCCTCTCTTTCAAAGGGAATTGTCCCTTTGACGACCGTAGTAATTCGAGGTCGGGCGGCGGCCGGCCGACACCGACCGCGGCCAAGCGCGACCGCTTTGTGCCTACAAGGTTGTCTCACACGGCATGCACTTGCAGCTCATGTCGCCAGAGCCGCAGCTGGCGGCATTGAGCGATGAAGGCGGAGGCGTCATCGGCGGACTTGAGGAGGATGACACCCTCGTCCGGGGTCACCCCTGCCTTGTCGAGCAGCGACTTCGCTGTTTCGGCGTAGGCGAAGAATTTCGCGTGGGCGAAGGCGTCGCTGACAAAATCTTTCGCGGTGGCCTCGTTGGCGAGCAGCTTGGCACCGTCCGCCGATAGCAGAAGCGCGACCGCGTCGTACAGCACCGATGGACCGCCATTCACCTTCTGCTCCGCGGGATGTAGCTCGCCTTCGCTGTCTTTGAAGCCGCCGACCTTGGGCGTGATGAATTCCACCAGCGCACCTTCGGCCATGGCGGCCTTTTTCAGCGCCGCGAGCAGTTTGGCATCGGTGCCATCGGCCGCCAGCACGCCAAGCTTGCGCCCCTTGAAGCTTTCCGGCCCGTTCTTGACGATGCTCAGCGGCGCCGAGGCCGGCAGGTCCGTGATGACGGGACGCGCCGGCTCGGCCGGTTTCGGCAGTTCGCCGAGGCCCAGCCCATCGGCGACCTTCTTGGCGAGCTCATTATCGACGCTCAGCAGGTGCGACACCATGCGGGTGCGGATGGCCGGGTTCGCGAGGCTTCGTTTGAGGTTGCAGGGGTGCTTAATGATCCCGACGTCCCCCACCCCGGTTTCAGTTCAGTAGCCACTTGCTGAGCCGAAGCCCTATTGCTTCAAAGCCTCCGGTGTCGCAGGCTCCGGGATCCCTACGGGTCGGCGCCGTTCGATTAAGACCGTCGGTGTTGCTGCTCAGCGCGCCTGCACGGCGCTAAAATCGCCCGTAGCCGAACAGCAGATAGACAATCAGGACGATGAGGACGATGCCGCCGATGCCGATCCCGCCCCCATAGCCGTATCGGGAATAGCCGTAACCGCCCCCGCCAAATAACAAAATGACCAGTACGATCAGCAGAATTAGGCCCATGCGTCCCTCCCGTCGTAGGTAATATCTGCCGGCTATTTTAACTTCGCGAAATCGAAGGCCGCTGCGTTCGATAGTTGCTCCTTTGTCAGGTCAGTCGTAAAGCGAGCCTCGCTATCGACCCTGATGGCAGTTGTCGGCACGGCGACAAGTTTCTCATCTACGCCTAGAAATCCCCCAATCGAAAGGATCACCGCCGCCGTCGCCCCGTGACTCAGGTCGACCAACACATCCTCGATCGAGCCAATGGAGGTGTCGCCTTTATAGACCTTGCTGCCGATTATCTTGCTCGCTCTGGCGCTGCTCGCCATTGCCGCGTCATTGATGCCGGCTATCGGTGTCGCGGTCGCGTCCTTGGTGCTTTCGGCGTGCGCAGCGGTGAGCAGGAGAAACGTCACCAGTATCGCGATCGTAGTTTTCACCAGAATGCCTCCCATGGTGCTGTTGGAACGTCGGCTAGGACGGATTGATCCACGCTCCCCGTTAGGCGTGCAGATGCAGGCCTTGATCTAGCGTGCGCAGCGAGCCAACTGCCCGTTGGCGTAAGGGTCTCTCCCAGAGTCCCCGCCGGCGCCTCTATCTTTGCCCGTGGGGAGCGCCGCGATCGGGGTGCGAACGTTCCTTTTAGGTGAGCTATGCGGGCTGGCCGACAAATCGTTCGCGAAAGCGCTCGGCGTCGGATTCGCTGCTGAACACAATCTCGATTCCGGTAGGCTTCAGCTTGAAACCGCTGAGCTGTATTTTCGCGCCATCAAGCCATACTCGGACTTCATTCATTGTCTCGCCAAGCGTCGCGGTTTGAATGTGGACGATGAGCGGATTTGCCGCCATGGGTGCACTCCTAGCCCTAGAAGGCGGGAGCGCACCTGGTCTCTCTGCCGGGGCCGAGCCCGTGAGCGAGAGGCGCCGATTTCCAACTCTTCCATGAAACCGGCATCGCCGTATGTTCGGTGGCGCACTATGCCGGCTACCGCCGAGAGCATTCGTGAAACTAGCTGTCGGCTATGGCAGGTATCGTGAGCCGGTACGGGGCGGCGCCGGGGACGAGCAGTGTATGTCGTCGTGCGGCGAAGTCGCCGTGTGATTGTGTGGCACACGTCTATCCTGCCTACACGTTGAGGAGACGGGACAAGGCAATGCAGTTTCAATCGAGGGCTGGCGCCCGGCGTGCCGCAGCCACGATCAAAGCTACGCGGCGGTTGGTCGGTCGAGCTTGTCCTCGGACGAATAGCGCCTCAGGCACCATTCTCCAATGCACGGGCGCGTGCTTCCAGTTCCGAGATCATCACCCGCAATTCGGCGAGAACCTCAGGATCAGTCGCGTCTCTTTCAAGGTCACGCAAACGTTGAGCTTCGGCGAGACTCGCCGGCGGTTGTCACAATTTGGCCTCGCTTACTGGGGCGAGGGAGACCCGATTGCCCTACTTACGGGACGGAATGAAGTCCGCTCACTTTCCGCTGATAAGGCACACCAGCGCTTTGCCAGATCGAGCAAGATGGCCTTGCTCTCAGCGAACGAGGTCCGCGCCGCCAACTGCTTGCACTGCACTGCGCGAGCGAGACAGAATTCGGAAGTGTGCGGAGATTTTTCGTCGGGCATCGCGGCTCCCCTCTATTCGAGCGGGAGCGCGGTCGCGTCTCTCAGCCGCCGGTGCTCAACGGGTTGGACCAGCGATGCATCGTGAGGTGGGCTTGCGATCTCTTAAGTCAATGGCAGGAAATCTCACAGGCACGGACAAGACCCCGGTCCTGCGTATCGCGGTCGTGCTTAGGTGTCAGGATGTCGGCGCGCCGCTGGCATTCCTCCTGCGATCCGACAAAACGGACGAGGTGATCGATGCTTACCGCATAGCGGTACTCAGCGAGCCGCCAAATTGCGATGCCTTCTTCACGAGTTCTCATACTACGCAAACACAACGAACAATAATCGGCCCACGCTCATCCGTTAATGCGTCAGATCGCGCCGTACAGCACCCCGACGCGGCCGTTTCAATCAACTGATCCAATACCCAGAGCAGGTTGATAAGGGTTAACCCGTGAGATGCGCCCGCACACGGAGCAGGGTTATTCGCGCGGGTGCTCGTGTCGGCTTTGAATTCGATCGACATTGTTCTCCTGCTCGGCCTCGTCTTTGACGATATCGATCGTTTTGCCTGACATGTTGCCGGGGTTGTAATGGTACTTCCCCGGCTGCTTTTCGCCGGGTTTCTTTTGCCTTGCTTTTGTGGTGTCGCCCATCATCGCACGTTCCCTTGTTCGGTGGCTTTTAGGCGAACGCTCAAGCTTCGTGATGGTGCCTTTCGGAAACGCATGGCTCCGCCCCACCTGTCGCCTCGCTGAACCGGGGTGCAGGAAATGAGGAACGTCGATCCCCACGGACCGTTTGTGCTCGCCGAGGCAGGAGAAGCGTATGGCGGATAGCGACGTTACCGTCGAAGAGGCGCAGGAGATTGCCGCCGAGGCCGTGGGGCAGCTGCGCGGGGCAGCCCCAACTCTAAAAAGCACGATTGAAGACTGGTTTGCGGAGGCCGAGACCTCGATCAGCAAAAATCCGCTGTTGGCGGTGACGCTAGCCGGTGCCGCCGGGTTCGCCATTGCCATTAAATTGATACGCTGGCGCTGAAAGCACACGGCACGCCGCCTTTAGGGACGCCGGGCATGCGGCGAATAGCTGGCTTCCGAAAAGTCGCCCTATGGGCGATCGACATATCGCATGGCGCGCTCGCGGGCATTGGGACCGCTGAAAATCGCAACCTCGATCGGGCCATCTTCATCCTCGCGCTCCACGCGCCGGTCTCCCAGTGTCACGCGATCCTCAAGTAGCTGGGCCTTCATTCCGTCCCTGACGTCGATCGAATATCGCCGGATACGGGCCAGCTGAACAAAAGCGCGCGTGCCCGCGCGCAATGCGGTGTTTTGCCATCACTAGACGTTATCCAGCAGCGACGGGAGAGATGATGGGCAACGATCAGACGGAGTTCGAAGTCGGGGATGAGGTGCGCTCTCGCGATGGATTACGACAAGTGCGCGGCATCCCTGCAAATGAGATTGGCGTGGTGACGTGGATCGACCCAGCGCCGAGGAGGCGGGGCAAACGTACGATGTGCATCGCATTCCCAAATCGGGAGGTACTGGCCCTCTGTGCCGATTTCCTGCTGGTGGTGGCGTGACCAAGGGGTGCCGTGGGGCGCGGCACCGACGCGGGATCGAGCCTCGCCAGCGCCGTCCGCTGTAGCTCTAAGCTTGGCGAGCGGAACTATCCGGTGGCTCTCGCGATGGTCCAGCGCGGGCCACGCCTCGATCCCGAGACGTGGGCATTGCGAAAAGGAACAAACCCTATGAGTTTTCGCACCCTATTTTTGGGCGCGGCTGCATTGCTGGCTGCCGTGACTGTCAGCGCCGGTTCGGCCTACGCCTTCACAGAGGTTGAGATTGGCGGCTTCCATATGTCGTGCATGGCGGGCAACCGTGATGCCTGTGCCAAGCGGGACGGCGCCATCCACGACCCGGCCCACGAAGCCGAGTGGCGGCATAGCCATCCGGAATGGTATCGCTAGGTCTCAACCTGTAACCACGGCGCGTTAGGCGGGGATCGTCTCGCAGGCGATCTCCGTTTTTACAGTCGGCAGACCAGTTTACCTCCGGGCTCAACGGTCGCTGATTTTAGGCGAGCACCTTTGCCTCACAGTCCCATCCGGTTTGACGGGCGGCATCGCGGATCGCGTTCTCGGCAGCAGAGTTCTGGCGGACGATGTATGCGGACGGCACGCCACGATCAGCGCTGCCTCCCCCGGTCGGAACGACGTCCTGAAACGTTTGCTTCCAGCCCGGCATATTTTTGAGATCACGCAAGGCGCCAAGTACGCCGTCACAGTGCGCCCGATCTGACTGGCTGTGGACCTTGGGTTTGATGGTCACGAGGATGTCAGTCATTCCCCCGCCTACACATGTGGTGGTGCTCGTATCTGGCAACGGCCAATCGATCGCGCCAGCTATCGACGCATCTACTTTATGCGGTCTTCTCAAGATCCGCAATATTCAATAATCGTTAATACACGGTAATCATGAACTTAATGTTTAAATACGTCAAATATAGTGTGTCTGACCGCTTCCCTATACTGAAATAATTGATGTTTAAACACCTTTCTCTTCTTGTAAGATATTGATTTTTTAAGTGTGCGGCCGGTGCATCGTGAGACTAGGCGATCCACAACACCGCCCGCACAAGTTCACGCTGTATTAAGCGCGCCAGACGATAATCCCCGCCTTGATGCCTCCAATGGCAAGCTACGCCTAGTATCGGTAGAAAGACGCTAGACGATGTCAGACATTCTCGTGATCGACGATCAGCCGGCCATTCGGCGCTTGGCAGCGCGTATCCTAGCCAGCGCGGGTCATCGAACGATCGAAGCGGCAGGCGGGTCTGAGGGTATGGCGATGTTCACCCGCGAGCGGCCGGCCATGGTCATCACGGATATTGTGATGGAGGATGGCGAGGGTCTCGAAACGATCCGGGAGCTGAGGCGTGTCGCCCCCACTTTGCCGATCTTGGCGACGTCCGGCAGCGGGGCCATCTACCTGCGCTTAGCTAGTGGCATGGGTGCGTCGGACACGCTTGAAAAGCCATTCACCAAGGCAGAATTGCTGGCGAAGGTGGTCGAATTGCTAGGAGTGTCCGGCGGTGTCAGCGCGGCTCAAAGCTAATCGAAACTCTGGCTATCAGCTTGGGGTCGTAGAGCGTTAGGGTGCGTGGTCCTGAGGATAAGAACAGCCGAGCGCCTGGCTGCACCCGTACTAGAGCTCCATCCCGAGAGCGCACATAGCCGCAGGCACGCGGATCGCTGAAGCCAAATCGCACTAGGCCCTCAGACGGGACATAGAAGGTGGCATCATGTGCAGGTCCCTCGTATAGAGGCTCGGCCATCGGCTTTCCCTTCACGCCGCTTCGTGTTATCGCGCTGGATGAGCGATAACCTCGGTTGCTTGTTGCAGAAGCGCAGCAATGACGGAGCGCGCTAGCTCGGCTTCTGCAGCCGATTGGTATGTCAGCGTTACCAGTGGCGCTCGGCGTGCGTTCAGAACGGAAAAGCTGTGGCCGATCCGGTTGCCCGGGGAATGAACGACCTCGCCTAAGGTTAGGTTCATCACCTTGATCCCGATCGCCTCGCGAAGAGAAGCGCAGCCCATTTGATGAGGAAGGCCCGGAACGGGGAAAATCGCTCCGGGCCACTTCCCTGTCGGAGGAAGAGCGAAAGGTAGTTGGGCCTACCTCACGCTGCCAAAACGATCGCATTTAAACCAATTTGACGCAACGCGACGTCGAGCACGACATGCCCTGGCTGAGAGCGTGACTCTGTCGCTCCGGGTATCAACCTTTCCGAGGTAAACTAGCGAGCGGGTCGATCGTCACCAGACCGACGATCTGCTCCTTCGCGCGCAGCGACTCGACCTTGCGGTCGATCTCGCCGCACGACCGATTAGACGGCCCCCACTGGCGTCGACATTGAGTCGCGGTCGACCTCAATGACATGATTGGCCGCGCGCTGCTGGTCTGACAGGTGTTGCTTTGTCGCTGCCACTCGTCCTGCTACCGCTCTTTGTCGAAGTCATTCTGACATTCGCCCTGCTATTCGGAGCGGGCGCACTGCGCAGCGGCAATTTGCGATCTGAAGCCGTAAAGCCCGAGGACATTGCGCTTCGTGAGCCCAATTGGCCGAGGCGGACGACACAGATCAGTAACGCCTACGCCAATCAAACCGAGCTTCCGACCCTGTTTTATGTCCTTACGGTCCTTGAGTACGTCACACGCCATGCTGGCTACCTGTTTGTCGCGCTCGCTTGGGTGTTCGTTATCTTCCGTCTGCTGCACGCCTTGGTGCACGTCACCAGCAATATCCCCAATCTCCGCGGCATGCTATTTGGTGTTGGTGCGCTCGTGCTGGCGATCATGTGGATGATCTTCATCGTCCAGGTCCTCACCGGGACCTGAAGGGTTGCTACCAGCTGGGATGAGGTGCTGCAGGTCCGACACGGAGAGGGCAGGGGCCCGCTTTCGATTGATGGGTTGCAGCAATGTCAGCAACCCTGCTGTCGGCCGAGACCAGGTAAGCAAGCGTCAGGCGACTTCTCGGGAGACCGACAAAGCCAGACTGTCGGAAGTCAACGCGTTGTGAGTTGGCACATCAACGCGACCGGCAATTGCGGCGGCACAATCGAGGCCTAGGCCGGATCCCTCAAAACCAGCAGGCATAAAAATCCTTTGGCAATTCGCGCCTGGATGGAACGCATAAGGTATCTGCTCGTTTCCTAAGCACAAAACTCGGGAGGACGCTATGGGCTTCATTCTGCTCTGGCTGTTGGGCATTCCTATTCCGATTATCATCATCCTTGCCCTTCTCTTTCACTGAGGGAGGGGACAATGGTCGATACAGTCGTCGTCGAAGTGCCCGGCCAAACCGGTCAATCCGCAAACGTTTCGGGCACATCCTGGGGAGCCATCCTAGGTGGGGCCTTCGTAATCGCCGCTATAGCCCTTCTGCTTCTCGCCATAGGTGCTGGTTTCGGCCTGTCAACAGTTTGGCCTTGGCCCGGCGTCGGCGTATCAGCCACCACCTTCGCCTGGATGACGGCGATCTGGTTGGTGATCGTTCAATGGGTCTCATCAGGCATCGGCGCCTATGTCGCCGGGCGGCTCCGAACCCGCTTGACCGGCTTGCATACCGAAGAAGGCCATTTCCGCGATACCGCACACGGCATCATGGCCTGGGCGGTGGCCGTCGTGCTCAGCGCGGCAGTCCTGACTGGCGTCGCCTCGGGACTGGTTGGAAGCGCGGCTAGGGTAGCTTCGGGCGCCACGCAAGGTGCGGCTCAGAACCCCGCCACTACGCCATCGCCGTATACGGTTGACTCTCTATTCCGAAGCGACAAGCCCGATTCAGCGGGCCAAGACCCGAGACCGCAAGCCTCGCGCATTTTGGCGACAGGCCTATTGGCGGGCAGCAATGTCTCCAGCGATGACACGACCTATCTTGCAAATCTCGTCGCGGCCCGCACCGGCATTAGCCAGGGCGAAGCTCAGCAACGGGTGAATGATGCGATCACCAAGTCCCGTCAGGCGGCAGACTCCGCCCGCAAGGCGACCCGCAATCTCGCCTTCTGCATCGGCCTCTCAATGCTGATCGGCGCGTTCATCGCGGGCGTTGCCGCGAAGATGGGCGGACATCACCGGGATGCGCTCATTGCCCGCTAAGCGACGACGGAGCCCGCCACTCTAGCGGGCTTTGGCATTACCGTGTCTGAAGCAGCGGGACCGCCCTTGAGCGATCGGCGTAGCGCAAGGGGAGTGTGCGGGAGATCGCCGGCGTGATCGCTTCCTTCCCCGGTTAAGTACCTAGCGCGTCTATCGGGATCGTAATCCCTGCGACCATGCCTTCAGGGGGCCACTCGTAGTTCAGCTTCCCGCTGAAGCGGCGCGTGACGGTATTTCGGACCAATGTTGTGCCGAAGTTCAGGGTGTCTGGCGGCGTATCGATCGGAGGTCCACCGCGCTCCGTCTAGTGGATCGCCAAGTTCTCACCCTCGCGCCGCCAGCTCACATCGATATGACGCCGCTGCCGCTTCGTCGATTGCGCCGGAAAGACGCACGGTTGGATGAGCCAGGCGCGCAGCGAGCACAGCCGGAATCTCGGAGTTCGTTGTGTCGGGCATGATGGGCTTTGGATTCCTGCTCTTTGGCGTATTCGGGACTAAACGTCTTTCAAACTTTGTGCCGTTTAAATTAAAGCCGGTTTTTTTCAAGTCGCGAACGCGGGGAGGGGTTGGAACCATTCGGCCCGGACGCTCTTGTTTACCGAGAAAATGGATGGGTGCGGGATAACATTGGAACGAGGCGCCGACATGTCGGTTAACAGCAGGCCTTATCCGGGTCCGGCTTGACGCCGAGGTGGGGTTTCCTACGGAGATTCCCCATGCCGAATTCGCGCCACGGTGCTGCTCGTCCGCCCAAGGCCCGCACTTCAGGTCAATCCGCTGACCGGGCCGACGCCAAATCGCTTCATCGGGAGACCGCAAAGACCGAGGATCTTGCCGGAAATACCTTCGAGCCCGGCGAAGCGATGACCGGCAACCAAGGTCTGCCGGTCTCCGACGACCAGCACTCGCTAAAGGCCGGGGAGCGCGGGCCAACCCTTCTCGAAGACTTCTACCTGCGAGAAAAGATCACTCATTTTGACCATGAGCGGATTCCCGAGCGGGTGGTCCATGCCCGCGGCGCGGCCGCACACGGCGTCTTCCAGGTCTACGAGGATTTATCGGACCTGACGATGGCGGGGCTTCTTTGCGACCCTTCGCGGGAGACACCGGTTTTTGTCCGTTTCTCAACGGTTGCCGGTTCGCGCGGATCTTCCGATACGCCACGCGACGTTCGCGGTTTTGCGGTCAAGTTCTACACCGAAGAGGGGGTATGGGATCTCGTCGGAAACAACATGCCGGTTTTTTTCATCCAGGACGCGATCAAATTTCCTGACTTGATTCACGCCGTAAAACCCGAGCCGAACAACGAAATCCCGCAGGCCGCCTCGGCGCACGACACGTTTTGGGACTTTGTCTCATTGACCCCGGAAAGCATGCACATGCTGATGTGGGTCATGAGCGATCGCGCGCTGCCGCGCAGTCTTGCGATGATGGAGGGCTTCGGGGTTCACACCTTCCGGCTCGTCAATGCGAAAGGCAAGGCCCGGTTCGTAAAGTTTCACTGGAAGCCGATCAAGGGCGTCCACTCTCTGGTTTGGGACGAGGCCCAGAAGCTCTCCGGCAAGGACGCGGACTTTCATCGCCGAGATTTGTTCGAATCGATCGAGCGCGGCGACTACCCCGAATGGGAGCTCGGTCTGCAGATCGTCGAGGAGGAGGACGAATTCAAATTCGACTTCGATCTCCTTGATGCCACCAAGCTCATCCCTGAAGAGTTAGTGCCGGTTCGGCGGGTCGGAAAAATGACCTTGACCCGCAACCCGGATAACTACTTCGCCGAGACCGAACAGGTCGCTTTCCATACCGGCCACATCGTCCCTGGAATCGACTTTAGCAATGACCCGCTGCTCCAGGGGCGGCTGTTTTCCTACATCGATACGCAGCTCCGCCGGGTGGGTCCCAATTTCGCCGAGCTGCCGATCAACCGGCCCCTCGTCCCGGTGCGCAACAACCAGCGCGACGGCATGGCGCGGACAGTTATCAATAAGGGGCGAGTAGCCTACTTTCCGAACCGCCTCGGTGGCGGCTGCCCGATGCACTCGCCCGAAGCAGCGGACGCCTTTCGCAGCTATCGGGAAAAAATCGAAGGGCCAAAGGTTCGCCAGCGCAGCGAGAGCTTCGCAGATCATTTCAGCCAGGCGACGATGTTTTGGAACAGCATGGCGGATTGGGAAAAGCAGCACATCGCCGAAGCCTTCGCGTTCGAACTCAATCAAGTCGAAAACGAAGAGGTCCGCACGCATGTGATGAACGAGCTGCTGGTGAATGTGGCAGACGAATTAGCTGAACTTGTCTCCGCTCAAACCGGCATCGCCGTCGACCCCATCGGCACGCCCGAGGCGCCGACGCCATCGGCTTCCGATCCATCCGGGCCGCTTCGGCCGGAAGCCAAGAAGCTCCTGTCGGCAGTGCTCAGCATGGATAAGCCGGCATCCGGCATCAAAGGACGCAAGATTGCTCTCTTAGGAGGGGAGGGGGTGGATGCCGGCCAATTGGAACAAGCAAAAAAATCGCTGACGGCAGAGGGCTGTGTGGTCGAGCTCATCACCGCCCACGCCGGCGTCGTCACCGACTCGAAAGGCGCCAGGCAGAAGGTGAACCGAGCTGCTCCCAATGCACCGTCGGTAATCTACGACGGCGTTATCGTCCTGGGTGGAGAGAGCGCCACTGCGCTCAGTCAGTCGGGTCGGGCGATACACTTTGTCAGCGAGGCCTACCGCCACGGTAAGCCGATCGCCTTTGTCGCGGAGGGCGAACTGGTGAGAGAGGCGGCACATCTGCCCGAAGCGAGCGCCGAAGACGGGGTGATTGCCGGCCCCCGCTCGGATGTCATCGAGCCCTTTATACAGGCCATTCACCAGCATCGCTTCCCGCGGCGGAAGATAGAAAAGGTGCCGGCGTAACGCACAAATCGGCATCACGGAGCCGGGCAAACTTACTCACGATTTCTGCGGTCGTTTATCGACCAAACGGTGAACGATTGCAGCAGGCAGACGTTGACGAAAAGCTAGAGCGGGCAAGCACGCAGCGCCCTTTCCTTCGAGCGATGGAGTTTTCAAATGGCCGACAGCCATGCCGACGCGATCGCCCTCTTGAAGGCCGACCACCGCAAGGTCGAAAGGTTGTTCGAGCAGTTTGAAGCGGCTCGGGGAGCCACACAAAAGCAGGCTCTGGCAAAGCAGATTTGCACGGAGTTGACTGTGCACGCGACGATCGAAGAGGAAATTTTCTATCCCGCGTGCAAGGGCAAAGTTGAGGACGATTTGCTCAACGAAGGCTACGTCGAGCATGACGGCGCCAAGGTGCTGATCGCTGAAATCGAGGCCGGCAGTCCGGCCGATCAATTCTACGACAGCAAGGTCAAGGTACTCTCGGAGCAGATCGAGCACCATGTCGGCGAAGAGGAGCGGCCATCGACCGGACTCTTTTCGCTGGCGCGCGCGGCAGGGCTCGACATGGATGCGCTTGGCGCTCGGCTCGCAGCCCGCAAGAAGGCGCTGACCACACAATTTGCGACTGCGGGCGTGCCCACGCCGGAGACCCGGACCTTCAGCGGCGCTGAGGTCGATACAGGCGCCCCGATCGGCAAGCCGCGCTAAGCCGTGATCCGGCGGACTTAGTCGTGCGGACAAACCCTTGGTTCCGGATTGGTATGGACGCCTGGCTTTTGAGCATCGAGGCGTCCTCGGTGATGGCGCTTCGGACGTTGAAAGCAGTCACTGGGGACGCCTCGGCCGTCGCGGAGGCCTCCCGGATGGTCAGTGAGAAAGTCGAGGCGGGCCTCGCGCTGCAAGCGAAAGCGATCACCGGCGGTCTTGGTTCGACGGCGCACGGCGCGGCGGCGCGGGTAATTACGCACTACCGGCGCAAGGTGAGAGCAAACCGGAGGCGACTAAGCAAGTGATCGCGACAGTCGGCGGTGCGAGCACCCCCATGCAGGAGCGAGTTGTACCATGACGGATGAGATCCGGGCCAGGGAAGGGCTTCCATACCCGCTCGGGGCAACTTGGGATGGTGAGGGGGTTAACTTCGCGCTTTTTTCGGCCAACGCGACGCGCGTTGAGGTTTGTCTCTTTGACGAGCGCGGCGAGCGCGAAACGACACGCGTTGATCTGCCGGAATATACCGATGAGATCTGGCACGGCTATCTGCCGGGGCTGGCACCGGGTGCAATTTATGGCTTCCGTGTGCACGGTCCTTACGAGCCCGGGCAGGGACACCGCTTCAATCCCAATAAGCTGCTGCTCGACCCCTATGCAACGGCGCATTTCGGGGAGCTGAAATGGGATCCCGCGGTGTTTGGCTACGAGATGGAGTCGGGGGACGATACGACCTTTGACGAGCGCGACAGCGCGCCATTCATGCCCAAATGCGTCGTCATCGACCCGAACTTCAATTGGAAGCAAGAGCAACGGCGGCGCGCTGTTCCCTGGGACCACACGATCCTTTACGAGACCCACCTCCGCGGATTTACGAAGCTGCATCCTGCGGTGCCGGAAGCGCATCGCGGCACCTACAAGGGCTTGGGCAACAACGAGGTGATTGACTACATCAAGTCGTTAGGGGTGACTTCGCTCGAACTCCTGCCAATTCACACATTTATAAACGATAGCCAATTACTCGAGCGCGGTCTGACCAATTACTGGGGCTATAACACGATCGGTTTCTTCGCTCCGGATCCACGCTACGCCCACGAGCGGGAACAGACGCTCCGCGAGTTCAAGGAAATGGTCGCCGCCCTGCACGAGGCAGGCCTCGAGGTCGTTCTGGACGTCGTTTACAACCATACCGCAGAAGGCAATGAGCGCGGCCCGACCCTATCGTTCAAGGGCATCGACAACGCCTCGTACTATCGGCTGATGCCGGATGACGCGCGCTATTACATCAACGATACCGGCACCGGGAACACCCTCAATCTCAGCCACCGGCGCGTCATTCAAATGGTGACCGACAGCCTGCGCTACTGGGTTAGCGAGGCCCGCATCGACGGTTTTCGCTTCGATCTCGGCACGATCCTCGCCCGTGAGCCGAACGGCTTTGACAACCAGAGCGGTTTTCTCAAGGCGGTTTGTCAGGACCCGGTTCTTGCAGCGGTCAAACTGATCGCCGAACCCTGGGACTGCGGCCCCGGCGGATATCAGGTTGGTGGTTTCCCGCCCGGCTGGGCCGAGTGGAACGACCAGTTCCGCGACACCGTGCGTGACTTCTGGCGCGGTGAGGGGGCTGCTGCGGCGCTCGCCCCGCGGCTCACCGCCTCCGGCGATTGTTTCAATCATCAGGGGCGCAAAGCCTGGGCCAGCGTCAATTTCGTGACCGCCCATGACGGTTTTACGCTGAACGACCTTGTGACCTACAACGACAAGCACAATGAAGCGAATGGCGAAGACAACAACGACGGCAGCAGCGACAACCGGTCCTGGAACGGCGGCGCCGAAGGTCCCATCGAGGACGCCGACATCAATGCCCTGCGGCTGCGCCAGATCAAAAACATCCTCGCAACACTGCTGCTCAGCCAGGGCACCCCGATGCTGTTGGCGGGCGATGAATTCGGCCGCACACAAGGGGGCAACAACAACGCCTATTGCCAGGACAGCGAGATCAGCTGGCTCAACTGGGAGACCCGCGACAAGGGGCGATCACTGATCGCGTTCGTGCAGCAGCTCACCGCTCTCCGTCATAAATACCCGATCTTGCGCCGCAGCCGGTTTTTCACCGGCGCCTACAATGAAGAACTCGACGTCAAGGACGTCACCTGGATTAACGCCAGCGGCTCAGAAATGCGGGATGAGGCGTGGGGTGACGACAATATGCACTGCTTTGGGATGGTTATGGACGGTCGCGCGCAGCCCACCGGCATTCGCAAGCGCGGCGAAGACGCGACGCTGCTGATCGTGATGAACGGCCACCACGACCTGGTCGAATTCACCCTTCCGGAGGTTGCGGGCGGCAATCGATGGGGTCTGGAGATCGATACCAATCTCGCTTCGGTAAAAGAGGGCACGGGTTTTCAGTCCGGTGAGGTGTACGGGGTTACCGCTCGATCGCTGCTCCTGTTTTCCCTGTCCAGAGCCTAAGGCGGCCCCAGATGTCAAAACCTGGCAAAAACGCCGTCGATTTTACGGAACGCGCAAAAACGCTCCGTGAAAACCGGAACCTCAAAATGGCCGGTTCGGCCCATGCCTATGTGCGCGGCAACACCCGCAAGTTCTACGAATGGTTAGATACCGCGGACACTGGCAAGATTCCGCAGGGGCCGCCGATCTGGATCTGCGGTGATTGTCATGTCGGCAACCTCGGGCCTCTGGCCGACCGGGATGGCAAGATCGACGTCCAAATTCGCGACCTCGATCAGACCGTCATTGGCAACCCGGCGCACGATTTGATCCGGCTCGGATTATCGCTGGCCATGGCGGCGCGCGGCTCTGATCTGCCCGGGGTGACGACAGCCCGAATGGTCGAGCAAATGATGCTCGGGTACGAAGAGGCGCTGGTCGAAGAAAATCCGGATATTCGGAGCCGCCGTCCGGAATGCGTGCAAATCGTCATGAAACAGGCGGTCGGCCGCACCTGGAAACATCTTGCTGAAGACCGGCTCGAAGATACGCAGCCGACAATTCCGCTCGGCAAAAAATTCTGGCCGGTGACCCCGCAGGAGCGAACAGAGATCGAGCGGGTTTTCGCAACCGAGGACGCCCGCAAGTTGGTCACCGCGCTGCGTTCGCGCGAGAACAACGCGCCCGTCGAGGTGCTCGACGCTGCCTATTGGATGAAAGGCTGCAGTTCACTCGGCCGTCTGCGGTTTGCGGTGCTGCTCGGGGTAGGCAAGAACCATCGGAAGAAGGGCGGCCTCTGCCTGATCGACATCAAGGAGGCGGTAGAGGCCTTGGCGCCCCACCCATCCTCCGTGCCGATGCCCCGGGATAATGGCATGCGTGTCGTCGAGGGAGCTCGGCAGCTTTCGCCGGCGCTGGGCGAGCGCATGCTGGCGGCTCGGTTCCTTGGCAAAACAGTATTTATGCGCGAGCTGCTGCCCGAGGATCTCAAGCTCGAGGTCGATGAGATCAGCCGCGAAGAAGCGATGAAGGCGGCATGGTATCTGGCGATGGTGGTGGGCAAGGCTCATGCCCGCCAACTGCAAGCACCGATCCGCGCGAAATGGCGCGACGAACTCGGGCGTAATCGATCGGCGAAACTCGACGCGCCGAACTGGCTTTGGTCGAGCATCGTCGAGCTCGTGGCGAGCCATGAAGGCGCGTATCTCGAGCACTGCCGGAAATATGTCAGCGATCCAGACCTGGTCGCTTGATCGGAGAAGCGGGGAGGGACGATGTCGGCAATCTTTGAAAAACACGTTTTGCCGATCCATTGCTCGAAATGTGGCACCAGGATCGAAAAGACGGTTGCTTGGCTAAGGAA
>Ga0210398_10003059_pt1 | contig 16111 bp, 14 predicted proteins | sample IncBWC4OmetaG_FD_161047 | JGI IMG/M metagenome (GOLD analysis project Ga0210398, IMG submission 161047) | Forest soil microbial communities from Barre Woods Harvard Forest LTER site, Petersham, Massachusetts, United States - Inc-BW-C-4-O | ecosystem: Environmental > Terrestrial > Soil >...
CGACCGAGATCGGGAGTCCCGCCCCGACGATGCCGTTCGCTCCGTAGATCCCATGATCTGGGTCGGCGATGTGCATGGAACCACCGCGCCCACGGCATGCTCCGCTTTCCCGGCCCATCAACTCGGCCATCATCCGGCTGGCGCTGAGGCCCTTGGCCAGGCAGTGACCGTGGCCCCGGTGGGTCGACGTCACGATGTCGTCCTTGCGCAGATGCCAACATGCGCCGACCGCCGTCGCCTCCTGACCGATGGACAAGTGAACGAAGCCCGGTACTTCGCCCGCCTTATACAGTTCGGCGGTGCGAGTCTCGAATTCCCTGATGCGGCGCATTCGCCGGTACATTTCAACGGACCGGTCGACGCCCACGGCCTCCCCCTCAGACACGCTGACCGGCCGCCGGGACGCGATCGCGCAGTTCACGCTTCAGCACCTTGCCGGACGGCGTACGCGGCAAGCTGCCGAGGAAGTCGACTTGTCGTGGGACCTTGAACTTCGCCAGCCGCTGACGGCAGAACTCGATCAGCTCCTGCGAGGTGACGGCGTGCCCTTCCCGCAGCACGACGAACGCGTGCGGGACCTCACCCCAGCGCTCGTCAGGCCGGGCGACTACGGCAGCCTCGAGTACCGCCGGATGCTCGAACAGGGCCCGCTCGACCTCGGGGGAGGCGATGTTCTCTCCGCCGGAGATGATCATGTCTTTCTTCCGGTCTTCGACCCAGAGGTATCCGTCGGCGTCCAGCCGTCCCATGTCCCCGGTGTGAAACCAGCCGCGGCGGATCGCGGTTGCCGTGGTCTTCGGGTCGCGCCAGTAGCCCGGAAACACTTTCGGTCCCCGCAGGACGATCTCGCCGATCGTGCCAGGCGGGACAGGCTGGTCGTCGCTGTCGACGACGCGGACCTCCTGATGCAGCAGCGGCTTCCCAACCGATCCGATCTTGCTGATCATGTGTTCTCGGTCGACGAAGGTGTCGCTCGATACGGTCTCGGTGAGCCCGTAGGCGTCGGCGAACCGGATACCGGGAAGCGCGTCGAGAATCTGCCGCAGTCGGCTCTCGGGCATCTTCTCGCCGCCGCTGAGGATGGCGCTCAGGCTGGTCAGGTCACGCGTCGCGAGCCCGGGTGACTGGAGCACCGCGTTAACCATGGCAGGCGCCAGCCAGCAGTTCGTTCCCTGGTACTCCTCGATGAGGGCAAGGAGATCATCTGCGTCGAAGCGTGACTGCAGCACGACGGTTCCGCCGGCGTGCAGCGTCACCAGCCCGCTCATGTCCAGCGCGCCGACGTGATACAGCGGTCCGCCGACAACGGTGACCTCGTTGTGGTCCCAGCCGAACTCCAGCAGCAGCCCGAGGTTCTTCCAGCAGAAGTTCTCGTGCGTGATGGAGACGCCTTTCGGGTGCGCGGTGGTGCCGGACGTGTACATCAGCCGCTGCAGCGCGTCGCGATCGACGTCCACCGGCGGGACGACCGCGCCCTCGTGTGGAGCCATGAAGGATTCGAGCGCGGTGAACGCGGACATGGCCGGTTCCCCGGCAGTCAGCCGGACCCGGATCTCTAGGTCGTCGATGGCGCGAGACAGCGCCGACTCATATTCCGGCTCGGTCACGACCGCTTTTGCCTGCCCGTGCTCGATGATGTAGCGCCATTCTGGCGGCGCCAGTCGAAAGTTGAGCGGCAGGAAAACTGCGCCCAGCCGATTCACCGCGTAGACGAGCTCGATGAACTCGGGACGGTTCTGCATCAGCAGGGCGACCACGTCGCCCTCGCCGACGCCGCGCTCAGCCAGCGCGGCCGCCATCGCGTTGACCCGCGCCAGCAACTGCGCATAGGTGCGCTGTCCGCCCCGCCAGGCGAGTGCGACTTTGTCGGGCCGTATTCCCGCGTGGTGGTCGAGGGTCGCGGCAAAGTTGATCACGGCCGTTCCTCCGCCTCCGCTCCTCCGCGTCGAGGTCCTCAGGCGCTGCAGCTCAGCGCCGCGTAGCCCAGACTATAGCTTTCATGTACCGATCAGTCCAGTAAACATCTCATCCTCGCGGGGTGCGCCGTGGCTCCACCTCATCGACCTCTGCGGCCTCACCTCGTGCACCCGGGCGACAGCATTGACATCTCTTAAATGTCTGACTTATAGTCCCTCACGTCTGACATAACAATCCCCGTACAGGCACGTTTGACCTGCGAATCGTGCTCAAGCACGACCAGTGTGTGCCGACGCCGACGGATACTGGAGGTTCACGGTGGGGGAACGACGATACACTACGAAGCCGAGGCTCCGGCTGAGACGATCACCGGCCAGAAGATCGGTGTGGGCTCTCATCGCTATCTGCCTAGCTGCTGCGGGCTGCGCGAGCAGCGGATCGTCCGGGGGAAGCTCCGGCTCATCCACTGGAACGATCAACATTGCCCTGCATCTGCCCATTACAGGTGGGGGGTTCGACTACGGTTCAGCCGGGCCGCAAGCGGCGAACTGGTATTGGGAATGGCTCCAAGCGCATGGCGAGAAGATCGACGGGGACAACGTCCATCTCACCTACGTTGACGACCAGTTCAATCCGTCCACAGCCACCCAGGTGTGCACGCAACTCACCACGCAGAACAATCTGCTCATTATCGGCTACCAGGGCACTCCGGTCATCACGCCCTGCGCCGCAGTGGCGTCGCGGGCGGGCATACCGTACTTCAGCCGCGGGCTCGACCCTTCGCTTGCCACGACAAACAAGACGTACTTTGCGATCAGCCCTACCTACCAGTACGAGGCGCCGATGGTCGCGGACTGGATGAAGGCGCATCAGAACGGGAAGGGTACCAAGGTCGCCTTCTTCGGATACAACATCGCATCTATTAACTACACCGTCGACAAGTTCGATACACAGGCGCAAGCGGACGGCCTGACGGTGGTGCCAGCGGCCCGCGTGAGCCTGACGGCGACGACCGCTGAGGTCCAGGCCGCAGCCCTGAAGCTCAAGAGCGAGGGCGTGGGGTCTGTCTACATGGACCTAGCTTCCACTGCGGTATATCCCGCCATGACGGCGTGGAAGTCGGCAGGGTTCATACCCAACATCGTGGATTATGCCGACTCCTCACAGGTGGCTACGATCTGCTCGAGCATCGGGTCCGCGGCGGCTAACCCGCCGATCTACGCTCCTAGCCCATGGCCCGGCGCGGAGTGGGCAGCTAAGGCAGATCCGAACTTCGCTAAGGCCGTCGCGCAATATTCCGGCAAGCCCCCGACGGACATCGAGGCCCAGTTCTGGGGCATCATGCAGATGATCGGCACACTGCTTACGAAGGCAGGACCGAACAACCTCACGCCGTCTAAGCTCCTCGCCAGCCTGCAGCACATGTCAAACGTGACGACGCCGCTTATGGGGCCCGTCACGTACACGCCGGACAACCACATCGATGCGACCAAGGAGTACATGGCCCAGGCGAACTGCGCGAACAACACTCTTCCAACTATTACTGCGATCACTTTCAACGGGTAGACCGTGATGGCGGCAGCTAGCCCGAAACCCTGAGGGCCAGCTGCCGCTATCGGAGGCATGATGGTAACAGCTTTGCTGAGCGGTTTGGTCAACGGCGCTGCCTATGCGCTGTTCGCCATGGGAATTGTGATCGTGTACAAGAACTCGCGCACGTTCAATCTAGCGCAAGGAGAGTTCGCCACGGTTGCGGCCTACGTTGCCTACGTTATCCTGAAGAGCACACCGCTGCCGTATAGCGTGGCGCTCATTGTTGCTCTCGTTGCGGCCGTCGCCATGGCGCTGGCAATAGAACGTCTGGCCATATGGCCACTGCGGAGGGCTTCACGTGTCGATCCGCTGGTGGCTACCGCAGCGATAACGAGCTCGGCTATCGCACTTGAGACAATACTTAGCGGCGGCGCCTCTTATGTGCTGCCCGCGATTGTGGGAGGCCGGGCGTTTACTATCGGCGGTACCGCGGTCTCTTATGAGTGGGTGCTCGTAATCGGGGTGGTCCTGGCCACCGTGGTACTTGGCGGCATCTTCTTCAGCAATTCTATGAACGGAATCGCTATACGCGCGGCAGCATCCGAGCCTACGGCGGCCAGGATTATCGGCATAGCTATGGGACGGGCTTCCATGCTCTCGTGGGGCATAGCAGGTTTGCTTGGCGGCCTCGGCGGAATCCTGCTAGCGCCGGTTACTACGGTTTCGCCCGGGGAATTCACCGCGAGTGCTCTCGTGGCCGCCCTCACAGCAACCGTATTGGGCGGCCTCACCAGTATTGTCGGAGCATGTGTGGGCGGCCTGGTAATTGGAGTCGCAGAGTCGTTGTCGATCACCTACATCGGCAACTCTATTCCGGGGGCGGCCTCCCTTGTAGAACTAGGAATCGTCTTGATAGTCCTGCTGGTCCGGCCGAGTGGCTTGCTAGGAGCGCGGTGATGGGGCTCATTCAGGCAGCTGGACGGCGTGGCGTCGGGGATCTCTCCAGGCACCGCGGCGCCGCAAAAGCGCTTCTTATCGTCATCTGCATAGCCCTCGTTGCAGTACTTCCGGTGGGCATCTCATCGAGTTGGAACCTGGAGCTGGGCTTCGCCTGTATCTACGGCCTGATCGGACTGTCTCTCAAGCTCGTCGTCGGCTCGCTCGACCGGGTGTCCCTTGGTCAGCAGGCCCTGGTGGGCATTGGCGGGTTCACGGCCGCGCTGATTGTGGCGCATCTCCCTATCCCGTTCGGCCTTGCGGTTGTCGCGGGGGGAATTGCTGGTGCCCTGGTCGCCAGCCTCATAGGTGGCATCGCCCTTCGGCTACCCCGATTGCACGTAGCACTAGTCACCCTGGTACTGGCATTGGCCGCGGAGAACTGGCTATTCCAGGAGGATTGGTTCAGCGGCGGCCAGCTGGGAGCTACGCTCTACCGTAATCAGTGGCTCGCGGATAACTATCACCTGTATCTACTCCTGCTGGCCTGCCTGCTCGCTGCGATGCTGCTCGATTACCGGCTCGGGCGGAACAAATTCGGCCGGGCCGTGCGGGCTGTCAGGGACGCGGAACGCGTGGCGGAGGTCTACGGGATCAGGCCACTATCTTACAGCCTCTCGGTTTTCGTCATCTCGGGTTTCCTTGCTGGCGTAGCGGGCGCGCTGTGGGCGGAGTGGGAGCAAGTCATCAGCGTGAGCGACTTCCCCTACCAACTGGGGCTCGTGCTGCTCATCATGGTTGTAATCGGGGGCATAACGAACCGCCTGGGTGTAGTCGTCGCCTCTGGCACCTTCGCCATATTCTCAGTCGTGCTAGGCGAGATACAGCCGCTGGTGAACCTGGTCGGGACAACACGCCTGGCACTGTTTCTCCCAGTGCTGACCGGGCCCCTCGTCACCGTGGTGCTGATCCGCGCGGCACGGAAGCAAGAGAGAAGGGACGCTGGCGGGCGCGGCCGGCCAGTGGGCGGGGACCTGTCACCGGGCAGCACGGGATCGGTGCACGCACTGGCGCGGCTAAGCCCGTCCATCATCACCCGGGACATCTGGCGATCGCCGGCCCCTATCGCGGATTCCGCGCTCGTGGTGGAGAACCTTTCCGTCACGCTGGGCGGGCTGAATGTGCTGCGCGGGATCAGCCTGGCGGTGCAGCCAGGCGAGGTGGTCGGCCTGGTGGGGCCCAATGGCGCGGGCAAGACGACGTGCTTCAACTGTATTTCTGGATACCAGCGCAGATGGTCCGGCGACATCACCTTTGGCGGCCATTCGCTGAACAAGCTGCCAGCCTCGAGCAGGGGACAGCTAGGAATAGCCCGGACGTTTCAGGGGGGTGGGCTGCTCAGAGGGGCGAGCGTGAAAGAAAACCTGATGATCTCACGCCATCGCGCGCTGGGCTACTCAGCGGCTGGCGGGGTATTCGGCACGCCACGCAGCCTGCGCGCTGAGAAGGTTCTGCTCGAACAATGCAGGGAACTCCTGGCGCTCTCCGGCCTGGAGCGCCTAGAGAATGTTCCTGTTGGCACCTTGTCATATGGAACGATGAGGCTTGTTGAGATTATGTGTGTATTCGCAACTGATCCGAAGCTGCTCATGCTCGATGAGCCAAGCTCGGGGATGAGTGCAAGCGAGGCGTCACTCCTGGGCGACTGGCTAGCGCAAGTGCGCACAGAACTGAATATTTCGCTGCTCATCATTGAGCATCACGTACCGATGGTCGTGGGACTCTGTGATCGCGTGTACGTCCTTGATGCGGGAACGGTGATCGCCGCTGACGTCCCGAGCAACGTACGAGTCGATCCCGCAGTGGTCTCGGCATTCCTAGGGGAGCCCGTCCGTGGCGATACTTGAGGTAAAAGGACTGGAGGCCGGCTACGGCAATGTACAGGTACTTTTTGATGTCAACCTGACGGTCGAGCAAGGTGAGCTGGCGGTCTTGATCGGGCCGAATGGCGCGGGCAAGTCCACCACGCTTGGCGTGATTGCCGGTCTTATCGGCCGTCGCAGCGGTCAGGTCCTGTTTCAGGGTCAGGACACCGCCGGACGCTCGACACGAGAGAACGTGAAGCTGGGCATCTGCCTAGTACCGGAGGGACGGCGGGTTTTCCCGGACCTAAGCGTCGAGGATAATCTGCGGGTCGCGCAATGGGCTGCCGGGCGGCGAAGGGACGGGCTCGGCGTGGTCAGGGAGACGTACGACCTCTTCGGGCGGCTCGGCGAGCGCAGACGGCAGCTCGCTGGAACCATGTCGGGTGGCGAGCAGCAGATGCTCGCCATCGCGCGTGCGCTGGTAGCGCGGCCCAAGCTGCTGCTCGTCGACGAGTGCAGCATGGGACTATCGCCAAAGGTCGCGCATGAGGTTCTCGTGGCTCTCAAACAGCTCGCGGACCAGGGGATTTCTGTGCTCGCGGTGGAGCAGAACGCTCAGGTACTGGATTACGCTGACTCCGCATTTGTCCTGGAACAGGGGCATATCGAGCACTCGGCACGAGGCGCCGACATTCTCGAGATCCGGGAGTTGGCGGTCAATGCCTACCTGGGCGCAAGCAGTGGCGGGCAGACGACGCGCCCAGAGCACGCGGAAGGAAGCTGAGCCGCGTATCTCGCGATGATTGATCAAAAATTAGTGGCCCACAACATACCGAGGGGATTAGAGATATGCACGCTACAGGACCTCTAAATGGTCGCCGGGTACTAGAGCTCGGCGGCTATGTCGCGGCCCCGTTTGCGACAATGGTCCTCTGCCACCTCGGCGCCGATGTCATCAAGGTCGAGTCTCTCTCCGGAGATCCCACAAGGGTGAGGAAGGCGAACTTCGTAGCCAACAACCCCGGAAAGAGGAGCATCGCGCTGAACCTCCGCGATGACCGCTCGCGACCCATATGGGAAAGCCTCGTCCAGAGCGCCGACGTGATAATACATAACCTTGACGCGGCCGCTACTGAGAAGCTCCGCATTGGATATGCCGAATGCAGGGCTATTAATCTGTCCCTCATATACTGTCACATCAAGGCGTTCGGCAGGGGACCTTATAGTGATCGGCCGGCCACGAATCCGATAGTGGAGGCGCTGACTGGCATCATGTCGATCACGTGGGCAGACGGTAAGCCTGCGAGGCAGGCAGCGTCCTTCTACGATCAGATGGCCGGGATGTTCGCTGCGCTGGAAGTGGCCGTCGCCCTGACCACCCGCGACGACGATGCCAACGGCGGATATATCGAGACAGATCTGTTTGAAACCGGTCTTTTCTCCGTAGCGCCACGGCTCGCCGACTACATGCTGAACAGGGAGCTCCAAGGCGAGGTCTGGGGAACCGCGCCATATGACACCTTCCAGACGAGCGACGGTCAGTGGATCTACCTCGGGGTGGTTAACGATGCGCTGTGGCGCTCATTCTGCGCGGCACTGGGCCTGACTGAACAGGGCGCGGACCCGGAGATTGCGACGAGCGCCCAGCGGCTGGCCCGCAAGGCGTATGTAGACCAGGTGGCCGGCGAGGCCATCGGCAGGCTTTCTCGCGACGAAGCACTGGCCAGACTGCGCGCAGCGGGAATTCCATGTGCTCCCGTCAACAATTTCGGCCAGACGCTACAAGATGAGCATGTGCGCAGCGAAGGCAAGCTGTACGAAGTGTCCTATGACGGCGAAGAAGTTCTCCTGCCGGCTTTCCCAGTCGTTAGCAGCTCCGTGTCTGGCATAGCACGAGCAGAGGTACCGTCCCTAGGCGAACATTCAGCGGAGATTATCAGGTCACTGGGTTACGGGGACGACGACCTGGCAGCACTGATCGATGCTGGCGTAGTGCGCGCGCCAGTCCCCGATACGGGTTCCCAGCTAGCGAGGTGAGACGATGACCGAACGGACATCGGAGTTCTACCGGACGATCAAGACCATACGCCGGTTCGAGGAGCGTGTGGTGGAACTGGTGAACGCCAACGAGATCGCCGGCGTCACGCACGAGTACATCGGCCAGGAGGCAGTGGCCACCGGAGTTTGTGCCGCGCTCCGGCCCGATGACATCATCACCTCGACCCACCGGGGACACGGGCACGTGATCGCCAAGGGCGGTGATATCCGGCGGATGATGGCGGAACTGCTGGGACGCAAAGACGGGCTGAACAGGGGCCGGGGCGGATCCATGCATATCGCCGACGTCTCACTGGGCATCTTCGGTGCCAACGGGATGGTCGGAGCCGGAGCCCCGTTCGCGGCCGGCGCTGCCTGGGCAGCGACGCGTTCTGGTCGCGATACCGTGGCGGTTTCCTTTTTCGGGGACGGCGCGGTCAATCAGGGTGTCGTCATGGAAACGATGAACCTCGCGGCGCTCCGGGCACTTCCAGTCATCTTCGCCTGCGAAAACAATGGGTATGCGATAACGCTGTCGCAAGCTCGCTCCACCGCCGGATCGCCGGTCGCCCGGGCCGCGGCATACGGCATGGCGGCAGACACGGTCGACGGCATGGACGTCGAAGCCGTGCACAGCGCGACTACCAGCGCCGTTCACCGCGCCCGGCAAGGGGGCGGTCCGACTTTCCTCGAATTCCTGACCTACCGTTTTTCCGGTCATCACACAGCTGAGCACACGATGGGATTCAGGTACAGGGCCGATGACGAGATCGCCGAGTGGCGTGCGCGCGATCCGGTGGAGCTGGCCGGCGGACGCCTCAACGGCGTGGTGAGGGCAGCCATCGATGCGCAAGTCGAGGCCCTCATCGCGGACGCCGTCGACTTTGCGCGCAATAGCCCGGCGCCCGACCCCGACGAAGCTCTTGACCTGCTGTACGCGGACGGCCGGAGGGCGCGGGACGTGGCCGTCCTGGATCGCCCGATTTCTGACGTTAACGAGGGGGCCGCACGATCATGACCAGGATGCGATACCTCCAGGCAATGTCCAAAGCAGTCCGCGACGAAATGCAGCGTGATCCCAGCCTATTCATCATAGGCGAGGACATACAAGAATCGCTGCGCGGCGTTACCGCCGGCCTTGTCAAAGAATTCGGCACGGACCGCGTCATCGACGCGCCGATCTCCGAGCAAGCCTTCACCGGGTTCGCTACAGGCGCCGGCCTAGCCGGCCAGCGAGCCATCGTTGAGTATCAAATCCCGAGCCTCTTGTACGTCGCCTTCGAGCAAATCGTCAACCAAGCCCAGAAGATGAGTCTCATGACAGGCGGCCAAGTCAACGTCCCTGTCACCTACATCGCCCCTGGATCGGGCGCGAGGCTGGGGCTCGCCGGCCAGCACTCCGATCATCCGTATCCGCTGTTTGTCCACATGGGCGTCAAGACCGTCCTGCCGTCAACCGCGTACGACGCCTACGGCTTGCTGGTCTCCGCGATACGCGATGACGATCCGGTGCTCTTCTTCGGTCCGGCCGCTGCCTTGGCCAAGAGGGACGACGTACCGGATGAGCCGTTCACCGTCGAGTTGGGGAAGGGGCGGATACACCGCACTGGGACCGATGTGACAGTGGTCGCGGTGGGACACCTGGTCTATGACGCGCTTGCCCTGGCGGACACCCTCGCCCAGGAGATGTCTATCGAGGTCTACGACCCTCGGACCCTGCATCCGTTCGACTGGGAATTGCTGGCCAGCTCACTGGCCCGGACGAGAAGACTCGTGGTGTACGACGATTCCAACAGGTCATGTGGTCTCGCGGCCGAGATCCTCGCCACGGCCAGCGAAGAGATGACACTCGATGCACCACCGCGCCGTGTCACCAGGGCGGATGTTCCCATCTCATTCTCAGTCGATCTTGAGAGAAGGGCGCTGCCCAGTATCCAGCGGCTGGAGGCCGCGGTTCGCGGCGTCATGAAGGACAGGTCACGTGATTGATGTCCAGGTTCCCAAGATGGGAATGCAAACGGTCGAGGTAGATATCGACGCTGTCTATGTTCAGCCAGGGGATCATGTCGATCCCGACACGGTCGTTGTTGACGTCGCGTCGGAGAAGACCACCTTTTCGGTTGTCGCAGGAGTCGCAGGCGTCGTAAAAGAAGTGCTTGTGAGTGAGGGCACGGAGGTGAATGTAGGAGATGTGGTAATCAGGATCACACCGCTGGAAGAGGCTCAATAGCTACTTACTAGGAGTGAATAAGTGGCCATCCATAATGACACTGACGATGACCTCGACCCGACGGAAAGGGCCATCGTCGACGTCGTGAAGACTTTTGTTGATAAAGATGTCAAGCCAGTGGTGCGTGAACTAGAGCATTCGAATACTTATCCAAACACGCTCATCGATCAGATGAAGGAGCTCGGTCTCTTCGGCTTGGCGATTCCGCCGCCATGGAACGATGGGCGGGTAAGCAGCCTTTGCTACGTGCTTGCTACCGAGCAGATCGCCCGCGGATGGATGAGCTTGGCGGGAGTGCTCGGCGGGCACTCCGTGGTGTGCAAGCTCATCCTCGAATTTGGCACGAATGAGCAGAAAGACCATTACCTGCCGAAGTTGGCTACCGGCGAGATCAGGGCCGCCATGGCGCTTACCGAGCCGGGTGGGGGCTCCGATCTGCAGGGCATGCGCACAACGGCGAAACGCAGCGATGATAGTTATGTCATCAACGGCGCGAAGATGTGGATTACGAATGCTCGCCACGCCGGCCTCCTTGCGTTGCTGTGCAAGACGGATCCGGATGCGATACCTGTCCATAGCGGAATAAGCATTCTCCTGCTCGAAGCCGGCACCGGCTACACAGTGGGCCGGGATCTCCCGAAACTCGGATACAAAGGTGTCGAGTCCTGCGAAGTCTCATTTGATGACGTGCGCGTTCCCGCGACTGCCCTCCTGGGCACGCGAGAAGGCGAGGGCTTCAAGCAGATGATGCGTGGACTGGAGTTCGGGCGGATTCAGGTAGCCGCCCGGGCGCTTGGCGTAGCGCTCGCAGCTCTGGAAGACTCACTGCGATACGCACAGGAGCGATATGCCTTTGGAAAACCAATCTGGCAGCATCAGTCGGTAGGGAATTATCTAGCCGAGATGGCAACGAAACTGGCCGCCGCCAGGCAGCTGACGCTCTACGCGGCCCGCCGCTACGATGGCGGCTATCGCTGCGACCTGGAAGCTAGCATGGCAAAGCTCTTTGCTTCAGAATCAGCTGCGCAAATCACGCTGGATGCCATGCGGATTCACGGCAGCCAGGGATACTCGGTAGAATTCGACATCGAGCGGTACTTCCGCGACTCCCCGCTGATGATCATAGGCGAGGGAACGAATGAGATTCAGCGGAACATCATCACCCTGCAACTGATCCACCGGAACGCGATTAACTCTATCGAGCGCAGTTAGACCATGGCTGAACTCGCATTTCCTGCCCGCACGCGGCGCGCGCCTACGTTGGAAGAGGGGAGCCTGCCTCCATGGAAGAGGTGACGGAGCGCAGCGAGCTGATCCAGCCCGGCCCCGCTCAAGCCGCGGTGGGCCTGCTGAGCGATCGGCCACTCGAGCTGGCTGAAGGAGATGGTCTTCCCCTGCTGTCACACTGGTTCTATCTTCTAGACCGACCGCTGCAAAGGGATCTCGGTCCCGATGGCCACCCTGTGAACGGGATCCCGAGGCCCCCAGGACCCGGTGTGCAGCGCCTGTTCGCGGGCGGTAGCGTCCAGCAGTGCGAGCCGCTGAAGATCGGACTGGTGGCCCGCCGCAGGACCTGGCTGGCTGGCATCGAGGAGAAGGCGGGACGCTCGGGACGGCTGACGTTCGCCACGGTTCGGCACGACATCCTGCAGCAAGACCGGGTCCTCGTATCCGAGGAGCAGCACATCGTTTACCGCGAAAGACTGCAAGGCCAAGTGGCGAAGAGTCCGGTACCGGCTACCGAAGGGGTCGGGGGCGACGAGGGCGACTGGCTAGTTGATGTCGACCCTGTACTGCTGTTCCGCTTCTCCGCGTTGACGTATAACAGCCATCGCATACATTACGATCGCGAGTACTCGAGCAACGCAGAGGGTTACGCGAGCCTGCTGGTGCATGGTCCGCTACAAGCATATTTTATGGCACGGCATGCCATCATGAGGGGCTCCGAGCCCCAATGCTCCCGATTCGAATTCAAGCTGAAAGAGCCGCTCTTTGAAGGCCAGGGCATGGTGGTTTCGGTCAGAAAAGGCCACGATGGAACATATACGAGCGTGCGCGATGGCAGCGGTCGGCTGACGGCGACGGGGATACTTCACGATGGCATCTAAAATTGTAAACAGCACAAGGTTGAGGACGTCCGGAGGTTTACGTGACTGATCATATGGCAGATGTGGTGCTTGCTCGCGCATTGGTACGTGGCGGCGCGCCGGATCAGGTGGGTATCGTGGTCGAGAATCTGGACGAAGCCCTCGTGCGCTACAGTACGTTGTGGCCCAGCCTGGGTGAATGGCGCTGCTACACCTACTCGCCCGAAACCGTGCGGCGCCTTGAGTTTGATGGCGTACCGAGTTCCTATGCTATGAAAATCGCGCTTGCCAGCGCGTCCCCGCAGATGGAACTCATTGAGCCAATCGCGGGGCCGAATATATACCAAGAATGGCTCGAGAAGCACGGCAAGGGCATTCACCACATTGGCCTGTACGTGGAATCTCTGGGTGCCGAGCTTGAGCGCCTCAGGGACACCGGAGTACGGGTCATACAATCCGGATTCGGCTTTGGGCTTGACGGTGACGGCGGATTCGCCTATCTTGATACCGTTTCTCGGCTGGGATTTTTTGTAGAGCTGATCGAGCTGCCAGCCCGCCGCCGCCCGCCAGAGAGAGTGTGGCCCGCGGCACAACAGGGACATTCGAGCATAGAAGATGCAATCGGAACGAAGGAGACGTGACGGCCTTAATGTCAAGAGGTGGTAGTGACGCTACCTTTGCGTACCAGCGGGTCACTGCCCAGCTACGTTCCGCCATACTGTCGCAGGCGATGCCGGTGGGCGCGAAGCTGCCGAATGAAATAGATCTCGCTGAGATCTTCGGCGTCAGCCGTGCGACAGTTCGGGAGGCCCTGCGGAATCTGGCCGCCGACAATCTGATCGTCACGCGTAAGGGCGCCACCGGCGGGAGCTTCGTGGCGGAGCCGTCCATCGAGCAGCTGGGGGAGCGGCTGCAGGTCGGGCTCGCCTTGCTCACGTCTGCGACGAATCTCTCGCTCGAGCAGTTCATGGAGCTGCGTCAATACCTGGAGATCCCCGCGGCCCGAGATGCGGCAGTCCGGCGCGCGCCAGAAGAGATTGGCCCACTGACATTGCGGGCACCCTCGAACAGCATGGCACTGCCCGAGGCGCAACATTACAGTCTTAACAGAGATTTCCACTTCCTCCTTATCGAAATGTGCCATAACCCGCTGCTGTCTTTCTCGGCGGGGCCGGTGTTCTTGGTCCTGCAGACATGCCTTGACCGTTCCAAGCTCAATGAGAGCTTTCATACGAGCGTCACCCGTCAGCATCGGGCTATTGCGGAGGCAGTACGGAACGGCGACAGCAGCAAGGCTTCCGCCCTGATGGCAGAGCATCTGGCCTGGCTCGAGCCGCGATACCGGCGTATATGGCGCGGACCGGTAAAACGTGAGAGCCTGGCCGAACTAGCAATCCCATAATCTACTGCTTTACGCAGTCGGCCCGGCGGCTTGATAGTCAAATGCCTATCCCGCCAGCCGGACAATGGCCTCCCCGACTCCAGTCATATGCCCGTCTTGGTTACGGCATTCAATCCGGCAGTTTACGAGATGACGCCCGTCGCGTTCCTGCTTGCTTGTGACGGTTCCGGTGAACCGCTGGATGTCTCCGAGGAAACAGAAGGCTCTTACCTGGAAGTTGAGAGCTTCAAGGAAACCATCGTCGCCCATCCAGTTGGTGAGAAGCTGCGTCGCCCACGAGTATCGCTGGGGGCCATAGTCATAGGGTCCAGGCAAGCCATGGCTCGCGGCACTTCGTACATCGCGGTGTGGATTGGCCACGTCGCGGAACCCCAGCGAATCTGCCGAATCGCTCACTCCGGCCAGCAGGTCTTCTGGGCTGAGGTCACCAATGAATGAGTGAGTTGGATGCCAGAGACTCGAATAACAGTAGTTGGCTGACATGGAATAGGGCCCTTTGACCAGGCTAAATTCATCTCCGATCTTTACGTCTGTCCATAGGCGAGGCTGCGGGCCGAGCACTATATTGCCGGCTTTCTCTGCCGAGAGATCGGCTAGCTCTTCGCGCGACCACCGTTTGAGTGAAACATTATCGAATGTCCCAGAATAAGTCGTCCTCCGCTTGCGGAAGACCCAAGAGTCAGACTGGGCCAGCAACTCGCGGCTGCTGTCGTAATAGTGGGTCCGCGCAACTAGCTTGACGAGGATTCCGGAGTTTTTCCCGTCCTTTACTTCGACATCTTGTAGGTGCGTTTCGGTGCTGACGGATGTGTCGACGGCAAGGGGCAGGAACCATCGGATATCGGCACCGCCCCATGTTTCGCGCTCACCGTAGAGATTCCTTAGGCTACCGAATTGATATCCGCTCATCCCGCCGGGTGCCATGGAGAAGAGAATCGACGGCATCGCAGTGAGCTGGCGTTGCGCCGAGCGCCGCGCGTAACTCTCATCGAACCAGAGGCGATTCAGATCTCCCATGGCCCATGCATAATGCCTGATCGCATCCCTTGCTATTTCAGAATAGAACGGCATCCTCCCGCCATCGTACGGGTCGGAAGAGTCCAGGCGCATGCCGATGCTGCTGCGGAGTTTGGCTATCGCATTCTGCTCGTCGTCGCTGAGCCCGGCGGTATCTTCATTCATCAATTCGCCCTTCCCGCGTCACTCAAAGAATGGCGATCGGATTGACTGGCGATCCGGTTCCTCCGTCAATTCTCAGCGGCGCTACCGAGAGGAGGAAGTCCACCCTGTCATGAGCGGCGCAGTAATCTGCGAGCGGCTCGAGCAGGGCATTATCTATCAGCGCTATACCGAAGGCCCAGATAGCTGCGTGTACGGCCCAGGCCAGATTGTCAGGATTTGGTTTGAGATCGACCATGTCCCATGCCAGCACTGCGCAATCAGTTTCCCGAAGATACTCGAGGCATGACACGTCAAGGCCGGGCCGCGGATCGGTGGTGCTCGTTAGACCGCTGGCGTTCTCCGCGTTCGCGCTTCCATACTCGCCATACTGCAGCGACCACTTCTCCCGCCCGGAGTAGATCACCAGCGCATCCCCGGGCTCGACCGAGAGGTTATGGGACTTGGCTATGGAATGCAGCTCAGCACCGGTCACTGGCGCGTCGATATCCACGAACTCGACGCCACGGTAGGCGGGCACGTCGAACAGCACCCCGCGGGTGAGCAGTCCATCGCGCCAGTTGTGGATGCTCGCCCAGCGGACGCCGTCGTACCGGATGTAATCCTCGGGCCGCCGGCCGCCCCACATGCCGTCGACGTCCCAGACATGGCACAGGGCGTCGATGTGCGTGGAAGTGATTCCGTGGCATGAGATGCCGAGATAATCGAGGACAGTGCCGCCGGTTCCGCGGGCCAGGCGGTCCATGACGACATGCTGGGCCGGATGCCTGTTGGCGCGGCTTGGCTTGGTGGGGAAGTCCCGGCTGAGGGAGATGCACTTGCCGTCCCGCACAGTCCGGCTGGCTTGGACGATCTTCTCGGGAGTTATGAGATTGGGAGCACCATACTCGTCGTCGTCGCCCCAGCGGCCCCAGTTGCTGCTCGT
>Ga0210398_10003061_pt1 | contig 16103 bp, 13 predicted proteins | sample IncBWC4OmetaG_FD_161047 | JGI IMG/M metagenome (GOLD analysis project Ga0210398, IMG submission 161047) | Forest soil microbial communities from Barre Woods Harvard Forest LTER site, Petersham, Massachusetts, United States - Inc-BW-C-4-O | ecosystem: Environmental > Terrestrial > Soil >...
GCGAGGTCGGCCGCCAACCGATCGAGTGCCGCCTGGACCTTGCGCGATTGCCCGGTGAGATGTTCGAGGCTTGCCTCACGCGCGTAGGAGCGACCGCTTTGTGCGAGCTCATCGTAGCTGCGGTGGATGCCTTCTACATCGTAAAGTTCGGGATTGCTCCGATCGCTGATTGCGCGCTGCTCCCACATCGCAGCTTCGGTGGCGACGAGTGGACTGTGTGAACTGCCGAGCCCGAGTACCAACTGAGCCATCGCTATTATCTAGATCGCGACCACTCAGAAGGGAAGCCGCCGGATCATCCCATCGCTATTGTTCCGGAGCGCATCTTGTGCGAAATGAAATCTGGAACGTCCCGTGCAAATCGGTCACTGATACGGAGGAACCGATGCTCTCCAAAGAAGACAACGAGCTACTGTGTCGTGTCGGTCCGGGAACGCCGATGGGCGAGCTGATGCGGCAATATTGGATTCCGGCGTTGCCCTCGAGCGAGTTTGCCGAACCGGACGGCGCGCCGAAACGGATGCGCCTGCTGGGCGAGAATCTCGTGATGTTCCGCGACACCCAGGGACGCATGGGTGCGATGGCGGAATCGTGCCCCCATCGCGGCGCGAGCCTCTACTTTGGACGCAATGAGGAATGCGGGCTGCGCTGCGCCTATCACGGCTGGAAGTTCGACATCAACGGTGACTGTCTCGACCTTCCGACCGAGCCGGATGATCGCCGGCGCGAAGCATTTCGCCTCAAGGTCAAAGCGAAGGCCTATCCGTGCCGTGACGTGAACCACATGGTGTGGATTTACATGGGGCCGCGCAAAGAACCGCCGCCACTTCCGGTCTTTGAGGTCAATACTCTGCGAGCGGACTTCGTCGCCCGGCCCAACATCATGATGGAGGAGGCGAACTGGCTGCAGAACATGGAAGGTGATCTGGATTCCGCGCACCTCGACTGGATCCATCGCCGCCTTACCGAGGACAGCCCCAAGCCAGCGGTCGGGATCCGCGGATTCTGGAATCCTGACAAACGGCCGCCTCGACTCGATGTGGTTCCTACCGAGTACGGCGCCTTCTATACCGCCAAGCGCAGTTTGTCCGAGCGCGAAGAATGGCATCGCATCAACCAGTTCATCTTCCCGTTCCACAGCATGATCACGATTGGCGCGCCGCACGTGATAAATTTGCGCTCCTTCGTGCCGATCGACGATCATCACGCGATGCTCATTTCGCAAACCGGGCAGACCCATCAGCCGATCGACGAGGCTGCATCGCTCATGCGCGCCAATGCTTTCGACGAGGTCGGCGGTTACCTCGAGCGCACCAACGATCCGCGCAGCTACTTCCTGACCAAGGCCAACAAGCGCAACGACTTCATGCGCAACCGCGAGATCGAGAAGGAATCGATGTTCAATGGCGTGCCGTTCGTGTTGAACCTGCAGGATCGCGCGATGACCGAGCTGATGTGCAATGACGATGGCGAGCCTATCTATGATCGCACCCAAGAGCACCTGGGCTCATCGGATGCGATGGTCATCGCGGTACGCAGGCAACTCCTTAATGCCGTCCTGCGGCTACAGGATGGTGGCGGCGTTCCGGCGAACGTAGATAACGTTCTGCTCGATCGGGTGCGCTCGGCGTCGATGCGACTGCCGGTCGGTGCCGATTGGAGAAAAATCAGTGAAGGTGCCCGCAATGCTGACTCCGGTCAACCTCCCGCATCGGAGGTGCCGCTGATTCTGGAAACCGTCCGGTAAACGAGCGACTGACGGACTAAGTCAGGATTTAGTGCGGCCGGCGAGTTGGCGGCCCTTATCGAGCGCGGCGTAACTGCGCGTCGGGGCAGCCATCAGGAAGCGATAGCCCTCGCCCAGGATGCGCTCGACATTGTTGGAATCGACATGCGGATGGCCGACCGGAACGTTGTGCTCCTTACAGGTCCTCACAACATGAGCCATAGCTTCGAGCACGGCCGGATGCTCGTACTGACGCGGATGGCCTAGTTCCTGACTTAGGTCCCCTTCACCAATCAGCACTACGCCGATACCGGGAACCTTCGTGAGCATGTCAGCAAGGTTGGTGATTCCCTGAGTGTCTTCAATCATAAGGATGACGAGAATCTCACCCTCCGAATTGAGCGGCCATACATCGGCTCTGCTGTAGTATTGCTGCTGAGTGACGCCCCAGTAGCGGAGGGCGGACGCGGGTCCATCGCCACGAATGCCGGCCGGCTGGTAGAGGGGTGCCGTCGTGAGGCGCGGATAGCGGCATGCGGCGACTGCGTTGTAGGCTTGATCGACGGTACTGATATGCGGCCACACGATACCATAGGCGCCAAGATCGAGAGCTTGCTTGGCGAGCCATTGGTTCTTCTCTTCGCCGTTGGCTGCGACCCTGACGATAGGTGTGACCGCAGGAGCCAGGGAAGCGGATTGTATAATCTGTCCGCGATTCAAGAGGTATTGCATTGAATCGCGCAGTGCTCGAATGTCCCATGGGTTATGTTCCATCTCGAAAACGATTCCATCGTACCTGGAACCGGCGAATGCTAGCGCTGAATCAACATCGGCAGTGACAAACGAGGTGAATGCGGGATTACCTTGTTCGAGGGCGCGAATGACACCGTTGAGACGCGGGAGTTCAGCCATTTTGTTTCCTCGCGAGCGGCATCTTAGCAAAAACCGCCGCTTGCCTATAAGCTCTTCTCTTCCACGATTGGCGAGGGCTATATGATCATCGATTGTCATGGGCACTACACCACCGCGCCGCGCGAACTGGATCTCTATCGAGAGCGCCAACTTGCTCATCTGAAAGATCCTGCCCAGGTCCCCTCACCGACGAGCCCGGCGCTTACCGACGGAGAGCTTCGCGCGAGCGTTGAAAATGCTCAGCTCAAAATTCAGAAGGAGCGGGGTACCGATCTTACGATCTTCTCGCCCCGAGCATCCGGCATGGCGCATCACGCGGGCAATGCCGCAACGAGCGAAGCCTGGGCGCAAGTCTGTAATGACATGATACATCGCATATGCGCGATGTTTCCGAACAACTTCGTCGGCGTTTGCCAGTTGCCTCAATCGCCCGGAGTCTCACCGGCTAACTGTATCGGCGAGCTTGCCCGATGTGTTGAGAAGCTGGGTTTCATCGGATGCAATCTGAATCCCGATCCTTCCGGCGGCTACTGGACCGATCCGCCTCTAACCGATCGATTTTGGTATCCCTTGTACGAGAAGATGGTGGAGCTTGAGGTGCCGGCCATGATTCATGTCAGTGCCTCCTGCAATCCCAATTTTCATACCACCGGCGGTCACTATATCGCCGCGGACACGACCGTGTTTATGCAGTTCTTAACCTCTGACCTGTTCAAGGATTTCCCGACCCTGAAGTTTGTCATTCCGCATGGAGGCGGCGCGGTACCTTACCATTGGGGACGCTATCGCGGCATGGCCCAGGACATGAAGCGGCCACCCTTGTCTGACCTGCTGATGAAGAACGTCTATTTCGATACCTGCGTCTATCACCTTCCGGGCATTGAGCTGCTGACCAAGGTCATTCCGACGGATAACATTCTCTTCGCATCGGAAATGGTGGGCGCAGTGAGAGGCATTGATCCCGAAACGGGATTTCATTTCGACGACACCAAGCGCTACCTGGACGCGGTGGCATGGTTGAACGACTCGGACCGCCGAAAGATCTTTGAAGGTAATGCCCGTAAGGTCTATCCTCGACTGAAGGTTAGCGCAGCTTGATATCCGAAATAGGCTGCGGTTACGTCGACCTTCGCGATCGATCCGAAAGTGATGGGTTGCGTTCCGGGCCAGGCGGCATTCGTCTATATCATTCGGTGGAATTGGGCGCGGCGACTTTCCCGATGTTACAACCATGCCTACAGACCGTGAAAGCGCTCATCAATGGCTAACCAGGTTCAAAGCCGATCCTGCGCGAAACCATTCGATCTGACGCGCGGTAAATGAATGATTGAGATGCAGCACTTCGAGAGTGCCGTCGGGATGCGCGATACGGCACTCAATCGGTAGCGCCGGCGCCATCGTCGCGAGACCGTGCAGGCTGATGCAGTCGTCCTCGCGGATCCGTTCGTAGTCCGCTTCATTCGCGAAGGTCAGGGCGAGGAGTCCCTGTTTCTTCAGATTTGACTCGTGGATGCGAGCGAAGCTACGCGCGATCACGGCCGCGCAGCCCAGCAATCGCGGCGATAGAGCGGCATGTTCGCGACTGCTGCCCTCGCCATAGTTGCGGTCGCCCACGACGACCCATCTGACCGCGCGCGATCTATAGTCGTTCGCTATTTTCGAAATCGCGAGCCCTGCCTCGCCGGTGAAAGTGTTTTTGCCCTTGCCGACTTCGCCCGTGAACGCATTGACGGCGCCCATCAGCAGGTTAGCGCTGAACTTTTCGAGATGACCGCGATACTTGAGCCATGGGCCGGCGGGTGAGATCTGATCGGTGGTGGCTTTGCCTTTGGTTTTGATGAGCACCGGCATTCCGCGGAAGTCCCGCCCGTCCCATGCTGGCCATGGCTCGATCAACTGCAAGCGCTCGCTGCGAGGCTCCACCAGCAGTCTAACTGATCTGCCATCGGCGGAAGGCGCGAGATAGGCTGACCGCCCGCGATCGAAGCCGTTGGCGGGAACCTCCGGGGCGGGCTTTGGAGGATCGAGGCGAAACGACTGGCCGGCACTGCCCACCAGAAAATCCCGCATCGGATTGAACGAGAGCCGTCCCGCGAGCGCCATCGCCGTGACCATCTCGGGACTCGCGATAAAGTTCATCGTCGCCGCCTGACCATCGTTACGTCCGGGGAAATTTCTGTTGTATGAGGTAACGATGGTGTTCGGCGTCGCGGCGCGCTCCCTGCTCCATTGCCCGATACATGGACCACAAGCGTTCGCGAATACGACAGCGCCGATGTCCTTGAGCGCGCGCATCTGACCATCGCGTTCGATGGTGGCGCGGATTTGCTCCGAACCCGGCGTGACCATGAGTGGAACGGCAGCCGAAATCCCGTGCGCCCGCGCCTGCCGGGCGACGTCCGCCGCGCGGCCCATGTCTTCATAGGAGGAATTTGTGCAGCTTCCGATTAGCGCCGCGGAGATTTCGTCGCAGAATGAATTAGTAGCGTCAGTGATCTCTGCAACGAGCTTTGAGACAGGCCGCGAGCGATCCGGTGTGGCTGGACCGACCAGATGCGGTTCGAGCGTGGAAAGATCAACCTCGAGCACGCGGTCGTAATATTTTTCGGGGTTGGCCTCGGTCTCCAGGTCAGGGGCCAGAAGATGTTGGTAGCGTTCGATTATCGGCACTAGCTCGCCGCGCCCCGTCGCCCGCAGATATACCTTCATCCGATCGTCGGCCGGAAAGATCGAGGTGGTCGCGCCGAGCTCCGCGCCCATATTGGCGATGGTGGCCTTTCCGGTCGCGCTGATCGTGCGCGCGCCAGGGCCGATGTACTCCAGAATCGCATTGGTGGCGCCACGGACGCTCAACTTTCCGGCTACGTGGAGGATCACATCTTTCGGCGCAGTCCATCCACTAAGCTTGCCGGTGAGAAAAACCGCGATGCGTTTTGGATGGAGCACTTCCCAGGGCAGGCCGGCCATTACTTCGACCGCATCCGCCCCGCCGACGCCGACCGCGCAGGCTCCGAGCCCTCCCGAGTTGGGCGTATGCGAATCGGTGCCGATAATCAGCTCGCCGGGGAAAGCATAATTCTCCAGCACGACCTGATGGATGATGCCGGCGCCAGGTTGCCAGAAGCCGATGCCATAGCGCGCGGCCGCCGAGCGCAGGAAATCGTAAACTTCGTGGTTGTCTTTGATCGATTGGCGGAGGTCCGCCGCGCCTTCCAGCTCGGCGCGTATCAAGTGGTCGCAATGAATGGTGGTGGGTACCGCGACCTGCTCGCGGCGAGTCTGCATGAATTGGAGAATCGCGCTCTGTCCCAGCACGTCTTGCATCACGAGGCGATCGGGTCGCAGCGCGAGCTGACTGATGCCGGGCTCCAGCTCCTGATGGGTCGGGTCATCAAGATGTCCGAGCAGAACCTTCTCGGATAGCGTGAGCGGCCGGTTTATGCGCCTTCGAACAATCTCGAGATTGCGAGCAATCGCCGCATACACTCCATTGGCCATCGTTGGGGTCGATTCGATTGTGATCATGAGTTGCCTCGCTGTGTGGTTTCATAAGCGATTTTGCGAGGCGACGCCGTTCAAGTAAAATGAATTTATATCGATGATTAATGAACTATATGCATGAGACTTGACACGCTCGGGCTGGAGGCTTTCGTAGCGATCGCAGAGGCGGGCCGTTTTCAAAAGGCCGCCGAAAGCCTCCATATAACTCAAACCGCGTTGACGAGGCGTCTCCAGAATCTCGAGGCGCTGCTGGGTGTGAAGCTGGTGGAGCGCACCACGCGCTCCGTCGCGCTGACTCGCGTAGGGCTCGATTTTCTGCCGCAGGTGCGGCGCACGCTCTCCGAGCTGGGGAATGCGCTGACCGAAATCCATAACACCGGCAGAGCGCAACGAGGCGATATCGTAATCGCGTGCGTGCCGACGGCAGGTGTGCAGTACCTGCCGCGATTGATCCAGACCTATTCCGCACGGTACCCGGCAAATCGCGTCAAGATACTCGATCACGCTTCGTCGGGCGTCGCCGACGCAGTGCTGCGGCGCGAAGCGGAGTTCGGCATCAACATCGGCGGACCGCATCACCCGGAGCTGGTAAGCATTCCGCTACTGGAGGATCGCTTCGTGCTGATTTGCCGCGATGATCATCCGCTCGCGCAACGGAAGACCGTGCTATGGAGACAGCTTGCTTCGTTTCCTCTGATCTTCGCCGGCGAGGTCAGCGGCAACCGCCCGCTTCTCGACATCGCATTGGGCGCGCGGCACGTGACGCTGCAAGCTCACTACGAAGTCCAGCGCAGTTCGACGGCGGTGGGTCTGGTCGCCGAGGGTATCGCAGCCGCGGTGGTCCCGAGTCTCGCGATTCAGAAGGGCGCCTATCCGAGGATTAAGGTCCTGACCCTCACCGACCCGGTGATTTCCCGCAGCCTGGTGCTCCTCTCACGCCCAACGGCGCAACTGTCACCGGCGGCGCAGGCGCTATACGACATGATCAGGAAGCAAGCCAGGTCGGCCTGAGAATCGCCCCTCGAGGCCGCTTCCGATCTGCTTGACAGCAGCGCCTCCATATTGCTGGTCTTGGCGCATCGCCACCGTCTCCATCGCGGGGCGCACGCGGAGGTAATCGACATGGGAACTCTACGCGGCGAACAAATCATCGCGCGGTCATTCAAACGCGAAGGCGTCGACACCATCTTCTTCATGATGGGCGGCCCGACGGGAGGCACCGCCGGCGCGTGCCTCGAACTCGGCATGCAAGGGATCTATGTGCGGCACGAACAGGCGGCTGCGATGATGGCGCATGCGTATGCGCGAGTGACCGGCAAGCCCGGCATTTGCATTGCTCCTATGGGTCCCGGAGTCGTCAACCTGATGACCGGACTCGGCAACGCCTGGGCTGATGCCTCGCCGGTGATAGCTATCGGTGGAAGTGCGCCGATGCGCGGGACCACGCTGGATACTTTTCAGGAGATGGACCAGGTTCCGATGATGCGGCCGATCGTGAAGGGCGCGTATCGCGTCGACCTCGGTTACCGGATACCCGAGTACATCAGTATCGCGTTTCGCGAAGCGCTCGACGGCAAGCGCGGACCGATTTATCTCGACCTGCCGGGCGACGTGCTGTCGGGCAAAGTCGAGGAAGAGAAGATTCATTGGGTCGAGGGCAACTCGCGCACCGATGCGCGTCCGGCCGGCGACCCGGCGCTCATTCGCAAGGCGATCGATCTTCTGTCGAAAGCGCGCAAACCTATCGTGCTCACCGGGAGTGGCGTGCTGTGGTCGAATGCCGAAGCCGATTTGCAGAAGTTCGTCGAGTCGACCGGCATCCCGTTTTACACGACGCCGCAGGGACGCGGCGTGATTGCGGAAGACCACCAGCGGTCGTTCCCGGGCGCGCGCTCGACCGCATTTCGGGAGGCTGACGTGATCCTGCTTATCGGCGCGCGAGCGAACTCGATGCTGTCGTTCATGCGCGCGCCGCGTTTTTCACCGGACGCCAAGCTCATCAACGTGAATCTCGACGGCAAAGAGATCGGACACAATCGCGGCGCCGACGTCGGCATCATTGGCGATGCGAAATTGGTCCTCGGCCAGTTGACCGCGGAGGCGGCCGGGAAATTCAATCCTCGCGAGGAGACACAATGGGTCGCGCAGCTCGCCGCGAAACATCGTTCGAACTCGGAGCGCTCCGCGCCGCTGATGCACTCCAACACGGTTCCCATCCATCCCTTGCGCCTGTGCAACGAAGTGAAAGATGTCATCAGCCGCGACACCATCCTGGTCGTCGACGGTCACGAGATTCTCAATTTCGCGCGCCAATCGATCCCCATCTACCAGGCGCGATGCAGCCTCAATGCCGGTCCTCATGGATGTATGGGCGTAGGCATCCCGTTCGGTATCGGGGCGAAGGTTGGCCGTCCCGATCTTCCCGTGCTGGTGCTCAGCGGCGACGGCGCGTTCGGCTGGAACGGGATGGAGATGGATACCGCGATTCGCCATAAGCTGCCGATCGTGGTGGTGGTCTCGAACAATGGCGGATTCACTTCGCGCAAGACCGGCGGCATCGTGGGCCGCGACCTCGGCTTCCAGCGCTACGACAAAATGGTCGAGGCGCTCGGCGGCTACGGGGAGTTTGTCGAACAGCCGGACGGTATCCGGCCCGCGATCGAGCGCGCCATCAAGAGCGGCAAGACCGCATTGGTCAATGTGTGCACCGATCCCGAAGCGCAAGCGACCACCGACATGGGGTTTGCAGGATATTGAGATAACAGCCAGTCACAATGGAGTAAAAACATGATCGAGGTATATTTCTGGCCAACTCCGAACGGTAAGAAAGTCACCATCCTGCTCGAGGAAGCGGGAATCCCTTACACCATCCAAGCGGTCAACATTGGGCGCGGGGATCAGCTCACGCCCGCATTCCTCAAGCTGTCGCCCAACGGCCGGATGCCGGCCATTGTCGATCATGAGCCGAAGGGCGGTGGCGCGCCGATCACGATTTTCGAATCGGGCGCGATCATGGAGTACCTCGCGGAAAAAGTCGGCAAGTTTTTTCCGCAGGAGCCGCATCATAAGGCCGAAGTTCTGCAGTGGATGTACTGGCAGATGGCGAACCAGGGTCCGAAGATGGGCGAGCAGGGACACTTCCGGCGCGCCAGCTCCAATCCGAAGAACGGCGATTTGGCTTACGCGCTGTTGCGCTTCGACAACGAGGTGCATCGCATTTTCGGGGTTATGAATCTCGGCTTGCATCAGAAGCGCTACCTCGCCGGCGGGCAGTACACCATCGCGGACATGATTTGCTATCCGTGGGCCGCGACCTGGAAGGGACGTCAATTCGAGATCGACGAATTCCCGCACGTAAAGAGCTGGCTCGATGAAATCGGCGCGCGGCCCGCGGTAAAAAAAGCGATGGCGGCGGGCCCCGAGTATCGCGAGGATCCCGCAACCGTCACGCCCGAAGAGCAGGCGCGCCGCGGCAAGCTGCTTACCCATCAACGTGCGCAGACGGTTCCCAAGGAGTGGGCGTAGCAGTCGCGATCCACGATTGATCTCCGCCGGGCGAGCGGCGGAGCGAGCAGGCTGTTGAAGGATTTTTTCAGCAGCCTGCTATTATTTATGCGCTCGCGCTCACGACCTCGCTTGCGAATCGGACGAAATGGAAGCGGAACCAATTCTCGCCGCGATAGCTGCGCCTGCGACCGAGGAACCCCTCGAACATCCGCAGCCGCACAAGTGGCTGGTCGCCGCGGCGGTGTTGCTCGGCGCCATCCTGACGATCATGGATGGCTCGATCGTCAATGTCGCGTTGCCGTACATGCAGCGCAGCTTCGGCGTTGGCGTCGATCGCATCAGTTGGGTCGTCACCAGCTATCTCGCCGCCGTGAGCGTCATGATTCCGATGAGCGGATGGATCGCGGTGCGGATGGGTCGGCGGCGCTACCTGCTGCTTTCGGTGGTGCTGTTCGTGGCGTCCTCCGCGCTATGCGGACTCGCCCAAAGCATCGGCCAGATGGTGGTGTTCCGGATTATTCAGGGCATGGCGGGTGCGGCGATGATGCCCTTGTCACAGGCGATTCTCCTCGAGACGTTTCCGGTCGAGGAGCATACCCTCGCGATGACCACCTTCGGCATCGGCATGATGGCCGCGCCGGTGCTGGGTCCCACCCTCGGTGGCTGGATCACGCAAACCTGGAGCTGGCGCTGGAACTTCTACATCAACGTGCCGACCGGCGCGTTCGCCGCGCTGATGGTTTACGCGTACGTCCACGACCCCGGCTATCTGCGCGAGCAACGCGGCAGCGGCAAAGTTGACTACCTCGGAATCCTGTTGATTGCGGCCTCGCTTGGGTTGTTCCAGATCGTGCTGGGGCGTGGTGGAAGCGACGGTTGGTTCGCCGCGCCGTGGATCAGGTACGGCGCCATACTTTCAGCGCTCTCGTTCGTAGCGCTGATTGTTCATGAGTTGCGTTTTCCGGAGCCAATCGTGGACCTGCGAATTTTCGGCTTCATCGGATTCTCCATCGCCGTGGTGTTGATGTCTCTCCAGGGCCTCGCGCTGTGGACGGTCAACCTGCTCAACCCGCTGTTCCTCGAGAATGTGTTGCACTACGACGCGTGGCGAGCCGGGCTCGCGGTCGCGCCGCGCGGACTCGGAGTGGTGGTCGCGTTGGTTGCGGTAGGACAACTGTCGCGCCGTCAATTCGATATGCGACCGCTAGTGTGTGCCGGATTCATTGTCGGCGCGTACGAAGCTTATCGAATGTCGCAATGGACGATCGGGGTGCACGAGGCCGAAATCCTACTCCCGATCTTTCTCTTTGGAGTTGGGCTCGGCGCAATCTTTCCGATCGTGACCGCGCTCGGAATCGGGCAGATCAGCCGCGAGCGGATGGGCTTCGCCTCAAGCCTGTTCTCGGTGATGATCAACACCGGCGCCGCGGCCGGCATCGCGGTCGCAACCAACCTGCTGACTTCGGGCCATCAGCGTCACCAGGCGCAGATTATCGCGACCTTGTCCGCGGGCAACCTGCTTACCAGCGCGTTGAAGTCGCAGGCGTGGCTGCTCGCATACAACGATGTCTATCGAGTCACCGCGGTAATGCTTTTGCTGCTCGCGCCGTGGGCGCTCTTCCTCAAGCGCGCTCCTGTCGATACCAACGCGGCCATCGGCCTGGAGTAAGGCGGAGGATGGCCCCCGCCGGCGACTATGCGGCCGCTGCCGGTGTACGCTTCGCCTCGTCGGCGGCAGTCGGCGGCGAAACCTTGTAGAGCTTCTCGGAATTGCCCCACAGGATCTTTCGCCGCACCGAGTCTTCACAATCGGCGAGACCACTCTTGATGCGCGCGTGGACTTCGTCGCCATAGAGCGAGGTCGGATGCGGAAAGTCAGTCTCGAAGAGCACGTTATCGACGCCGATTTTGTCGAACAGGCGGCGTGGCGCGGTCTGCTCGAACCAGTAGCAGGCGTAAACGTTGCGCGCGAAGTACTCCGACGGCAGAAGGTCGAACTCCGGATGCTCCTCGGTCACGCTGTTGCCCTTGAACTGGTAGTCCATCGCCTCGAGGACGAACGGAATCCATCCCACGCCGCTTTCCACTGAGACGAATTTGATCTTGGGATGCCGCACCAGCACGCCGGACATCAGCAGGTCATTTAGCTGGATGGCGTTGTGCAGGAAGATGTCCACCGCCAGCTCGGTGAAGGCCGCCATGCGCCCGTAAGTGTTCACGCGCGCCTTCGCGAGGCCCTCCTGCATGTCGCCGGAGCCGATATGAAAGCTGATGGGCAGATCGCTGTCGACCGCGATATCCCACAGCGGTTTCCAATACGGGTCGCCGAGCAGCGGCTTGCCGTAGTATTGCGGCTCGCCGGTGAAGAGAATTCCCTTGTGGCCTTTTTTCGCGCAGCGGCGCACTTCTTCCACCGCGGCATCGACATCCCAGAAAGGGATCGAGGTGATGGGCAGCAAGCGGCGCGAATCTGCCGACGCCCACTCGGTCTGCCAATCATTGTAGATGCGGACGCAAGTCAGCATCAGCTCAGGATCGTTGAGCTTCAGAAATTGCTGCGCACCGAAGCCGCCGACGTTGGGGTACATGACCATCGCCCAGATGCCCATTTCGTCCATGTACTTGAGGCGCGCGTTCGCATCGTATGCGCCCGGATGCATCTCATCGTAGTTCTTCGGTGGATGCTTGAAGGTGCCCCGACCCGCAGTCGCGGTCATGCCGACGCTAGCCAAGGGGCGGCCGTCGCCGATCCGCCAGCGCTGCCGCCCGCGCGCATCAGTCTCGACGAAGGGCACCCGGTCGCGCATGTTGGCGGGCGCGCGGCTGGTCCACAGGTCTGGAGTTTCGGTGACATGGGTATCGGCATCGATAATGGTGTAACCGCTCATGGCATTCCTCGCTCAACTATCCGATCGGTATGTTCAACCTTACATGCGAAACCTAGTACGCTCGCGCGCGCTCGGCAACTTCTCAGTTCGCCGCGAGTTTTGCCTCGTCCGCGGCGGAAGGTCCCGCGACCTTGTATAGCTTCTGCGCGTTGTCCCACAGGATCTTACGCCGCACCGGCTCTTCACAATCGGAACGACCACCCTTGATCCGCGCGTGGACTCCCGACATCCGCGACAGGGCGGCCTTCGCCAACCATCCAGCGCTGCACGCCGTTGGCGCTGGTGACCACGCGTGGTACGCGAGCGCGCATGCTCGCGGGCGCGCGGCTGGTCCACAGCTCGGGAGTTTCGGTCACATGCGTATCGGAGTCGATGATGGTGTATCGGCGCATGGCATCCCTCGCGAGTGTCTAATGCGTTTGCGCGCGCACGAAGGAGATCATCTTTTCAACTACTCGCGCAGCCGCCGGCGATGACGGATCGCGATTCTCATACATGCGTCCGAGCGCCTTGGGAGGATTGCGAGGCATGAAGGCGTCGGCGGCGCCTTCGGACAGTTCCAAATCCACTGCGCCGCCGGCCTTGCGATAAAGCTCGACGAAGCGCTCGAGTTGCGGCCGCGGATGCACGATGTCGCGCGAATCCTGAATGTAGAGCACCGGAGGCAGGGCGCCCCGTTCGCCGCGCTCCAGCATCTGCACCGGGCTGGCCTCGGTCATGGCATCTTCGGTCTTCCAGTATTTGTCATGCAGCGGGAGAACCATGTCCACGAACTCCGGATAGGGCTTGCCGCTGGCCTTGAGCTGTTTCGCGTAGCGATAGCGACCGATCGGATCGATAACGGGCGCGCCCATGATCACGCCGCGCACCGTCGCGTCAAAATCGCCGGAAAGTGGGATCGATGCATAGCGAGAATCGTTCGGCCGCATCCCGAGCAGCATCGCCTGATGGCCACCACTCGAGATTCCGAACGTGCACACCGTGTCGGGCCTTGTCCGCAGCGCGGTCGCCTGAGATTTGATCCATCGAATCCCGTAATTGATGTCCGCCAGCGAGGCGGGATAGGAAGCTGCCGGTGGAACGCGGAAGTCGAGCGCCGCCACCAGGATGCCGCCGCGCGCAAGTTGCTCGTTGATGGTGGCGTCGTTGAGGCGATCGCCCATGCACCATGCACCGCCGTGCAGCTCGACGATCGCGGGAAACGGCCCCTGGCCGCGCGGCTTGAACAGACGCGCCAGCAAAGGGGTATCACCTTGGCGGAGATACTCCACATCTTCAACATCGATCTCGTGGGCAAAATTTTTGACTGCCGCTGCTGCCATGATGCTGTCCTCCTAAGAATGCTACGGAATCAGCAGAACCCGACCGACCGCCTGCCTGCTTTCGATATAGGCGTGCGCGGCGGCCGCCTGCGAGAGCGGGAAGGTCCGATCGATCACCACTTTGAATTCACCGCGTGCGGCTTCATTGACAAGGCGCTGAATCATGTTGTGCGCGCGGTCGGTCCCGATCTCGGCCCCGAGGAACACGCCGGTCAGCGAACGATTCCCCGCCATCAGCGACGATACATCGACCGTCATCGCTTCCCGTCCCGCCGCGCCAACCATCGAGAGTCTGCCGCGATACGCCAGCGACAGAATACTGCTCTGCAGCGTCTCGCCGCCGACCGGATCGACCACCAGGTTAACGCCCTTGCGGTCGGTCAGCTTCATCACCGCTTTCACCACGTTGTCGGTGCGATAGTTGATGCCATGATCCATCCCCAGCGGCTTTAAGCGCTCCAGCCGCTCGTTGCTCGAGGCGGTTGCGAGCACCGTCGCGCCTGCTCGCTTCGCCAACTGAATCGCGGCGACCCCCACGCCGCTCGCGCCCGCCTGCACCAGCACCGTCTCGCCGGCTTTCAGATGCCCGAACTCGAAAAGGCAATCGTCCGCGGTGCCGAACGGAACCGGAATCGCGGACGCCAGCTTGATGTCGAATCCCGCGGGAACCGGCCATGCGTTACGCGCCGGAACCGCGCGCAATGCGGCATGCGATCCGGCGCCGAAGACCGTCGTGACCTTTTGCCCGACTTTGAGGTCGGTCACCTCGGCCCCGACGATTTCTCCGCCGGCCTGGTACCCGACAATGTGTGGCTTTGAGGTAAGCGCGCCGCGCCATCGATTCAGCGTGTCGCCGCCTTCGATACTAACCGCCTCGACCCGAATCACGACGCCCTTGGGATGGCATTCGGGGTCGGGCACGTCTTCATATTTCAGGACGTCGGGGGTGCCGTTCTCATAGTAAACCGCTGCCTTCATGGATGGCTCTCCTCCGCCCGCGTGGAGCGGCACAGAACGATGGCTCGTTGGCGGAAATCTACCACGATGACGGTTAACCTCAATGCCCGTTGCGCGGAGGGCCACCTGATCCGCCGTCGGTTGAAATGCGCTATCATGAAGTTGCGGTGCTGACCTCGGCGCCGCCGACGTTTGAGAGGGAGACTGCGCGATCGCCAAAGTGCAAAAACAAACCCACTTCGAGCATCGCGAGAAGTTGTCCTGAGCGCTGGCGAAGCAGCCAGGAAGGAATGACGTCGAATGGTAAAGGTGCAAAAACAAACCCACTACGAGCGATCACCGTGATCGTTCGAATTACACAAACGAAGCCAAAAACGGCAGAGAATTGCTGGACAATTTAAATCAGGCGGTATTGCGGCGACCGGGGAAATCGAAAAAACAAAGCCATCAGGACGAGATTCACCACGCCGAGCGAGCGGCGCGGCACCAATCGTCAGGGTTTCGGGCCCGCCGCCAACCACGGCTGTTATAACGAATTCAGGAAGTTCGTCAGGTCGGTCTGCTGTTGAGCGGTCAGTGAGAAGGTGAAAAACCGTCTCTGATAGAAGTTGATGACGGCCGTCAGGTCCGGTGCCGAGCCGTTATGAAAATAGGGCGCTCGCGATGCCAGTCCGCGTAGCGCGGGCACCTTGACCTTCCCGATGTCGGCGCATTGCCCGGTGATCAGCGCACGCCCCGGATCGAAGGTGAAGAAGGTTTGCCCGGCGAGCGGACCCGCATCGCAATAGATGGTGAAGGCCGGCAATGGCAGAGCCGGATTGACGAGCGACAGATCGGAAGTGCCGATGTCCAGGGTACCGCCGTCGACTGAACGGTTACCGATATTGGGGGTATCGTGGCAGCTTCCGCAGGTGCCGGTAATCGATGCTTGCCCAGCCAGGTCGTTAAGACCCGCGACGCCCGCGATCGTAAACGTCTGAGAGTCGAAGATCTGCTCGCCGCGCTCGATCGATTCGCGGACTGCTCGCGCGCCGCCCTTTCCCGGAGTGGTCCACGCCTCAAAAAGATTGAAGATGTTTGGGTCAAAGGGCGTCCCCATCGGATTGCCGCCAAATGGGTCATTGATCCCGATAAAAAACGGTTGCGTCGAAAGCGCGACCGGCCCGCCGGTTACACCATCGGAGGTTAGATCATTCGCTCCTTTGGCCTTCGACTGACTGCTGAAAATGCCGCTTTCAAAAGCGACGATTTCATCCAACTGGACGGTGTCGGGCGGCGCGCCGCTTTGCG
>Ga0210398_10003062_pt1 | contig 16102 bp, 13 predicted proteins | sample IncBWC4OmetaG_FD_161047 | JGI IMG/M metagenome (GOLD analysis project Ga0210398, IMG submission 161047) | Forest soil microbial communities from Barre Woods Harvard Forest LTER site, Petersham, Massachusetts, United States - Inc-BW-C-4-O | ecosystem: Environmental > Terrestrial > Soil >...
CGCTGCCCCATCTTGGCAACGGAATGTCGGGGCACGCCTTTCAGAGCCCTTTCGCATCGCCGCCCGGCGTAGGCTTGTCCTCTTCGATGGTCAACGTCGCATGGGGTCTCTTCAACCTTACCATCGGCTACCTACTGGTCTGCCGTGTCGGCAGCTTCGATCTGCGCAAGACCCAGCACGTGCTTGTGCTTGGGGTCGGCATCCTTGTCATGTCCCTTATGCTGGCCCACACATTCGGACGGTTCCACGGGGGACTGTGAGCCGGTTTTTACTGAATCCTGCAGACCGCTAATCCCGCAGGACCTGCGCGAAGACATCATGGTCCACGTTGCCGCCCGTGACTACCAGGCCTACGCGCTTTCCGCGTAGCGTCTGCTTCTCTTTCAAAGCGGCGGCCAATCCAGCGGCGCCGGCACCTTCCACTACGTTGTGCGTGTCGGTGAAATAGATCTTCATGGCGTGGGCGATTTCTTCTTCGCTCACCTGCAGCACGCGGTCGACGTTTTCGAGAACCACCGCGAGCGAGGCGTCATCCGGCACACGGCAGGCCATGCCGTCGCCCAGCCGCGTGGTGACAGGAGCGGCGACCTTTCGTCCGGCCTCAAACGAGAGCGCGTAGGCGGGGGCGCCTTCCGGCACCACGCCCACAATCCTAGTCTTCAGATTCAGGCCGTTGCGAACCGCGCTGCAGGAGCAGATGCCTGATCCCTGGCCGATGGGCACGTAAACCACGTCGAGATCGACCACTGCGGAGAAAAACTCGAGCCAGTACGTGGCCACACCTTTCACAATGTTGTGGTGGTAGGAGGGCACGAAGTGCCAGCCGTGCTCGGCAGCGAGTTTCTGCGCGTGCTCTTTAGACTCTTGAAAGTCATTGCCAAACTCGATGAGATCGGCGCCCTGGGCGCGCATGGCGGCATTTTTCTCGGCGCTGTTTCCGTGTGGCACCACAACGTGCGCCGCCACGTTGAAGCGGCGCGCTGCCAGCGCTACCGACTGGCCGTGATTGCCGCGCGTGGCCGCGACCAGGCCTTTTATGTGGTTCGATTCGCGAAACAATTCCGCCGCATAAACTATCGCGGTGCGCGCCTTAAACGCCCCTATGGGCGTGTGGTTCTCGTGCTTTACCCACACTTCGGCGCCCAGCCGCTCGCAGAGCAGAGGCCAGACAATCTGCGGTGTCGGGGGCATCACGGCATAGACCAACTGCTGGGCAGCCTTGATTTCGGCGATGGTTGGCAGGGACGTAGTCGGCATTGCGACCACGGATCGGTTCATCATGGAAAATTGGACCTCGGGACCTCAGGCGTCGGACCTCAGAATTCAGGCCACAGACCGCCGCGTGCTTCTGACCGCGGAATGGCTGACTTCTGAACGTCGGACTTCTGAATTGTCTCTGATCATCGCTCGCGTCTGATGGATTCAAATTTAAGGCCGACTTACGGGGCGACAAGAAATGGACTAAGCCCTTCCCGTTACCTTGGTAACGGCGCAAAAACCGCTATTACACAAGTATTACAGTCACTTGCAGCGGTCCCTGATAGGTTAGCAAAAGAAGAAGTCAACGCCACAACGGGGACCGTCACTTGGACATGGAACTGCAAGATCTGGAAAAACCACAAGCCGAACGCGACGAAATTAATTGGGTCACAGCGATCTTCATGTCGCTATTTCACGTTGGGGCCATCGCGGCGATTTTCTTTTTCACCTGGAAAGCACTGTTCGTTGCGATGTTCCTGTGGTGGATTTCGGGCAGCCTCGGGATCGGCATGGCTTATCACCGCCTGCTCACGCACCGCGGGTATAAGACTCCGAAGTGGGTGGAATATTTCCTTACCGTTTGCGCCACGCTGGCGCTCGAAGGCGGACCCATTTTCTGGGTAGCGACGCACCGCATTCATCACCAGCATTCCGATCAGGAAGGCGATCCGCATTCGCCGATCGACGGTAAATGGTGGGCGCACATGGGCTGGATTCTGATGGGCAAGTCGATGCACCATGACACGACCACGCTGGCCCGCTACGTTCCCGACCTCGCCAAAGACAAGTTTCACGTGTGGATCACCAAATATCACTATGTGCCCATGATTGTGCTGGGCGGGATTCTGTTCGCGATCGGCGGAATGCCGTTCCTGATGTGGGGAATTTTCATGCGCACCGTGGTGGGGCTCCATGCTACCTGGCTGGTGAATTCGGCCACGCACTCGTGGGGGACGCGCCGTTTCGCTACACGCGATCTTTCCACCAACAGCTGGTGGGTGGCCGTGCTGACTTTTGGCGAAGGCTGGCACAACAATCACCACGCGCACCCGACGGCCGCGCAGCATGGGTTTACCTGGTATGAAGTCGATATGAACTGGTACGGCATTTGGGCGCTGAAGCAGTTGGGCCTGGCCTGGGACATCAAGCGCGTGAAGCTCGCGGAAGTGGAACGCGGATTGGTGCCAACACCGAATGGGCGGCTCATCACACCGGCCATGCCGGAAGGCTTGGTTGCCGGCGACTAATCCGCGAAGCGACTCACCCTGGTTTGTTTGGCACGACTCAAGAACCCGCCTTTTCCGGCGGGTTTTTTTGTTGGGCGAAATTACTTGGCTATTGGCTACCTGGCACCGCGCTGTGAGAGTCGAGGTAGGAGCGCGCATGAGCGACCTGCAGAAGATCGGAATCGGCGGATCTCCAGGCTGCCAAAAACTCCGCATACCCGGCCGCGGCCGCCGTGATCTCTCCAGCTTGCTCGCTGGCCATCGCAATGCCGTAGAGCGGGAAGCCGGAATGTGGCCGCTCGACCAGCGCTTCCTGGTACGCTGCCTTCGCGTCGGTCCAGTCTGAAACACTGAGGAACGCCGCGGCTTCGGTTTCGCCAACAGGCCGAATGTAGGCAGGCGGCTCGCGGTATCCGAGTGCTTTCTCTTCTTGGGTGGCTTGTGCGTATAGCTTTTTCGCGTCGTCGTTAAGCTTCTTTGCGAGAAGCAAACCAGCGCGCAGCTCGAGAGACATGATGGATAAGTCGCTGACTAACGGATCCGGCAAAGCGTCCGGCATCACCTGCAGCTTCGGTGGAGTTGCGTCTGCGGCCGCTTTGCTCTTGTACGTTTCTTTCGCCTTGGCCCGCGCTTCGTCTTTCAGCTGGTTCGAGAGTCGCCAGAGCTCGGCATCGAACAGCTCCGACGCTGCCTCTGCCCGAGACAGATCGTGCTGATCGAGCGCCTGCATGCCGAGAGCGAACTGAGTTAACTGCCGCGCCAGAAACTGGAGATTGGGAAGCGCCGGAGGCGGATCGCTGGGCTTCAGCAATTCGAGAGCTGCGGTCCAATCCGCCGAGCGCAGAGCGACCGGGAGCCGGGGGTTGAGGCGCGAAATAGAGTCGCGCGGCGACCAGGGGTACAGCGTGCTTGCAAGCTCACCGCGCGCGTCCCTCAGTTTGGCTGACACCGCGATCGCCTCGTTAAATTCACCAGCTTCGAGGAGGTTGGCAATGGCGTACATCAGGTTATGCACGTAGTTCCAGTCGTCGTCGACCTGCACGCGCTGCGTTTGCAAGTACTGCTCGTCGACTTTCATGGATGCCGCAAACGATTCCTTCGCGCGAGCGTAGTCGCCCAGACGATAGAAAATATGGCCGGGCATATGGACCATGTGTCCTGAAGCGGGCGCCAGACCGCCGAGAATTTCGGCGCTGTGCAGGGCTTGTTCCGGGTGAGGGCTGGCCTCAACGGCGTGAATCCAGTAGTGATTCGCGGCAGAGTTGTCTGGGTCTTCCTTGAGGATGCTTGCGAAAATCGCGAGATCTTCTTTGTTGCCCGCGCGCGAAAGCGCATTGGCAAGAAAAATTCGCGCCTGCGTATTCTTGGGATCGCGCTTGATGAGCTTGCGGTACAGTCGAACTTCCTCCGACTCCTTCGCGCCTTTTTGGTTTTCTTTCTGTCCGGATTTCTCGGTGGCTTCGGCTGCGGCGCTCGCTTCGATAATCAATCGCTCCGCTTTGCCGGCGTGGTTCTCTAAGCTGACTGCTTTGGCTAATGCCTGCTCCTGGTAGTAACTGGTCTCGATCCGGTAGTTTGATTTGTAGGCCCGGTAAATCCCCCAATAGCACATCGCGCACTGCGGATCGACGCGAACGCCCTGCTCGAAGGCGCGAGCTGATTCGTAGTCCCAGAAGTCATGGAGCAAATTCAAGCCCTGATCAAACCAAATTTGCGCGTCCGGCGAGGCAGTGATGCGGAGGTGGGCGTTACCAATCCCGGTGAGTTTCTGAGGTGGCGGCAACTTCTCCGGAGCAACTGCCTCCCGCGTTTCCGTGGTGTGAGCGTTGGTGGCGTGACAGTTCATGCCGCTCTGCGCAGCCAGTCGCGGGGCTGGGAGAACGATCAGATCACAACACATCAACGCGAATGCAGCCGCCTTTCGCAATGACGAAACAGGATATGACTTAACTGGCGTCACCGATTATTCTCCCGAACTCCTCGAAGGCTTGCATTCTAGACCAAAAACTGGAAAACGAGTGCTCGTTGGAAACGGCATGGTGGCCGTGGCAGCCGCGAGGATTAGTAGCGACTGGCCGTGAAAGCGGTAAAATTGCGTTGACCGTCTTTTCGTTGTTCTATTCGTCATTCTATTCGTCACTCGCTATGCGCATCACGAGCCGCCGCGGAACTATCGTGTTTTTTCTCTGCCTGGGCATCGGCCTGGTGGCGCTGGCGGTTGCGCTGAATGTGGGATGGGTCATCCTCAACTGGCGCGAAGGCGTCCTGCTGTTCTTTGGAATCATTTTTTTTGCCGTGATTATTGCCGGCATGATTGTGAACACGACGTTTCTGCTGCGCGAGATCCGGCGCAACGAGCAGCACGACAGTTTCATCAATGCTGTGACTCATGAACTGAAAACGCCGGTGGCGTCGATTCGGCTGCACCTGGAAACACTGCAGCGCCGTGATCTTCCGGAAGCGCAACGGCAGGAGTTCTACCGCTTGATGCTGCGCGATACTGACCGCCTCACCGACACCGTGGAACAGGTTTTGCGGGCGGGACGCGCTGGGGACAAGAAAGCGGGAAGAGAGAAGGTTGAAGTCGACTTCCGGCAAGTGGTGCGTGACAGCATGGACGTGGCCCGCACCCGCCATCGCTTGCCGCCGGAAGCGCTGCGTTATGAAGAAGCTGGCGCAAGCTCCGCGGGAGTGAATCCCGAAGGAACGAAGGCTGCCGGAACGAATGGTGCGGGAATGAGCGGAGCGCCGGTGCGGGTACAGGGTAGCGCCGAAGATCTGCGCACCGCGGTTTTGAACCTGCTGGATAATGCCATTAAGTATTCGGGTGAAAATGTGGAAGTGCGGGTACGCCTGGAAACGCCCGACGAAAAACACGTGGTGCTAAGCGTGCAGGATCAGGGTGTGGGAATTTCCCCCGATGATGTGAAACTGATCTTCCGGCGGTTCTATCGCGTCAGCCATCGTTCCCTGGCGCATGTGAAGGGAACCGGCCTGGGCTTGTTCATTGTGAAGGCGATTGCGCAAAAACATGGCGGCAAAGTGTTTGCTGAAAGCGAAGGCGAAGGTCAGGGTACGACCGTGACGCTGCAACTGCCGCGAATGGCATCTCCGGGGCCGACCGCATGAGCCGCGTCCTGGTGGTCGAGGACGAAGAGCATCTGGCCCAGGGACTGCGCTTCAACCTGGAGGCCGAGGGCTATTCCGCGGAGGTTGTCGGCGATGGCGAAACCGCCACCGAGCGGCTGCTGCGGAAAAATGAAAACTTTGACGCTGTGGTGCTCGACATCATGCTGCCTGGCAAAGATGGATTCAGCGTGGTTTCCGAATTGCGGGCGGCGCGGAATTATGTTCCGGTGCTGATGCTCACGGCGCGCGGGCGTCCCGAGGATGTGCTGAAGGGTTTCGCATCCGGAGCCGACGACTATCTGCCCAAGCCCTTCGATCTGGAAATTCTGCTGGCGCGTCTGCAGGGGCTGTTGCGGCGCAGCCAGTGGGTGCGGACTGCGCAGACTCAGGCCCAGAGTGATGGCACGCAGGGCGGAGCCGCAGCCACTGGCGATGGGCACAGCGTGGGGGATTTCGGGAGTTTTTCGTTCGGCGGGAAGACTATCGATTTCGGCGCACTCGAATTGCGCAGTGGCGACCACACGATTCACTTGACACTGATGGAATCTGAACTGCTGCGCCATCTGGTGCAGAACGATGGCAAGGTGGTTTCGCGCAAACAGATTCTGGAGGAAGTTTGGGGTCTGCACGAAGACACCGACACGCGCGCCATCGACAATTTCGTGGTGCGGCTGCGGCGCTATATTGAAGACGATCCAGCGAAGCCCCGCCATCTGCTGACGGTGCGAGGGGTGGGGTATCGATTCCTGGCGCGGCCGAGCTTTTAGCTCAAAGCGATTGACCGACAACTGGAATCCAGGCAGCGATAAAGCGCCGCAGCCTAAGAGCTCCTCACGGTTGGAATGGCGGCGGGGCGCTGGGCGTTCATGCGCGGCAGAGTTCCGATACTAATGCTTCGCGGCGTTCGATGGCGATAGTGTCAGCGCGCTTCAGGACCACGCTATATACCGATACCGACAGTGCCGCCAGCACCAGGAAGAGCAGCGTGGCGATCCAGAAGTTGTTGTAGAGACGCGCCAGCATGAAGGCGGCCACGCCCACGGCAACGATCACCAGTTGAACTACCAGGCTGATAAGCACGGTGACCTGGGAGGCGCGCTGCCGGCCGATGGTGGAAACGTCCACGCGTTTGGGTGAGTAGAGGGAAAGCAGATTTCCCGCGGTAAAGTTCAAAGGCGCCGCAAAAAGCAGGCCCGCCAGCGTGGCAACCGTGACTTCAAATGCCGGTCTGCCGTAGACGAACGTGATAAGCAGCCAGGCCAGCGCGGCATCGGCCAGCACAATTCCCGCGTGCATGAGGTTCTTGGCCAGCACAATCTGACGAAAGCGCGCGGGCGAGGCAAAGAAAAACTGAATGCCGCCAGCGTCACCGCCAAAGCTGTTGTAGACGATGTTAGTGAGCGCCAGCAGCGAGTAGGCGGCAGCCGCCGGAAATGCCACGTCGGGCGCGCGCATGAAATGGGTATGCCACATCGACCGCGCCGGCCCGAGACGAAAAACCACCAGCATGAAAAGCGGCACGATCAGGGCCAGCAGCATGGCGCCGCTGCGCGACAGATAGCGGACCTCTTTCTCGAACACCGCGGCCACGATTTGCGAAAACCCGGGCAATCTCCATCCCAGGCGTAGTCCGTGGGCTTCCTGCTTCACGCCGGCAGCGGCAGCTTCGTTCAGGTTTTCGCCGCGATACTGGGCGCGCAGGCGCAGATGGAGCAGACATCCCATGAGTGCTGCGATGCTTCCGAGAAAAAGGAACGAGCTGGCGCCCACCGCGAAACGCTCGTGAACGACCTGCGCAATGGCATCCGCGGCCAGGCCGGGCGGCAGGAAGGCTTGCACCGAGACGACTAAATCCAGTGTCTTCTGCGCCGCGGGCCGCCGTTCGAAGTGCTGCATGGCCGGGCCGATGAGCTGGATGCTGAGCATGACCAGAATGAAAAGCACGCCCATAATTTCACGCGTGCGCCGCTGCGCCAGCCAGCGCTCGAGCCAGGCGAAGACCATCTGCAGGAACAGCAGGTTGAAGGCGGCAAACAGCAGCACCACAGGCAGCGCCCAGACCAGCAACAGCCGACTGGCAGCGGCAATGCCCAGCAGCATTCCGGTTAGCCACAGACAGCCCAGCGCGGTGGCCGGATCGAAGCAGCCATAAGCCAGACGAATCAGAAAATACGCGCGATAGCCGAGCGGGAAGCGCAAAAGATCACCGGAGTCGGGATTGTTGGTGAAGGCGGTCGACATGATTGGAAAAAGCTGCCAGAACAGAAACACCGCCCAGAACATTACAGCCAGCATTTCCGGCTTGCCCTGCGAAACGAAATACCAAGCCGCGAATCCGCACGCCAGCGTGCCACCGAACCCGCCCACCCCAAAAAAAATCGTCATGATGACGCGCGAAATCACTTCCGCTTTGCCGCGCGAGCTGCGCAGCGAGTTGGCGAACATCCGCCAGCGTAGCCAGGCGATGGCGGCGAGTTGGGCGCGGGGGCGTATGGTGGGGGTGGTCATGTCTAGCCCAGCCAGGAAAGTTCCTGCTCTGCCTGGCGGCTGCCTCCTACGATGCGGAGGAAGATTTCCTCCAGCGTCAGCTTCTCGGCCGAAGCTACGTGGCGCGACGCGCCGTCTCCGGATGGGCCAGCTCCGGCCGCGAGGGCTTGGGCTTCGACTCCGGCGCGGAGTTCTTCTAAGGATCCCTGGGCGACCAGCCGTCCCTGATGGATGATGGCGACGTGGCTGCACAGGCGCTCTACGATTTCGAGTACGTGCGAAGTCAGGAAAATCGTGGCGCCACGCGCGATCATGCCTTGCAGCATGGATTTCAGCGTGCCGGCGGCGATGGCGTCCACACCCTCGAAGGGCTCGTCGAGAAACAGAACCTTAGGGCCGTGGATTACGGCCGCGGCCATGGCCAGCTTTTTTTGCATGCCGTGCGAATAGTCGGTGACAAGTTTCTTGGGCTGGTCGGCGAGTTGCATGAAGTCGAGCAGTTCGGTGGCTCGTTGGGCAGCGGTGATGCGGTCCAGGCCATACATGCGGCCTGCGAAATTCAGGAACTCCGACCCGGTGAGGCGACCAAATAGAGCCATGCCTTCTGGGACCACGCCGATCTGCCGCTTGACGTTTACTGGATCGGTGTTGAGATCGAGTCCGAGGATTTCAATTTGCCCGGAACTTGGCGCGAGCAGGCCAGTGAGCATTTTGATGGTCGTGGATTTTCCTGCGCCGTTGGGGCCGAGGAAGCCAAAAAATTGGCCGGGAGCAACTTGCAGGTTAACGCCGTCGACGGCCAGCAGTTCGCCGAAGCGCCGGGTCAAGCCTTGAGTGGAGATGGTGGGCGCGGAGTCCATGAAAGCTCTGAATCTAGCATAGTCGGGGCTTCCGGTAGGGCGGGGGATTGGCGTTCCGGTTCCGGTAACGTCAGACGATGCACTCGCCGAAAGAAGAAGCAAGCCAAACGTCCGAATCTTTGCAACCTGCGCGCACTACTTCCGTCTGATCCATCTGCTGCGATACAGTGGGTGCGATGAAGCGCTCCTTGAAGGAGATTGCTGAGGCCCTCGGCGCCCGTCTGGTAGGGGACGGCAGCGTGACGGTGGGCGGTGTAGCCAGCATCGCGCCGGCGTCGCCAGACGACCTGGTGTTTGTTGCGGATGAGAAGTATTTGGCGCAGGCTTTGCAGTCTTCAGCCGGCGCGGTGATCGCCGGGGAGTTTGCGGCTGCGTCATCGTCGAGCAAGCCGCTGCTCATCAGCGCACATCCCAAGCTGACCTTTGCCCGAGCCGCGCGCTGGCTTCAGGAGCAGAGTTCCGAGAAGATGCCTCCTAAAGTGAATTCCGGCGGCGTGCATGCCACGGCGGTGGTGAGCCCTTCCGCGCGTCTCGGCGCAGGGGTGGTAGTGGAAGCGCGGACGGTGGTCGCCGATCGAGTGGAGATTGGCGAGGGAACGCTCATCGCGGCGGGCGCTGTGGTGGGAAGCGAAGTGAAGATGGGGCGCGGATGCAGGATTTATCCTCAGGTTACGATTTATCCCGGGACAACCATCGGCGATCGCGTGATCGTGCATGCAGGTGCGGTTCTGGGGAGTGATGGCTTCGGGTACGTGCGCGATCGCGACGGGCGCTACGAAAAATTTCCGCAGGTGGGGCGCTTGGTGATTGAAGATGATGTGGAGATCGGAGCCAACGCCACCATTGACCGCGGTGCGCTCGACGAAACCCGCATCGGCCGGGGAACAAAAATCGACAACCTGGTGCACGTCGGCCACAACTGCCACATCGGCGAAGATGTAGTGATCGCGGCGCAAACCGGGCTTTCGGGAAGCATTGTGATTGAGAACGGCGTGGTGCTGGGCGGGCAGGTGGGGATCGGCGAGCATGCTCGCATTTGTGAGGGAGTGATGCTCGGCGGTCAAGGCGGCGTCTTGCCGAATAAAGTGCTGCGCGGCAAGGGAGTAGCATTCTGGGGCACGCCGGCAAAACCGGTGCGAGAATATTTGAAGCAGTTGGCCGCGTTAGCGCGGTTGGGGAAGAAGTGACGGGCTGACAGGGCTTCGGCTTTCAGGCTTCGGCCAAAACTTTGCGCGGCTTTTTTCGTAAGCTAATTAGGAGCCTCTCGGCCACTCTTGATAAGGGACGTGGGTTGACCGAAGCCCGAAAGCCGAAGCCCGAAGCCCAACTTATGGCAATCATCGTGATTGGCGGACATTCGCGCAGCGTGGGCAAGACCAGCGTGGTGGCTGGCCTGATCGCGGCTCTGGCGGAATTCGACTGGATGGCGGTGAAGATCACGCAGTATGGGCACGGCATTTGTTCGGCGAACGGAGAAGCCTGTGACTGCGCGACCGTGGACCGTTGCTGGGCGATCCTGGAAGAGCAGGACCGGTCGGGAGAGTCCGACACTTCGCGATTTCTGGTAGCTGGTGCGCGCCGCTCGCTGTGGGTGCGCACCGAGCAGGGTCGGCTGGAGGAGGCGATGCCCGCTCTGCGCGCAAAGATTGCCGCAGCGAGCAATGTGATCATGGAGTCGAACAGCGTGTTGAAGTTTCTGCGTCCGGATTTGTACCTGACGGTGCTCGATCCGGCAACCCCGGATTTCAAGACTTCGGCGCGGGAGTTTCTGGATCGGGCCCATGCGGTGATTCTTCATGGAGCGGACGGAGCGAACGGATCGGCGTGGCAGGGAGTGTCGTTAAAGGCTGGGAGTCCGTTGTTTAAGATCGCGCCCCCGACCTACGTGACGCCGGAGATTGTCGAGTTCGTGCGCGGCAAGCTGGTAGAAGTCAGCGCTATGGGCTGAGATCGCTGCCAGCCAATGGCTGCGCCGGTCCGTGCAAAACTGGTTTTGTTATGCTTTCTTACTTATGCGCAGCATTCATTTCAGTGCCTGGCTGTTGGTGGCTTTGTCGGCGCTGCTGCAGATCCTGATTTTTCCTCTTCCCGGTCTCTACATTCTTTCCTGGTTTGCGCTGGCGCCTCTGATTCTCGCAGTGTTGCGCGCGCGTCCGGCAGGAGAACTGGAGATTGACGGTTCCGTAAAGCTGCGCGCGGCGTCGCCGTGGCAGGCATTCTTGCTGGCGTATGTCTGCGGCGTCCTCTGGTTTGCCGGGACGTGTTATTGGATTTTCGGTACCATGCGTCAATTCGGCGGAATGAGCACGCCGCTGGCGCTGCTGGCTCTTTTTCTGTTCTGTCTCTACCTCGGCCTGTATCACGGCTTGTTCGGTTTGTTGCTCGGGCTGATGGCAGGTCCCGGGCGCGATTATCGCCGTGCGCTGGTGGCCGCTCCGTTTCTCTGGGTGGCAGCGGAACTGGCGCGCACGCGGATCACCGGGTTCCCGTGGAACCTGTTGGGAACCGCGCAAGTCGACAACGTTCCGCTCTGCCGCATCGCGACGTGGACAGGCGTTTACGGCATCTCGTGCGAGATCGTGCTGGTAAACGTGGCGGTCGCGGCGGCGTTTCTGGTGCCTCGCCAGAAACGCGCCGCGCTCTTGGTGGCTGCGCTGGCTGCGGCTGCGGTGCTGCAGTCGGGACGATTGATCGAGCCTCCGGCGGCGACTGCTAACCGCGAGGCGCTGCTGGTGCAACAGAATATTCCGATTGCGGTCCGCTGGCCTCCAGACTATTACGACCACACGTTGAGAGACCTGACTTCTCTGACCCTGAAATCCGCCGCGGACAGGGCTGCACAGGTTTCGTCGGGACCGGCTTCTTCTGGACCGGCTTCGTCTGGACAAGGTCCGACCACGAAACCTGATCTGATCATCTGGCCGGAATCGCCAGCGCCGTTCTACACCAGCGATCCAAGATTCAGGAATGCGATCAGCGACATGGCGCGCCGCGCGGGCACCTGGGTTGTGGCCGGTTCCATCGGAACTGCACCCGCCGCGCAGAGCGGAGGGCAAGAGTTGATTTTCAATTCCGCGGTAGTCGTCAGTCCCACCGGCGAGTGGACCGGCCGCTACGACAAAGTCCACCTCGTGCCGTTCGGCGAGTATCTCCCGATCCCGAGCCTGTTTTCATTTGCCGGAGGACTGAGCAAAGAGGTCGGTGAGTTCGAACCAGGCAATTCTCGCGTGCCCCTCGACGCGGGAGACGCGAAGCTCGCCATTTTCATCTGCTATGAATCGGTGTTTCCCGATGACGTTCGGCAGTTCGCCAATCAAGGCGCACCATACGACCAACATGGCACCGCTGTGCCCCCATATATGAATATGCGTTACACAGGAGAAGTTTTCGTCAATATTTCCAACGATGGATGGTACGGCGACAGCGGCGCGTGGTCCCAGCACGTGAACCAGACGAGGATGCGCGCCATCGAAAACGAACGCTGGATTCTGAGCGCCGCAAATACCGGATTGACGGGATCGATTGATCCTTACGGGCGGATGGTGGTCCAGTTGCCGCGCAAGGAGCGCACTACGCTCGTGGCGCCCTACGCCCTCACCTACATAACCACGTTTTACTCGCGCCACGGCGACTGGTTCGCGATGCTGTGTGCGATAATTTCTATAGCGGCTCTGATTGAGCGCTTCGCATTTTCTAAAAACCGCAAGAAAGTTGATTCGTCCGCATGACTCAGGAATTCGAACAGGAATACGAAAAGCTGCACAAGAAAGTGCAGGAACTCCGGGAGTATCTTTGACGCGGACAAACTCCGTCCGCAACTAGCCGAAATTGATAAGCAAGCCGCCGACCCGACTCTGTGGTCGAATCCGCAACGATCCCAGCAAGTGATGCGCGAGAAGAAACGCCTGGAGCATCTTCTGGCCACGGACGCCGATCTGGTGCGCCGCGGCGAAGACATCAGCGCGTACTTCGACCTGGGCCACGAAGGCGAAAATGTGGATGCCGACCTGCGCCGCGAAATCGATGCGCTTACGACTCTGATCGACAAGCTCGAAACGGAAACCCTGCTCTCCGGTCCCAACGACGCGCTCAATGCGATCGTGACCATTCATCCCGGCGCGGGCGGCACCGAATCGCAGGACTGGGCCGACATGCTGCTGCGTATGTATTTGCGCTGGGCCGAGCGCCAGGGATTTGAAACCGTTCTTTACGATTACCAGCCCGGCGAAGAGGCTGGATTGAAGTCTGCGACCTTCGCGGTGAACGGCGAGTACGCTTTCGGACTTCTCACCAGCGAAATCGGCGTGCACCGGCTGGTGCGCATTTCGCCATTCGACCAGGCCAAGCGGCGGCATACTTCCTTTGCTAGCGTCTACGTCTCGCCGGAAATCGACGACAGCATCGAAATCGTCATCAAGCCGGAAGATATCCGCACCGATACTTATCGGTCGAGTGGCAAGGGTGGGCAGCACGTAAACACGACCGACTCTGCCGTACGCATCACGCACATTGCCACCGGCCTCGTCGCCAGTTGCCAGAACGAGCGTTCGCAACATAAGAACCGGGAACGCGCCATGAGCATGTTGCGCTCGAAGCTGTATGAATTCGAGATGGAAAAAAAGCGCGCGGCTACAAAGAAGATCGAAGATTCGAAGCTCGATATCGAATTCGGGTCGCAGATTCGCTCCTACGTGCTGCAGCCGTATCGCATGATCAAGGATCACCGCACCAAAACCGAAGTCGGTGACGTGGATCGCGTGTTGGATGGAGACTTGCAGCCGTTCATCCGGGCGTATTTGATGGCGCGGCGCGGGGAGAAGTCGTGATGGCTCAAGCATGAAATCAAGAGCTCAACCGCAGAGAACACGGGGGACACAGAGGAAACCCTCCGGTTCTGCTCAGGGTGCGTTCCGGGCGATCAAGCTCGGCCCGCGGTTCTTGCGCGCGTTTCAGTTCGCGGCGGAGAAGCATGCCGCTCAAACTCGCAAGGCTTCGACGATTCCCTACATCGCGCACCTGATGGGCGTGGCATCGCTGGTGCTCGAGGGCGGAGGCGACGAGGATCTAGCCATCGCGGCCTTGCTGCATGACGTAGTCGAAGACTGCGGTGGGGCGCCGATGTTGAAAGACGTGCGCCGCCGATTTGGAAAGCGCGTGGCTGACGTTGTCGACGGATGCACCGACTCGGACACCGACCCCAAGCCTCCGTGGCGGGAACGCAAGGAAAATTATCTGCGGCACCTGAAGCGGGCGGATGCCGGCACGCGGCTGGTTTCCGCGGCGGACAAGCTGAATAATATTCGTTCGATTCTCACCGACTATCGCGAAATCGGGGAATCCGTTTGGGCACGGTTCAACGGTGGACGCGAGGGCACTCTTTGGTACTATCGGGCTTTACGGGATGAATTCCGGCGAGGCAAAGGGAACCGGATTACCCGCGACTACGAACTGGCGTTCAACGAGTTGGAGAAGGCGGTGGAAGGGAAATCCCAATTGATCAACAACCGGTAAATTCATGGCACGCATGATCGATCAAATCCGCGCATCAAAACTGCCGTCGAACATGATGCAGTTTGCCGCCAAGGGAGCGCTCAACGTCTCACCGGCGGAGAACATCGAAATTCTCGTCTATCTGGCCAAGCACAACAAGGTGTTCGGCGATCTCGCCCGCATGACCCTGGCGGGTTGGGATGAGAAAGCATCGCGGCAAGCGGCTTCCGATCCGCAGACCCCGCGCGAGGTGCTGGATTATCTGATCTCCCCTGACAACTTGCGGCCTAAACTGCTGCCGGTGCTGCTGGAAAATCCCTCCGTTCGCGAGAGCGAGTTGGCCAAGTTTGCCCTCTCGGCTTCGCCGGAGTCGATTGCCATGATGCTGCGCAGCCCACGCATACGCGCTGCCCTCGGGGTGCTCGACGCGCTCAAACCGAATCCCTATTTAAAGAAAGAACAGTCGGACGAGATCCGGCTGCTGATGAAAGGCGGAGAAGTAGCCGCGGGAGGCGATGAGCCCACGCCCGAACCCACTGCTGAGAAGATTGTCGAGCCAGCTCCCGCGGCGAGTATCCAGGCAACTCCTGCTCTAGTTGCTGCACCCACGCCCCCGCCGGCCGTGAACACCGCACCGGAGGCGTCGAGTCCCGCCGCCGAAAGCGGGACCACAACGGCCGAGGAAGATGAAGCGGTTGCCGCTTATTTCTTCCACCATGCAACAGAGATTGCCGCCGACGAAGGAAAACCCTTTCAAGCCATCGGCGGGATTGTGGAGCTGCTCGGCTCCGATTACTTCCCGGTTTCTCCGGCAGAGGAAGTCGTGGCCGAGCCTGAGCCAGCTCCCGCCCCTGAGCCCACCGCCGCCGAGAACGCCGGGCAGCCGCCAAAGGCGCTTCTCCCCAAGAAGCCGCCGCCGGAGGCGACCAAGCGCGTCAACACCGTGCAAAAAATCAACGCGCTCGACGTGAAGGGCCGGATCCAGCTGGCGCTCAAAGGCAACAAGGAAGAGCGCTCGATCCTGGTGCGTGACGGCACCAAGGTGGTCGCGCTGGCGGTGCTCGAAGCGCCCAAGCTGTCCGATGGAGAAGTGGAAAAGTTTGCCAGCCAGAAGAACGTGCTGGAAGCCGTGTTGCGGCAGATTCCGCTCAAGCGCCGCTTTATGAAAAATTACAAGGTGGTGCGGAATCTGGTGGCAAACCCGCGCACCCCGCTCGATCTGGGTTTGGGTCTGATGAAAAACCTGCTGTCGCAGGATCTGAAGAACATTGCGAATAACAAGGAAATTTCCGAGACGATCCGCAAGCTGGCGATGAAAATGTTCCAGCAGAAAGAAGCACAAGCGAATAAGAAGTAAGGCAGGTCGATCCCTGGTCTCCATGAAACAACTTTTCCCGTGAAACAACGTTTCCCATGACACAAGCAGATCCTATCGCCGAACTGTTGAAGCGCGCCAAGACCATCGCCGTGGTCGGGCTCTCGGATAATCCTCTGCGGCCGAGCCACGGCGTCTCCGCTTACATGCAGAGCCACGGTTACCACATCATCCCGGTGAATCCGCAAATCGATTCATGTCTGGGCGAGAAGACTTACGCCTCGCTGCTCGATATTCCGGAGAAAATCGACATCGTGAACATCTTCCGGCGGCCG
>Ga0210398_10003063_pt1 | contig 16101 bp, 17 predicted proteins | sample IncBWC4OmetaG_FD_161047 | JGI IMG/M metagenome (GOLD analysis project Ga0210398, IMG submission 161047) | Forest soil microbial communities from Barre Woods Harvard Forest LTER site, Petersham, Massachusetts, United States - Inc-BW-C-4-O | ecosystem: Environmental > Terrestrial > Soil >...
CACGCGGATGGACCGCGCATGCGCCTGCAGTCCTTCGGCCTTGGCCAGACCTTCGATTGCAGGTGCAATTCGTCTGAGCCCATCCGCAGAAAGCTGCTGCACCGTAATGATCTTCATGAAATCCGTCACACCCAGACCTCCTCGAAATCGCGCCTGGCCCGAAGTCGGCAGCACGTGGTTGGGACCCGAAGCGTAATCACCCGCTGCCTGCGCCGAGTAGTTCCCCACAAAGATGGATCCGGCATTCTGAATAAACGGTAAGTCGTCCGCATCAACGGTGATGTGCTCGGGTGCTAGCCGATTTGCCCAATCCCGCGCTTCGTCCTGCGATGCCGCAACCAGGATCGCGCCCCGCTCGCGCAGCGATTCCACCGCAGTTCGATTTCCTTTCGCGAGTTTCGCTGCACTCAGCCTTACCGATCGGGCCAGTTCGCGAGAGGTCGTGATAAACACGGCGAGCGCTTCAGGATCGTGCTCAGCCTGCGCCACCAAATCGGCAGCAATGAATTCCGGAACACCCACGTAGCTCATGACCACACTCTCCGTTGGTCCCGCGAGAAAATCAATCGCGCAATCATACGAAACAAGCTTTTTGGCAACTGTCACGTATGCATTCCCTGGACCCACAATCTTGTCGACCTTTGGAATACTGTCCGTCCCATACGCCAATGCCGCAATCGCCTGCGCCCCTCCCACGCGGTAGAACTCTCGCACCCCCAGCATCGCCGCCGCCGCCAACACTTCCGTAGACGGCTTAGGCGATACCACTCGAATGCTTTTTACTCCCGCGACCTGCGCGGGAATCGTAGTCATCAGCAACGTGGAGACTAGCGGATATCGGCCGCCCGGCACATAGCAACCCACTGAGCCGAGCGGACGAGCCACTTGTCCTAGAGAGATTCCACTGCGAGTCCGCATCCAGCTGTTGGGCTTTTGCCACTCGCAGAAACGGCGAATATTCTGCTCGGCCTGCCGGAGCGACTGGCACAACCTTGGATCCAGGGTTCGCCACGCTTCCGCCATTTCATCGTCACTCACCCGCAAAGATTGCTTCGCCGCAATTCCATCCCATCGCGCCGCATACCGCCGAAGGCCCCGGTCCCCGCCGCGCCGCACGCCCTCCACGATCCGGCGCACCTGTGGTTCTAACCGGCTCCATTGCGCCCCTCGCACGGCAAGGCGTTCGACCGCCACCGCAGCCGTGTGGCCCGAGACGATCCGCATCACAGCACCACCTTATTCAGTGGATACTCGACAATGCCTTGCGCCTTCGCCTCTTTGAGCCGGGGAATCACATCCCATGCCGAACTCTCATCGATCACCGTGTTCACCGCAAGCCAATCTTCGTCGCTGAGATGAGAGATCGTTGGCTTTTGTAGCGCGGGCAAGACCGCGAGCACTGCGGCCAGATTTTCCTTACGAACATTCAGCATCAATCCCACTCGGTCCTGCGCTTCCATCGCTCCTTGCAGCATGAGCGCAAGATTGTCGATTTTCCGTCGTTTCTCGCGATGTGCGTACGAAGATTTGTTCGCGATCAATTGCGTATTCGATTCAAGAACGGTCTCCAGAATGCGAAGCCGGTTCGCTTTGAGCGAACTCCCAGTTTCGGTCACTTCGACAATGGCGTCCGCCAGCATCGGTGGCTTCACCTCGGTGGCTCCCCACGAAAATTCCACCTTTACCTCGACGCCTTTCTTACAAAAATAGTCACGCGTCACTTTCACCAGTTCGGTAGCAACGATTTTTCCCGAAAGCTCCTCCGCCCGTCGAACCGGCGAGTCGTCCGGAACCGCAAGCACCCATCGCACTTTCCCGCGGCTGCGCTTCGCGTAAATCAAGTCGCTCACCGTAACCACTTCCAGTCCGCTCTCCACTACCCAATCAAACCCGGTCAGGCCCGCGTCAATGGCGCCGTGCTCGACGTAACGGGCCATTTCTTGCGCCCGAATCAACATGCAGTCGATCTCCGGATCGGCGGTGCTCGCGAAATACGAGCGTCCATTGGTATGCGCCGGAAGCCCCGCTCGCGCGAACAGGTGTAACGTCGCCTCCTGCAAACTGCCCTTGGGGATGCCGATTCGGAGCTTCATCGCGCCTCCTTCGCAAGAGGAATACCCGACATCGCAAGGCTCGACGTCGGCTTCGGTTCCGGTAGCGCAACCGCCTCCGTGAAACAGGACCGCGTCCCTCGATGGCACACCACCCCCGCTCCCTCCACTTCAACACGCACCAGCAATGTGTCGCGGTCACAATCCGTGATCGCGGAAACGACTCTCAGACGGTTTCCCGAACTTTCGCCCTTCATCCACAGTTGCTGGCGTGTCCGGCTATAGAAGGTCACATATCCGCCCTCGAGCGTGCGGTCCAGGGCTTCACGATTCATAAACCCCACCATCAATACTTCGCCGTTTCTGCAGTCCTGCACCACGGCAGGCAGCAGACCGCCCAATTTGTCGAAATCAAATTCTGCATTCATTTCCGTTTCCTCTCTCCGAAAACAAAAAGCCCGCTGAGCGTTTGTCGCGCCAGCGGGCCGGAACTCCTGATAATTGCTGTTAGCTCAAGTCTGCAGTCTCAGGCCTACATCGCCGCCGCGCTGGGCGCGTGATGGTGATGGCGATGATGGAAATGAGACAACATTCTGTTAGTCAGCATAGGGTAGCGATCTTTTCCGGTCAATCAGTTTAATCAATTAGCCGTTGCGATTTTTTGGATACGCCCGATTCGAATTTTTAATGCTCCGGGGGACGCCGTTCCAAGTCCTGATACGATTCGGATTCACGATCGGCACTATCTTCAGGTTCATGGAGCAATCATGAAGCTCTCATTCCCTCTACTCCGACTTCGGATTCAAACTGCGATTCTGCTCACCAGTCTCTTCACCTCGGTTCTTTCCTATTCGCAAACCCAAGTCCCGAATCGCCCTCCTTCGTATGGTCCTTTCAATGCAATTTTCCTGCCCGATGGCGAAGGATTGAAGAAGCCTCTTGTCAAAACCGACTCTGTCCTTCGGCCGGATTCCCCTTGGTCGCTCTACGGTTGGGTGAAGCCCGCCGAAACGCTCAAGAACCCGAGCTTGGTCGCAGGCTTTGGAGATCCGGAAGAAGAATTTTCGAGATATCTCGCGCTCGACGGCGAGCACGTCATGTTGTGGATGGGCAAGGACAACATTCTGTCCGCGCCCGCCGCACTCGCCCCGGGAAGATGGCACCTGCTGGCAGCCACCTTTAATGGCGACGAATTTCGTATTTACAGCGATGGCGCCGAGGTCGCCAGCGGAAAACTGGACCGGGGAAGCGTGACTCCAGTCCTCGAGATGGCCCCTCCTTCTTTGCCCTCCGCCGACTGGCGCCACTTCGGAGGATCCATCGCTTCTCTGACTCTGGTACACAGGGCTTTGAGCAGCGATGAACTGAAACAGATCTGTCAAAAATCCGAAGATTTTTCAATCATCCTCTTCGAAGAAGGCTCAAAACCGTGGCCCGTGCAGACCCGCGGACAAGCCGGATATCGGGCACCACAGGATCCCGCCACCATGCCCCGCAGCAACGCGCCATTTTCGCGTCCGGTTGCAAAACTTTTGCAGACCCGGGAAGTTCTCCAGGCCAATGGCGAAGGTCAATGGACACTGGCCGCAGGCTGGACCATGATTCCCGCGCCGAAACTAAACGCCGACGGCCAAGCAATCTCGCAGCCCAGCTTCAACACGCGAGACTGGATGTCGGCCACTGTTCCCGGAACCGTGCTCACCACGATGATTGATCGCGGCATCTATCCCGACCCCGATTACGGTCTGAACAATCTCGCCATCCCCGAAACCCTGAACAAACAGGATTACTGGTATCGCGTCGAATTTCACGCACCGAAGTCTGCGTCTGGACGCCACCTCACCCTCACCTTCGATGGTATCAACTATCAGGCCCGCGTGTGGATGAACGGCAAGTCCCTCGGCTCGATCAAGGGAGCATTCATCCGCGGCGCGTTTGACGTCACCGATGTGGTGAAGCCTGGACGACAAAATGTTGTGGCCGTGAGGATCTCGCCCCCTCCTCACCCAGGAATCCCGCACGAACAATCCGTCAAAGGCGGGCCCGGCGAGAACGGCGGGATCATGTGTCTCGATGGCCCCACCTTCGTTGCAACAGAAGGTTGGGATTGGATTCCCGCGGTCCGCGATCGCGACACCGGCATCTGGCAACCGGTCACACTCGCCGCAACCAGCGCGGTGAAAATTGGAGATCCGCAGGTAGTGACTTCGCTTCCCTTGCCCGACACCTCGCGTGCCGATGTCGAAGTCACAGTACCGCTCGAGAACACTTCTATTGCCCCCGTATCTGGAATCCTAAAAGCGTCTTTCGGCGATGTTGTCGTAACCAAACAACTCAGGTTAACTGCCGGCAAGAATTCGGTGACCTTGGCCCCGTCGGAATTCTCTCAACTGACGGTGCAGCATCCACGCCTGTGGTGGCCGAACGGCTATGGCAAGCCCGACCTGTACACCCTCCACTTGACCTTCTCGCGGCAGAACGCAGAATCCGACACGAAGACGTTGCGTTTCGGAATCCGCGAGATCACCTACGAGTTGAGCCTGCTCGACAGCAGGGGCCACCTGCGGCGTCTGGAATTTTCGCCCACCACCGCACGGCTGAAACCCGAACCGGTTGTCGACATCCGCCACGAGGGTATGCGAGAGATTCCAGCGACCGACCCATATCCAGCAAGCTTTCCGCCAGAGTGGAAAGAAGGATGGAAATCCTGGGTCGCCTCACTAGCACCAGGTGGCGAGCAGTCACCCGCCATAAAAATGCTCGATGACACAAAGGCGTCCCCGTATCTCGTCATCAGAGTCAACGGAGTGCGCATTGCGGCTCGCGGCGGGAACTGGGGCATGGACGACTCTCGCAAGCGTGTTTCCCGAGAACATCTCGAGCCTTTTTTCCGTCTGCACCGCGACGCCAACCTGAACATCATCCGGAACTGGGTGGGCCAGAGTACTGAGCAAACCTTCTACGATCTCGCCGATGAATACGGACTCATGGTATGGAACGATTTTTGGGAATCCACCCAGAACTACAACGTCGAAGCCGAAGACCCTGCGCTGTTTCTCGACAATGCCCGCGATACCATCCTGCGCTTTCGCAATCATCCCTCGATCGTCGTGTGGGGTGGCCGAAACGAAGGTGTGCCCCAGCCCGTACTCAACGAAGGCCTCATCGAACTGATCCATTCCTTGGACGGAACCCGCTACTATTTCCCCAGTTCAAACCAGGTCAATCTCCAGAACAGCGGTCCTTATAAATACATGGACCCGTCGCTTTATTACACGGCTCTGAATCACGGCTTCTCGGTAGAAACAGGAACGCCCTCGTTTTCGACTCTCGAATCTTTCCGCGCGTGGATCCCGAAAGAAGATCAGTGGCCGATCAACGATGACTGGGCTTATCACGACTGGCATCAAAGCGGAAACGGCGACATGGCCCCCTTCATGGCTCAAATGGAAGCAGAATTCGGAGCTCCAGTAGACCTGGAGGATTTCGAGCGCAAGGCACAAATGCTCGACTACGTCGATCACCGCGCCATCTTCGAAGGCATGAACGCACATCTCTGGGCCCCGAACAGTGGACGCATGTTGTGGATGACCCAACCCGCATGGCCCAGCAACACCTGGCAGATTCTGAACGCCGATTACGACACGCAATCTTCTTTCTATGCCGTAAAAAAAGCCTGCGAACCCTTGCACGTGCAGCTTGATTTGTCGAACTACAATGTAGTCGTGGTCAACACCTCGAATGGTCCTCAGGCCGGTCTGTTGCTCGCAGCAAGCGTCTATTCGCTCGATAACAAGCTATTGCTGCATCGGGAAGAAAACAGAGAGGCTGTCGCCGACGCTCTCACCGACGGGTTTCGCCTGGAAGTGGCGCCATTGCTGTCGTCGGAAGGAATCGTGCTGGTGAATTTAGAGTTACGCAATTCGTCTGGCGAAATCGTCTCCCGAAATTTCTATTGGCTGGGAGAGAACAACGCGTCGTATCGACGTTTAAATCACCTTCCTCCGGCGTCCGTGTCCGCAACCGCTAAGTCCACTCGCGACGGAGCCATAATTCATGTGCACATTGAATTGCGAAATGCCGGAACATCCGTCTCGTTGGCCGACAAGTTGACGCTTTTGAACGCGGCAGACGGTTCCAGAATTCTTCCCGCCTATTACACTGACAACTATGTATCGTTGCTACCTGGAGAGAGTCGCCCAATCGAAATCGATTATCCCGCAAAGTCAGCCAACGGCCCGGTGCAACTATCTTTGCGAGGATGGAACCTCACCAGGCAAGTAGTTCCAGTCCCCTGATCCAAGGGTCGAGAAACGCGCTTTTGGGTGGCGCAGCGCTTCAGCGCCGCGATCAGCACATGTTAACTTGATGGGATTTTAGTTAGCCCCTTCCAGAAACGCTTCTATGAGAAGGTCATACAAATCAAGGCCGAGGTGGCGGCGTGGCGGCCCCCTTTATGCTGTTTTTCGAGGTGGGCTCGAACCTCGGGTGGTAACTCGGAGAGCTGTCAAGGCCGTCCCGTAGGGAACGGTCGTCCGGACCCTTAACAGCTCTCCGAGTCACTGCATCATCGAACTGGGAACGCGTTTTGCGGGAGACGAACGGCGTATTGTCGGGAGCGGATGGTGCCGCGAGCCGGCTGGGCATCAAGGATACGACGCTGCGGTCGATGCTGAAACGATTCGGCGTTGCATTGTAGGAAAACCGGCGGGGGAAATGGGATTTTCGCCCCGGGTCAGAGCCTGCTAACGGATCTTCGTCTAAAACGAAAAGCAAACCCACTCTCCGGCAGAAGTACCGGAGAGAGTGGGGGCATTTGCTTTACGGTGCCAATCGATTGTGTTTCTTTAACGCTTCTCGAAGGCGGTCGTGAGGCAGGGCGATCACGATGTGATTGTCGATGCCTGTCATGGTCTCGGCAGCGACCATGGCGTTAACTACGGCTTCCTCGGTGGATTGCACGGTAGCGAGGAAAATGGGGTCAAGGGAGTCGTTGGGAAGCATGGTGAGTTGGTGTAGACCCTTGGTGCCGACCGCACCGGGGTTCGCGGTAGAGAAAGCGATGAAGATGTCGCCGGAACCGTCGCCGGAATAGCTGCCGTCGCGGCCCAGTCCGAGCGAAATCTTTTTAGCGATGCGTTTGAGTTGTGTGGGGATCAAAGGAGCATCGGTGGCCAGGACCACGATGATGGATCCGACATCTTTTTGCCAGACGGTGTGCTCGGGGATTTCGCGGCCCACATTGATGCCGGCGATGCGGAGCTGCTCTCGCGATCCGTAGTTGCACTGGACAAGAACGCCGATGGTATAGCCTCCAGCTTTGGAATCGAGCACGCGCGAGCTGGTTCCGATCCCACCTTTAAACTCGTTGCAGATCATGCCGGTACCGCCGCCGACATTGCCCTCTTCCACGGGTCCAGTGTGGGCGACATCGAGTGCGTGGAAGGCGTCTTCGGGTTTGACGTGAAAACCGTTGATGTCGTTGAGATAGCCATCCCAAGTCTCTGCGACGACGGGAAGCGACCACCAGTAGCCTTCCATGTCGGGAGTGCCGTGCTTGACCTTCCATGCGATGACGGCGTCGCGAACCACGCCGACGCTGTGCGTATTGGTGATCATGACGGGGCCGTTGAGGAAGCCGGAGTCGTCGACCCAGGTGGTTCCGGTCATTTCGCCGTTTCCGTTCAGGGTAAACCAGGCGGCAAATACAGCGTCGTTGCTGGCTTTTCCGCGGGGATGAATGGCGGTAACGCCAGTGCGGACCGGACCCTTTCCAATTTGCAGTTTGCCTTCGCCGGAGATCAGGGTAGTATGGCCGACCTCGACTCCCTTTACGTCGGTGATAGCGTTGTTGGCTCCGGGCGTGCCATCAAAGGGGACGCCCAGATCGCGGGCGCGCGGCTTGGTTTGGGCGGATGAGGTGATGGCCAGAGTCAGAGTAATAAGGGCTGCGGTCAGACGAAGTTGCGGCAAGAACATTAGGCCTCCAACGAATGAGGAGTATAAAGCATCCAAGGGTGGCGAACGTTCCGGCCTTGGTGCGCTCGGCGCGAATGGGCCTGCGGTACAATCGCAGCGATTCAGATCGGCTTAGGGAGAGAGACTATGGACGCGTGGAAGAAAGCGCTGTTGATGGCTTCGCTTAGCGCAGCGGCGGTTTTGTTTCTCAAGAAACGATACCCCGCCGGTGTCTTGGCGACTGGGGTGAGTTTGGCGATGCTGGCTTCGGAGTATCCGGAACAATTCGAAAGAGTGCGGCAATCGCTGCCGGATTATTTCGAACGCGGGATGCGCGTGATCGAGATGGCGGGACAGGCCGGCAAGCGGATCACCGAGGCAGCAGGGCGGGGCGGCGCCGGAGCTTGGGAAGAGATCGGGTGAGCGGCTTCGGGTTTCCGGATTTGATCTCCGGGTTTCATGGTTCCGATCGTCATTCGCCGTCGAAGCCGGGAGTTGTTGTTACTCGATACCGAGTTGCTTTTTGGCGTCGGGACTGAGACGTTCCGGGGTCCAAGGCGGAGTCCACACGACATTGACCGTGCAGTTGGCAACGCCGGGCAACTGTTCAACACGTGATTTTACCTGGGCACTAATGTTGACATGCTCGGGGCATCCTTGGGCTGTCAGGGTCATTTCGACGGTGACGTCCTGCTTCGATTCTTCGGGACTCTCGGCTGGCACCGGGGCGAAATTCACGTTGTAGATCAGGCCGAGATCGACGATATTAACCGGAATCTCAGGGTCGTAGCAGCTCTTCAAAGCGCTCAGTACGTCTTGTTCAGTGATGGCAAGCATTGCAGAAATACCTCTCTTCCAGTTTACCTTATAGTTGCCGCCCGACGGGATGACGCCGGTCGCGGCTGGAAACTTGGTAGAGTTCTCTCATGATGAGTCCAGAGGCGAAGCAGAAGTTACAACTGGCGCTGCTGCTCGCGATGGCGGTTGCGGGAGTGCGTGCAGGTTACATTCTGTACCAGCGCCATGAGGATACAGTCGCGGCCGAAAAAAAGAAGCTGGCAGAGAACGCTGGGTATTCGAATCCGGATTACTACGTTAGCCCCAAGAAACTTTATCCCTACGACTTGAAGAGCGCGAAGCAGTTGACGCAGCAGCCGGTGTGGGTGAAAGAAGGATATCGTTATACCTACTATCGCTACGACTCGGCGACCAAGCAGGTTGACTTCGCGCACGACGCAGGCCTGCTGCTGCCGATCCAGAAGTTGGAGATTAAGGATGTGGTTACGGCGAAACCAGCCGGCGCGGGCGAGCGGATGCAAGTGATGGCTGTGTTTCAGAAAGAAAGTAAGATGTTCGCAGTGCCCATTGGGTTTGAATCGGACCAGCAATACAAGATTTATTCCGACGAGATGTTCTTTGTGGAGGATCCGCACGATTTGTACAAGCACTGGCCGCCCGATGTCTGGCAAGCGGTAGAACAGCACCAAGTGAAGCCGGGCATGAACGAGTTGCAGGCGGATTTCGCGATCGGCATGGGCGTGCCAAATGCTGGGAGTAGTACATACGAGCGGACGGTTCGGTATCCGAATGGGGGAAAGCCACTGGTGATTGTGTATCACGAAGGGAAGGCGACAGAGATCAAGCCGGGGTCGCCGGAGTCGTAGACTCGGGGGCTCGAAGAACGTAGACGATCCTCTGGTCATTTCGATTCAAACGAGGATCAACCTGCAAGTCGGTGGGAACGCCAATTGATAACCCTGGTAGCGCAGGATCGGTTCGTCCAGACCCTGGTTTTGAGCGCGGCCCAGCACCGCCTCGCCTTCCTTGCACTTGCCTTGCGCTTGAACACATTCAGCTGCTAAGGATGGGACTGTGTTGGCAGGACTTCCAATTACTCCAGATAAAAGCGTGGTGGGCGGAACCCTAATCCATGGCTGCCAGTTGTTTGTGCCATGGTTTGCTTGAGCAGGGAGTTGATTTCCCGCTCGAGTATTTGCAACTCTTCCGCGCTAACGTTGATAAGTCGAAATGGCTGCAAATAACCTCTTGCGCCTCGCATCGGAAACAGCATTTGGGCTTTCGGCCGCAAAATGCTGGAACCAACCGGAAGTGTCAGATCAACCTTGGCTCGCTCGTCCACGTACTTAGCCAATTCCAGCAATCCTCCTGTGATGGAGAGTTGTTGCAGCTTGGCCGGGATGCGCCGGAGATTCTCCAACTGAATCAGGACGGTAGTCGTCCCGCGCAGCGCTACGCGCGGCGCACGTGTACTCCGACGTTGCAGAGAGTCACTCATAGACAGGTCGAATCTTTTACGGCCTTACACCACGAACATGCGAGCAAGTATCACCCTGCAGCCCACGCTCGATGACTGCGGTCAGCAGGCGATCTGTCCGGTGCATGCCACTCCAGTCATACTCATAAGCGGTTCCACAACCCAGGCATATCTGATAGTGACGGCCGTTCTGATCGATGCGCGGCCACGAAAATCGGTGTGAACATCCCCGTCCGAGAAGTTGCATGATGAAGTTCAATGGGTCACCTGATTTCGGCTCTTCCAATGATCGAGCCAACGGGAGAAGAATGGTTTGGGACGTCCGCTCAGCAAATCCTGGAGAGTAGACAACAGAATTTTCGGCGGTTGAGATTTCGAGAGGAACGAGTCGACCGAACTCAACTTCTTCTTCGGCAAGGGTCCGTACGCGGACAACAGCATGATCGGGATCTGCGAATTGATGCGCTTCATCTTCGCGGCGACGACATCCCCGTTCATTCCGGGCATCTGGTAGTCGAGAACGACCGCATCCACGGGGTGAGAACGGAACAACTTGAGCCCTTCATCTCCGCCGCTCGCTTCTAACACCTGATAGCCGCTCTGTTCCAGCAGCATCTTGCGCCCAATGAGTCCGTTCCAGTGATCGTCAATACAGAGAATCGTTGCCTTTGCGCGAAACATGACTTTCAACTTCCGATCCGGCCAGTTGTAATTCGTTCAACTACGTTCGTTCAGCAGCGAGCTTCCTACGGCAGGCTCCGATTGCCGGCCTGCGAAGTGGTGGGCAAATTGATTTTGCTTGCACTTCGGAGCGCTCGCAAATTACGAATGTGCACTCTGCGATCGGTTACCCTTTCGGAAGGCGCAGAAATGCGATGCGGCAGAAGTGGCTTCCGGCTTCTGGTTCTCGGCTTCCGGCCGAGCAGACCATTCGCCGAGGAATCGTCGGATCGGATAACGGCAAAACCCAAATACTCGGGTACCTGCTTGATTCCGTGCTCGCCAACAACGGTAACCCAGCAGGCGGCGGCAAGAGTGGATATCAGTTCACCTCGGGCACCGGCACAGTCTTCGGCACCGTAAACTCTGGATACACGACTTTGGCTAAGCCGAACGCTGCCAACCAGACCGGCATCCGAGCCTTCTGCGGCGAAGAAGATGGAGTCGTTCGCGTCGACCAGCTGGCGCTTGCTCCAGCGTTGCAGCAACCATGCTGACATTCAACCCGCTCAACCAGTAATGGCAAGCTTGATTTGGCGAAGCCTTCGAAGGAGGGTACAAGCCATAAGGGCAGCAAGCTTTGCTTGCTGCCCTTTTTTGCTTCTACACCATATTTACGCTGACGGATTTGGTTATTGCATCCAGGGATAAGGCTGGATTCACGGAGTCAGGCGATTTCGCTCATGGGCCCATGATGAGTGTAACCGCGATACCGTGCTGCCGCCTGCTGGCGCGCCAATTCGGCTAGAAACGCATGTTCCCGCTCATTCACATAATTTTCATAGCCCTTCGGATCAATAAACGGATTCGCGCCTCCGGTCATGCGCGCATATTTCGATTCCATATCGTAATAGCTTCCGTGCGCGCCAAGAAACACGTTGCAGTGCAGCGATCGCAGCACATCGAACGTCTTCTCGTAATCGCTGGCGATCTGTGGATATGTCGCATTGCTGACCAGATTGTATCCCTCGTTCACGTTCGGGCTGCCCACGATCACTGTGTCGTAACTCTCGCTGCCTTCGCGCACCTTCAGCGTCCACGTAGTACACCCTTTTGTGTGGCCCGGTGTCAGGTGCGCAGTCAGCACGCCGTCGCCGAGGCTCACGGTATCGCCGTCGTGCAGGATGCGATCTACCTTGGCGGCGGGATAGAGCATCCCGGGGGTGTGAGCGTAGGCGAAGTCTTTCCTACCGCCTGACTCGACAACTGGCACATCGGCATCCATGACCATATATTTGGCACCGGTCAATTTCTTGATTCGCGCCGCCCCCGCGTCGTGATCGAAGTGCGCGTGACTGATCAGCAGAATCTTGATATCGCTGAATCGAAACCCTAGTTTCTCGACGCTCTGCTGAATCATAGGAACTGACTCTTCTAATCCAGCATTGATCAAAATGTGCCCTTGTGGAGTCGTAACAAGATAAATGCCCAATCCTTTACTCCCCACGAAGTAGAGATTGCCGATCACATGATGCGCCGGAAACGGTGCGAGAAAATCCGATCCCGGCCTCGGTGCTGGTGGCGCGGTCTGTGCTCCCAAACCCGCACAGGTAAGAGTCAGAAGGAGAATTCCGAAGTAAAGGTGTCTCATCGCTAGCAGTTTACGGCACTGCTCAAGAAATCGTGAGGAGGGAGCGGATGGCTTCTGACGAAGGATGACTGACTCAGGAAAGGGTCAATCTCGCCTGTGGAAATCCAGCGCAAAAATGCTCTGGACAGTGCTCTGTTTCGGCTTTCGTGAGCGAGTTCCAAGCCGGGAAGGTCTTGGGTTTCCGGGGGTATGCCCTCCCCACCCCGTTCTGAAAACGTTGCATGACGCGGCTTTTGCAAAAAGTGTCTGCAAAATATTGAGCCGCTGGGACTTAGCCGAACGATCATCTACTTGAATAATTGTCCTGAGAGGTAAATATATTGACAACAAAGGACTTAAGGAGTTTTTCTGCCAACCTCGGTGTATACCGCCTCCGCCTTGACTATGTTGAGGCTTGTTTGGGTCGAGCGCAAGGTCAGATGTCACACGGTGGATTTCCGTGGATCTGCTGATGATTTTTCGCGAATTCTTCAATTCTTCGGCGGTGTCCGTTTTTGCTCAGACTCTTTGGGCCGAATCGAATACCGTACATTCATCCATGCTGATTTGTACGCATCTGCTCTGCGGAGGCTCTAAAAGTGGGGAACTCTAAAAACCTTGTAAGTGTGTCTGGAGAGAATACTGGTGGTGTCACCATTGAAAGTGTCGCGGACATTCTCGAACATAATCTTAAAGCCGTGATTCAGGAATGGCTCGACCGAGTCGAGAAGGAGCCAGATTTAACCGCGGTCCCTTTGAATTTTGAGGATCGCACAGGTCATCTTCCTCAGCTTCTGCGCGATGTTATTGTGCGGTTGCGTCTGGACGCAGGGTCGCAGGCTCCGATCTCAGCGGCGGCGTCCCATCACGGAGACCTGCGGGCGAAGCAAGGCTACACGGTAGCCATGGCAGTCGAGGAATCTCGCCTGCTTCAAGTGAGCATCTTTACGATACTGCACAAAAGCCAGCAGCATTTGGAATTCGACATGCTGCTTCCTGACGTTGTGACAATTGCGGACGAGGTGGATGCGCAATTGAAGCAACAGATGCTGCGCTTCATGGCCGCCGATGCAGCTAAATTAACCAAGTCAGGAAAGAAGCCGAAAGTCGTGAAGATCGCCTAAATTGCATCGAGAACGTATCTCTGACCCGAATGGAGGACGGCCGGTTGTGAAATTTTATGTGAGTTGGGCTAGCGACGCTTGCGCTTTCGCTTAAGCTTGCTCTGCTTTCGCCTCTCCGCGAGTATCGCCTCGGCCGCAAGACTTTCCCGTTCGTACTGGGACATGCTATCGGGATATTCCGCAATTCGAGCGGCGTAGGACTTCGCAGGTTGTACAGCTTTCTTTCGCGCCATTCGAGGCTATGGTCCCATCGGTCGGGCCGATTGTCTGCTCGCTAGCGCACCGTGTGTTTGATTTTTTCCTGTTGCAGACGACGGTTGTGCGGTTCGAAGCAGCTCTTCCGCCAAACCTTCTTAAGCCACCGTTGTCCAACTCTGCGGCGTCCGTCATCATCCCACTTCACGACCGCATCCTCGTCGTTCGCCTGCTTCACGGTGCCGAATTCTCCGGTCGGCTTTCCGAAGTTGCCCAAGCCCTCGACCCGATTTCCGGGATTCAGTTCTTCGCCGGTGGCAGGGGGAGTGGCGAACGCCGGCCTTCTGGCAAGGTGTGAATCAGGAGCCGCCCCGAAATGTGAAGGGGCGGTTGGGTACGTTCGGGCAGCGCGCGTATTGGATCTTTCGTATTCCGGGTCATCGGACTCCGTTCATGGAGATAACTCATTTGCAACTACAGCGGCAGGCGGATCGGACGCCGAGATTCGCCTGACGTAACTCTCTTCGTGAACGCCCTTGATGGGCTTTTTGCATTGTTGGCAGCGTATGTCTGGGACAGGGTGACCACCCAGTGAATGCCTCCTTTGGACAGTCACAAGTTAGGGTAGGTTCAAGCTCATCCGGGAAGCTGAGCAATAGTGAGCTAGGCGGAGATGTTCCGGGCCAGGCGAGTATGTACGCTATCGCACACAGGATTTACAATACCTGCGTGACTCTTCGACCTCCCGCCCGAAATCAGAGTGCGTTCGACCCCGCCGTTTTCCTCGCCACGATCGGCAAGGGCAGGAAAGCTATGGTCTTTTCAAAGAAGCAGGCCATCTTCACTCAAGGGGAGCCAGCAGACGCGATTTTTTATCTGAGAACGGGCAAAATCAAACTGACCGTTGTCTCCAAGACTGGTAAGGAAGCAACGATCGGCATACTGAGTGATGGAAGTTTCTTCGGCGAAGGTGGGCTTGCAGGCCAACGATGGCGCATGGCCAGTGCAACAGCAATGGCGGATTGTGCCGTTCTGCGAATCGAGAAGAAGGCCATGCTGCAAACGCTCCACCGGGAACACGCACTCTCCGATATGTTCGTGGCATATTTGCTGCGGCAAAATATCCGTCACGAAGAAGACTTAGTTGACCAGCTTTTCAATTCGAGCGAAAAGCGACTCGCACGAATGCTTCTATTGTTGGCCCATTTTGGCAAGGAAGGCACCCCTGAAACGGTGATTCCGAAAATCAATCAGGAAACGTTGGCAGAAATGGTCGGCACAACACGGTCACGAGTCAGCTTGTTCATGAACAGATTTAGAAAGTTGGGATTTATCAAATACGACAGCGAAGGCTTGCAGGTCCACAGTTCCCTTCTGAACATCGTTCTCCGCGATTAGTGTCAGCCGGAGCCTGATTCGAGAGGGCGCCGAAGAATGGAATCCGCCAATGGGAAAACCTTAGAATCTGCAGGTTTGGTATCTGAAAGAGTTAAATTGCGTCTTGCAGGCTCGGGCGAGCGGACTAAGGATTGCTTGATTTCAAGCGAAAGGACTCGCGAGCGCCGATAGATGAAGAATTGTGCATACATTCTGCATCTTTTGGGGATAAAAGCCGGGTAGGGTTGATGTAGTGCTTGCAGGTTTGGTCGGGTAGGGGCACAATCTAAAGGCACGCAGACGCCACGCGGAGTCTCCCTCCGGGGCCACTCAGAAGAAGGTCGAAGATGAAAAATCCCAGGTTTATACAGCTGCTCTTGTCCACGCTGTTGTCCATGATCCTTTCAACCACTTTTGTGCTTCCAGGGTTCGCGCAGCAAACGGACTCAAATGCGGGCGCGCAGCCAACCTCCAGCAATCAAAGCGCGAGAGAACCACTGACAGCGCCGCCCTCGAGAGACTTCTGGGACGGCGATGATCCGAATCTGGTGAATCTGGTGACGCATCCGTTTGCCAACAAGAAGTATGTCAACCGGATGGTTGGGCCGATTCGGGATCGCATTAATGAACTGGACCAGTTGACTTCAGAAAACGGCCGAATGATCAAGGACACGGACGAGCGCGCGACGCAAGGCATACGGCTGGCGTCAGAGAAAGTCAGCCTTGCGGACCAGCATGCGACCGAAGCCAACAGCAAGGCGCAGACGGCGCAGACATCGGCGACCGCAGCCTCGACTCACGTGCAGTCGGTGGCGCAGATGGTGGGCAACA
>Ga0210398_10003064_pt1 | contig 16098 bp, 12 predicted proteins | sample IncBWC4OmetaG_FD_161047 | JGI IMG/M metagenome (GOLD analysis project Ga0210398, IMG submission 161047) | Forest soil microbial communities from Barre Woods Harvard Forest LTER site, Petersham, Massachusetts, United States - Inc-BW-C-4-O | ecosystem: Environmental > Terrestrial > Soil >...
GGCGGCCCATCTGCAGCTGGCGATTGGTGTTGGTGACGGTGCCGTCCTTCTCCGGCCAGCCGGAGGCCGGCAGCACCACGTCGGCATAGACGGCGGTCTCGGTGAGAAACAGGTCCTGCACCACCAGATGCTCGAGATGCGCCAGCGCCTGGCGCGCATGATTGAGGTCGGGATCCGACATCGCCGGATTCTCGCCCTCGATATACATGCCCTTGATCTCGTCGGCATGCACCGCGTCCATGATCTCGACCACGGTCTTGCCCTTCTTCGGGTCGAGCTTGACGCCCCAGGCCTTCTCGTATTGCGCCCGGATCTCCGGGCTCTCCACCGACTTGTAATCGGGGAAGAACATCGGAATGAGGCCGGCGTCGGAGGCGCCTTGCACGTTATTTTGGCCGCGCAGCGGATGCAGCCCGGTGCCGGGCCGGCCGATCTGGCCGGTGATCAGCGACAGCGCGATCAAACAGCGCGCATTATCGGTGCCATGGGTGTGCTGCGACACGCCCATGCCCCAGAAGATGATGGCGCTTTGCGCACGCGCATAGGTGCGCGCCACTTCGCGCAACGTATCGGCGGGAATGCCGCAGATCGGCGCCATTTCCTCCGGCGTAAAATCCTTGACGTTTTCCTTCCAGGCGTCGAAGCCTTCGACATAGGTTTGGATATATTGCTGGTCGTAGAGTTTTTCGGCGACGATGACGTTGAGCATGGCGTTGAGCGCGGCCACGTCGGAGCCGTTCTTGAACTGCATCATGCGCCAGGCGTGCCGCTTCAAAGCCTGTCCGCGCGGATCCATGACGATGAGTTTGGCGCCCCGTTTGGCCGCCTGCTTGAAGAACGTGGCAGCGACCGGATGGTTCTCGGTCGGGTTGGCGCCGATGACGATGATGACGTCGGAATTCTTGCACTCGTTGAAGGTCGCGGTCACCGCCGCCGAGCCGACGCCTTCGAGCAGCGCCGCCACCGACGAGGCGTGGCACAGCCGCGTGCAGTGATCGACATTGTTGGTGCCGAAACCGGTGCGCACCAGTTTCTGGAACAGATAGGCCTCTTCGTTCGAGCCTTTGGCCGAGCCGAAGCCGGCCAGCGCCTGCGGCCCGTCGCGGTCGCGGATTTTCTTCAGGCCTGACGCCGCACGATCCAGCGCCTCGTCCCAGGTGGCCTCGCGGAAATGCGTCCACGGATTGGACGGGTCGATGAACTCGTGCGGCACTTTGGGCACGCCGTCCTTGCGGATCATCGGCTTGAGCAGGCGCTGCGGATTGTGCACGTAATCGAAGCCGAAGCGGCCCTTGACGCAGAGCCGGTTCTGGTTGGCCGGGCCGTCCTTGCCGGCGACGGCGACGATCTTGTCGTCCTTGATCTGATAAGTGAGCTGGCAACCGACGCCGCAATAGGGACAGACGCTGTCGACCATGCGGTCGGGCTTGCCTTTGTAAATGTTTTTGTCGTCGACCATGGTTGCCGGCATCAGCGCGCCGGTGGGACAGGCCTGCACGCATTCGCCGCAAGCCACGCAGGTCGAGTTGCCCATCGGATCGTCGAAGTCGAACACGATCTTCTCGCCAAAACCGCGGCCGGCCATGCCGATGACGTCGTTGACCTGCACCTCGCGGCAGGCGCGGACGCACAGATTGCATTGAATGCAAGCATCCAGGTTGACCGCCATGGCGATGTGGCTGCGGTCCGGCTCGGGCACGGCGCGGCGCGGGAAGCGGCCCTGCTTGAGCTCCATGCGGGTCGCAACTTTCCAGAACTCGGAATCCGGATCGTGGGCGACTTCGCGGGCCGGCTGGTCGGTCAAAAGCAGCTCCGCCACCATCTTGCGCGCGGTCTTGGCGCGGTCGGTTGCGGTCTTGACCTTCATGCCCGGAGCAGGCGTGCGAATGCAGCTTGCCGCCAGCACCCGCTCGCCTTCGATCTCGACCATGCAGACCCGGCAATTGCCGTCAGGCCGGTAGCCGGGCTTTGGCGAATAGCACAGATGCGGCAACTCGATGCCGAGCCGGAGTGCGGCGTTGAAGATGGTCTCGCCGGGCCGGATATCGATTTCGCGGTCATCGATCAGGAAGGTATTGGCGGCCGGGCCAGCGGCTTTTTGCTCGTTCGGATTGGTCATATTATTTATCAACCTTAGGCTTGCGCCGGCATAAACCCCTCCCCCTTGTGGGGAGGGGTAGGGGTGGGGTCTTCGGGTGCTACGCGATTCCGGTCGTGCACTGCCGCCAGAATGGCTTCGCCAACACTCTGCGGCGACTTCAATACGTCGGTATTCCAGAAGCGCAGGACACAATAACCCTGTGACTGAAGCCATGACGTGCGGCGTAAATCATATTCTTTACGCACGTCCGCATGCTGCGATCCGTCGAGCTCGATCACAATCTTTCCCGAGTGCCAGGCGAAGTCAGCAATGTAACGTCCGATCGGCGCCTGCCTGCGAAAATGCATGCCGAGCGGTTTCATGCTGCGCAAAAGCCGCCACATTTTTCGTTCGGCATCCGTCGGCTTGCGTCGCAACGACTGGGCGCGACCGCGTATTCCTGGCTCGATATTTGTTCGCGGCATTTGCGCGGGCTCCTACTGCCCCACCCCTGCCCCTCCCCACGAGGGGGAGGGGTAAAAGATCACCAACGTCCCAGCGGCTTGGTCAGTTCTTCGGGAAAGTATTTTAGCACGGAAAGCAATGGATTCGGCGCGGCTTGGCCAAGGCCGCAGATCGAGGCGTCGCGCATCAGGCTAGAGAGCTCGTCCAGGAGGGCCGGGTCCCACGGCCCATGGGCCATCAGGTGGGCGGCCTTCTCGGTGCCGACGCGGCACGGCGTGCACTGGCCGCAGCTCTCGTCCTCGAAGAATTTGATGAGGTTCAGCGCCACTGCTTTCATGTCGTCCTTGTCGGACAGGATCACAACCGCATGCGAGCCGACGAAGCAGCCGTATTTTTCCAAGGTGCCGAAATCGAGCGGGATGTCGGCCATGGATGCCGGCAGGATACCGCCCGAGGCGCCGCCCGGCAGATAGCCCTTGAAGCTGTGGCCGTCGGCCATGCCGCCGCAGAACTCGTCGATCAGCTCGCGCGCGGTGACGCCGGCGGGCGCCAGTTTCACGCCCGGGTTCTTGACCCGGCCCGACACCGAGAAGCTGCGAAAGCCTTTGCGCTCGTGGCGGCCTTGCGAGGTGAACCAATCGGCGCCCTTCTCGACGATGTCGCGGACCCAGAACAGCGTCTCGACGTTTTGTTCGAGCGTCGGCCGGCCGAATAGCCCAACCTGGGCGACATAGGGCGGCCGGTGGCGCGGCAGGCCGCGCTTGCCCTCGATCGATTCGATCATCGCCGATTCTTCGCCGCAGATATAAGCGCCGGCGCCGCGGCGCAGATGGATCCTGGTGTGTTGCGACAGACCCGTCTCTTCGACTTTGGCGAGCTCGTCGATGAGCAGCAGCCGCACTTCCGGATATTCGTCGCGCACATAGAGATAGGTGTCGGCGGCTTCGACGATCCAGGCGGCGATCAGCATGCCTTCGATGAAGCGATGCGGATCCTGTTCCAGATAATAGCGGTCCTTGAACGTGCCGGGTTCGCCTTCGTCGGCGTTGACAGCGAACAGACGGGGCGCCGGCTCGGCGCGCACCAGCGACCATTTGCGCCCGGTGGGAAAACCGGCGCCGCCGAGGCCGCGCAAGCCGGCATCGCTGACCGCCTTGATAATGTCGTCGCGGGTGCGCGTGCCGCCGAGGCAGGCTTTCAGCAAGTCGTAGCCGCCGCCGCGCACATAGGCGTCGAACGCGTTCGGTGTCGGAAAAGTATGCGCGTGTGCGGGCTTCGCCGCAGCGGCGACGACATTCGCCGTGTCGGCCTGCATCACCTGCACGTGGCCGACGGCGCAGACCGGCGCGCGGTCGCAGGCGCCCATGCATGGCGCGCGCACCACGCGCACATTGGCGCCAAGCTTTTGCGGCAACTCTGCAAACAGCCGCTCCGCGCCTTTGAGCGCACACGATAATGAATCGCACACCCGCACGGTGACGGCAGGCGGCGGCGTCTGGCCTTCCTTCACCACGTCGAAATGGGCGTAGAAGGTGGCGACCTCAAAGACTTCGGTGAGCGCGAGCTTCATCTCCTGTGCCAGGGCGGCGAGATGCGCGGCGGACAGATGGCCGTAATGGTCCTGGATGAGATGTAAATGCTCGATCAACAGATCGCGCCGCCGCGGCCGGTCGGTCAGCAGCGCCAGCACCTCTTCGAGCGCCTGCGGATCGACCTGCCGGCCCTTCGGCGTGCGCGGCGATCGGCGCCGGCCGGCTCCCCCGCGTTGGGCGGGCGGTGTGGTTGGCGGCTGCTCGGTGACGGTCATATTTCCTCGCGAAAAGCAAAAACCATGCAGGACTGCTGCAAAACAACCGCCATTTGCGGAATATTCAATAGAGATATTCTATTGATATATTGACTTTCCTCGTAATTCTCTATCATCTGCATGCGCGTTTAGATAGGCATTTAGGCCGGATATTTCCAAATTTCGCAAATCGCGCACGCCGCGTCACGGTGTCCTTGAGGAGCGGTAGGCTGTGATCGATAAGCTCGAATTCCTGCTCGCGCTGGCGCGCGAACAACATTTCGGCCGGGCCGCCGAAGCCTGCGGCGTGACACAACCTACCCTCTCCGCCGGCGTCAAGCAGCTCGAGGATAGTTTCGGCGTGCTTTTGGTCAACCGCGGCTCGCGGTTCCAGGATTTCACGCCGGAGGGCGAGCGGGTGCTCGACTGGGCCCGCCGCATCGTCGGCGACAGCCGCGCCATGCGCGAGGAGGTCCACGCCCTCAAGCACGGCCTCACCGGCCGGCTGCGCATTGCCGCGATCCCCATGGCGCTGGCCATGATCGAGACGCTGACGACGCTCTATCACGAGCGTCATCCCGCCGTGCAATTCACCGTGCTGTCCTACAACTCGACGGAGATTTTCCGCCTGCTGGAAAATCTCGAGATCGATGCCGGCGTGACCTATCTGGACGGCGAGCCGATCGGCCGGGTCACTGGCGTGCCGCTCTATCGCGAGCGCTACCGCCTGCTCACCTCCACCGACGCGCCGCTCGGCGACCGCGACAAGGTGACGTGGGCGGAGGTGGCGCAAGTCCCGCTCTGCCTGTTGACGCCCGACACCCAGACACGACGGATCATCGAAGGCCTGCTGCGCGCCGCCGGCGGCGATCCCAAAATCTCGCTCGAATCGGATTCGATGATCGTGCTCTATTCCCACGTCCGCACCGGACGCTGGGCCAGCGTCATGCCGGCGCGGCTCGCTGCGACACTCGGCCTCACCGACGTGCTGCGAACGATTCCGATCGTCGAGCCGGAAGCAAGCCACACCATCGGCCTGGTGGTGCCGGTCCGCCAGCCGATGAAGCCCTTGACGGCAGCGCTGGTTGTCGAAGCGCGGCGCGCCGCGCAGCTTTTGGCCGACTGATCCCACCTGTCATCGCATAATTTGTTTTGCCTATCGGGCGATAGGCAGTCGCTCATTGATTCCTTCTATCGCGGTCGCCACTGTCGGAAAAACAATCTTGGGGCGCATCGGCGCCTCGCAAAAGCGCGCGAGCGCAACGTGCTCAGGGGAAAACCATGACTGCAATCGACCAACGACTGACGGGTACCGGCGACATCGCCGGCATTCTCGACCGCGAGCGCATCATCGCGGCGGCCGGCTTCAATCGCTGGCTGGTGCCGCCGGCCGCGCTCTGCATCCATCTGTGCATCGGCATGGCCTACGGCTTCTCGGTGTTCTGGCTGCCGCTGTCGCGCGCGGTCGGCTTGACGGCCTCGAAGTCGTGCCCGGACATGTCATTGGCGCAGGAATTGGTCACCACCACCTGCGACTGGCGCATCGCCAGCATGGGTTGGATGTTCACGTTGTTCTTCGTCGTGCTCGGCGTTGCCGCCGCGCTTTGGGGCGGCTGGCTGGAGCGCGCCGGCCCGCGCAAGGCCGGCGTTGTCGCGGCGGTGTGCTGGTGCGGCGGCCTCGTGCTTGGCGCGCTTGGCGTCTACATCCACCAGCTTTGGCTGATGTGGCTCGGCGCCGGCGTGGTCGGCGGCATCGGGCTTGGCCTCGGCTACATCTCGCCGGTGTCGACCCTGGTGAAATGGTTCCCGGACCGGCGCGGCATGGCGACCGGCATGGCCATCATGGGCTTCGGCGGCGGCGCCATGATCGGCGCGCCGCTGGCCAACCTGTTGCTGAATCATTTCAAGACGCCGACCGATGTCGGCGTCTGGCAAACCTTCCTGGCGATGGCGGCGATCTACTTCGTCTTCATGATGATCGGCGCCTTCCGCTATCGGTTGCCGCCGGCCGGCTGGCGCCCGGAGGGCTGGACGCCGCCGTCGGCAAGCAACACCATGATCACCCAACATCAGGTGCATCTGAAAGACGCACACAAGACGCCGCAGTTCTGGCTGATCTGGTGGGTGCTTTGCTTGAACGTCTCCGCCGGCATCGGCGTCATCGGCATGGCCTCGCCGATGCTGCAGGAAATCTTCGCCGGCAAGCTGATCGGCCACCCGGAGCTCGGCTTCAACGCGCTCGACACCTCGCAGAAGGTGGCGATTGCCGGCATCGCGGCGGGCTTCGCCGGGCTATTGTCGCTGTTCAACATCGGCGGCCGCTTCTTCTGGGCGTCGCTGTCCGACTATATCGGGCGCAAGAACACCTATTACACGTTCTTCATCCTCGGCATCATCTGCTACCTCTTGATGCCGTGGTCGGCCAATGCCGGCTCGAAACTGGTGTTCGTGAGTGCCGTCTGCATCATCCTGTCGATGTACGGCGGCGGCTTCGCCACGGTGCCGGCCTATCTGGCCGACATGTTCGGCACCCAGTTCGTCGGCGCCATTCACGGCCGCTTGCTCACGGCCTGGTCGACGGCCGGCATCATCGGCCCGGTGGTGGTGAACTATATTCGCGAAGCGCAGCTCGCCGCCGGCGTGCCGCGCGCCCATCTCTACGACTACACGCTCTATATCCTCGCCGGCATGCTGGTCATCGGCTTGATCTGCAACTGGCTGGTGAGGCCGGTCGATCCGAAGTGGTACATGCGTCCCGAAGAAGTCGCCAAGCTGCAAGCCGCGACCGCGGCGGGCAACGCGACGTCGGGCTCGTTCGGGATCGGCAAGGGCGGCTTCGATTGGCAGGCCGCCGTGTTCTGGGCCTTCGTCGGAATTCCGCTGGCCTGGGGCGTGTGGATCACGCTGGAATCGGCGGTAAAGATCCTGCAGTAAGCGGCTCGTACCGCGAAAATACAGACGGCGCGGCCGCAAAGCCGCGCCGCTTTTTTTGCGTCATTGCGAGGAGCGAAGCGACGAAGCAATCCGGGGCGGCTCGCTCGGCGCTGGATTGCTTCGCTTCGCTCGCAATGACAGACCTACGCGACCTTTTGCGCCAGATGCGGGAACATCGCGTTGAGCGCTTCGGCGTCCATCTCGGTCTTGAACTTGTGGCGGTCCTTCAAGCCCGAGGCCTTTTGCGCGGCCGGACGGGCGTTGATCTCGTCGACAAGTCTCTTCAAGTTCTTGTACTTGTCCCAGGCGCCCTCGCCGACCACGTTCGGCAGCATGCGCGACCAGCCCCAGACGTTCATGTCGGCAATCGTGTAAGTGTCGCCGAGCATGTATTTGTGCTTGGCGAGACGGGCGTCGAGAATGCCGGCATGGCGCTGCGCCTCGAAGGTGTAGCGGTTGACGGCGTAGGGAATCTTCTCCGGCGCATAATTGCGGAAATGCACCGACTGGCCGAAATACGGGCCGACGCCAGACGACACGAAGAACATCCAGGAGAGGAGCTCGCCGCGCGCCTTGTCGGTCTTGGCCGGCAGGAATTTTCCGGTCTTCTCGGCGAGGTAGAGCAGGATCGCGCTACTGTCGAACACGGTGACGTCACCGTCGACGATGGCCGGCAGCTTGGCGTTCGGATTGATCTTCAGAAATTCCGGCTTGTGCTGCTCGCCTTTGCGGGTATCGACCGGAATGGCCTCGTAAGGCAGGCCGGTCTCTTCCAGGAACAGCGCCACCTTGGTCGGGTTCGGCGCGCCGCTATAGTAGAATTTCAACATTGAAAACCTCATGACTGATGATGCCGTGCGGCAGGCTCGTTTAGCTGGTTATGCGCCGTCTTGCTAGCTCTCCTTGTTCAACTTTGAGAGATGACCTTCGACCAAAGTTCCGGTTTGCGGACATTCCCAGTTCCCCGCCAATTCGGGCTTGCGCTGAGTGCCGGCCGTGAGGCTGAGCGCCTATTCCTCGTCATCCCCGATGCTCTTGCCGGTTTTCCGGTTGACAAAGTGAACCGTCGTACAAGCCGTGCAAATCACCGCGGCATGGTTTGCGCGGTCATTCTCGGACGACGCTCCGGATCGGAGAATTGGAGCATTCACGTGCGGCGATTCCGTCAGGCGATAAAATCGAATCTCCCGAGGGCGCAGCGGCAGGTATGTTGCATGCCCATAACACAATTGCAGTCTGGGCAATGCGCTTCCTAATATCAAACACGAGTTTTCAGGTTTTAAATATGAAAACTCATGTTTCCTGCGAAGCATGGCGTGACAAAAATATTCGCCATCATTTCTTGTCGCGCATATAATCATAAATTGCAAATCGGCGATACGCCGCTAGTGACCGACGGCAATGGTTGGCGGCGCAATGTCTTGAATGGGGGCGGTGGAAATGTCCAATGAGCGAGCCAGCGACCTCGCGCGCCATTGCACCGAGCTGGTACGCAAGGGAAATGATTTTACGACCGTTTGGTCGACCCTGCTCAAAGATCATACTCTTGTCGAGGGCATTCCGCGGGAAAAGCTTGAACGCAACCGCAGTCTTTTGCGCATTCCCCTGATTACCGGCGAACTGCTCGTGTTCGATTCGGACGTTAAAGAATTTCGTGTCCAATAAAACGGACACCGCGCATTGCCAAGCGCGCGATGTTCAACGCTAGAAAAATTTTGGGAGAACGTCCATGGAAATGCCGCACGATCAACACAAGCCGCTCGATGGCTTCGGAGAGCAACGATCCTCCAACGAGCTCGTCAAGCTGATCCGCAAATTGCGCTGGATGGGCTTGGAGAGGGAGGCCGAAAAGGTGGAGAACCAGTGATCCTGCGCAAAGTTCAAGCCGCCGACAGCGTCATAGCGGCGTCGCGCGAGACCGACTGACACCTGCGAAATCCACGTGGCGTCGCGACGTTACGGGTGCGAGGCGCGGCGCATGATGAAGTGAACTTGGTCAAATCGAGGAAGTGGAGCCTAAAGGGAGGATGACATGTCGGGAACTTTCATCGATCTCATCATACAGATTGTCGCCGGTGTCATCGGCGGCTATGCCGCCGGAGCGACGCTCAAGAACTGCACACTCGGCGCGATTGGCAACACAATCGCGGGGGCTATCGGCGGGGTCGTCGGCGTGCAGCTTCTTGCCCAAGCGATGCCGGCGATCGCGGGCACGGCCGGTAACGTCGATGCCGGCGCGCTCGTCGGCCAAGTCATCGGCGGCTGTGTCGGCGGCGCCATCTTCGCCATCCTCGCTGGTCTGACGAAGTGGATGGTGGTGCCTCCGAAGTCGACCTGACGTTCGCAGCGATCTGGCGGCACGACGGCGAGCTGCGGTCGTCGGCTTGGTCGGACGAAACGGTTCGTGAAGGCCGACCGCGCCTTACGGCGACGCGCGGGAGGATATTTGAATCCTGACGGCGGAGACGTTTGGACCGTTGCGATGTCCCGACGCCGGCCGGAATGGTGCGGTGAGCGAGACGTTGGATGACGACCGAACAAATCGACAATTTCGATCGGGCCTATCGCGATCGGATACGGGACGCCGTTTGGGACGCGATCCTCGAGGCATCGCGCGACCCCGCGACCAACACGGCGCCGCTGCGAAATTACGAGATTTACGATGCCTTGCTCCAGCTTCAGGCCATCATCCTGGCGAGCTCGAAACAGGCCGGTTCGGCGACCGAAATGCGCGTGATCGGCGCTCAGTTCGCGAGACGCCTTCGACGCTTGGTCGCCGAGTTCAAGAAAACCTACGATCGTGATGGAGCGCCCTTCGCGGTGCTCCATACCGATGAAATGCAATAATTCGGCTCGCGCATCTTTGCGCGCGTCGGCCGGAACATCATCCGCGGCGCCGCGATCCCGAGACCCCGGGCCGTGCGGCGGCGCCGCACACGTGCGTCGGCAAATGCCGCCTAGAACAGTCCGACGATTTTTCCGTCCGCCGCGACGTCGATCGAATCCGCCGCCGGCACTCTGGGCAGGCCCGGCATGGTCATGATCTCGCCGCAGACCGCTACCACGAATTCGGCGCCCGCCGAGAGCCTGACTTCACGCACATTGATAACGTGATCGACCGGCGCGCCCTTGGCGTCGGGATTGGTCGAGAAGCTGTATTGCGTCTTGGCGACGCAGATCGGGAACTTGCCGTAGCCCATCGCTTCGAAATTCGCCAATTGATCGCGCACCGGCTTGTCGGCGGAAATATCCTTGGCGCGATAAATCTCCTTGGCAATGGTGCGAATCTTCTCGTAGAGCGACATGTCGTCGGGGTACAGGAACTTCAGCTTGCTCTTGCCGCTGTCGCAGATCTTGACCACGGCCTTGGCCACATTGGCCGCACCCTCGCCGCCCATCGCCCAGTGATCGGCCATCAGGGCTTCGACGCCGAGCGCCTTGCATTTCTCCTCGACCAGCTTGATCTCGGCCTCGGTGTCGGCCGAGAACCGATTGATCGAGATCACCGGCTCGATGCCGAATTTGCGCACGTTCTCGACGTGGCGCTGCAGGTTCGACATTCCGGCTTCGAGCGCCTTCAGGTTCTCCTGCTTGAGGTCTTCCTTCTTGACGCCGCCGTGCATTTTTAGCGCGCGGATCGTCGCCACCAGAACCGCGCAGTCGGGCGCGATACCCGCCTTGCGGCATTTGATGTCGAGGAATTTCTCGCCGCCGAGGTCGGCGCCGAAGCCGGCTTCGGTCACCACGTAATCGGCGAGCTTCAGCGCCGTCGTGGTCGCCAGCACCGAATTGCAGCCGTGCGCGATGTTGGCGAACGGGCCGCCGTGGATGAAAGCGGGTGTACCTTCCAGCGTCTGCACCAGGTTCGGCGCCAGCGCTTCCTTGAGCAGCACGGTCATGGCGCCGTTGGCCTTAAGGTCGCTGGCGCGTACCGGTTTGCGATCGCGCGTATAGGCGACGACGATATTGCCGAGACGCTTTTTCAGATCGCCGAGATCGCGGGCGAGGCAGAAGATCGCCATCACCTCGGAGGCAACGGTAATGTCAAATCCGTCCTCGCGTGGAAATCCGTTGGCGACGCCGCCGAGCGAGCCGACGATGGTGCGCAACGCCCGATCGTTCATGTCGAGCACGCGGCGCCAGGCGACGCGGCGCTCGTCGATGCCGAGCGCGTTGCCCCAATAGATATGATTGTCGAGCATCGCCGCGAGCAGATTGTTCGCGGACGTGATGGCGTGGAAGTCGCCGGTGAAGTGCAGATTGATGTCCTCCATCGGCACCACCTGGGCGTAACCGCCGCCGGCGGCGCCGCCCTTCATGCCGAACGACGGCCCGAGCGACGGCTCGCGCAGGCACAGCATCGCCTTCTTGCCGATGTAATTGAGCGCGTCGGTCAGGCCCACCGTGGTCGTGGTCTTGCCCTCGCCGGCCGGCGTCGGCGTGATCGCCGAGACCAGGATCAGCTTGCCGTTCGGCTTATTTTGCAGCGACTTGACGTAGTCCATCGACACCTTGGCCTTGTAGTGGCCGTAGGGCTCGAGATTTTCCGGGCCGATGCCGAGCTTTTCCTTGGCAACGTCGAGGATCAGCCGTTTCTTGGCGGCCTGGGAAATTTCGATATCGGACTTCGGCGACTGATGCTGAGAGGCGGGCATGTTTTGATGATCCATCGATTGAGAGGAAACCCGGCGGGGTTTGGGTGGACAATTAAGGTGTCATGCCCGCGAAGGCGGGCATCCAGTAAACACCGATCGATCCGTGAGTACTGGGTCCCCGCTTTCGCGGGGACGACAGGCCGCTTGGATGACGGCAGGCAAGCTCACGCGAACCTCGCTTTGACGGCGAGATTGACCGACTTCGCCCACTCGCCGGCTTCGATCTTCTTGCCGTCGGCGGGCTGCACGCGGGTGACTTTGAAGCGCCCATCGGCGCAGACCACGGTGAAGCCGTCGGCTTCGACCACGGCGATTTCACCGACCTTGCCGGCGATGCCCTTGGGGTCTTTCGCCGGCAGCGGCTTGGCGTCGAAGATTTTCAGTTGCTTGCCGTCGAGCGCGGTCCAGGCGCCGGGCGCCGGATTGCAGCCCCGGATCAGGCGGTCGATCTGCTCCCACGGCTTGCCCCAGTCGATCCTGGCATTGTCCGGGCCGCAGCGGCCTTCGTAGGTGGCCTTGGCCTCGTCCTGCTTGAGCCGCGGCGCCTTGCCGGCCTTCACCAGGTCGACGGATTCCAGCATGGCGTCGACGCCCATCGGAAAAAGCCGGTCGAAGTAAACCGTGCCGAGCGTGTCGTTGGGACCGATCGGCGTTTTCTTCTGCAGCAGCACGTCGCCGGTATCGAGGCCGTTGTCGGGCCAGAAGATCGAAAGCCCGGTTTCGGTCTCGCCCTTGATGATCGGCCAGTTGATGGCGCTGGCGCCGCGATAGGCCGGCAACAGCGACGGGTGATACTGGATCGAGCCGTGGGTCGGGATGTTGAGGAATTCTTCCGGCACGAACAAGGTGACGAAGGCCATCACCTGCAGGTCGGGCTTGAGCGCTTTGAATTCTTCCCACACTTCCGGCTTCTTGTAGGAGTCCGGCTGATAGACCGGCAGCTTCGCCGCCACCGCCGCTTCCTTGAGCGGATCGGCCTTGGCGCCCGGCTTTTCCGGCGCGACGTAAACGGCGACGACATCCTCGCCGCGCTTGATCAGCGCTTCGAGCACCGCCTTGCCGAACGCCTGTTGGCCGTGAACGACGATTCGCATTGTCAAAAACCTCTCCTAATTTCTTCACCTCTCCCCGCGTGCGGGGAGAGGTCGAGTGAGCGAAGCGAACGAGGGTGAGGGGGCCTCTCCGCGATTCTGAGCCCTCAAGTTCGAGCCCAGCGGAGAGGCCCCCTCACCCCAACCCTCTCCCCGCGCAGCGGGGAGAGGGAGGAGTAAGTTACGCCGCTTCCGCCTTGCCCGGCTTCTCCGGCGGCGTGATTGCGCCTGAGAGCTTGATGTCGGCGACTTCCTTGTCCGAGTACTTGAGCACCTTGCGCAGGATTTCGTCGGTGTGCTCGCCGAGGAGCGGCGAGCGCCGCACGTCGGCGGGCGAGTCCGACAATTTGATCGGGTTGCCCACGGTCAGATATTTGCCGCGGCCCGGGTGGTCGACCTCGACCACGGTGCCGGTGGCGCGCAGCGATTGCTCCTCGGCGATCTCTTTCATCGACAGGATCGGCCCGACCGGAATGTCGTACTGGTTGCAAATATCCATGACCTCGAACTTGGTCTTGGTCATGGTCCACTGCTCGATGGTGTCGAAGATGTGCCGCAACCGCGGCAGCCGCGCCGGCGGCGTGGCGTAATCCGGATCGGTCTTCCATTCCGGCTTGCCGATGAGGTCGCAGATCGGCCCCCACACTGGCGCTTGCGTGATGAAATAGCTGTAGGCGTCGGGATCGCTCTCCCAGCCTTTGCATTTCAAGATCCAGCCGGGCTGACCGCCGCCGGAATCGTTGCCGGCGCGCGGCGTCGCCTTGCCGAACGGCACGCCCTCGCCGTGCTGGCTGTATTCGGTGAGCGGACCGTGGGCCAGGCGCTGCTGATCGCGCAATTTCACGCGGGCGAGATTGAGCACGCCGTCCTGCATGGCGCAGAGCACCTTTTGGCCGCGGCCGGTGCGCATGCGCTGATAGAGCGCGCTGACGATGCCGAGCGCCAGATGCAAGCCGGTGCCGCTGTCGCCGATCTGTGCGCCGGTGACCAGCGGCGGTCCATCGCGAAAGCCGGTGGTCGAGGCGGAGCCGCCGGCGCATTGCGCCACGTTCTCGTAGACCTTGCAGTCCTCGTACGGGCCCGGGCCAAAGCCTTTCACCGAAGCGACGATCATGCGCGGGTTGAGCTTGTGGATGTGCTCCCAGGTCAATCCCATGCGGTCGAGGGCGCCGGGGGCGAAATTCTCCACCAGCACGTCGCATTCCTTGACCAGCCGGTCGAGGATTTCCTTGCCCTTGGGATGCTTCGAGTCGATCGTGATCGAGCGCTTCGAGCCGTTGAGCATGGTGAAATAGAGGCTGTCCTGCCCCTTCACGTCGCGCAACTGGCCGCGCGTGATGTCGCCGACGCCAGGCCGCTCCACCTTGATGCAATCCGCCCCCATATAGGCGAGCAGCTGCGTGCAGGTCGGACCCGATTGCACGTGGGTGAAGTCGAGTATTTTCACGCCTTCAAGCGCCCTGCCCGCCTGGCCCCACGGCTTTGCCGACGGCCGCGGCAGGCCGTTGCCGGAATGCGCTTTGGATCCTTGCGCTTTCGCCGCCGCCTTCTTCGGCTTGAGCTTTACGACCTTCCTGGCAGACTTTTTCGCCGCCGCTTTGACGCGCGGCTTCGCTTTCTTGCTCCTGGCCATGTGTCGCTCCCTTACTCGTCGATTGCTTGGTTGTTGGTGCCCGGCACTGTCGTAGTCCCTATTTCTTTTTCAGCGCGCTTTGCGGATTGAGGTTGCCGATGCGGCCGCTCTCGCTGCCGGCGCCCGGATCGATCACCGCGTTGATCAGCGTCGGCTTGCCGGAATCCATGGCGGCGTTCACGGCGCGCTTGAGCTCGTCCGGCGAGGTCGCGTTGACGCCGGTGCCGCCGAACGCCTCGATCATCTTGTCGTAGCGCGAGCCCTTGACGAAGACCGTGGTGGCCGGGTCCGCGCCGGCGCTGTTGACGTCGGTGCCGCGATAGATGCCATCGTTGTTGAAAATGACGACGCAGACCGGCAGCTTGTAGCGGCAGACGGTCTCGATCTCCATGCCGGAGAAGCCGAACGCCGAGTCGCCTTCGACCGCAAGCACCGGCTTGCCGGTCTCGATCGCGGCGCCGATGGCGTAGCCCATGCCGATGCCCATGACGCCCCAGGTGCCGACGTCGATGCGCTTGCGCGGCTGATAGACGTCGATGATGCCGCGGGCGAGATCGAGCGTGTTGGCGCCTTCGTTGACCAAAATAACGTCGGGCCGTTCCTTGACGATGGCGCGCAGCACGCCGAGCGCGCCGTGATAATCCATCGGCACATTGTTGTTCATCAGCCGCGGCGCCATCTTGGCGACGTTCTCGTCGCGCTTTGAGGTCACCGTCTTGATCCAGTCCGCGGGCGGCGCCGGCCAGTTGCCGCCCATGGCGTTGAGCAGCGCCGCGACGACCGAGCCGATGTCGCCGACCACGGGGGCGGCGATCTCGACGTTCGAATCCATCTCTTTCGGCTCGATGTCGATCTGGATGAACTTCTTCGGCGCTTCCCCCCAGGCCTTGCCCTTGCCGTGGGATAATAGCCAGTTCAGCCGCGCGCCGATCATCATCACGACGTCGGAGTCTTTCAGCACCGTCGAGCGCGCCGCGCCGGCGCATTGCGGATGAGTGTCGGGCAGCAGCCCCTTGGCCATGCTCATCGGCAGGAATGGAACGCCGCTCTTCTCGACAAAGTTTTTGATCGCGTCGTCGGCTTGTGCATAGGCCGCGCCTTTGCCGAGGATGATCAGCGGACGCTTGGCGCCTTTGAGCACATCGAGCGCGCGCTTGACCGCGTCGGCCGCGGGAATCTGCGCTGGCGCCGGATCGATGACCTTGACCAGCGACTTCTGGCCGGCAGCCGCGTCCATCACCTGGCCGAACAGTTTTGCCGGCAGATCGAGATAGACGCCGCCCGGGCGGCCCGACACCGCGGCGCGGATGGCACGCGCGAGCCCGATGCCGATGTCTTGGGCGTGCAGCACGCGGAACGCCGCCTTGCACAGCGGCTTGGCGATGGCGAGCTGGTCCATCTCCTCGTAGTCGCCCTGCTGCAAGTCGACGACCTCGCGCTCCGACGATCCCGAC
>Ga0210398_10003065_pt1 | contig 16097 bp, 15 predicted proteins | sample IncBWC4OmetaG_FD_161047 | JGI IMG/M metagenome (GOLD analysis project Ga0210398, IMG submission 161047) | Forest soil microbial communities from Barre Woods Harvard Forest LTER site, Petersham, Massachusetts, United States - Inc-BW-C-4-O | ecosystem: Environmental > Terrestrial > Soil >...
ACGACGCCGGGTTCACCGCCGACCATGCCGAGCAACTCGACAAGGCGCTGACAGCGGCCGGCGTCGAGCACACGATCGAGACCTACCCGGCCGCGCACGGGTTCGCCGTTCCGGACAACCCGCCGTACGACGCCGCCGCGGCCGACCGGCACTGGACGGCGATGCGGGAGTTCTTCGGGGCGCACCTGGGCGCGTAGCTCAGCGATTCATCCCACCGCGGCCAGGCCGGCCGTCATGTCGTCGTGAGGCGGCCACAGCGGCTGCGGAACTTCGACACCGAATGGTTCACCCCAGCGGTTTCGGGATGAAACCTCGTGCACGGGATGCCGATTGGCTGCGACACCCCACTTGCCCCGTGGGTAGCCGAGGGCCAGCATGGCCGACATCGTCCAGCCTTCCTCAGCGGGCACGCCCAGTAACTCGTTCACCCTGTCCTTGAAATGGCGGAGCACCATCGTCATGACGCCGCCAACGCCCTCGGCACGGGCGGCAAGTAAGGCACTCCAGATCGCCGGGTAAATGTTGGCACCGCCGTAGTCGTCGATGGCGAAGACGAAGAGCAACAGGGGCACCTCTTCGAAATGGTCTGCCAGATAGTCCCCTGAGCCTTTCATTCTGCGCATCGTTTCGGCGTGAGCGGCCGGGTCGGCACCCGGCGCCGGCGCTACCATCGGTCCCGTCCTGAAATTTTCGTACTCAAGGACTCGGGCCTGCCGGAACAGCTGAGCGAACTCGCGTTTGAGTTCTGGATCATCAACGGCCAGGAAATGCCAGCGTTGGGTGTTTCCCCCGTTGGGGGCGCGAACGGCGGCATCGAGGATGCGGGCCTGCGTGTCCAACGGAATCGGATCCGGCCGCAACCGGCGCATCATCCTGGTGGTGTACAGCGCTTCATAGATATCCATCTGTCTGCTCCTTTCCGCTATTCGGGCCAACTGCCGCTGAGAATGATGTCGACCAAGTTGCCCCGCTTGAATGTGGGATCGAAATGCGCCAGCACGTCGTCGTTCATCGTGCCGAAGGTGGTGCCCGGGCGGTGCTTCATACCGTCGTTGAAGGCCGCCAGGATGCGGTTCTTGAAATCAGGACGTGGATGCGCGGCGGTCACCGCCTCGACAGCTTCCGCGGTGAGTTCCTCTCGGCCGACGCCGACCACGTCGGTCTTGACACCGGCTGCCAGCAAAGCGGTTTCGGGGTCAAGGCGGGTGGGAATCTCGGGCGTCGTGTGCAGGGCAATGCCTAGCCAGACCTTGTCGGCGTCGGATTGCTCGACGCCGTGTTCGAGCAGGAAGTCGCGCGCTGCGTCGGCACCGTCCATCTCGAAGCGCTGGGTCGAAGTGCCATAGCGTGCGGTAAGGCCGAGGTCGTGGAACATCGCCGCAACGTAGAGCAGTTCCAGGTCTGATTGCAGGCCGAGTCGCCGCCCATGCAGCGCGCCGAACAGGAATACGCGTCGGGAATGGTGAAAGAGCACGTCGTCTTCGGCGCTGCGGATGAACTCGGTTGCCTCGCGCACAAGTGCGGTGTCGGGTATGACGATGCCGGCAACGGTTTCGATGGACTCAACGGCCATGATTGCTCCTTGCTTGTCTTAGCCCATCTTGCGGCGCTGCGCCGCTATTCCACCGGTGTCGTTCCAGCCGCCTTTCCCACAAATTGCGACACAATGAGTCCGTGGCTGAAGCCAACGCGCAGTCGCGAGTGGTGGTTATCGTCGTCTTCGACGACGTGACCATGTTGGACGTCGCGGGAGCGGGTGAGGTCTTCGCGGAAGCCAACCGCTTTGGCGCCGACTACCGGCTTAAGATCGCATCGGTCGATGGCCGCGACGTCACAACCTCGATCGGGACGCGGTTGGGCGTCACGGACGCCATCTCGTCAATCAAGTCCGCTGACACGGTCATGGTCGCCGGTAGCGACGACTTACCCCGGCGCGCGATTGATCCCGAGCTCGTCGAGGCGATCAAGTCAGTCGCGGGCCGGACCCGGCGGCTAGCGTCGATTTGCACGGGGTCGTTCGTCCTGGCGCAGGCCGGCCTCCTTGATGGCCGCCGCGCAACCACACATTGGCATGATGTCCGCTTGTTTGCGCGGGCATTCCCCGAGATCACCGTCGAGCCGGATGCGATCTTCGTTCGGGACGGCGATGTCTTCACCTCGGCCGGGGTGTCGTCAGGCATCGACCTAGCGCTGGCGTTAGTCGAAATGGATCACGGCACCGAGCTGGTCCGCGCCGTGGCCCGGTGGTTGGTTGTCTATCTCAAACGCGCGGGTGGCCAATCGCAATTCTCGGTGCTGGTCGAGGCCGCCCTCCCGCCGCAGTCTCCGTTGCGCAAGGTGACCGATGCAATCTCGGCCGCCCCCGCGGCAAATCACAGCGTGAATAGTCTTGCCACGCGGGCCTCCTTGAGTACGCGGCAGCTGACCCGGCTGTTTCAGTCCGAACTTGGGACGACACCGGCCCGTTACGTCGAAATGGTGCGCATCGATGCCGCCCGTGCCGCACTCGACGCCGGCCGCACCGTCTCCGACACTGCACGCATGGCAGGGTTCGGCAGCCCAGAAAGCCTCCGGCGCGTATTCGTCGACCACCTCGGCGTCTCGCCGAAGGCCTATCGGGAGAGATTTCGCACGGCATCGCGCGGCTGAGGTCTACCCACGTTATCGCCCGCAGCATACTGTTCCGCCATGCAGGTCGACGCGATGACGATTCCGGCGCCGCTGGGCCAAGCCGGTGAGCTGGCCCGACGAACGCAGTCCGCCGGCTTCTCCGGCTTGTTGTTCACCGAGACGGGCCGCACCGCCTATCTGAACGCCGCCGTCGCGTCGCTGGCCGCGCCGAACCTCGAGTTGTCCACGGGCGTCGCGGTCGCGTTTCCGCGTAGCCCGTTCGTCACCGCGGCCACGGCGTGGGAGCTTCAGGAAGCGAGCGGCGGCAAGTTCCGGCTGGGCTTGGGCACGCAGGTGCGCACGCACGTCGTGCGGCGTTACGGCGTGGACTTCGAACGGCCCGGTCCACGGCTGCGTGACTACCTGCTCGCCGTGAAGGCCTGCTTCTCGGCTTTTCGCACCGGAAAGCTCGATCACCACGGCGAGTTTTACGACCTCGATTTCATTACGCCGCAGTGGAGTGCGGGCCCCATCGACGCGCCCGATCCCAAAGTTGATATCGCCGCGGTGAATCCGTGGATGCTGCGGATGGCCGGGGAGGTGGCCGACGGGGTTCACATCCACCCGCTCGGCGAGCCGGGTTATATCAATCGGCACGCGGTACCGAACATCGGCAAAGGAGCGGCGAAAAGCGGACGTTCGCCGTCGGACATCGCCCTCATCGTGCCGGTCATGACGATCGTCGGCGACAGCGACGAAGAACGCGCGAAAGAGCGGGAACTCGTGCGAGCCAGCATGAGCTTCTACGGGAGCACACCGAACTACGCGTTCATCTGGGATGAGGCCGGGTTCGACGGGACGACCGCCCGGATTCGGGAGAAGCAAAAGGCCGGCGACTTCGCCGGCATGGCCGCCCAGATCACCGACGAGCACATCGCCGTCTTCGCCACCGAGTCGACCTGGGATGGCTTAGCCGACGCACTGACCGAGAAGTACGCCCCAATCGCGAGCCGACTGGTGCTGTACAACTCCCTCAGCGCCCTGGGCGATCCCGACCGCATCGAGCGGTACGGCGATGTGGCCCGCCGAGTCAGCGGCCGATCAACCGCTTCATGAAGTCGGGATAGCGTGCGCCCTGCACCTCGATATGCGCTGCGGCGTCGTCGATTTCACTCAGGTCGTCGGCGGTCAGTTCGACGTCGGCTGCACCCAGGTTTTCCTCCAGGCGTTCCTGGCGCCGGGTGCCGGGGATCGGCACGATCCACGGCTGCTGGGCGAGCAGCCAGGCCAACGCGATTTGGCCCGGTGTCGCGCCCTTGCGGGCCGCGATCGTCTGCAATAGGTCGACTACTGCGCGGTTGGTTTCTCGGACGTCGGCGGCAAAGCGCGGAATGCTGCTGCGGATGTCGGAGCTGTCGAATTGTGTGTTCTCGCTGATGCTTCCGGTGAGAAAGCCCTTGCCTAGCGGGCTGTACGGCACGAAGCCGATGCCGAGTTCGGCCAACGTCGGCAATACTTTGGTCTCGGGTTCCCGCCACCACAGCGAGTATTCGCTCTGCAGAGCGGTCACAGGTTGCACAGCATGGGCGCGACGAATGTTGTCCGCCGACGCTTCCGACATCCCGAAATGCTGCACCTTGCCTTCACCAATCAGCTCCTTGACCGTCCCGGCCACGTCCTCGATCGGGACCTCTGGGTCCACCCGGTGCTGGTAGAGCAGATCGATCGTGTCGACGCCGAGCCGCCGCAGCGAGTTGTCGGCGACCTCTTTGATGTGCTCGGGCCGGCTGTTTAGCCCGTTGATGTTGCCGTCGGCGCCGAAGGCAAAGCCGAACTTGGTCGCGATCACCACCTGCCCTGCGAACGGCGCCAGGGCTTCACCGACCAGCTCTTCGTTGTCCCCATAGGCTTCGGCGGTGTCGAAAAACGTGACACCACGGTCGACCGCGGCGCGGACGACTGCGATCAATTCGTCTCTCGAGCCCGAAGGTCCGAAGCCGCGGCTCATTCCCATGCAGCCCAGTCCAATTGCCGAAACCTCGAGGTTGTCGCCGAGGATGCGCTTGTCCATTGTTTGCTCGTCTCGTTTGTCAGGACACCGGCAGGTCGACCAAGTCAGCCAACCGGGCGCGGTGGCGGTAGGCGGTGCCGAACGCCAGCTGATCGCTCTTAGCCCGCTTGAGGTACAGATGCGCCGGATACTCCCACGTCATTCCGATGCCGCCGTGCAGCTGAACACATTCTTCGGCGGCGTGCACGGCCGCACCGCTGCAGTAGGCCTGCGCGACGGCCGCGGCGATCGGCGCGTCGTCGTCTCGGCGAGCGCAGGTGTCGGCGGCGTATCGGGCCACTGGTGCAACGGAATTGACTTCGATCCACAGATCCGCCAGCCGGTGCTTGATCGCCTGGTAAGACCCGATCGCCCGGCCAAACTGCTTGCGCTGCTTGACGTAAGCCAGTGTGGTGTCGAAGCACCACTGCGTGATGCCCAGCTGCTCGGACGCAAGCAGTGCCGCACCAGTCTCGAGCGAGGCCCGCACCGCGGCCTCGGCAGATGCAGTACCGACGCGCGACGACGCAGCAGAAGAAAACTGAAGGTCCGCAATGGGTCTCGTCATATCCAGGGTGAGCAACGGCGACAAGTCGACGCCTGCGGCGTCACGAGCGACAGTGTGCAACTCCAGCCCGTCCGGCCCGGCCACCGGCACCACCAGCACGTCGGCTTCGCTGGCCCCGGCCACGCTGGTGACCCGTCCGGTCAGCCCGTCGCCGCTGACGCTGACACCGGCCACCGCGTCACCCGGCGCGGTGGACAGCGGTACCGCCAGCGCGGCGGTGAGCGAACCCGCCGCTAAACCCTTGACCGTCTCGGTGTCGCCGGCCTCCAGCAGCGCGACGGTGGCCAGCACCGCGCTGGACAGAAACGGCACCGGCGCTACGGCTCGGCCGATCTCTTCCATGACGACGGCCGCCTCACGGGCACTCGCGCCCGCGCCGCCGAGTTGCTCGGGCACCAGCAAGCCGGCCATGCCCAGGTCGGCGGCCAGCGCAAGCCAAACAGCGGAAAAGTCATGCGGCGCTGGGCCGTAGGCGCGCATCACCGATTCCGGCGGGCACCGGTCGGCGAACAGGCGGCGCACGCTGTCCCGCAATGCTTCCTCGGTGTCGGAGTACAGCAGATCGCTCATTTGTCCAAATCCTTGAATGCGATGTCCTTGTCGACCCGGTGTTCAGGCGGCAGGCCGAGGATGCGCTCGGCGATCGTGTTGCGCAGGATCTCCGATGTGCCGCCCTCGATCGAATTGCCCCGGGCCCGCAGGTAGCGATAGCCGGGCTCGCGCCCGGTGAAGTCGACCCCATCGGGCTGACGCATGGTCCAATCGTCATAGCGCAGACCGGATTCGGGGTGCAGCTCGATTTCAAAGCCCGAAGTCGCTTGGGCCAGACGGGCAAACGTCACCTTCAGTCCCGCGCCCTCCGGCCCGGGCTGACCGGCGGTGAGCCGCTGGCGCAGTCGTAGACCGGTCAGCCGGGCGACCTCAGCTTCCACCCACAGCCGCATCAGCTCGTCGTGCATCGCCGGATTGCGCAGCTGCGGTTCGGCCCGCCAGGCCTGGGCGACCTTGCGGATCATCCCGGTTTCGCGCACGCCGCCGGCCATCGACCCGATGGCAACCCTTTCGTTGTTCAGCGTGGTGGTCGCGACCTTCCAGCCGCCGCCCTCGGCGCCGAGCCGGTTCGCATCGGGCACCCGGACGTCGGTCAGGAAGACCTCGTTGAACTCGGCTTCGCCGGTGATCTGACGTAGCGGGCGGACCTCGACGCCGGGATCGGTCATGTCGCAGACGAAGTAGCTCAGGCCCTGATGCTTGGGAACCGTCGGGTCGGTCCGTGCGACCAGGATTGCCCTTTGGGCCAGCTGCGCGCTCGAGGTCCACACCTTCTGCCCGTTGACAATCCAGTCGTCGCCGTCGCGCACCGCGCGGGTCGCGACCCCGGCCAGGTCGGATCCGGCACCTGGCTCACTGAACAACTGACAGTAGAAGTGCTCTCCAGTGAACAGCGGCCGCAAGAACTTTCGCTGCTGCTCCGCGGTGCCGAAGGCGGCAATGGTCGGCGCCGCCATGCCCATCCCGATGCCGTTGTGTGGTCCGCCCCCGGGCGGCGCGCCCGCCGCGGCGAGGTCGGCTTCGACCTGCGACTGAAAGCCTCGCGGCAGCTCCAGGCCGCCGGAACCGCGCGGGTAATACACCCACGCGAGGCCGGCGTCGAAACGCGCCGCCAGGAATTCCCGCGGGTCACTGCTTGCCGGATCGTGCTCGTCGAGCAGCGCCTGCACTCGCCCGCTCAGATCAAGTGCTGTCGCTTGTTCGGCCTGCTCCTCAGCGCCCATCGGCGTCTCCCATCGATTCAGATACCCGCATCCTCCGCCACCTCGCGAGCCTTGCATACCAGCGCGTCGATCCATCGCAGGGTCGGCGTGCCGGCCGCGGCCTTGTTCTCCGGCACGTCCATCGCGCGCCGCATCACACCTTCGGCGATGACGGCGATCTTCCACAGCCCCAACGCGTGCCAGTACTTCAGCGTCGCCGCGTCCCGCCCGGTCTGCGCCAGGTATACCCGTGCCATCTCGGCACGGTCCGGGAATCCTTCCAGCGCCGTGGCAGCGAAGCCGCCCGCGATGTCCTCCTCGCCCGGTTGGGGCCAGTACGCCAGCAGGCTACCCATGTCGGCCAACGGGTCGCCGAGGGTGGACAGCTCCCAGTCCAAGACGCCGGTGACCTCACCGGTCGTGTGCGAGGTGATGACGTTGCGCAGGTGAAAGTCGCCGTGCACCAACGTCAGCTCCTGCCGCTGCGGTGCGGCGGCGATCAGCCGGCGGGTCAAGTCGTCGAGGGCGGGCAGGTCCCGGGTCTTCGACTGCTCCCATTGCGCGGCCCAACGTTTGAGCTGACGCTGCGCGTACGGCTTGTGGCTGGCCAGGTCATCGAGGCCAGCCCTCTCCAGGTCGACGGCGTGAATCTTGGCCAGGGTGGCGGGCATCGAGAGGCCGATTTGCCTGCGGCGCTGCGGCGTCAACGATTCGGCGATCGGCATCCGGTCCACCACCAGGCCGTCGACGAACTCCATCAACAGCAGCGGGACGCCGGCGGCATCCCGACTCAGCCCGTACACCCGCGGCGTAGGCACAGCCGTGTCGTCCAGCGCCGACAGGATTCGCGCCTCGCGCGCGACGTCGTGCGCCGAGGCCAACAGGTCTCCCAGCGGTGGACGGCGCAACACCCACTTTCGCTCTTGGGCGTCACACACCAGGTAGGTCAGGTTCGACTGCCCCAGCCCGATCCGCTCGAAGCTCAGCGGGGCGCTGAACGTGATCCCGAGCTGCTCGATCCATTCCGCGACTTCGGTCGGATCGATACCGACAACGCCGGAGCTAGCCACCGAGTCCGGCCCCGGCGCGGAACATGAGCGCATTGCCGAGCCGCTGACCGCCGTCGAGCACCAAGGTCTCGCCGGTGATCCAGCTGGCCTCATCCGACACCAGGAACGCGACCGCGGCCGCCACGTCGGCCGGTTCACCAATCCGCCCCAACGCGGTCGACGCCGAGACGGCTTCTTCGTGGTCTTTCCAGAGCGCCTCGGCGAGCCTGGTCCGAACCACACCGGGACAGATCGCATTGACCCGGATCCCCGGTGAAAGTTCCAGCGCCAGTTGCTTGGTGACGTAAATCAGTGCGGCCTTCGTCGTGTTGTACATGCCAGTGTTCGGCGCCTGATGCATGCCGCCGATGGATGCGGTATTGACCACGACGCCGCCGTGCTCGGCCATCCACGCCTTGACCGCCAGCGAGGTCCACAACAGCGGCGCCCACAGGTTGACCTCAAAGGTTTTGGTGAACCGGCCGTGGTCTTGCTCGATCAACGGGCCGTAGGCCGGGTTGGTGCCGGCGTTGTTCACCAGGATGTCGATGCTGCCGAACCGGTCAAGTGTCAGGTCGACGCAACGTTTGGCGGCATCTTCTTCGACCGCATGGGCGGCGACGCCCAGGGCCTTGTCGCCGATCTGCGCCGCGGCCGCATCCGCGCTCTCCTGCTTGCGGGAGGTGACCACGACGTTCGCCCCCGCCTCCGCCAATTGCTGCGCGATCGCCAACCCGATCCCGCGCGACGCCCCGGTGATGATGGCGGTGCGGCCGGTCAGGTCCAACGACACGTCAGCTCACCTTGGCGATCTGGACCGCGGCGGGTTGGTCTCGGTACTTGCGCAGTTCCTGACGGGCGATGGCACGTTTGTGCACCTCGTCCGGGCCATCGGCGAGGCGCAGCGTGCGCAGGTGCGCCCACGCCAGGGCGAGCGGGAAGTCGTCGGTCACCCCGCCGCCGCCGTGCACCTGAATCGCCCGGTCGACGATCGTCAGCGCGACCCTCGGAGCCGCCACCTTGATCGCCGCGATCTCCGTTTGCGCTGCCTTGTTGCCGACCGTGTCCATCAGGTAGGCGGCCTTGAGCGTGAGCAGCCGGATCATCTCGATCTCGATGCGCGCCTCGGCGATCCAGTCCTGAATGTTGGCGTTCTCGCTGATCGGTTTGCCGAAGGTGACACGGGACTGCGCCCGCTTGCACATCAATTCCAGCGCCCGCTCGGCCATGCCGATTGCGCGCATGCAGTGGTGGATGCGCCCGGGTCCGAGGCGTGCCTGGCTGATCGCGAAGCCCTCGCCTTCGCCCTTGAGCACGTCTTTGAGTGGCACCCGCACATCCTTGAAGTCAATTTCGGCGTGGCCCTCGCGGTCCTGATACCCGAATACCGGTAACCCGCGCATCACCGTGACGCCGGGGGCGTCGATGGGAACGACCATCATCGACTGCTGCCGGTGCGGGGCGGCCGTCGGATCCGTCTTACCCATCACGATCATGACCTTGCAGTTCTTGTGTAAAGCGTTGGAGGCGAACCATTTTCGTCCGTTGAGGACGTACTCGTCACCATCGCGCGTCATCGACAGCTGGACATTGGTGGCGTCCGAGCTGGCGACCTGCGGTTCGGTCATCGCGAACGCGGAGGCCATGGTGCCGTCCAGCAGCGGCTGGAGGTATTTCTGCTTGTGCTCGTCGGTGCCGAACAGCGTCAGCACCTCCATGTTGCCGGTGTCCGGTGCGTTGCAGTTGCACGCCTCGGAGGCGAGGTGGCTGCGGCCCATGATCTCGGCGAGCGGGGCGTACTCGAGATTCGTGAGCCCGGGCCCCCACTCGGGGTGCGGGTGGAAGAGGTTCCAGAGTCCCCGCCGGCGCGCCTCCGCCTTGAGCTCCTCCACGATGGGTGGCTGGAAGTGCGGATCGCCGGATTCGCGCATCTGCTGGTCGTAAACGGGCTCGGCGGGATAGACGTGCGACTCCATGAACGCCAGCAAATCCGCCTGGTATTTCTTGGTGCGATCAGACATTTCGAACACGGACATATGAACTCCTCATGATATTCGGCGAAATCGGCGGGTCTCGGCGGGTCTAGGACGAACCTGCCGAATCTGCGTCGAGCAGGCTGCGTTGGTAACGGCGCATGCCGCGCAACCAACGGTCATAATCGGCCGCCTTCTGGCGGTACATGTCAAGCACGCCCGGATGCGGGAGGATCAGGAATCGCTCGTCATCGATTGCCTCAAGGACGATGTCAGCGACCGCGGCCGGCTCCAGCACATCGCCCGCCGCGGTGACCGCCCGGGTGGCGAGGTTGCCCAGTACGCTGCCGGTCTCCTCGCCGGTATACAACAGCTTGGTGTTCACCCCCATCGGGCACAGGCAGCTCACCCGTACTCCCTGGTCGCCATAGGTGATGTTGAGCCACTCCGCGAAGCCGACCGCCGCGTGTTTGGTGACCGCGTAGGTGGCGGAGCCGAGCTGGGTGAGCAATCCGGCCGCCGAGGCGGTGCTCACGAAGTAACCCTCGCCGCGCTCAACCCAAGTGGGCACCAGCAGTTGTGCGGCGCGGGTGTGGGCACGCAGGTTGACGTCGATCGATTGGTCCCATTCGCGCTCGCTGATGTCGAGTCCCGCGACGCCGGTGATGCCCGCGTTCGCGAAATAGAGGTCCACCGGTCCGAATTCGCTGTCCGCGAGATCGATCAGCCGTTGGATCTGCTCGGTCTCGGACACGTCGCCGCCGGCGCTGACGGCCGTGCCGGGCCGGTCGCCGTTCACACTTTCCGCGACTGCACGCGCGGCGTCCGCATCCAGGTCGGCGACCACTACCCGGGCACCCTGCTGAGCCAGCTTCGCGGCCAGCGCGCCGCCGATGCCGCCCCCGCCGCCGGTGACGATAGCGACTTTTTCGGCAACCTTCACAACAGCGTCCTCATCGTCGGGGGCAAGGAATGCGGTCGAAACGAGCTTCCGTCCGATGGCTCGGACTGTAGTTGAATCTGGAGCCAAATTCAACTTCGTCGCGATGACGCTGGCGACTCAACGGTGGCCGGGAAACCGGAGTGCGTTGGCCCAGAGCCGGGTCAGGGTGGACACCATCACCTCGAACTCGGGCGGCTCGCCGTCGCCGTCCTCGCTCTCGCCCAGCGTGAACACGCTGTACGCGAGCCGGCTGACCATCCCCGACAGCGCACTCGAGGCGAGCAACGGATCGACGTCGGGGTCGGCGATCCCACGCGCCTGCAAGTCGGCGATCCCGCGGGCGTTCCGCTGGACGAACGCTTCCGCACGGCGCCGGCGGAACGTGCGGAACTCGGGATCAACCTGCGCGACCTGCTCGAGCAGTCCCATCAGCTTGGCATTGCGTCGATATGCCTCGAGATATGCTCGATTGCTGGCCTCGAGCACCGCGTACGGATCATCATGGTCAGCCACCCGGCCCATGCCCGGATGCATCATGTCCCGCTGCGCCTCGTCGAGGACGGCGGCAAAGATCTCCGCCTTGTTGGCGAAGTAGGTGTAGAACGACCCGGTCGCACACTTGGCCGCCTTGGTGATGTCGGTGAGCTTGCAGTCGACGTAGCCGTCCCGCTCGAACACCTTCCGCGCGGCGGCGATCAACGCGGCCCGGGTCCGGGCTCCGCGCACCGTCGCGGGTCGTTGCCGCGATGGCGCCGCGGGCTCCATCGACAGCACATTGTCGTGCGCATCGAACGCAGTAGCATCCATTCGTCAAGACTACTTGAATCTGGCCTCAGATTCGAAAATGAGGACCGCGTTCAGTCGGGCAACAGCAGCCGAGTGATCCACGCCCGCGAGTCCGCCGGGTCGATCACGTCGTCGAGCTCGAAGGTGGTGGCCGATGTCAGCGCCTTGCCGTGCTGGTAGGCCGCCTCGACCAACTTGTCGAACAGGTTCTGGCGTTCGATCGGGTCGATGACCGCGGCCAGCTCCTTGCTGAATCCCAGCCGCACAGCACCCTCGAGGCCCATCCCGCCGATCTCCCCCGTCGGCCAGGCCACCGTGAACTCCGGGGCGTGGAAGGAGCCGCCGGCCATACCCATCGCTCCCAGCCCGTAACCCTTGCGCAGGATGATCATCCCGAACGGCACCGTCAGTCGAGCGCCGACAACGAACAGCCGGCTCATCCGGCGGACCGCGCCATCGACTTCGGCGTCGGGGCCGACCATGAAGCCGGGCGTGTCGCACAACGAAATGATCGGCAGCCCGAATGATTGGCACAGCATGAGAAAATCGGCGATTTTATCGGCGGCCTCGGCGTCGATGGCCCCGCCGAGATGATGACTGCTGTTGGCCAGCACGCCAAATGCCGCACCTTCGACGCGGACCAGCGCGGTGACCACTCCGACTCCATAGTCGGCCCGCAATTCCAGGACCGATCCGACGTCGGCGATCGACTCGATCGCGTGGTGCACATCGTAGGCTCGTAACCGGTTCTCCGGCACAACATGTCGGGCGTGGCGCGGGTCCGGGGCCTCCCAGTCGTCGAGCTTGCCAACGAAATACGACAGGTACTGCTTGGCCAGCGACACCGCGTGCGCTTCGTCACGGGCAACCAGGCCGACCACTCCATTGCGCCGCTGGATGTCGATAGGCCCGATGTCCTCCGGCCGGTAGGCGCCGAGCCCGCCGCCCTCGATCATCGCCGGACCGCCCATGCCGATGTTGGCGTCGGGGGTCGCGATGATCACGTCGCACGTCCCGGCCAGGGCGGCATTACCGGCGAAACACCGCCCGGAGACGATAGACACCAACGGGACTCGGCCGCTCAGCGCGCCGAGCGCGCGGAAGGTCGGCACATCGAGACCGGCCACATTGGCGACGTCGGTGTCGCCGGGCCGGCCACCGCCGCCTTCGGCGAACAGCACCACCGGGAGCTTTCTGCGGGCGGCCAGGTCGAAGACCCGATCGGTTTTGGCATGGTTGCGCATGCCCTGGGTGCCCGCGAGCACGGTGTAGTCGTAAGACAGCACGACCGCCTCGGCTCCGCCGATTGTCGCGACCCCGGCGACCAAGCCGTCGGCCGGGGTGTTGGCGATCAGGTCCTGCTCGGAGCGCCTGCTGCGCTGCGCCGCCAGCGTCAGCGCACCGTACTCGACGAAGCTTCCCGGGTCCACCAGGGCGGCGATGTTCTCCCTGGCGGTGCGTCGATCCTGCTTGTGCCGCTTAGCAACTGCCGCGGATCGCCCCTCATCGAGAGTGAGCTGGTGACGACGGCGGACCTCGTCGAGGTCCTCACGGGCGCGGTCCAGATCGACGGCGGCCAATCTGTCAGTGCCCTTCGCCCCTGCGCCCGCGCCGGTGCGGGTGAAGACCACCAACGGGTCTCCGGTTCCGACGACCTGCCCGGGCGCCACCAGAGTACGGACCGTGCATACCGCGTCCGGCGCGGTCAGCACGTGCTGCATCTTCATCGCCTCGAGCACGACCAGCTGCGCGCCCGCCGCGAACTCGGCGTCTTCCGGCGCCACCTCGACCACGGTCCCCGCCAGTTGTGCGCGCAGCACCTCCTCACCCGGATACAGTTCGAGCGGCGCCACTCGGGTCTCATGCCGAGACTGTGCGGCTCCGACCAGGGCGGTGAGGTTCTCGTCGACGAAGCTCGTTGTCAACCAACCTGATTGCAGCCGGCTGTCCGAGAGCATCGCGCGCAGTAGATCGATGTTGGTTCGGATGCCGTCGATACGGAAGTCCGCCAACGCTACGCCTGCCTTGCGTAATGCCGCTGGAAAGGACGAGCCGCGTACGTGAGTGATCACCTTGGCCAGCAACGAGTCATAGCGCGGGCTCGGTGTCAGTCCGGGGCAGCCGTAGGTGTCGACGCGCACGCCGGGTCCGGTCGGCGGCGAGAACACCGTCAGGGTGCCCGCCGTGGGTATCACCGACCCATCGGGTGCAAGAGTCTCCATGTTGACCCTGGTCTGGATCGCAATGCCCTGTGCTGCAGCCGGATCGCCGGCGACGTCGTTGCCGTCCGCGCTGATTCCGCCGGGGAGTCCCAACTCGTCAAAAGCGGCGCCGCCGGCGATCGCGAGCTGTAGCGACACCAAGTCCAGCCCGGTGGTTACTTCGGTGATGGTGTGTTCAACCTGGATTCGTGGGTTGACTTCGAGGAACACGAATTGCTCACCGGCGACCAGGAATTCAACGGTCGCCAGCCCGCGGTAGTCGGCGTGCCCGCATAACCTGGCCGCGGCCGCGTGCAACTCGCGACGCAACGTCTCGGAAATACCCTGCGCCGGAGCGATCTCGATGACTTTCTGATGGCGCCGCTGAATGCTGCAATCCCGGTCGCCGAGCGCTAACGCCCGTGTTGCCTGACCGACGGGCGCCGCGACGATCTGCACCTCGATGTGACGCGCGTTGGCCAAATGCGCCTCCGCGAACACCGCCGGATCGCCGAAACCCAGTTGGGCTTCGGCAGCGCACTGCCGATAGGCAGCGTCAATGTGCTCCGCGCTGTCGACTATTCGCATTCCGCGGCCGCCGCCCCCGGCGAGCGCTTTGATCACGATCGCGCCGGCTTGAGCCGCGGCGAACGCACGAATGTCCTCGACGCTGCTAGGCCCCTCGGTGGCCGGCAGTACCGGCACGTCGGCCGCCGCCGCGGCGCGACGGGCCGACGACTTGTTACCGAACATCTCCAGTGCGGCGGCGTCCGGCCCGACGAACGTACACCCCGCCGTCGCGCAAGCACGCGCGAATTCCGGCTGTTCGCTGAGAAACCCGTAGCCGGGATGGATCAGCTCGGCGCCGGACTTCTTGGCTGCCGCGAGGATCGCGGCGTGGTCCAGGTAGGCGGCCGGACCGGCCCCGGGCAGACCGATCGCCTCGTCGGCCGCGTGTACATGTGGGGTGTCGGCGTCGTCCTCGGCGTAGACGGCGACTGTACCGAGTCCCAATTCGGTTGCGGTTCTGATGATCCGGAGCGCGATCTCACCACGATTGGCGATCAGCAGGCGCATCACATCCGGTCCTTTGTCGGGTTGACCATATCGCATCCGCATCACATCATCCGCTAAGGCGGCTCAGCAAACTTCGGTCGAACGCAGCAAACGCTGCCCGCCAGACCAGTAGTGTCGTGGCCAGCGGCGATGCAAAGGAGAGAGCCATGAAGCAATACCTCGTCGCGGGTCTGGCCGCCGCACTGATCACCGGAGGGCTGATTGACGCAGCGCCCCCGGCCAGCGCCGGCTGCCAGTACACAGGCATCGATGTCATTAGTAAGTGCGATGGACCCGTCCAGCCTGACGGCACGTGGCAACGTTGCGTGGTGTTTCAACCGACCTATAGCTACCTGCCCAACTCCGTACCCAATTACGGCACTTACGGCGTGGGCAACAAGCGCTGCGATGTGATGGGGCCTGACCTGCATCCTTGGGGTCTCGCCTTCAATGACCCACCGACGCACATCGACGACTGAGCCGAAAACCCTTCGCGGAAGGATAGAGCCATGAAGCAAAACATCGTGGCAGGTCTGGCTGGCATGGTGACGGCAGGCGGGCTGATTACCGCGGCGCCCCCGGCAAGCGCAGGATGCATAGACCCGGACTGGCCAGGGCACCCACTTGCACAGATGTGCGACGACCCCGTCACCGAGGACGGCATGTGGCAACGCTGCGTGACGTATTACCCGAACGGGGTTCGCAATCTCGACGAGACCGACTGCTACCTGATGAGCGCCGGCGTTCCACCTTCCGATGACCCCGTATTGAGCACGCCACCAACGCACATCGACCCGTAGCAGGCCTACTCATTCCATGAGCTGAGCCGGCACCGCTGCACTGACCACTTCTGGGCGCGCCGCCCCGGAGCCGGACGCGCACCGGGTCCGCAGCGGCCACGCGAGCTGACGCAGGTAGCCAGCCGGCTCGGTGTCGTCAATACCGTACTGCGCCGGCCAGCGGTCCGCGGGAAGGTACAGGGTCCCGAACAAGGCGTCCAGCACTGGGAACTCGCCGGCAAAGTTGGTGTTGTAGGCCTGCGGCTCTCGGGCGTGATGCCAGTGGTGGAACTGCGGGGTGGCGATCACCCAGCGCAGTGGGCCCAGC
>Ga0210398_10003066_pt1 | contig 16097 bp, 19 predicted proteins | sample IncBWC4OmetaG_FD_161047 | JGI IMG/M metagenome (GOLD analysis project Ga0210398, IMG submission 161047) | Forest soil microbial communities from Barre Woods Harvard Forest LTER site, Petersham, Massachusetts, United States - Inc-BW-C-4-O | ecosystem: Environmental > Terrestrial > Soil >...
GAGGTAACCGTGGACAGTTTGGTCCCCTCCACTTTGACCGCTGCCCCCCCTAACCCCATTCCACTCGACGAGTCAGTCACGCGGCCGACGATTATCCCCGCGCCAAGCTTTACGGACGACGGTATGGATCCTCCGCTTATCATCACCGTCTCCCCATCCGATGCGATTCGCGCAACGAGCCCCGTCCCCTTCAATACCACGGCGAGTGCATGCATTAACTGTTCATGGTCGACACGCGCCGTTATCCGTCTCGCGAATACCGGATTGTCGAAGTCATACAACAGCCGCAGGTGAGCTTGGTGCACCAGAGAATGCACGACATAGGCAACTGTGCTATCCTGCACCTGGAGCGTTACCAGATCGGTTCCCGGGTTGGTCGGCTGCTCCGCACCGCTGGATGTTCTTTGCGGCGCCGCAGGAAATACACTATACGTCACCTGTGCCGGTAACGACATGGATGCCAATACAGCTGTACCGATCGCCACCGTCGCGGTCAACCACCTCCCCGCACCACGCCTTCTCGGCCACCCCCTACTCTTCAGACATAGCATTCGCATCATCTCGGCATGAGTGTCAGAACCCGCCCGTTGCGCACCACGCGCACGTGCAGCGTCCCAGTCAGATATTCGGCCAGGGCGGCTATCGTACCATCCGCGAACTCACCGGCAACGTGCCGGCTCGCCAGCACCGGATTCCCTAACCGGATGTCGGCATCGTACCATCGGTCCAACTCCACTACTGCCTCGGGGAACCGTACCCCGTCCAGCGTCAGCACACCTCTCGCGAAGGAGAATTGCGCCGGATCGGCCGGCTGGACCGGGCTCGTCCAGTCACGTCCAACGGCAACCTGCTGTGCAGCCGTGAGAACAACAGAGCGCACCGCAACCTTCCCCTCACGCACGGCGACCGTCGTCAGCGGGTCCGTCGCATAGTGCCGCACCAGGAAGCTCGTCCCCAGCACCCGGACGCTCGCAACGCCCGCGAGCACCATGAACGGTGTCCCATCATGACGGGGGACCGTGAACATCCCCTCACCCACCAGCCGCACCGTATGGACCCCGGTTGCGTACTCCGTCGGGACCTCCAAGCGGCTCCCCACGTTCAGCGCCACAGTGCTCCCATCAGGTAAGCTGATCGTCGCCCGCTGGCCGTTGGCCGTGGTATAGGTGAGCGTGGACCGAGCCACCTGGTGATCGACGTGGGAGACTCCGGCATCCCAGCTGGCAACGATCACCAAAACGATCAACGACAGTGCAGCAGCAGCCCAGCCTCCCCCCCGCAGGGACTGGCCTTTGGACGTCCCCCTTAGGGGCTGCGTTCCCCAAACACCACCCCCTCGCCGATCAGAACGCGCAGATGTTTCATGCGCCGGTAGACCACCGCTGATGGAACGCATATTCGCAGCGGGATGCGTCACGTCACTCGAATCCGCCACCCGCATACGGACGACCAACGCCTGCCATATTCCATCCACATCCCACCCTTCACTTCGTCCCGCTCGCGTCCACACGCCGCGCAGATCCTCGACTGCCCGCCGCCGCGTGGGGTGCACGCTCATCCACCGCTCGAACGTCTCTCGTTCAGCAGCACCGAGCGCACCGCTGAAATACCGTTCGATCAGGTCGAGATCGAGATCACCGTCTGTCGTGAAATGCTCCACGTACTACAAGACACCTCAGCCGCCCAAAACCCCTCGCAGCTTTTTTTGGAGCGAGTCAATCGCCCGGGCTCGGGCCGATTCGACCCCCTTTTTCGACAGCCCCATGATCGCGCCGATTTCCTCGTAGCTCAGATGCTGCTCCCAGCGTAGCCGAAAGACCATGCGTTGGCGCGGGGGGAGTGCGTCGATGGCCGCCTGAATCAGTTGATGGCGTTCGTCATCTAGGAGCTGGCGATCAGCGGTGGGTGGGGCGGTCCCCATCCCAGCGACGGCTTCATCCTCAGGCATGATCTGCGCGGCCCGCTGCTCGATCCGCTGGTGTTTCAAGACGTTAAGCGCCCGATGCCGAACCGCCGCGTACAGATAGACACGCAACGATTCACGAATGACCAAATCGGCACGATGCTGCCAGATATGGAAGAACACATCCTGCACGAGATCCTGCGCCACCTCGCGGACGCCAACATAGTGGACCGCGATCTCGCACATCGTCTCCACATACGCCGTGAAGATCGTCTCGAACGCACTGGCGTCGCCCGCACGAATCCGTGCGACAAGCGTTGCGTCGATGCGGTCGGAGGTCATCGTGTCAATAATTGCGGAAGGGACACGACAACGCTACGTGTCTCGCGCATTCCGGCGCCTCACCCGTCATCACTAATGAGTGTCCAGTACCCCCACAGGCCATACCGCGAGACACCTCCTCTGTAGTATAAGACTCTGCCTGAGGGAAAAGGTTTCCTCGCCAGGGGGCTAGGCGGAGGAGCCCGTGGCCACTGGATGTGGCCACGGGCAGTACCCCGGCGTTCGTTAGGGCAGTGTCTCCCTCCTGAGAAAGGCCGGTGGATGGGCCACCGCCGCCCAGATCGAACCAACCGAGGTGAGCACGATCGGGAGGGCGATTTTGAGCGGTGGGAGGGCCGCGGTGACCGCCGCCACGAGTGGTGTGGCTGGGAACAGCGCGGTGACCACCCCGAAGATGGCCATCGCCGCCGCGAAGATCGCGTGCGTTCCGTTTTGCGAGGGTGGCGGCGGTGGTGGCACCATAGGGGTGACAGGGTTGGTCTGCGTCATGGACGGGTTAGACATGCGTGGCGTCCTGGGTCGCAGGTTGCGGAGTGACTTGCTGCACCGCGGACTGCTGTACCACGGGCGTGGTCGCGACGGCCGTATTTGCGGACGATACGGCAGATGACGATGATGCCGCAGTAGATGTCTGCGCCGCCGTCGTCCCAGTCGTTACCGATTGCGGCCAGGAGATATCGGTGGGCATTGGCGCTTTTCGGATGCTCTTGGCGGTCTCCCACGCCGTTTTGGTTGCTGGACCGTTGACACTATCCGCCTTGCAGGCCCGTTGGACGCTGACGTCGAGCACTTGGATGGTTGTGTGAATCTGCTTGAAGAGTTGTTGGAGACTGGTCGTCGTGCTGGCACGTTGGGTCTTCGTATCGCCCACAGCCTGCATGGCCTGGGTGAGGGCGTCCGCTTGTGCGCTGATCTGATCCAAGAAATCGTCAGCCATCCCACGAGCGACGAACAGATCTTTGTACGGGGTGACGTTCGTGACCGCGGCCCGTGCGGCGGCGATCAACGCATGCTGATTGTTCCCCTGGGGAATTGAGATCGTCGTCGGAAGCGCGGCGTTGACGGCCCCTCCAACGCTTCCTTGTGTGATGATTTTGGCCATCTTCCGGAGCGGCTTGAGGAGCCCCGAACTAAGCTCCTTGGCCGCTGCGTCGGCGACGGAGACTTTGTCAGTGAGGCCACTCTTCGTCGAGGCTTGGGTTGCGGCCTGCGTCTCGACTTGAGAGATCAGCGTGCCCAAGGTTTGGACCTGCTGGGTGAACGGTGCTGGCATACTGGCCAGCGGTGCCAATGGTGGGTTGGCGGTGAGGACCCGGTAGGCGCTTTGCGCGGCGCCGAGGGCGTGAAGTTGTCTGAGCTGCATCTGGAACTCCTGCATATGAATGAGTGCACTGCGTAGGAGGCGAGTCGTCACGGAAGTGTGCGTGTCGCGCCTACATACTGAGAAAGGCTTTGAACCGGTCTTTTTTTCAGTGCTCAGGCTGCTCGGCGGATATCGCGCGCACGTTGCGCTTCACAAATGGCGCTTCCGGAATCCGGAAGTCACACTTATGTCCATCGGCCTATTGACGTAGTTCCAAATGGAACTCATATTAGTTCCATGTAGTTCAATCCCAAGAATTGACAAATGCCAATCGATGTGCCGCACGTAGTCCAGGTCATGGGGGGTCAGCGGACGCTCGGGCAGCGGATTCGCACGATCAGCGACTTGCGGCACGCGGTCGAGGCGGGGCTGCCAATCGCCGTATTGGACCAGGTGGTCCTGCATGTGTTCGACCAACGACCTGGTTCCGCCGAACTCAAGTATGGGATTGTGCCGAAGACGACGCTGCACCGGCGTCAGCGGCTGACAGCGGACGAAAGCCAACACCTGGAGCGGTTGGCACGCATGACCGCGCTCGCCGAACGGGTGTGGGGTGATCCGGCACTCGCGCACGAATTTTTGACGAGTGTCCAGCCGCAACTCGACAATGAACGGCCAGTGGATTTGGCTCGCAGTGATCTCGGGACGCGTGAAGTCGAAGATGTGTTGACGCGGATCGAGTACGCGCTTCCCGTCTAACACCTCGGGAGACACGTATGATCGCGTGGCGAGTCTGTCAGGTACGGCATCGTCCGTATGACGGCATGGGGGCGCAGTTGTATGGCGCGCGCTGGAATTCAGCGGGACGGAGCGTGATTTACGCCGCCGATTCGTTTGCTGGCGCGATTCTCGAACTGTTAGCCCACGCGTTACGGCCGCGCACACTGCCCGGGCCGCACCATGCGGTGCGGATCGAGATTCCGGACGCCGCGATCGAGACGCTCGCGGCGGAGCAGCTCCCAGGGTGGTCGGTGAAAGGATCTCCATCGGCACGGGCGTTTGGGGACCGATGGATCGTGGAAGCACGAACGCCGGTGTTGGTCGTTCCCGCAGTGCCGAGTCAGCCGATTGGCCGTACGGTGCTGATCAATACGGCGCATCCTGGGGCGGGGAAGATCGTGGTGTCGCGGCCGTTCGTAGTTCCATGGGATGAGCGATTCTTTTGAGAAGGTCGCCGGTGCTCATGACTGCTGGTCTCCTGATTGTAGGGCTATCACCACGGTACGGCCTTTCTCGGTGAGGCGGTACTTTTGCAACCGGCTCTGTGGTTTGTCGGGTCTGGTCATTTCGATGAACCCTGCAGTGAGCGCTGGTACCAGATAGAGGTTGCGGAAGTTCTCCTCGCTTCTCAGCCCCAGACGGTTCTGAAGTACTTGTCGCGTCAGTTCTCCATCGCATACCAGTATATTCCATGATTGATCGCTTTACGCATATAAATTGTCGTAGAAGGAGGCCGGGACACAGGGGACGTCGAGCGCGCACTGCATGAGCTGCGTGAGATCCACCCGAAGGTAGGACCGCGTTGTTTCGGTCTGCGCGTGTCCGAGGATCTCGGAGATCGCGGGCATGGGCGTGTTCAAGCGCAGAAGATTACTGGCCAAGCTCTGCCGCAAGGCATGCGGACCATGCTTGCGTTCCTGAAAGCCGATGTCGGCCTGTCGCATATAGTCCGTAATCGCTCGGTGCACGCCAGCCGGCGACAGTTTCCCATAGGGCGCCATGGCGGTGAGAAAAATATACGGATCATTCACCGCAGGCCGACCGAATTTCAGATACTCGATAATGGCATGGCCCACTTCTTCGGATAACGGGAATTCCACTTTCTTGCCCGTCTTCTGCTGGAGCAGCACGATACGGTTGTGCGTCCAGTCGAGATGACAGTGTCGCAGGCCGACGATGTCGGAGACCCGTAAGCCATACCTCGCGGCCAGTAAAATGATCGTATAATCCCGCTTCCCCTGCGGATTCCCCCGATCGATCGCCCTAATCAGTCTTTCCACTTCCTCGCGAGAATAGACGGACGGAATCTTCGCGTGTCGCACCGATCGTGCTTTGACGAAGGCCATCCAGTATTCCTCCCGATTATCCTGGAGCAGCGTATGCGCACACAAGAATCGAAGAAAGACCCGAATCGTCATCAGGATGTTGTTTTTATCCGCAGTGGCACGCGTCGCGTCCAAGCGTGCGAGATACTGCACCATCGTGTCCGCCGTCATGTCTGCGAGCGTGTGGCCCGTCTGCTGTAAATCCAGATACAGTGTCTGAATCCGTTCGCGGGATGGTCGACTCGGAACGCTTGATCGCCCGGGCGTATGTAATGAACGCGGTAAATGGCGCCCCCAACGTCCCTGTGAAAACAATCGTCGGCACTCTGGTGCGGTGACGGCAAATGGCGCCGCGCTCCTGATACTCAGACAAGGCTTGGATATGCCGAACGATCCCTTTCTGAGACTTTTTCAGACGCGTATAAGGGATGTCCCCAAACCGGTGCGTGAGAAAGGCCTCGCCCACATCTCTGGAATAGACGGTCATCCCGCCTTGGGTCATGTACCGCTGGAGATGGGCCCAGGTGTGGAGAAACTTCTTGATACAGGGTTCCCGATAGCGTTGCGTCGTCAGGAACTGCCGGAGTGCCGTCGTCAGGGCGGCGAAGTGCTGTGTGTCTTCCATAATAGGGTCATAGGTGGAGAGTGACATCGTCCAACTATGGATATTATGTGACGTACTTATGTAATCCTTGAGAGTGCGGAGTTCTCTTCGTTTGTTGGTCTATCCCCCCTGCAGGAGCATCTCAGAGCGCGTGTCATTGATCGCTTGTGCCATTGGCAGCGTTGCACCGACACCGCTCCTCCAACTCGCGCAGGAAAGAGACCGGTAGTGCAGCAAAAGCCGATCGCGTGAGCGATAAGCGTCCTTGCTATCGCTCGCAAAGTTGGCTATTGTGAGCGATAGAGCTAATCCCTATCGCTCATGACCTGGAACTGGCAACACCTCGATTGGCCCAACTTTACCTGGGATGAACCCCGCCTTCGCAAGGCTGAAGAGCACTTCCTCCTGGGGAGCGGCAGGTTCGCCGGTACCATCAAGCATCTGAATGGGCAGGACCAGGAGCAGTTGACGATTGAAGCGATCAGTACGGAAGCGCTCACCACGTCAGAAATCGAAGGGGAAATTCTTGACCGCGCGAGCGTGCAGTCCTCCATTCGCAGGCAGCTTGGTCTTGCCACCGATCATCGCCGTGTGAGGCCTGCGGAGCAAGGCATCGCCGAGATGATGGTGAGCCTGTACCGCTCGTTCTCCGAACCGCTCTCTAACGAGCTGTTGTTTGGATGGCACACGATGCTGACCAACGGACGCCGTGACCTCAAGAACATCGGACGGTATCGCACTGATGAGGAGCCGATGCAGGTGGTATCCGGCAGCCTGCATGCGCCCAAGGTGCATTTCGAAGCACCGCCATCGGCGAGGGTGCCGAAGGAAATGGCGCGCTTTGTGAAGTGGTTCAACCGGACGGCCCCTGGGGGGACGGATCCCTTACCAACTCTCACGAGAGCCGGAATCGCACACCTGTACTTCGAGTCGATCCATCCATTTGAGGATGGCAACGGTCGCATTGGCCGTGCGATCGCGGAGAAGGCGCTGGCGCAGTCGGTGGGCGAACCGACCCTCACCGCCCTTGCCGCCACGATTCTCATCCGGCGGAAGGCCTATTATGAGATGCTCGAAGTGGCGAACAAGGACAACAATCTGACGCCTTGGCTTTGCTGGTTCGCAGGGGTTGCCATTGAGGCTCAGAAACGGACCGAGGCGCATGTCGAGTTTCTGCTCGACAAGACGAGACTCCTTGACCGGCTCCGTGGTCAACTCAACGCTCGTCAGGAAAAGGCCATGCTGCGAATGCTGCGCGAAGGGCCTGAAGGCTTCACGGGTGGGCTGAGCGCCGGGAACTACATGACGATCACCGGAGCATCACCGGCAACCGCCACCCGCGACCTCGCAGATCTCGTCGACAAGAAGGCGCTCTACCGGATAGGGGAGCGGCGGCACGCCCGTTACGAGGTGGCTATTGGTTTGCGTCCAGTGCCACGGGTGGAGATCGACGCGGATGGCAACCTGCATTGGAGGTCCTAGCCGAGTCATCGGAGAACGAAACTACCAGATATGATTATTATGTGAAGTCCGTCTGTCCCGTTGACTCGTGGAACTGATTGCCGTGAACAGACTTACGGGTCTATCGGTCTATGCGGATTACATAATATTTGGGCTTACATAAGCGTTCTTATGTAAGTTTTTACATAACGGCGTGTTGACGATAGCTTCCGCCACGACTTCTTTGGGAATCTCGTAATGCACGGGCGCCTGTGGACCAGCCTCGTGGGTGTCGACTGACAGGGCGATTTTGCTGAGAACGAAATCCACCGCATCGTCTACCAACTCGAACATTGTCCCTTTGTAGACTTGGTAGGACGGGATCGGCTTGGCGACCTCCGTTCCGTGAAAGTGGGCGCACTTGATCTCGGAGGAGAGGAGAAACCGTTGCGGCTGCTTACCGAAGAGTAGGATTGCCGCGTTCGTCAACTGACCATCATCCAGCAGCAAGTTCAAGTGTTGTAGGAGTTCTTGGGGAGCCGCGTCCGCCGAGAGTGGGAGCCGACGGGCCTTCCGGGCGGTGCGAAGGAACCACGCCATCCGTTCGGGATTCAGATCCTCAAGCGTCGCCCTCATGCAAGAGGCTGCGTCGAACGGCCCGGCGCGGATCAACTGCTTTTCCTCTAGGTACTCCACTAGTGCTGCATAGAGTCCCGCCACTAGCTCGGCCGAGGTATTGAACCGTTTTCGGACCAACCCTGCCTGTGCGGCGGAGATGAGCGCGCGCATCTTTGGATGACGAGCTTCGTCGTCGGTCCCCTTGACGTAGATCAAGCGATACTTGCCGGTCGTGGTCGCCAGGTCAAACTCGCGTTCGGTGGGGGAGATCCCTTCGGTATCCTCGAAGCCGTAGCTGTTCCCAAACAAGCCGACGTATAGGTCGCAGCGCCGAACCTGGTCCAGATACAGATCGTCCGCACGGCGGTCGGCGGCTGGCACATCTTCAAAGAAGAAGACTTCGAAGAACCGGCGCATGAGTGCATCGCCACGCAGGTAGTCGCGTAACGCTGCACGCTCGGTGGCGAACTCCTTTTGTACACTACTAATGAAGATGCGAATCGGGATCATGCCGTGGTTTCCGCCCGCCATGCGAAGCAGGAGAAAGTAGCGCCGGCGCCGCACTGTGCACGCTTCTTGCTTTTACTCACCTCAGTGCTTCGATCAACGGCTAAGTCCAAGCCGCACATACATATAGGAAGGGTCTTCTATGGAACACTCCGCGTCTTTGCCCTTGATGAGCGCACAAACGTTGGGCACTGTCCTGCCGTCTACCCCATATGAGGCGTCCTCGTCTGGAATCTCTTGGGCGGCTGTTATCGGCGGAGCGTTTGTCGCCGCCGCTTTATCGCTCATTCTTCTGGCGTTAGGGACGGGTCTCGGCCTTTCCTCTGTCTCGCCATGGTCGAACAGTGGCATTTCCGCCACCACGCTCGGGATGGCGGCGATCATCTGGCTGATTGTCGCACAAATCATGTCGTCCGCGATGGGTGGATACGTGGCTGGCCGACTGCGCACGAAGTGGGCGGATCTCCATACAGATGAAGTGTATTTCCGCGATACCGCGCACGGCCTGTTGGTCTGGGCTGTCGGAGTCGTGATCACCGCTGGACTGTTAGCCTCGGCGGCGACATCGATGGCGGGTGGGGGTGGACCGCGTGCACAAGGACCTGGAATGATGGCGGGCGCGTCCGCAGACGCCGGAGCGATGGATCCCAATGCGTATTTTGTCGATGCGCTGTTCCGCTCCGACCATCCAACACCAGACCAGAGCGATCCCGCGGTTCGTGGTGAGGCGAGCCGTATTCTCGCTCACGCGCTTCGGCATAGGGATTTCGTTGGAACAGATAAGATGTACCTTGATGCACTGATCACCGCGAAGACTGGGATCACCCAAGCAGATGCGGACCAACGGGTGTCGCAAGTGTTCGTGCAGGCGCAGCAAACGCTCGACACGGCGCGGAAATCAGCCGCGCACCTCTCGCTGTGGATCTTCGTCGCGCTGTTAGCGGGCGCGTTCTGCGCGAGTTTGGCGGCGACGATCGGCGGCCGGCAGCGCGATCATCTGACAGCGATCTAACGGAGACGGAAAATGCGTTCTATCTTGCTATTATTGCTCGGCGTGCCGATCCCGATTGTGATTTTGATCGCGCTGTTCAGCCACGCGTGACGGAGTGTGAAGCCTAGGCTCTCGGTGGTGGAGCTGAGGCTAGAGTTGTTGGTGTCGAGCGTGGTGGTGTTCGTCGTAATGACGCAGGTGACGGAACTCAGGATGGAAGTGGTGAAGCTGAACGAGCCGGAGAGAGATGCAATCCTCCGGCTCGCACAGCTAAACCTCCTATGCGGCGAGGCGATGCTGCCGTTGTACGGCCTCGGCCTCGGTTTGACGCTCGTTAGGGTGTAGGTGGATGACCCCAACCTCTAGAGGATTCCCGTCAGGCCGCGAGTGGACGGCACAAACCTCTGACTGACACTCGTCAGGGGACAAGTGGACGACGCGAACCTCCTGTTGACACTCGTCAGGCTGTGAGTGGACGGTGTCAACGTGCAGCTGATTCTTCTCAAGCTGCAAGTGACCAGCGTGAACCTCTCGGTGACGCCGCTGATGCTGCGGGTGTCGCGTCTGCACCTGCACTATGGCACGGGATTGCTCGCGTCGTACCCAGCGACGCATCGCCCGACAGAGCACGGTGTGTACGTACGACTCCTGCGACCAACGCTGTTCAGGGAGTCGTAGCAACGCAACCCACCCTTCTTGCATGAGATCGTCGGCCAAGTCTCGGTCGCCCTTGGCAAGGCGGCGGGCAAAGCGGGTGACGGCGGGGAGATACTGTTTATAGGTAGTCATGAATGGGTCAGACATTAAAAGCTCCGATGAAAGTGGTTATGCCAGAGAGACAACACTCGCGTGATACGCTGATGGACGCGCGACGCGCAGAGCGGAGGTCGCTGATGCAGACGTGGGAGATACTGGCCGATCTTGACGAGCCCCGGACCAGCGTCGCCGTCCGGGACCGCATAGCCGTAGCGGAGCTCGATCATGCTGCGGTCGACGGGATCAAGGGTCGCGAGGACGTCTTGAATCGCGATCTGGTCGAGCAAGCGGCTCTCTTCGTCGCTGAAGATCATAGCCCCTCCCAGCGGACGAACCGGTGCTCGCCGTTTTTCGGAAAGAGTCGGCTCTTAATGCAGGTCTTCCACCCCTCGCGGGCACCGTCGTCGTTGGTATTCCCTTCTATGGTAGTACAGAGGTAGCCGCTGGTCGTCTCAAGGGTACTGAGCACGATCCCCGTGTGCGCGAAACGGCCGAGTGAGGGGAAATACATCAGGAAGACATCGCCGCGGAGTGGGACGTGCTGTAAGACGCCGTGGACCAACGCGAAGTGGCCGAGGAGGTCGCAAGCGCCGGTTTTGGGGAGCGGCCAGGACGAGTAGCCAACCGCCGGGTCATACTGAGACCAAAAACCGACATGGTAGACATACGCAGCACACCACGGCTCGCCGGCGGGGAGGTCGACCTCACGGAGCATGAGTTCGACCATTTGGCCGTGGTTGTTCCCACCCTGTTCAGTCACGTTGTTCAGCGCCAACGAGGCGGCGATTAGCCGCTCAGTGCGCAATGGCGTGTCCTGGGGAGGACGGGGGGTTGGTGGATCGGATTGGATGGTGCGGACAGGCAGTGTCATAAATCGATGCTCTCAAGGGGTTCAAGGAGAGATGATGTATCTCTCTACTCTATAGTTCCCTGAGCGACCGATTTTTCAGAGAGAATTTTTTGCCTAGTGTAAATTCGCTCTGTTTTAGCGCTGTCCTTGGTCGACGGCGGTACTCCACCGCCGAATCGCGTCCTCCAGCTCATGTTTGCGACGTTCGAGCGTTTTGCCGAGCTCGATGGACTGGGTAGTTCCGGCGGGGGTGGTGTACAGGTCTGGATCTTCAAGCGCTTTGGTCAGCTCCGCCACCTCGGCTTCGAGCCGTTCGACGAGGGCTTCGGCCTCTTCCACGGCGCGTTTGGCGCGGCGGGCTTCTACGCGGTCGTTCTCGGTTGAGGCGTTCTGGCGGCGGGTCTTCTGTTGTTCGTGGACGCGGCGGAGCGATTCTTCCTCGGCGGCGGCGACGCGGGCGGCATGGGCGCGTTCTTCGCTGGCGACTTCCCATTCGGCGAAGGTGCCGTCAAAGTCGGTGACGCGGGTGTCGTGGAGGACCCAGACGCGGGTACACAACGCTCGGAGTAAGGCACGGTCGTGACTGACGAGGAGCACGGTCCCTTCGTAGGACTCGATGGCGTCTTCTAGCGCTTCGATCGACTCAACGTCAAGATGGTTGGTCGGTTCGTCGAAGATCAGCAGATTGGCGCGCGACAGCATGATCATAGCGAGCGCCACGCGGGCGCGTTCGCCGCCGGAGAGGGTCGTGGCTTTACGCTGGGTTTCGTCGCCGGAAAAGCCGAAGCGGCGCTGCCAGTAGGGGCGGAGATCGCTGATGATGTCGTACAGCGTCTTGTCGGCTGGGACCTGGGCGAGATCCTGACGATAGTAGGCGACGGTGATCGAGTTACCCGCTGTGACTGTCCCCGAGACCGGGGCGCGTTCTCCCATGAGGGTTTTCAGGAAGGTCGACTTTCCGGCGCCGTTTGGCCCAATCAGGCCGAGCCGGTCGCCGCGCTTGACGACCGCTGACAGATCGCGGATCAGCGTTCGAGATTCGACCGCGATCGTCGCATGATCGGCGACGATGACCTGATCACCACCTCGTTCCTGCACGTCAAGCCGGAGCGACATGGAGCCATCTTCGCCGAGCGGCGGGCTGAGCCTGGCGATGCGCTCTAGCCGTTTGCGGCGGCCCTTAGCCTGTTTGGAGTTCTGCCCCGCAATGTTGCGGCGAATGTAATCCGATTCATCCGCGATGACACGGGACTGCTTTTGGAAGGCACGTTGCTGCGCGAGCCGACGTTCGGTGCGCTGGAGAACGAACTGCTCGTAGCCACCTATATATGGTACAACGCTATTCCCTTCGACGTGCAGCACGTGATCCACCACCGCGGCGAGAAAGGCGCGGTCGTGGCTGATGAGCAGGATGGTCTTGTCGGTCTCGCGGAGATAGCTCTCTAGCCACTGGGTCGTATCGAGGTCCAAATGGTTAGTCGGCTCGTCCAATAGGAGCACGTCCGCCGGGCTGACGAGTTGGCGGGCCAGTCCCACGCGGCCGCGTTCGCCGCCGCTCAGATGCTCCAGGGGTCTGGTGCGGGCCTCAACCGGGTCGAAACCGAGTCCGTGGAGTACCGCGTCGACACGCGGGGCAAAGGTGTAGCCTCCGTCTCGTTCGAAGCGTTCGAGATCGTGGGCGTAGGTATCCAGCATCTGCTGGGTACAGCGCTCACCAAGTTCACCGAGTTGGTTGGCCTGGTCGGCTAGCGACTGCTCTAATGCCAGCAGATCCGCGAACTGCCCCGCCGCGGCTTCCCACACGGTCGTGGCCCCCGCGAAGTCGCGGTGTTGATCCAACAAGGCGATCCGCACCCCTGGTGACTTGGCGATCGCGCCGCTGGTAGGCTGCTGTGCACCGGTGATGAGCTTGAAGAGCGTCGTCTTGCCCGTACCGTTCCGGCCGACAATGCCCCAACGATCGCCTTGCGCGACCGTGAAGGTGACGTTCGTGAGCAACGTCGTGGCACCGAATTCGACGCCGACGTTGGAAAGTGAGATCAGGGTCACGCGTTACTTGATTTGGAGCCAGGAGGTCCACTCGGCTTCGGCGGCGCCGATAGTGAGCCGGTGTTGGCATCGGGTGAGCGGTTGGCGCAGGAGCAGCGGTTCATCCACCAGGAGGTCGAGCCACCGGTCGTCCGACCGGCGCGCGTATTGGAGCCCAAGGTCGAGAAAGCGCTTGGACTGCTGGTCGATCAACGCGGTGACGCCAAATTTCTGGGAAAAGCGCTTCAGCTCGCCAAACGATGCGGCACGCTCGGCAAAGTCCACAAAATGGACTTTGACACGGCGTTCGGCGAAGAACCGAAGCGCCTTGCGTGTCTCACTGCTCTTTTTTGTCCCGAAGATCTGGACTTCCATGCGATAAATTTAACGGCGCATGTCTCCACTCTCGTATCGCCCCGCATGGTGGGTTCCCGGCGCACATGCGCAGACGCTCTGGGGGAAGCTAGTAAGGCGGCCACGCCCGGTTTTTACACGAGTGGAACGGTGGGAGACGCCAGATGATGATTTTCTGGAGATTCATCGTCTCGACGCGGCAAGAGGACTAACAGGATCGCGCGCCGCGCGGACACCACGGGTGGTGATATTGCACGGGCTCGAAGGGACGGTTCGCTCGCACTACGCGCAAGGGCTGCTCGGCGAGATGCGGCGGCGTGGGTGGGGGGCGGATCTGGTCATCTGGCGATCATGCGGTAGCGAGCCGAACCGGGCGAGACGGTTCTATCATTCTGGAGAGACGATAGACCTGGCGCTCGTGATCGACCGCGTGACGCGGGAGTTCCCTGACGATCCGTTGGCGTTGGTGGGGGTGTCGCTGGGCGGGAATGTCCTTTTGAAGTATCTGGGGGAACGCGGGCGCGAGGTCCCTCGCCAGCTGGTGGCCGCAGTCGCGATCTCGGTCCCGTTCGACCTCGCCAGGGGCTCAGCGTATATCAACCGTGGGTTCTCGAAGATCTACCAGAAGTACTTCATGGATTCCCTCAAGCGAAAGACGCACGAAAAGGTCACGCGCTATCCCGATCTGATCGCGCGCGATCGGATTGATACGCTGACGACGCTCCAGGAATTCGATGACGCGATGACGGCGCCCATTCACGGCTTCGCGGACGCGCAGGCGTATTACGCGGACTCCAGCGCGATTAGGTATATCCAGCGGATTCAGGTAAACACGCTGCTCCTGAACGCGGTCGACGATCCGTTTCTCCCGCCGGACGTGCTGGACGAGGTTCGCCGGATCGCGGCGGGAAATCGGTGTTTATCGGTTGAATTTCCCGAAAAAGGGGGACATGCGGGGTTTGTGAGTGGATGGAATCCATTTTCCCCCGTATACTTTCTGGAGCGGCGAACCGGCGAATTTCTTGCGACACGATTCGCCGCCGGGAGCGAGTCTCGATAAGCCCACGACAGGGCTACGGCTCCGCAACGCCCTGTCGTGGGCTTATCGAGACTCGCTCCCTACCATAATGTAGAGACTTCACCATTTTCCCCCTCCTGCCATGCGCCTCACCCGCCCTCTCCTTGCAGCTCTCCTACTCACTCCCGCGCTCGCCTGTGAACGGTTCAAATCGTCACAGACCGCGGACCAGGGAGCTGACAGCACAAAGGCCGTCGCGGCCGCTCCTGTGCTCCCGCCCGACGCCGATCATGCGGTGAGTGTGTTGAACGCCTCTCCCCGACACGGACAGTTTGTCATGATTCCCAACGGGACTGGGGATTCGTTGCGGGCCTGGATTGTCTACCCGGCTCGCAGCACCAAGGCGCCAGTGGTCGTGGTGGTGCATGAGATTTTCGGCATGAGCGACTGGATTCGCGCGGCGGCGGACCGGATCGCGGCAGAAGGGTATATCGCGATTGTCCCGGATTTGCTGTCGAAGCAGAAGCTGCCAGGGGCGCCGGATAGTGTGTCGATGCAAGCCGGGATGGCGGCGGTCTCCAAGCTGAACCCGAATGAGGTGCTGCGGGAGATCAAGGAAACGGCGACGTATGCGACGGGGCTGCCGTCGGCGCTTCCAAAATACGGGGTGGTGGGTTTCTGTTGGGGCGGTGGGGTGGCGTTCAACTTCGCGGCGCACTCGCCGGACGTCAGCGCGGTCGTGGTCTACTATGGAGAGTCACCCAAGCTTGAGTTGCTGTCGAAGGTGTCGGCGCCGGTGCTCGGGCTGTATGGCCAGAATGATGAGCGGGTGGTGGCGGATGTCCCGCCAACGGATTCGGCGATGCAGACGATGAAGAAGACGTATACCTATCACATCTATGATGGGGCGGAGCACGGCTTCATGCGGATGCAGAATGGCACGGCTGACGGGAGTAACCTGAAGGCGAGCCAGCAGGCGTGGCCGGCGACAATCAGTTGGCTACACAAGTATCTTGGGACATGAATGATCTCCTGAACGCGGAACGAATTTCCTATGCGGCGCTCTTTGGGATAGGGCTCCTGATCGCGGTGTACGCCATGTTGCACGGTTCGGTCCGGTTGAGGGAGGACCGGAGTGCGGTGAAGGCGCCGCCGGCGGGGTTTAATACGCCGGTGGTGGGTGGGGTGTTAGTCGCGTTCGGGGCGGTGGGGTACCTGACGGCTATTTATGGGCACGTTGGTACTATATCGACGGTGTTGATCGCCGCGGTGGCGGGC
>Ga0210398_10003067_pt1 | contig 16093 bp, 7 predicted proteins | sample IncBWC4OmetaG_FD_161047 | JGI IMG/M metagenome (GOLD analysis project Ga0210398, IMG submission 161047) | Forest soil microbial communities from Barre Woods Harvard Forest LTER site, Petersham, Massachusetts, United States - Inc-BW-C-4-O | ecosystem: Environmental > Terrestrial > Soil >...
GCCGAGGTCGGGTCGAGCTGCACGGCTCTTTCCAGTTGTGTACGAGCCGCGGCGGGCTCCCCGGATTTCGCATAAACGAGACCCAGGTTGTACCTGGCCGCGTAGTGTTGCGGATTTATCTTTACTGCCGCGGACAGCAGTGTTTTCGCGTCAGCATAATCGCCCAGGTCGCGATCCACGACCCCGAGAAGGTAACAAGCGTCGAAATCGTTGGGGAGCCTGCGCTGGTACTCCTGCGCCAGCGGCAAAGCATCATGGAACTTCGACAGTAGGAGGAGAGTCCTTATATAGGACGCGCGGCTCGCGTCATCGTGAGAATTCAGCCGCAAAGCCTCCTGGAATTCCTTCGCCGCATCTTCATAGCGCCGCTGCTGGATATAGATGTTCGCCACGCCGGAATGCGGCACCGCGGAATCCGGCCTATCGCGCTCCATCTGCGTCAGAAGCTGAAGCGCCCGGTCGTTGTCGCCGAAGGTTGAATAGGCTACCACGAGGTCCATCTGCAGCACTTCATCGGATGGCCCATCCGTCAGCAATGCGATCGCGGCCGGGTATCTTTTCTGAGAAATATACGCCTTCGCCAGCCAGTCGATTGCGGTAATGGACCTCGGATCTATCTTGAGGATCTCTTGAAATTCGTTTACCGCCTCATCTACGTCGTTAATCTGGCTGAGCGCCGCTCCCAGTGCCAAACGAGCCTCAGGTTGATTCGGCTGCAACCTTACAGAACGCCGAAATTCAAGAACTGCATCTTGTGTATCGCCCTGTTCCAGCAGAGCCAGCGCCAGGTAGTAATGAGTTTGCGCGGAATTTGGATCAAGCTTCAGGGATGAGCGAAATGCCGAAGCCGCACAGCCGAATTTTCTCTGGTCTCCGTAATACCTTCCCAACGCCTCGTAGGCTGCCGCCGTAGGGTGGGACGCCAGTTGCTCGCTCACGGCTTGTGGCGGAATGCATTTCATGGCCGGTTGCTGAGCATAAGCCACGCTCGTACAGCAAAGAAATGCCACGATGAAGCAGAACTTTCCCGTAAGAGAATCGCAAGCGTACGCATTCACCGGAAACTCCGGACTAAGCCCGGTCCGGGGCACGAGTCTTCTCCCGCGGCTGAGACACTCCGTTGTGGTTCTGGATCCAATTCACACCCGCGCCCAGCAGTGCGGCGCGCTCTCCCAATTTAGAAACGCGCAATTCAATCCCCAGGGCCGCCAATTCCTTCTGCGCCGAAGGCTGGAAGAGCGCAGCCGCACGCGCGATTCCTCCTCCCAAAATGACGCGCTGCGGGCCGAAGGCACCGCACGTGTCGCGCACCACGGCGCCCAGTCTGCTTCCGAATTGTTCGAACGTCCGGCGTGCCGCGGCGCTCTTTGCGCTTGCGTTGGCGATGTCCTGCACTTCGGCCCAAGTACTGGTGTTTTCTTTGTACAGCCTTTGGATTGCAAGACTCGAAACAAAGTCTTCGACAATGGTGTTCTTGTACGGGAGATCCCATATCTCGCCGCCAGGGGGCACACCCGGACCGCTAATAACAATCCGGCCTTGGATTGCAAATGCCGAGCCAAGGCCGGTTCCCAATGTGATGCCGACAACACGATCGGCACCCGTCGCTGCTCCCTGTTGAATCTCACCCATTAGAAAGGCCGTGGCATCATTCAAAAATTGGATCTCGCCGGGATCGCACAGGAGCACTTTGGAGAGCATAAGTCGCAAGTCCAGTCCGTGAAGATGCCGATACTTGTGCTCCATGTAGCTGATGCCGCGCGCGTAGTCAAACGGGTTGGGAATCGCCACGCAGACGCCAATCGGCGAAACGTGATCGTGCAGCGCAACTTTCGCCAGCGAAGCAAGCGTACCCAGGAACTCCGAAACGGTCCCGTCCGAAGACACGGGGACAGAGTGAAACGCGGCAACGCTCACGTCCCCGGGGCCGAACACCCCCGCGGCGACGTGGCTACCTCCAACGTCGAATACCAGGACGTGACCGTTTGGTTTCGCAGACACCCGAATGCCTTTGATAACGATACCAGTATACACGGCAAAGCGAACCCTATAGTAGATCCATTCGCGGAAGCTGGAAGGCAGTCCGCATGGCCGGCGGGAACCGCAAGGCAGCGGAAATTTCTACCATGAGTTCTAAAGGGATCCTAACTTCGGTTTCTGCGAATAACCTCGCAGCCGCAGGAACGCCGGATGATCAGTTCGGTTGGCAGCACAATTCGGGGGTTTACAGGCCTCTTTTGCGTATTTCGCGAGCGAATCCACTCCAGCAGCAGGTGCGTCGCGGTCCGCCCCAGTTCCGCAGCCGGCTGGCGCACGGCTGTGAGCGGAACGCTCAGCAAGGGGGCCATCTCAAAATCGTCGAATCCAATCACGGCGACGTCGTGCGGCACTTGGACACTCTCACGCTGCAGGTCTTGCAACACGTGAATAGTAGTAACGTTATTCAGCGTAAAAAGCGCCGTAGGTGGCTTGGGAGAACGCAGGCGTTTCAAAAGCTTCGGACCAATCGTGGAAACCTCGTCCGCGATGAACAGCTCCGGCTTCAAGCCTGCCTGCATCATGGCCTTCTGGTAGCCTTCGATTCGCAACCCGATGGAATTGAACTGGCTGTCGTATCCCAGGCAGAGAATCTGCCGATGACCATGTTCCAGCAAGTGGTGCACGGCTTTCCGCGCTCCTTGCTCGTTTTCCACCATGACTTCGGCCGCATCCAGTCCGGGAAAGGTGCGGTCCAGCATCACAACGGGCAGTCCACGTGCCCGCACGTCCTGCAACTGGCCGACACTGTCCGGACTCGAAGGCACGATCAGAATCCCGGCGATATTGCGCGACTTCATCATCGCCAGCTCTCGCGCTTCGCTGTCGCGATCGCGCTCGGAAGCCAGCAATAGCGTCAAATACCCTTGTTTTGCCGCCATTTGCTGCACTGCGTGAGCGCAGATGGAAAAAAACGTGTCCGCAAGATCGGGGACGATCAGCCCAATCGTCCGCGACGAACGACCCTTGAGCATGCGCGCTGCTTCGTTCGGTTCATAGCCCAGCTTCCGGATCGCCGCGCGGACACGCGTCGCGGTCGCGGCGCTCACCAACTCACCGCCATTCACCACGCGGGACACCGTCATCCTGCCGACCCCGGATTCCCGGGCCACATCTCCGATCGTCGGCCTATCCATCGGTTTCCTCGACATCAAGACCCCTAGAGGTTGACAGAAATCCAGTACAAGCGCACCTCGACTGCTTCGCAAGGACGGCCATAGTAGCGCACTTTCCCGCCGCGCCCACCGCTACGCCTGCTCTAGATGCTACTCCTGCTCGTCAAGTTGGTCATTTTGGGGATCCCCTACACTTTATGATTGACAAAGCCGATGCAAGCAAACTATAAAGCCGTTAATGTCGTATGGGAACGATACCATTAAACCGTTGAGCTTTGGGCTTTCCTGGTCCTCGAACGGCGGACGGTGCTCCAGGACTGCCGGGGATTTAAGTCTGATTCGATCATGGAGGCAACGTGCGTATATTGATGGTCTTTGCAACCCTGTTTTTCGCGGCTAGTTCCGCTTTCGGCCAAACACCGACCGGTACCATCCAGGGTTCCATCGCCGACCAGCAAGGCGCGGCAATCGTCGGCGCTATGGTAACGATAACAAATGAGGCCACCGGCGTCTCGCGGCAAGTGGCCTCCGCCGAGTCCGGGCGATTCGAATTTCCTTTCATCCTACCGGGCAGCTATACGGTCGCAATTGAGGCCAAAGGCTTTAAGCAGGAGAAGCGTGAAAATGTCGTCGTTGGAGTTTCCGAGACCCTGCCGCTGACCTTTACTCTTAGCATCGGCCAGGTGAGCGAGACTGTCGAGGTCAACTCAACGGCTGGCACGCTGGAAACCGAATCCTCCAGCCTCAACACGGTGATCAATACTCGCTCGATCATCGACTTGCCGTTGAACGGCCGCAATCCTTTCGATTTGTCGACGCTTGTCCCCGCGGTGAGCAACGTAGGTCAGGCGTCCACGCCGCATATCGGCGGCTCGCGAAACGCCAACAACGAACAGCTGATCGACGGCATGACCAATATTCTGCCGGAGAACAACGTCGGCAATAACGAATCGGCATACCAACCGATCGTAGACTCCGTCCAGGAGTTCAGCGTACAGACCAGCGTGCTGCCCGCGGACTACGGCAGATTTTCCGGTGGCACCATCAGCCTGGTGACCAAGTCCGGTGGCGACAAATATCACGGTTCGGGTTTTCTGTTCGCGAGAAATGCGATTCTAGACGCTGAGGAATTTTCGTTCGGCGCTACCGCACCCCAGCCATCCCTGTATAGGTACCAAGACGGCGGCACCATCGGCGGCCCCATTCCGCTGATCGACCGCCCCAACAAGCGCACTTTCTTCTTCTTCGCCTTTGAAGACTCGCGGCAAAACGCCGCCGCGTCAGAAACCGATAGCGTTCCGCAAACCCAGTGGCTAAAGGGCGATTTCTCCGATCTCATTCCCGCCGGAACCAACTGCAACGTAACCCCAATGTCCGGCTGCATCTACGACCCGAACACCGTGGCCCTTGTCGGCGGTCAGTACGTGCGGCAAGCCTTCCCCGGAAACATCATCCCCACCGCCGACCTTAACCCCGTCGCCTTGGCAGCCTTGGCATTCTATCCAGCGCCCAATGTTCCCGGCGCAGGTCTATACAACAACTATTTTGTTTCCGGCTCGACCTTCGATGACTATTGGCACTATGACGCTCGGCTCGACCACGACTTCAACGCAAAATGGCACTCCTTCTTCCGCTTCTCGCATTGGAATGAATCGGGCACGTCCCTCAGCGACTACAACAACGCCGCCTCGCAGGGATATAACGGACCATTCGTCAACGCCGAATGGAGCGGCTCGTTCAACAACACCTTCAACCTGAGCCCAACTCTGTTGGCCGAGCTCCGCTTCGGCGCCAGCCGCGCCGCATACACGCGCAACACCTTCGGCGAGCCGTTCGATCTGGGCAGCCTCGGTTTCCCGGCCACCTACGTTGCGACGGCCGCCAAAGATGGCCTGGTCTTCCCGACCTTCAACATGAGCCAAGGTTTCTCGGGCCTCGGCCCCAGCGGATACAACTCCTACTACGAAAAACCGACCGCCTACGATCTGACAGGCAGCATCGTGAAGATTTTGGGCGCCCACTCGGTCAAGTTCGGCGCCGAATTCCGCAAGCTCTATGAGAACTTTGCGCAATACGGCTATCCTTCCGGTGTCTTCAACGGCGATCAAAGCTGGACGCAGCAGACTGCCAACAGCGCCAACGGGACAGGTAACCCGTTTGCTTCCATCTTATTGGGATTGCCCGACAGTGGCGACATCACCCATCAGCCAAAAGCGACCGATGCCAGCGGCTATTTCGCTCTGTTTGTGCAAGACGACTACAGAATCACCCGGAACTTGACCCTGAATCTGGGCCTGCGCTGGGATGTCGAGATTCCACGCACCGACAGATTCAATCAGCTCTCCTACTGGGACCCCAATTTGCCGTCTCCGCTCGCCGGCCTGGTTCCAGCGTCCGCCGATTGTCCGGCTTGCGCCGACTTGATGGGCCAGATGATCTTCGCCGGCACGCCTGCCAGCCAGTACGGGCGCCATCAAGGGCCAACGCAGTGGCATGATTTTGGTCCGCGCATTGGCTTGGCGTATAACCCGACCAAGAACTTCGTGCTTCGTGGCGGCTTCGGCATTGTCTACGCGCCCTCGGCACTTCAGGCTGCTGGCACGGATGGTTCTCCGGGCATCGAAGGGTTCTCCAGCCAAACCAATTTCACAACCAGCTTCACCAGTCAGCAAACAGCGCCCAGCCTCTGCACCAACTGCTCGACTCTCAGCAACCCTGCCCCCACCGGCTTCAATCTTCCGCCGGGCGCGGCCGGGGGTCCTTCGACCGACATCGGCACGGGCATCAGCGATTCCTACTTCGGTTCTTATCGCAACCCGTACGCCGAACAGTGGAATGTCAACGTGCAATACTCGCTGCCGTTCCAAACCACCATCGAGCTCGGCTATCTCGGCAATCATGGTCTGTTCCTGATCAACGGAGACCCGGGCGTGCCCTACGGCCAGCTCCCCACTTCCGATCTGGCGTTGGGTAGTGCGCTACTCGCCCAGGTCCCCAATCCGTTCTTCGGTCTCGTCAACGTTCCCGGCTCGCCGCTGGACAACCCAACGGTTCAGGCCAACTACTTGCTCTCCCCCTATCCCCAATATCTGGGTAGCGTGCAAAGCTTCCGCAAGCCTCAGGCGGAATCGAAGTACAACGCCATGACGCTGAAAGTCGACAAGCGCTTCTCCCACGGGCTATCTCTACTGGGATCGTTCACCTGGGGCAAGGAGTTCGACAACTCCGCTTCAGCGGTCACCTATCTGGGGCCGACCAGCGGAACCTTCGTCAACCAATACGCTCCCCAAAACGAATGGGCGCTGGGCGCGCAAAACGTTACCCGCATGCTCGTGGTCAGCTACATCTACGAGTTCCCGTTTGGACATGGCAAGGCGTTTCTTGGGGATGCGCATGGCGTCCTCAATCGCATCGTCGGCGGATGGCAGACCGTCGGTCTCGCCAGCTTCAGCACTGGCACGCCTGTCGTTCTGGGCGCCGCCACCGCGAACCCCACCGGTCTGCTCGGATACAACGACCGCCCGGATTGGACCGGCCAGAATCCTTCAATCGGCGACAAAACACTGGCGCATTGGTTCAATACGTCCGTGTTTTCGCAGCCGGCCTCCTTCACTCTGGGCAACGCGCCGCGGACTCTCGACTCCGTTTACAATCCCGGCGTCAACAACTGGAACATTTCCTTCTTCAAGAACAACTACTTCGGATCTGAGGACAAGTTCAATCTTCAGTTCCGCGTGGAGATGTTCAACGCCTTCAACCATCCGCAGTTTGGCGCTCCGGATGCCAACGTCAACGACGGCACCTTCGGCGTAATCAATTCCATGGGCACTTTCTATAACCCGCGGAATGTTCAACTTGCGCTGAAATTCAACTTCTAGCCAGGGTGGCAGGAACAGTTTCTACACCCGGGACTGTGCCGCCGATTTAGCGCGAACCTCACGCGCTCTCGGCGGCCTCAGTCTTTTTTGCAGCTGACGTTTTTCGCGCGAATTGGACTAAGCTCTAGCCGATTCGGAAAATGCCATGCGACCAAATCCCATCATCACCACGAATACGAGGAATCTATGACCAGATTGCCGCCGGCACGCCGCACCATGCTCTGCCTCGCGTTCGCCCTATTTTTTCTCGCCGGAACGCTTCGCCCGCAAATCGCGGTCACCAACGATCCACCTCAATACGGACCCTACAACGGAGTGTTCCTGCTGGGAGGCGACGGTCTGCGGGAAAGTCTGGGCGCGAGCGACACGGTTCTGCGAGCCGATTCGCCGTGGTCCTTATTTTGTTGGGTGCAAATGGACCAATCACCTCAGAATTCGACTCTGGTTGGCGGAGTTGGCGAGACAACCGAAGAATATCCGCGGTACTTGAGCGTGGACGCACAGTCGCTGACGTTATGGATGGGCAAGGACAACAGCTTGACCGGCCGCGCCACCTGGACACCCGGAAAATGGCAACTGCTAGCGGCCACGTTCGACGGACGCGAATTCCGTCTCTACAGCGACGGCGAGCAAGTTGCTGGCGGCAAACTCTTGCTAGGCTCGGTCGGCCCCGTTCTTCAGATGGCGCCGCCAGTTCTTCCTGCGGCCGCCGGCGAACACTTCGGCGGGAAAATCGCAAGCTTGGTGCTGCAGCGGCAAGCCCTGGACGCGCAAGAAATCAAGCAGCTGTACGCGAAGCCGCCGGACTTTTCGCTAGCCACCTTCGACGAAGGCTCGAAAAGCTGGCCGGTGCAGACCCGCGGCCAGGCCGGTTACCGGGCGCCACAGGATCCGTCGACATTGCCGATAAGCAAGGCGCCGTTCTCCAAGCCAATGGCGCGCAATTCGGCTTCTTCGCGCGCCGCACTGGAGGGTCGCGGAGAAAACGAGTGGGGGATCGCTGGGAGCTGGCAACTCAAGCCAGCTCCCGAAGTCAAAGCTGATGGCGCCAGGATTTCGCAGCCGGGCTTCGATACGGCGGGTTGGCTACAAGCTACGGTGCCCGGAACGGTCTTGACGACGCTGGTCGATCGTGGCGTGTATCCCGATCCTGAATACGGCCTCAACAATCTGGCGATTCCCGAGTCGTTAAATAAGCAGGATTATTGGTATCGTGCCCATCTCACGAGCCCGGAGGGGCTCGGCAAACGCCATCTGACCCTTACCTTCGAAGGAATCAACTACAAAGCCGTCGTCTGGCTGAACGGCCAGCGCGTGGGCACCATTACCGGCGCGTTCATCCGCGGCAATTTCGACGTTACGCAAATCTGGAAGGCCGGCCGCGGAGAAGAAAACACTTTGGCGGTCAGGGTTTCGCCGCCGTCGCATCCCGGCATTCCGCAAGAGCAGTCGATCAAAGGAGGCCCTGGCGAAAACGGCGGAATCATGTGCCTCGACGGGCCCACGTTTGTCGCCTCGGAAGGTTGGGATTGGATTCCCGGCGTGCGCGACCGCGAGACGGGTATCTGGCAGCCCGTCGTGCTCCGCGCCACCAACATCGTAAAAATCGGCGACCCGCAAGTCCTCACTACGTTGCGGCTGCCCGACACCAGCCGCGCCGATGTGCAGATCGACGTGGCCCTCGAGAATCTCTCCGATCAGCCCGTACAAGGAACGCTCAAGGCTTCCTTCGAGACGGTGAGCGTGAGCAAGGAAGTAAGCCTCGCGCCCGGCCAGACGAGCGTGAAACTTGCTCCGTCCGAGTTCCAGCAGCTCACCGTGCAAAATCCGCGCCTGTGGTGGCCGAATGGCTACGGCAAACAAGAGCTGTACCATCTCAAACTCGTATTCGAGGAAGGAAACCAGCCGTCCGACGTCAAACAGGTGCGCTTTGGCATTCGCGAGATCACCTATGAACTCAGCCTACTGGACAGCGCCGGCCGCCTGCGCCGCGTCGAAGTCGATCCGACGCTGGCGAAAATACGCAACGAAGAAATCGTCGATGTCAGGCATGAAGGAATGCGCGAGATTCCGCCGGCCGATCCGATCCCGCCCGACATTCCGGAAAATCGGCGCGGCTTTTTCCATTCGTGGGTCGCTTCGCTGACGCCCGGCGCTGAAAATTCGCCTGCGGTGCGCGCGTCGGACGACCTCAAGACCGCGCCGTATCTGGTGCTCAAGGTAAACGGTGTCAAAATCGCGTGCCGTGGCGGCAGTTGGGGGATGGACGACTTCATGAAACGCGTCTCCCGCGAGCGGCTCGAGCCGTTTTTCCGGCTTCATCGCGACGCGCACCTCAACATGATTCGAAATTGGGTCGGCCAGAACACGGAAGAAGTTTTCTACGAGCTCGCCGACGAATACGGCCTGCTGATCTGGAACGATTTCTGGGCCACGACGCAGAACTACAACGTGGAGCCGGAAGATCCCGAGCTGTTTCTGGCCAACGCACGCGACACCATCCTGCGCTTTCGCAATCATCCCTCGATCGTAGTTTGGTGTGGCCGCAATGAAGGCGTTCCGCAGCCGGTCCTCAACAAAGGACTCGCCGAGTTGATCACTTCGCTCGATGGCACGCGCTACTACTCGCCGAGCTCGAATCAGGTGAATCTGCAAAACAGTGGGCCGTACAAATACATGGACCCGAAACTGTATTTTTCCAGGCTGAACCACGGATTCTCCGTGGAAACCGGCACGCCGTCGATGTCCACGCTGGAATCTTTCCAGAGCTCGATCCCGAAAGAGGATCAGTGGCCGATCGACGATGTGTGGGCGTATCACGACTGGCATCACAGCGGGAACGGCGACGTCGCGCCATTCATGGCGGAGATGCAAACCGAATTCGGCGCGCCCACGAGCCTGGAGGACTTTGATCGCAAAGCGCAGATGATCGACTACGTCAGTCATCGCGCGATTTTCGAGGGCATGAACGCGCATCTTTGGGCGCCCAACAGCGGCCGGATGCTGTGGATGACGCAGCCCGCTTGGCCCAGCACGATGTGGCAAATCTTCAGCCACGACTACGACACGCAAGCTTCCTATTACGGAGTGCAAAAAGCCTGCGAGCCGGTGCATATCCAACTCGACCTTTCCAACTACGAGGTTGCGGTGGTGAATACGACCAGGCAGCCGCAGCCTGGATTGTCACTAGCAGCCACCGTATTTTCGCTCGACAATAAAACCCTGTTTCATCACGAAGAGCAAAAGGACGCAAGCCCGGACGCTTTGACGGACGGATTCAAGCTAGACCTCGCGCCGTTCTTCTCGTCGGACGTCGTGCTGGTTAAGCTGGAGCTGCGCAACTCCGGAGGCCAGGTGGTGTCGCAAAATCTGTACTGGCTAAGCGCCGAAAGCTCCTCTTACCGCGAACTTGTCCGCCTTCCGCAAGCCGATGTATCCGCGATAGCGGTCTCCAAGCGTTCCGGGGACAAGGTTTATGTCCACGTGCAATTGCAAAATCGCGGCAGCGCAGCGTCTCTGGAAGAAAAACTCACGCTATTGAACGCCAACGACGGCTCGCGCGTCCTTCCCGCGTATTTGAGCGACAACTACGTTTCGCTCCTACCGGGCGAGACCCACGAAGTTGAGATCGAGTATCCCGCGGCCGTGGCAAAAGGGCCGGTGCAGTTGGCCGTTCGTGGCTGGAATCTTGCCCGCGAAAGGATTTCCGTCGCCGAGGACAAATAACCGGTCTGAAATTCGTTTTTGGCGCCCCTTCGTTTGTAAGACTATCATTCGGCAATCGGGAGGGGTTACCTCGTGTACGTGGCGCCGTTAGCGGCATCTGTTTCAACGGCCCTTCGGCAGAGAGTCAATCCGTCCAAAACGGTGTTCCTGCGGGTCATAAATGCTCTAGAATTAGCATTGGCAGCGCGCCCGTAGCTCGGGTGGATAGAGCGTCTGCCTTCTAAGCAGTCGCAAATTCAATCTAAGTCGTTGCTTCGGTTGCGCTTACGAGTTTCGAGCCGCCCTTGGGCAGCTCCAAAGTTGCTCCTAAAAAAAAGAAGCACTCGTCCCTGCGCAAATCGCCCTGATCCAATTGAAGCCTTTTGGAACTGAGTGCAATCCGAACCGTTGTTTTAGGTGAATTAGCGGTAGCGCAAAAACCGTTTGCGTCTTACTTAGCTACTGGAGATAGCTAACCGTCGCGTCGGCCTTGACCGCTCGTGAGATCAACAGCGCAAATCGATTGTCGAAGACCAAGTAGTAGGTGTCTGGCGACGGCGGCAGGGATACGTTTAGGGAGTTCTGCGTAACCCTTCCGCTGAAATAAAACCGCTTATAGGGATTGCGGTTCTTCAAGTTCGCAATGCCGTCCTCGTTGGTCAAGAAGACTTCGATGGAGTTTTTGTGTCCCCCGCTTGCCGCGAAATGGCCATTGACCTTGACGTTCTTTGCGTTAGGCGGGACTTCGAACTTGTAGGCCGTCCATTTTCCGGACTCGATTGTGAAGGCGGTATCAACGATTGTTTCGCTTTGCGGTTGAGGCACGGGTGCCGGAGGGTCTGGTTGCGCGGCAAGAACGGTCTTTGCGGGTTTCGGTGAGGGTTGAGCCTGGGTGAAGTGGACGGCTCCGGCGATGATTCCAGCAACGGCGAGGCCCGCGAGGAACATTAGCCCGCTCTTTGCGCTCTTTGTGGTCTTTGTACCGATCGGTGCCTGCGGAGGGGTACCGCAGTGATTGCAGAACTTCGAACCGTCAGGAATATCGTTGGCGCAATGGGGACACGTCATACAGCACCTTCCTTCCCTCTTAGAATCACTGCTAGGCCATATCATAACAATGGTACTGTGCGCATCTAGGTAACGAATTGGGAACGCAACCGCCTGCCTCCTGGCAAGCGCGTCGATACCCGCGATGCGACGCTATCACGGTCTTTCGGGTTAGTTTGAATGCTCATGTGCAGGTTGCAAGAGACACACTGTCTCGCGGGCAGCGTCCAGATAGTATTTCGAAGCACACTGAAAACAATCGGTGCCGCGCTCAGGATGCCGTCTGCGGCATTCCGCCCGCCCCTCGTCTAGTTGAACCCTGAGAGCAGGATTGGGCGGACCGGAAACTCAGGTTGGGGTGCCTCTTGATGCTGACACGGGCCATTGAAGTTTTTCAGCCTTCAGGCGAATAAGCGCCGTTTCAGCAATACCAAGTTCCTGATGCTCGGGGGAGTCATTAGCCGTGGGAAGTCCTCTTGGATTACAAGGAACGGTTACCACTGGTGCAGATAGTGCAATGCGCGACGACCCGACGGGCGGCGGATTCAAAGTGTTGTAGACAGATGCCTCAATCAATCCCGGCAACACTGGTGGTCGGCTGATCAATCGCCAGGCCGAAGCGATCGGCATTGTGACGTTCAAGATTCGAGGCGACATCGGGGCTGCTACCTGAAGGACCCGATTGTCGTTTGAGGGTTTTGTTGGTACGGTATCGTACTTAAGGTGCTCTCCAGCTTCTTGGCTGTCACCCGTCCGAGGTGACAGATGTCAAAATGGATTCTCATTTGCCCGAAGTGCAAAACCGAATTTGAACATTCCCAGATTAGCGATGTCGGAATGTCGTACTTGATGATTCCATTGAAGCCTGAGTTTGCGAGTGCTGGCAACGAATGCGTATGCCCTAACTGCGGCTCTGGTGCGATCTACCGTCGCACGGACTTGTTGTATCGAGCTTGAGCTACCCGCCGGTCACTTCATCTCTGCGGCAAACAAGCAGGGCTCCCGATTTGGAACCGCCTAGCGAAACTCGCTGGCTCAACGCTTCGGGACAATCGTCAGCGTGAGCAACTCCAGATTGAACCAGCAGATTCGTTCGGTGTCTTCGGGATTCAATCCGTGCCGCGCGACGCAATGTTCTCGGAATTCCATGCGGCATCGGCTTAGCTGATCTTCGTTAAAACTAGGCAGCGGCGAACCCCAGTCAATCGGGGGTTCCACGGCGGACTATTTTGGGTGAAAGCTTGGGGGCGGTCAATTAAAGAACCTCCGACCGCTTCCGAGGAGGATACGGGAGAGCAGGGTAGCGTTAATAGTCCCGCCAAGGCTTCCATACTGGAGTACTCGTGTAACGTACACGGTAGAACCTACTGTCCTCGGGCGGCATCCATTTTCTGGCCTTGCTGAGCAATTTACTGAACTTGTCGAATATATGTTTCAACATGGCGAGCCTCGAAGTCCGCTGCGGCAGGCGTGACTCAAGCGGTTTCATCGTAGCGCCGTCATGTTATCGAAAGCAATCTGAATCTCTCGCGGCCAAGGGACCCGCGCCCTACCTGATAAAATAAAATCGTGCTCCCCGCGATTACGCCCGCCAAGCTCGCTAAATCGGTCGAGCCGTTCAACGATCCCGAGTGGCTCTTCGAACTCAAGCACGATGGGTTCAGGTCGCTGGCCTACCTTGAGGATGGCCGGCGCCGGTTGGTCTCGCGGCACAAGAACGTTTGCAAGAGCTTCGAGAGGTTGCGGAGTGCGCTGGCGGGGTTGCGGGCCAAGAGGTGGAAGTAAGGCACGAATGCTGACGCAGTCAATTATGCCAACGCATCGGTTCAGGGTCGTTCTCGTCGCTTCTTTCGTTCTCGCGTGTTTCACTTGGGCCGGACCTGGCCGGGGAATGCCTATCAATGTCCATGCGGTTCTCTGGTGGAGCATTCCCCTTGCTTCGTTGTGGGCGCTAACCGTTGGCGTGTCAGCGTACCGCTTCGGGAGGAAGAGCCTCTGGATGTTGTTCGCTGCTCCGCTTGCTCTTTACTGTTCAAGACCCGAAACGGCACTCCATATCTGCACAACAGTCTGGAAGCCCGCGGGCTCACGCCCCGGCTCAAAGCGATGGGCCTCGACGAACCGGGGATGTGCTGGCACGCATTGAAGCGCTTTCGGAAGACATGGTTGCGGGGTAAGCGATGCCAGGAGGACATCAACAATTTCTGGCTGGCGCACAAGCCGAAAACGATGTCAGAACTTTATTCCCATCTGTATGAAGAGTTGGAACTCCGACTGGCAGAAGCAGAGCAAGTAGGCACGGGATTTGACGTACCTGCTCCTAGTTGCTCCAAAGTTTCAACCCAGTCAGAGGTTGCTATTGCAGCGTAAGTAATGTGAAATAATGGAGTTGCCAAGGACGCGCCCGTAGCTCAGGTGGATAGAGCGTCTGCCTTCTAAGCAGAGGGTCGGGAGTTCGAGTCTCCCCGGGCGCGCCATATTTTTAAGGTTACCTGTGTCTCGAGTCGCTCATGAAAGGCGCATGGGTGGGGTCGTCATTGCCCGACGTGAAGTGCTCAGAACGCTCAGAAGCCTCCTCCGGACAACGAGAATGACTTGAGTCCGGTTCCCACTCGCGGAGGCGGAGTGCAATAGGTACTTGGCCCCTCCTTGGCGTTCCAGCAAATCATTTTGTGAACTCAGAGGTGGAGCGATGCCGACAAGAGATCGCGCGACTCAATTTCTTCTGATCACCGACGCTACCAGTCCACATCTGCGCTTGCGCTCCTGTAGCCGAAGAAGCTCGAGTTCATCAAGGCAGGAAATCTAGTACCGCCGCACGAGAGTAGAGGCCCCCGCCTGAGAAGACGTCGGTATCAACTCTCGGCAACATTGCCGCAACTCGAAGAACCCGGTGCCTCCCTATTTTGTGGAAATTCCCGACATCCTAAAGTCCGTTTCATTCATCCAAAAGGAGCTCAAGAGGTTTTCGGAAACGAGTGGATGAAGATACGCCCAGTTTTTATATGACCGCCGCATCTGATACGTTCAAGCCCTACTCAAGCGATAGCTCATTCGGGAAGAAAATCTGTTACCCGTGCCCTTCGCTCGTAACGACAAGAACCTATATTTTAACGGACGATCCACGAAGGCAACCACACTTTTCGCAAAGGCTGGAAAGTTTTAGGAGGACTTATGGCAACGATAAAAGTAGCAATCGCACCAATGAAGGTGGCGCAGATTCCCAAGCCCGGAGCCGATTTCCAGATTGTCGATCGCGAGATTCCTCAGCCCGGTCCAGCACAGGTGCGCATCAAGGTGCAGGCCTGTGGTGTCTGCCACAGTGACATGTTCACCAAAGAAGGTGCATGGCCCGGTATCGAATATCCTCGCGTGCCGGGACACGAAGTCGCAGGCATTATCGATGCAGTCGGTGCGGGCGTCAGCGAGTGGAAACAAGGACAGCGCGCGGGCGTTGGCTGGCACGGCGGCCACGACGGCACGTGCCTCTCTTGTCGCCGCGGAGATTTTCGCAATTGCAAGAACCTGAAAGTAGCGGGCATCAGTTATGACGGCGGATACCAGCAATACATGGTGGCTCCCGTGGAAGCGCTGACGGCGATACCGGAAGGTCTAAGTGACGTCGAAGCAGGACCACTGCTGTGCGCCGGAATCACGACCTATAACGCGCTGCGACACAGCCGTGCGATGCCCGGCGACCTTGTTGCGGTGCTGGGCGTCGGCGGCCTGGGTCACCTGGGAATTCAATTCGCGAACAAGTTCGGTTATAAGGTCGCCGCTATCGGGCACGGGGAGGAAAGCGCGGCCCTCGCGAAGAAACTCGGAGCGAACGTGTACATCGACAATAAAACGACGAATGCGGCAGAAGCGTTGCAAAAATTGGGCGGTGCGCAGGTCATCCTGGCGACAGCGCCAAGCTCGAAATCGATGTCCGAGGTGATTGACGGTCTAGGACCTAACGGCGAGCTTGTGGTAGTCGGCGCTTCAATGGATCCCCTCGAGGTCACGCCCGTACAGCTGATCACCGGAAGCCGAACGATTCAAGGCTGGGCCTCGGGGACACCAGCGGATGCCGAGGACACCCTGAACTTCGCGGAACTAACCGGCGTGCGCCCGATGATTGAAACCTATCCGCTCGAAAAAGCGGCCGAAGCTTACGATCGAATGATGAGCGGCCACGCGCAGTTCCGTGTCGTTCTCACGATGTGACGTGGACTAGCCCGCGCAACGGCGGTCATGTGGGCCTGCGATCAACTGCACGTTTCACGCGCTCACGGACAGTAGCCGGACGTCAGTCGCTCGGAAGCGAAA
>Ga0210398_10003068_pt1 | contig 16091 bp, 19 predicted proteins | sample IncBWC4OmetaG_FD_161047 | JGI IMG/M metagenome (GOLD analysis project Ga0210398, IMG submission 161047) | Forest soil microbial communities from Barre Woods Harvard Forest LTER site, Petersham, Massachusetts, United States - Inc-BW-C-4-O | ecosystem: Environmental > Terrestrial > Soil >...
CTTCGTCCATGCATTTCTGTTTCGTTTTCGTTGCGTCATCGCGCAACTTTGCTATGCGACGACCATCTTCCGCAAGATGCGGTTCACGTAGCGCTCACCAACTTCATGATAAGAGGCCACGCTTCGGCTTGGGTCCGATGCGTCGGATGGACTAAAGGGTGGAGCGTCTGTTTCGTGTAACGCTTTGCCCCAATGCTAAATGTTCTGATTTCTTCATCCTGTTGTCGGCGTGTATGGGAGCATGCGATAGAGATATGCCAAAAACGCGCCAGAATCTCGGGCCCTAGCGTGGCCGAACGTCACCGGGTTCAAGTGCCCGGCTTCACCGCCTGTGCCGAATACCACAAGACGGCCGGGTTTACACGCTCGGGATAAATCGCGAGCATCTCCTTGTACAGCTCTAACGCGGTGCCGGTATTGGCAGCGAACCTGTCAAAGTCGCGAATATATTTTCGTGTTTCCTCGATGTTATTCGGCGTGTCGGGCGCGCCGGCCCTCTTGTGTCCCGCAATGACCTCCACAGGTTTGAGCGACTCGATCGTATCGAGCGCAGCGATCCACTCCTTCCGGCCTTCGGCGTTCGATTCGCCTAAATGAAGATGGACATCGTTGTAGAGCGCGTCGCCGCAAGCGACCAGCCCGATCGAAGAGACGTAGAGACACGTCGTGCTGTCCGTATCGGTATGCCCGAGGGGAACACTCACGAGTTGTTCCCCTTCCAGTTCGATGACACCGCCCTTGAGTTCGTCGGCGACCACGAGCGTCGAATCGATTTGTCCGGGAAACCGTGGTTTCCAATATGAGTCAACCACGGGAACCGACGCCTGCTTTCGCATGACGGCGATGACCTCTCGCGTCGCGACGAACCGCGCCTTCGGAAATTGTTTCTGAATTGTGTTTACGCCAAAGAAATGGTCGCCGTGGCCATGGGTAGCGTAGATCGTCGTCAGATTTTTACCGCTGTCTGCGATCCAGTCGACAAGTTTCTGGTTTTGATCGAGCGTGATGGCCGTGTCCACCAGCACAGCATCACGCTTGCCCAAGATAAGCGTTGAAGAAATTGGCGACCATTGCGTTTCGCTCGCGCCGGGCGGAAGGTCGCTAGTGACCACCGTAATCTGGGCGCTGACAAAAACTTCCCACTGCAATCGATTGGTCATCAATCCTCCTCGCGACAGTTGACGGATGTATTTTTAAAACCTTAGCCGCTCTCAATTTTCCAGCTCTGCATCGGCGGCGCAGCGATGTTGGCTCAACCTGCCGCTTCCGACAAAAAGGTCTCTACTTTCTTGTCGAGATCCCGTGCGACCGCGAGCGCGTCGGAATTCCGATAGGGAGCCAGCAGACTGACCATCCTGTCGTAGGAGATGTGGACGCCGTCAGAGCGTTCGTCGACGAGTACCGTGACGGGAGCATAGGACCTGCGTCCGGAACTTGCCTTGCCATTTGCTGCATGATGAGCGGATTGCCCATGATGAGTCGGGCCATTCGGGGTTCATCGTCACCCGTCGCTTTCCTTATGACGGAGCCATGGTCGAGTTCCATGAAGAGCATCAGGCCACTCTTACCCAGCACTTCCCGGACCGTACTTTCGAACTGTGGAAACGTCCGTGCGGCTGCCGTCGTTTTCGCAAACACAACCATGTCGGGATGGCCTACGGCAGCTTTAATCGCGGCTAATATTTTGTCGAATGGCCGAGACGAGGTCAGGCTGAATCGCTCAACCTCGACTGTGGTTATCATTGCGACCCGCCTATCTTTTCCGTATCGACGAGCGTGCCGAGAACGTCGGGCCAATTTTTCTCGAAGTCGGCGTCGCGTTGCAGCCCGCGTTCCAGTACGATTCCTATGCGGTGCTGGGCTTCGGGCCACGTCAGTGCTGTCCCAAACGAAGTGAAGGCCTCCAGGAGCCGATCGGACGGGGGCAACGACACCTGGTTGACGAGATTCTTCGCTGCTACGAGAGCGCGCCGATCAAAGGAGCCGATCCGGCGAGCGAGGGCGTCGACGAAGTCGTCCAGTTCGGCGTCCGGAAGTGATCGGTTGACGTAACCGTATCGTTCCGCTGTATCTCCATCAAAGTCGTTGGCGCTCAGAACGATTTCAAGCGCCCGCCCGCGTCCCACCAGGTGCGGAAGGCGCTCTGTGCCTCCGCCGCCGGGATGGAGCCCGACCCCGAGTTCGGGGTGGCCGAGTTTCGTGTTCTCGCGCGAGGCGAAGCGCATGTCGCAGGCAAGAACGAACTCGCTGCTCACGCCACGCACGCAGCCCCGGATTTTTGCGAGGCTGACGACCGGCGACTTCGTAAGGCGCACGAACGTATCCATCAGAACAGGTAAGCCCGAAGCGCCGACAGCGGTCATGATGTTTCCGATCTTGCCCGTCAGATCGAAGTGCGACAGGTAAAAGTCCGGAATGGCACTCTCGAAGACAACCACACGCAGGGCCTCGGTCGTCTCCATCCGGACCAGAAGGTCCTGGAGGGCCTGGAAGACATCTGCGTCGACGACATTGAAGGGCGGATAGTCGAATACGACTCTCCAGTACCCGGGCGTTTCCTCGATCACCCGCATGGGTGTCGTCGTATTCGGATTGGCCACGATTCATTCTCCTTTAAGCTTCGATCGAGCGGGACGGTTCGGTGATCTTCTTTTCTTCGACCGTGTACACTCCTTACTCAAGCTGCAGCTCGCTGCAATATCTTTTCGACTTTTCTGTCCAACTCGCGAGCGACCTCCAGCGCGGCGGGATTTGCGTAGGGAGCTAAGAAGCTCGCCATTCTGTCATACGACAGATGCACGCCATCGGCCCGTTCATCGACGAGCACTGTCACCGGTGCGTAAGAGCCCGCTTCCGGAACATGTTTTGCCATTTCCTTCATGATGAGTGGATTGCCAATAATGAAGCGGATGATCCTGGGCGTATCGCGACCTGTTTCTTTGCGTAGAACCGCGCCGTGATCAAGCTGCATGAAGAGCATCAGTCCTGCTTCGCTCAAGCCTTTCTCGACCGCCCTTTTCAGCTCGGCAAAGGAGTGCGCTTCGTGAGTTGATCTCGCAAATTCGGCCATATCCGGATGACCGATGGCGGCGTTTACACCAGCCACTACTTCATCAAACGTCTTGGAAGTGGTCAGGCTGAACCGCTCTACCTCAATTTTTCTAATCATCTCGATCCCCTTCCCGGCATTTGCAGTGGCAAAAACGCCATCCTGTCCGAAGGCCAAGGCGCTCCAGTCATCCGAAACGACTGGAGCGTCCGGCAGTCATCGCAATTGGCGATTGAGAAAGGTGTATGTCCGCTCGTGGGCGAGTGCTGCAGCCTCAGCGTTGTAATGCGCGCCGCCGTGCCGAGAGAAGGCATGATTCTGACCCGGATAGCTGTAGACTGTCGCATTTGGTTTGCTGGCAAGTGCCGTCTTAATTTCAGTTTGCGCAGCCTTGGAAATGAACTCGTCCTCCTCGGCCAGGTGCATCAGCAGCGGCGCATGAAGCCCGTCGATTTCGCCCAGATATTTCTCTGTGTCACCGCCGTGATAAGCGACCGCAGCGTCGACGCCATAGCGCACGGCTGTCAGAAAAACCATCAGCGCGCCGAGACAGTAGCCGAGGACGGCGACCCTGCCGATGCACCCTGGCAGCTTGGCCACAGCGTTGACGGTGTCCTTAACGTCCCTGACGCCGGCATCTCGGTCATAGGCCTGATAGAGACGAACGCCGTGCTGCCAGTCGGCCTCGGAGGTGACATTACTAAGGTCGACGCCCGGCTCCTGCCGCCAAAAGAGATCGGGCGCTACCGCAATGAAGCCTTGTTCGGCGAGTTCGTCACAGGCCTTGCGGATGTCGGCGTTCACCCCGAACAGCTCCTGCAGAACTACAACGGCGGGGGCCGGCAAGGTCTTCGGTTGCGAGATATAGGCACCAAACGCGCCGTCCCGGGCTTCGATGGTGATGTGATTCTTCATCATAGTGCTCTGCTCAGACATCGTGTCCTCCTCAACATTTGCGCGGGCTGCAAGTACAACCCACACTCGCGGCCTTGTTAATCTGGGCCTCCGCCGATGTCGTCAGGATCGGCGGAGGCCCACTATCGAGCGGGACAGGTCAGTCCGCGGACGCGCTCTGATTGACGAGTGCGGAGGTGGCGGCCTCTTCGATGAGCTTGGCCGTTTCCTTCGGGTGAGACATGTAAGCCACATGGCTCGCCTTCACTTCGACCGTCTTGGCCTTGGCGCGCTTCGCCATCATGCGCTCCTGATCCGGATTGATCGATCGGTCCTCGGTGGCCACCATGTACCAGGTGGGCTTGGTCTTCCAGGCGGGCGACGTGACCTTGTGGGTGAACGAGTCGGTGGAGATTGGCACTTGCGATATAGCCATGAACGCCGCCTTCTCTGGTGGAATATCCGCCGCGAAGTCGGCCGCGAAATGCTCCTGTTCTATCCACCAATTGTTGTTGCTGTCCGGCTTGAACGCCTTGGACGCTTGCGGCAGGGCCTGTTCGATCGACGCGCAGCTCTCACCTTCATCGAGCGCAAATGCGGCAATATAGACAAGCGCCGCAACGTTTGGATGATTGCCGGCCTCGCTGATGATGGACCCGCCATAACTGTGGCCCACCAGAACGACTGGCCCGCCCATAGCATCGATGGCCGCCTTCGTATACTTTTGGTCGTCGGCGTACGAGGTCTCGGGGGGCTGCGGCACCGACACCTTGTACCCGTCCTGCTTGAGGATGTTGGCGACCGCTTCCCAGCCGGAGCCGTCGGCGAATGCGCCGTGCACCAGAACCACGTTCTTGATGTTGTATTTCGATTCCATGCTGCCTCCTTTGATTTGACTCTGAATTATTGGCCGCCTTGATTTCGTTCACCGCCGCAACTCGGCGGCAGGTGGACCCTATCAGCAACGATCACGACAGTATTGAAAACGCGGACCACTTTTGAGGATTCCTGCTTCAAATGTGGAGTGAAGGCGGGCGAAATGACCACTTCCGGCTTGAGTTCAACACGAAGACTCTAACCCAATCTCAAATCGGCCACGATTGCATCTAGAGGAAGACTCCATACAACACCGTCACCGGAACGGTGAACTTGAGGACGGGATCTATTCGTGCGGTTGAAGGGAATGGCGGTTGGCTATGTCGACAGAAATACCGCGTCGTGAGTGTTCACGCCTCCATTTTCCCGGAGTCGCACCAACGACGTTTGCAAACGTCCGGGTAAGGGCGGCTTGATCAGAAAATCCAGTCTGCGCGGCAATTTCCACCAACGAGCTATTCGTTTCCGACAAGAGGCCCTTCGCGATCTCAACGCGGTGCAGAATCAGGTAATGATGCGCGGAGGTCCCAAACGATCTCCTGAATGACCGCGCAAAATGGCTGACCGAAAGCCTACATTCCTCGGCAAGCGTTGCCAATTTTAACCCGCCATCCAAGTGCTCTCGCAACAATTCCACAACGCGGCGTCTTTGCCACGGTGACAGACCGCCCTTGATTTGCGGGATAGCTTCACGAATCTGAGCATATCGCTCCACGAGGTGCGAACAAATCATTAAGGTGAAAGAATCCATGAACAACGGAGAGAACATCTCCGGCCTATCCAGGCATGGCAGGATCAGTTGCGTCAGGTGATAGAGGATCGGGTCGGAACTTCCATAAACACAGTGGAGACGCTTAACTCTAGGCATTCTGGCATCGTCCGTGAGGGAATCCAAGGTTGCACGCGGAACATGGTAGTGGATCCAGTCGATGGGGCTAGGGTTTCGAATACTCGAATTTGACTCCAGGTCGCACATTGCGACTCCGCCGGCTGGCCATACCCCCGTCTTTGTGTACTTGCCATCGGTCCAGAGTTCCCATTCCCCGGAATTCGCATGATTAAGGTGAACCGAAACAACGTAGGCCTTTTCAGATGGGATGGACGCAGTTCGCTCCGGGATACCGCTCCGTGCAATCAGCCGGGTAATCGCCAGTTGCGGTCGGACGACGGAAATCGCGGAATCGATGGCAACACTGGGCGGTTGGTTCATGGTGAAATACTTCGCCATCTGCGTGCCATAGGCGCTTGCTTGGGCTTCAGGCGAGTGCGCGGAATTCCGGTTCTGTTCGCCGGTGTGAGTTTTATTCACGGCAACCTCCCACGAGAAGACGACCGGTCACCTTGTTGAGGGCCGAAGAATAGCACCCTTTTCTGCACATTTTTCGAAGAGAGATCTAGACTTTCGGCAGGAATCGACAATTTCAGTCTTTTTCGACAAGCGGGGGATGGGTAATTGCTTGCCAGATTCAAAAAATGTCTCCGATTCACGGCGAGATCTCACATCGAAAGCGCGATCCGCGCGAAATGCTTCTGCTCTCCGCACTCCGCTGGCAAACTATTTCAGAACGTCGGCTATATCCAAGCGAGTATTTGCCGCATCGCTTCTGCAGTAAACGAGCCTAACGGCAGTTTCCATAGCCTCTCTTGGAGGATTTTGTCGATTTTGCTCTTTATTATCGGAACATGGGTATATGGCCTTGCCAGGTATGGGATCGGCAAATGAGGACCTAGCAGGTAACCTGTCTCGGGAACCTGGAGGTTGAGCACAACCTTCTGCGCGGCCGCGTGGGATCAGGCGAGGTTATCAGGCGAGATAGCTCTCGTACTATGATAGCGGCGCCAGTGTCCAGGGCTGATTCCCGTTACTTGGCGGAAGGTCCGCGTGAAGGCGGTCTGATCGCCGAAGCCAGACTGAATTGCTATATCCGCAATCGGCGTGGTCGTCTGCCGAAGTAATTCTTTGGCGCGCTCGATGCGACGCCCAATCAACCACCTGTGCGGTGCCACACCGAAGGTCGCTTTGAATGAACGGCCGAAGTGACTCACGGAGAGCGAGCACTCACGCGCAACGTCCGTTAGCCGTATCCGGCCATCCAAATTTTCCCGGAGTAGTTCCGCCGCGCGGCGCTTTTGCCAAGGAGCGAGGCCACCCTTGGAAACCTTGCCTATTTTTTGCAGCACACCGTACCGTTGAAGCAGATGCGCTCCCAAAATCAGGCTGAACTGATCGAGCGCAAGCACCGAGGGACCGTCGCGGCGCCCAATAAAGGGGAGAATACTCCGAGTGATCTGGGCTAAAACCAAATCGTCTTCGACAATCGATAACTTGTAACTGCGTACATGGCCGAAGCCGAGATCGGCCGCGATGTCGTCAAGCTCGACACGCGGCACTGTATAGTGAACGTAGTCGAATGCCTTACCGGCCCAGCAGCTTGGTTCGGCATCGAAATCGATGACATTACTCCGAAACGGCTGAAGGATCGGTGTGGGTATGACCTTGTCTGCTACCCACACTTGGTAGCTATGCAATGGCAAAGCTTTAAGGGAGATCGACACGAGAAGAGCCGGCACACTTGATAGCTTTGTGATGCGGTGAGGCAGTCCATGCAATGACTCAAGGCGCGTGACCGTGAAAGTACCTGGAGTTCGAAACGGCGAGGAGACCGAGGAGTTACGGTCCAGTTTAATGTGAGTCGTAATCGGATCCTCGGACCAAGCTTCAGGCGAGTGAGAGGAATCCCGATTCTGTTCGCCGGCGTGAGTCTTATTCACGGCAATCTCCAAACATAAGACGACCGGTCGCCTTATTATCGAAGAATACTACCTTTTGGCACATTTTTCGAAGTGAGCTTAAAAAAGAGAGCGAGACTTTAGGCAGGAAGCGACAAATTTAGTCCTTTTCGACAAGCCAGGGACGGGTTATCGCCTGCCAAGATTCGAAGAATGTCTCCGATTCAGAGGGAGATCTCACATCGAGAGCACGATCCGCGCGAAATGCTTCTGCGCTCCGCTGGCAAACTATTTCAGGACGTCGGCTATGTCCAAGCGAGCATTTACCGCATCGCATCTGCAGTAAGCGCGCCTAAGGGCACTTTCTATAATTACTTCAGGAGCAAAGAAGACCTCGCATCGAGACTTGTAGATCGCCAGTTCGAGGCTCTTCGTGAATCGCTTTCTCGATCAACGGGTCATGGCGCGAGCCGTCAACTGAAAGAGCATTGCAGCTTCCTGGCCATAGAACCACCGATGGTTGAAGTGGCCCCGCTGCAACTTCTGGCGACCTTCGCTGCGGAGGCTCCAGCAATCCCCATCGCCCTTACGCAACGTATCGCTCGTGGCACGGACATCTGGATCACTCATGTAAGCGACTTGATCTCACTCGCTCAGATAGAAAGCGGAACACCAACTGCGCAAGATCCGAAAAAGCTGGCGTCACTGCTCGTCACTTGCTGGTACGGAGCGATCGTTCGTAGGAAATCGGACCCGTCTTTGAAACTTCTTGATGACTTTCTTCCGTTCTTCATCCGCAGCGGCGTCCTCTGAAAAACAACGTGTGCATAGTCAAACTGTCTCACTGTGGGGGGGCACTCCACTTCCTCGCCTCAGACCGAGGCGCGTTCATCAGCGGCGCTGACTACATTATCGACGGTGGCACGATGCCCACGACTTGATGGTTTGTCCGGGCATTCAGACAACCTCCACAAACAATTCAACGCACACTGAACGCTTTGAACCAATAACCCGGACAGTGGACCTACGGCCAAAATGTGAAGCAAGTTGGTCACGGGTCGCGATATCGGATTTTGCGTTCGGAAGCGAATTTCTTCTGGGAAACATCCGCAGATCGCTTGTCTCCGGATTGCCCGCGACTCGAGACTAATCGGCTAATGCTGCGTCAAGCTTCCTGGGCGCGCGACTTTAGAGTTTCACCTTCGGCGAGGATTCTGCGAAAATTCGAGCAACATCGATCTCTACTGCGAGGACAACGGCTCCGGTCAGCCGGTTATCTTGATTCACGGATGTCCCCTGGATTAATAGAAAATTTTTTCTCGGCTACTGGAAAGCGTGCGGCGCGGTTCAACCCGAGCTCAGAGTTTGCGACTTCGCTGCCAGTCTTTGGGTGTTGCGCCCGTGGCACGGCGAAACGTCTTCGTGAAATGGCTCTGGTCGGCGAAACCTGTTTGGAGCGCGATAAACGCAATGGGTTCACTGCAACGTAACAGAAGTTCCTGTGCGCGTTTGATCCGGGCGTCGAGAGACCATTTGTATGGCGGCATTCCGGTCGAAGTTTTAAAGGATCGGGCGAACTGTGACTGGGAGAGCCCTACCAGTTTGGCCATCTCCTCAAGGCTTATGTCCTGCGTCATGTGAGCTTCGAGGTACTCCATCGCTCGACGCAACTGCCATCGGGCAAGTCCGCTTGCCCGCCGCATCTGGGCGTTTCGCCGAGTAAACAGGGTAGCCGTCAATGCTGTCGTCAGGCTCTCACCGTAGAGGCGGCCACCACTTGAGGGTTCTTGACATTCCTCCGCCAGAAGCTCTGCGCATCTCACCATCTTATCGTCGTACAACAACAGAACCGGCGTATCGGTTTTTGCCGAATCCAAGTCGTCGCCAAGGATCGATTCAGGGACTTTCGGAGCGAAGCTCATCCTGAGTTCGCGAACTGATTGAAGTCCGTCAGTATAGCCCCACACTGTCATGCCCGCGGGCACAAAAGTCGTATGCCCTACGTCAAAGCGAGATCGGAGGGTCGGACGCTTGAGATTCAGGCGAGGCTCGCAATATCCCCCTACCTGGCCGAGAACAATCGCAACGGTTGTTTCGTATGAAGAGATGTCATGCCAGGCTTTTCCAACATCAGGATAGTGCACGATGTTACGCACCGTAATCCCATTCCAACTGCGCGTCTGGCTTTCGATCTTTCTGATCCCGTGCGGTGAACGAAATTCAAACGGCTGCGATTGGCTCATACCTCTTTCCTTGGCCGCCGGGCAAACAGAGAATTAGATGAACCCTTCGAAGTAGTGGGTGCAGATAAAGAGTAGCAAGATCACTGAAGACGTGAAAGCGGAAACAGACCAAAAACAGCGAAATCAGACAAGATGCCAAGGTTTGCGGTGTTCCATATTTATTGTGTTCGGAAAGGATGACACCGAATGAGGTTTCAGCCAGCTTCGTATCTAACATTTTGCTTAAGCGTGTCTCTCGTGCCCTTCGTCGCGCAAGGCATCGATGGCCGGTCGGCGTCTTACACCACGGTTGAAGCGGCGGCCTAGAAGGTCGATTCAACTCCCATTCCAGGAATGAAAGCCTTTCCAGAGAGCATCACGTCGACCACGGACGGTACGCTTTATGTCGGTCGCACATCTACGTTTGATCCTGAGTATACAGGCGAGGATGAGGCACGGTTTCGATGGGGTAAGAACCGTAAGTGGTGAGGTTGATAACCATCCGTGAGACGATTTGTCGTGGTTTTCTTTAAAGTTTTTTTTAAAGTTGAGGAGACGAGCCATGTCCTATAGCATATCGGACTTACTGATCCGAAATCTTCGCGACGTGTTCGGTGAAAACGATCCCGCGCGTCGGCGTGCGGCCATCGACGAGCTCTGGGCCGAAGATGGCGTGTTCTACGATCCCAGCAAGGGCGCCATCCGTGGCCGCGACGCGATCGATCGCATCGCCGGCGCGGTCAAGGCGACTCATCCTGACTTTCGATATCAAGTGACTGCCGCTCCTCAGGAATATTGCGATGCGGGGATGATTCCATGGATATCGGGACGCCCTGGTGAAGTGCCGGCTTACTCCGGGAGGGACCTCGTCATCGCGCGGGACGGCCGGATCGTAGCGCTTTATATGTTTTTCGACAAGCGGCCCTGAGCGGCCCTGAGCTCGAGTCTACCGTCCGATCCGAGGGTCATCATCTGGTGCTGATGCGCCAGCGTTATGGCGCGGATGTCGTGATTCTCGGAAACCGGGCCTCGGCGCTCTCCTGTTCTTCCGACGACGGCAATCGCAACGAAGCGGGAGCCTATTGGGGGTAGATGTTTGAGTACCTGCTCACCAGGCAGGCGTCGGTGAACGGCACGCTCATGCACACTTCGCTTGTGGCCAGACTTTGGCGGATTTCTGCAAAGTGTGCACTATCAAACTGTCTCACTCTAGGGGTTCACTCCAGAAAATCGTGGCACCAATCAAGATGTTGTACACAGAACCACGCGGATTGCTTCCGGGTACGCCGTCGCTCACCAACTACCGAAAACGTGTGCAAAATCTAGTCGTCCACATTCCTCGTCTAATTGCTCGAGGTCACCCTGCGTCTGGCCTCGCGTGATCCGCGCCGACGCAACGGTCGCCAGTGGGAAGGCATCGGAAATCGTCCCTCCGTTCACAAAGCGCCGGAGCTTTACTTGGCGCGATTTCAAGTGCTCAATTGGGCGGGACACGAATGGCCGCAGACATTTTACTCGCGTGGGCACAGTTGGCTTCTCGCCGCAGCCCTCATGCACGCGCTTGGGGGCCGGTGGAATCAATGCTGGAAGCAGCGACCAAGGAGGCGAAGAAAGTACAATCTAGACTTCGCGACCTCCTCGAACGGTCGGACCAATTGCTTGATCCACTCCGTGATCCATTGCACGTTGACGCTGGGCTGAACCGTTGGCAGAGAAATGACCACGAAGAAGCATATTCAGACTGGTTAGCATGGATTCTGGAACAGCTCGATACGCGGGAAGTTCTGAAGTCGTTTCGGCGACGTTTTGACTACACTTGACAGGACAACTATTAATACGTATAGTTAGCGCAGTGGCCCAAGTGAAAGCAAAATTGGACAGCGCAGCAAAACAGAAACACCTCGTGCATTCGCGCCAGCAAGACGCTGTGACAAGCATCCTGCGTACCGCCGATTATTTTGGCCGTTTTTGCTCACCGGTGTTCGATCAACATGGCATCACCTCGCAGCAATACAACGTCCTGCGCATCCTGCGAGGCGCAGGCCTGGGGGGGCTTCCGACGCTGGACATCGCAGAGAGGATGATCGAACAGGCACCGGGTATAACCCGCTTGCTGGATCGCCTGGAAGGGAAGAAGCTGGTGCGCCGGGAACGCCCCTCCGATAACCGCCGGCAGGTTCTTTGTTACATCACCAAGCCTGGGCTCGATCTCTTGCAAGAACTCGACACCCCCGTTGGGAACAAGGTAAAGCAAGCGTTGCATCGGCTGGATGAATCCGAGATCGAAGAACTGATTCGTTTGTTGGGACTCGCGCGAGGCGAACAGCCGTCGACGACGTAGTCACCCAATAAATCCAAAGAGTTTGTATCCAAACCCGGCCAAATGCATCTCATTAGTTGACTAGTGAACAGTTGAGTGAGCACTGGTTATGAAAGGACTCTCATGGAGTTACTTCAGATTGCGAAATTGCCGCGGGCCCGTGTTGACTATCATCGGAAACAAACTGGAGGCACTATGGATGCAAAGAACCCCGTGTTGTGGATTTCACTTTTTGTTATCGCCCTCTTCGCAGGGCTGGGCGTGACCCGAGCGCAAACTGGGACCAACGCTGATGTCGTTGCGACCATCACAAACTTGGAAAATGATGGCGTCAAAGCCGATTTGGCCGGTGACGCAGCCTTTTACCAGAAAGCTCTAGCTGAGGACTGGACCAGGGGCGATAGCGACGGAACCTTTTACACCAAAGCCCAAGTCATGAAACTTATGGCCGACGCAAAGGACTTCAAGACAAACAGCGAGAAACTTTCTGAACTCAAGGTGCGCGTGTACGGCAATACGGCGGTGGCGACCTACAAGGACACCTATGACATTCAGTTCAAGGGCGAACATCGCTCGCACACCATCATCGCCACGGACACTTTCGTCAAGATGGGCGGCGAATGGAAGCAGGTCGCGAGTCACGGCGCGTCAGTGGCGAAGTAGCCGCTTACTCTGACGCACGGACCCGCCCAAGTCGCGGCGAAATGGCGTATTCGAACTGAACAAGCACAGCGAGGCGCTCCGCGCTTCGCTATGCAATTTTGGTTGTAGGAGATGCTCACGGATGGAGAAGGCTACCCGCCAAAGTGATACCGCTCGACCAGCCTCTCATGCGGCAATACTGGACACCGACGGCAACGGAGGCCGGAGGTTGCTTGAGATCCGATTCTCGGGCAAGAAGTTCTTCTTCCAAATCGAGCCGCAATCCGCTTCGACGACGTGCGCTGATCCGCCATTGCTAATCCCGGAATGTGAGTCCGAGCTGCCTTGGTAGCTTCTCTTGCGGAGAGGCGACCGTTGAGAACTTGTCGTAAAGAAAGGATTTCGAAGTGTCTGAATTTACTGAAACGATCATCGTCGGTGGTGGCCAAGCGGGGCTAGCCATCAGCTATTACCTCCAGCAGGAAGGGCGCGAACACCTGGTCCTCGAGCGAGCGCCTGCCATTGCCAATGCCTGGCGCAATCAGCGTTGGGATTCATTCACACTGGTGACTCCGAACTTCCAGGTGCGGATGCCGGGAGCCGAATACGACGGAAACGATCCTTACGGTTTCATGTCGTTGCGCGAGGTCGTGAAATACTTCGACGACTATGTCCAACGATATCGCCTGCCTGTCCGTTGCGGTGTGGAAGTGCAGGGCGTCGAGAAGCGCGAATCGGTTTTCCAAGTTCGAACAACCGATCGCGACTACGAAACGAACAATGTCGTAATAGCGACCGGGCTGTATCAGTCTCCAAAGATCCCGGCCTTTGCGGCAGCTATTCCCGCGGACATTCTTCAGTTGCATTCCATGCAATACCGCAATCCTGCTGTTCTGCCCCACGGCGCGGTTCTAGTGATTGGGACGGGGCAGTCGGGAGCGCAGATTGCCGAGGAACTTTATCAGTCGGGAAGGAAGGTCTATCTCTCGATCGGCAGCGCAGGCCGCGTGCCCCGTCGATATCGCGGAAAGGACATCAGTGACTGGTTCACGCGCATGGGAATGTTTGACACCCAGGTACAAACCCTGAAATCCCCAGCGGAAAAGTTCCACCCACATCCACAGATCTCCGGGAAGAACGGAGGCGAGAGTCTGAACTTGCATCAATTTTCCCGCGACGGTGTCGTGTTGCTTGGACGCGTGCGCGGTGCTCACGAGGGACGACTCATCCTCGCGCCTGACCTAAAGGAAACGCTCGCCGCAGTCGATCAATTCGAGATTGACGCACTAAAGAAGATCGACGATTACATCAGCCGTGTCGGGTTGGCCGCTCCGACCGAGAACATCCCGCGATTGCTTGATGGTTATAAGGAGGAAGAGGTGACAGAACTGGACCTGCAAGGGGAGGGAATCTCCACTGTTGTGTGGGCAACGGGATACGCTTTTGATTTCAGCCTTGTGAAGTTGCCAGTCGTCGATTCAGACGGATATCCCATCCAGAAGCGTGGAGTCACCAGATACCCAGGCTTGTACTTTCTAGGATTGCCCTGGTTGTACAACCGAAGATCGGGAATTCTGTTCGGTGTCGGAGACGATGCTGCTTGTCTGGCAGCACATATTGCCGCTCGCGACTCACACCGCCTGCTGGCCTAGGAGTGAACTCGGACTCGTCATGGGACACTCCCTGTGGGCTGAATAATGTAAACCGTGGATTCCATTCTATAGATCGGCCTAGGAAGAGGATGAAAACGTAGCAGGCCGGGTACCGGAAGGCTCGCAGATCGGAAAGCGTGCTGACTCGGCCGCGCAGCGTCGCAGTGCTCAGCTGGGGCGCGGATTACTGTCGTTGGAGTCCCGAGTATCGATAACGTTTGTTTCTCAAAGCTCACGAAAAGGGTGGCCACTTCGCGTCATTCGAGAATCCCGAAGGATTCGGCCCGCCGCCGCAGATACAGACACAACTCAATCTCCCCGACGTGGTCTCCTGATCGCGTTGTGATGCTGGAACAAAGACTATCATCGCCGAACGAGTAGACAAGTGATCGCACATGTTGACGCCCCATTTGCCTGCCGTCGATACAAGAAACGAGGCCGACACTTCGGCCCCAGGAGACTCTCAGTGGCAACCAAACAAGCTAATCCGAATGCAAGATCCGTGGATCAGACATTCAACACGTTTGGAGTTCTACTCAATTTCTTAGTCACACCTAATGAGACCGGACATGAAGTCAGCCTCTTCAAAGGCACCCTGCCTCCCGGAGTTGTGATCCCTCTTCACAGCCACGCTGAGCCTGAAGTCTTCTACGTGCTTGAAGGATCGCTAGAGGTCTATCGGGAGAGCGGTCAGCCACAGGGATGGTCCACCGCTCAACCAGGGGGAGTGCTCGCGATTCCCGGCAACGTGAAGCACGCGTTACGGAACTCCTCTTCGATACCGACGACTGTACTTCTCGTGACACAAGATGAACTCTACAACTTCTTCCGCTCGATAGCGAAGCCCTTGGAGGCTGGGCAGATGCCCGCACCCCCGTCGCCTGAGGACATGCAGGAGCTCTTCGTTGCAGCTGCCAAATATCACTACTGGATGGGCTCGCCTGAAGAGAACGCAACAATCGGTATCTCCCTTGGCTAATCGCATTCAGGTTTAATTCTCTTTTGATTCTTTGGAATAAAGGAAGTTCCGATGTGTCGTAACTACGTAAGGAGAAGACAATCATGACACTAAGATCCGCTTCGTCGGAAGGCCGGCCGCAGTACACGCTCTCTGGACGACCCAAGGTTGCTATCGTCACGGGTGGATCGAGCGGAATTGGCCTCGAGACGGTGAAGAAACTGATCGAAAAGGGTTATCGCGTGGTTGCGAACTCTCGGAACGTTACGTCCGCTATGACGCTCACCAGCACTGCCGATCTGAAACTGGTGGACGGCGACATTGGTATCGAGGAAACGGCCAAACGCGTTGTGAGTGCCGCGATTCAAAATTTTGGGACCGTTGATTTGCTGGTGAACAACGCAGGTGTCTTTCTTCCCAAGCCCTTTACCGAGTACACCGCCGAAGATTTTCGGAAGGCAACGCAGACGAACCTCGCAGGATTCTTCTATGTGTCGCAACTCGCGGTGGCGCAAATGCGCCTCCAGAAATTCGGACACGTCGTCAACATCTCCACGTCGTTGGTCAGCCAGCCTATCGCAGGATGTCCCGGAAGCCTTGCAAACCTAACCAAGGCAGGCTTGGAATCCGTCACACGGGCCCTGGCGATTGAATTTGCGGCCGAGGGTATTCGCTTCAATGCCATTGCGCCGGGTGTTGTAAACACGCCGATGAATCCGGTCGAAGCGCATGGATTTCTTAGGCAGCT
>Ga0210398_10003071_pt1 | contig 16081 bp, 10 predicted proteins | sample IncBWC4OmetaG_FD_161047 | JGI IMG/M metagenome (GOLD analysis project Ga0210398, IMG submission 161047) | Forest soil microbial communities from Barre Woods Harvard Forest LTER site, Petersham, Massachusetts, United States - Inc-BW-C-4-O | ecosystem: Environmental > Terrestrial > Soil >...
CCCTCTATCACGGGCCGAACATGGGCTTGTTTCAAATTCTGCCGCAGACCGACTTCGCCATTAACGCCTTCTTCTGGGTCTTTCTGCTATTCGCGGTGATGCTGACCGCCGGCTACATGTCGCGATTTGCGGCGGTCGCGGTGTATGTATGTCTGAGCTCCATCCAGATGCGCAACGGGTACATTCTGAACAGCGGCGACACCCTGATGCTGGTGTGCGGATTCTTCCTGATGTTCGCGCCGTCCGGGGCCATGTTTTCGGTGGACCACTGGTTGCGGGTCCGGCGCGGAGCCGCGGACAACAGCGTGCCCATGTGCAGCCCCTGGGCTCAGCGCATGCTTCAGATTCAGACAGCCGTGGTCTATTTCTCGACGTTCTGGTGGAAGTCCATCGGCACTTTGTGGGTCAATGGCACGGCCGTTTACTACGCCCTTCGCCTGGAGGATTTTCGCAGGTTCCCGATCCCCGCTCTGCACAACATGTACCTCATCCGGACCCTGACGTGGTCGACGCTGGTGGTCGAATTTTCCCTGGGCGTGCTCATCTGGTTCAAGGAAACCCGCTACCCGGTGCTAATCGCGGGCATCTGTTTGCACATCGGCATCGAATATGCCATGAACATTCCGCTCTTTGAGTGGATGGCCGTGGCGACCTACGTGAACTTTATCTATCCCGAGGATCTGCCGCGAATTGAGAGCTGGTTTCAGACGCGCTGGAAAGCTCTGGCCGGCAAATTGGCCCATGCTCGTCACAAGGCAGGAGAGGAAAACGAAATCGTGGCAGCGGCGGCCGTCAATCTGCGGGATGGGCATATCTGAACCCGGACTACTGGCTTAGTTTCGAACGCAAGAGGACTCGGTGCCGTGTTTAGGCAAGCAAGCGGAGCGGTGTCTCCGTTTGATGACATGGGCGGCGGCGCAGCCCGACAGCATTCGGCAGACAATGGCTTACAGCCGCGCTTCCTATACTTTTGCGCGACGCGGTAGGCCATTGACGCGCTTAGCTTTACGCGCCCCAGGCACGAACTTTCAAGGGGTTTCTTTTTAGCGAGATCGTTTTTGGTACCCCATTTGCTCCTGGAGCCCAAAGCGGGGGGAGATATGGCCACAACAGAGCAAGAATCGTTCGGGTTCATACCTTGGATCGCGGTCCTCGTCACCGTGATTGTCCTTCTTATGGGCTACATTTGTGCAGTGCGCCTCTAAGAAGCTCTTGAAGACCTCGCGGTAAACTGCGTCAGCAAGACCTCATCCCAACGCCCAACTCCGCCGGCAAATGCCATCGGATGGCAAAACGTGCGGTTTCAGAACCCCTAGTTCCGATTGACTGCGCGAATCATGAAGAACGTGCCGAGTCACGCCTCATGCCTGTCGACGGGGCCCGGCAATGCCGGGCCGGTGCGAGCGGTAGCTGAGAACGGATGCGGCGTGAGTTTAGAAGGAGATTTAGGTCTCGGACAAGCGTACGCCGGCAAGATTCAGGCGGTCGGATGAGGCCGCCGAGACCCCAAGCCAATGGATCCGGAGGCCAGATCGCCCGCTTCCGGCACCAGCTTTTCCAGCGGATTCTGCGCGCCGAGCGCCCACCACGAAGCTACGTACAGCACCGCAGCCACGAGCAGCAGCGAGCGGATTCCCGTCCACATGGAAAGAGATTCCAGTAGCCCTCCCGTCAGGGCGCCCAACAAGTTGGAGCCGAGCGCCTCGCTGCGAAAGCCTTCCTGGGCGAAGCTGCGGATGAAGACGATGCCCGCGAAAAAGACCGGCAAGCACAGAACCGCCGTCGCCGCCAGGGCCTTCAGCCAGATCGAGCGGAAGAAGAGCCTTTCCAGCGGCATCACGTACCCGATCAGAATGGTGCAAAGGATTCCAACGTAACCCACATTCACAGGGATCTTCGGTTTCCACTGCACGACGAAGTTGGAGGCCACAATCAGCGACAGCAGGCCGGCGATGACGATGGAGTTGACCATCCACGTGGTACCGAACAGCAGCGCCATCTTGCTGATGATTTGCGCCTCCAGCAAAAGGAAGCCCGCGCCCAGGAAAAAGAAGTGCCAGCGAATGGAAGACGCAACCGCTCCCGTCTGGCGCATGAACGACCAGCACAGCAGGATCAGCACGACGGAAAGGATGATCACCGATCCGGGCAGACCCGGCTCATGCTGGTAGAAGTACGGCCAATCATCGCTCGTGAGCGAGGCCTTTTCTACCGGAGGAACCTGGTGGGTTTGCACGTAGTTGGCGAGGGAGGGATCGGCCAGGGCGCGCTCGATGCGCGCCTGCGATCCGGCGACAAAAAATGGACCGGACGTGGTAAACGCCGTTGCATCCGTTTCCATTTCGAGCGGCGGCCGGCCAAACGCAGTTTGCAACAGGTTGACAAGCCGCCCCGCGATCCACGGTGTGTTCACTTGAAACTTGATGACCATGATGCCGTCAGGCTTCAGCAAACGCTTGGCGGCCTCCATCGCTTCCAGGGTGTAGACGTAGTTGTCGATGCGAATATTCGAGTAGTAGGAGCTGGTGGTGTGGGAATCCAGAAGGCAGAAAACCACCATGTCGAAGCGCTGGTCGGTCGTTTCCATGTAGCTGCGCGCGTCATCCAGAACGGTCTTCACCCGCGGCGAGTCGTAGGGTCTCTCGAAATGGAGCGTCTTGCCCAACTGCAGGATGAGCGGGTCGATTTCCACCGCCGTGGCTTGTCCAACGCCGTTGCGGAGCGCGGCTGCCGCGTCGTTGCCAGTCCCGGCGCCCAGCACCAAAACCGATTGCGGCGGGGTTTGAAAAAAATGGTAGGGCAAGTTGTAGGCATTCCACGTGACCGGAGATTCCTCGAAATATTTCGGGTGCGAATTCACGAAGGAAGGCGACAGGTTCAGGATTTGCTGGTACCAGCTGCCGTTGGTGGTGAGCTGGTAGTTGACCAGCTCGCCGTCCTTGTGAACCGGGGTCAACGTCAGTTTCTGATAGGGCGACCAGTAATCCTTGGCGCCTCCGCCGGGACCCAGCGCGGTCAATCCCACGCAGAAGATCAACACAGCAGCCGAGGCCCAGCGCAAGCGGGCTACCGGCCACAGAAACCACACCAGCATGATTCCGCCCAGCAGGAACCAGACGGCAGGCGGCTGGAAGAGGAAACAGAGCAGCGTGTACAGACAGATTCCCACCAGACTTCCCAAAATGTTGACGGTGTACCCGTAGATGCCGTTGGGAGCGTTCTCGAGATACCAGCCGACCTGCTGGCCAATCGGAATGAATGCGAAGGAAACCAGGGCGAACATTGGAACGACCACGATCGTCGCGTCGGCCAGCAGTCCCAGAGAATGGAGGCTCATGGGAATGTACGGCACTCCCCAAACGTTTACCTCCGACGTTGCGCCGATGTAGCTGGGAAGATTGACGATCAGTTGGCGCAAAGCGGGCCAGGGGAGTTTGACAATCAGCGCCAGCGTCGCCAGTGGCACCAAAAGAGACAACAAGCTGGTCCGCCGGCGCACCAGATAGCATCCCAGGCCAAACCCGAGAAAGCAGGCGATCAGGACGAAATTCTTGAAGTACGCGAAGATGCGGATCTCAGAAGAAACCCAGCGAATCATCAGCAGCTCGAGGTACAAGCCGCAGACGCTGATCAGGGCCAGTTTCGGGTAGGTGAAGCCGCCGAGGTCGAGAGGCGTGAATTCCCATCGCTCCATCCACGAGCGGTTGGCCGGGGGCGCCGTGTCGCGCGTGCCAGACCCGTAGACGTTAAATAGCCACAGGCTCACGATCCCGCTCAAGCCCACGACAAAGATGAAAGCTGCCATCGAACTGACCATGTGAGGCGACTCCCTTAAACGAATAGTGGCTTGCGCGGGCGAGAACCGGTTCGTCTGGTTTGACCCAATGCAAAGATTCCCTGGGAGATTGGCGCGAAAGCTTCCAAATCTACCTCGCACTCCTCGGACCACTGTTGCAACGAACTAAGTCTCATCATTTCAGTAAATTAGACGATTGGTCCGATAGGCGCGCCCTTTCGCCGTTCACATTTGGTTGCAGTTCCGACGGCCAGCAAGCGCCTTCCGTGGACATGGCTGGCGCCTGCGTCATTCTCGGCTCGGTGCGTGTGCGACAAACGAAAGTCGGCTAGACCCTCTTGTGAAGGTTGACGCCACACAGCGGCCGGGATTAAGTTCCCGCCAACAGAGTTGATCGGCGATTGGCTGGAGGTTGCCTTGGGGCGATCCTATTGCTGGGTGCCGAAAGGAGCGACGGACCGGATCTCGCTTCGCCGGGCCTACACCACATGCGTCACATGAGCCGAACCAGATTGGTGAGTAATGCGTTGTTTTTTGCGTTCCTGGCGCCCCTTAGCGCGGCAGCAGCCTCCACCGGCGCGCCGGATTGCTCCAAGCTGCTGGGACTGAAGTTGAAGGATACGGTCATCACCGAAGCGGCCGTCATTCCCGCGACGGGCGATGTGCCGGAATACTGCCGCGTGCAGGGCGGCCTGGAAACTGTGATCTTGTTCGAAGTGGCACTGCCCACGACGGCGTGGAACAGCAAATTCTTCTATGTGGGCGGCGCCGGGTATAACGGCTCGGTTCCGGAACTGACCGACGCGCTGGCCCGCGGCTATGCAGCGGCCGGGTCGGACACCGGCCATCGCGGCTTCCATTGGGACGCGTCGGCAATGTACGACAATCCGCAAGCGCAGGTGAATTACGCGCACCGCGCCACACACCTGGTGGCGCTTCTGGCCAAGCAAATCGTTCAGGCGTATTACGGATCGCCGGCGCGGCGGTCGTATTTTTGCGGATGTTCGAACGGCGGCAAGATGGCGCTCATGGAGGTCGAGCGCTATCCGGGCGATTTTGACGGCGTGGTCGCGGGTGGCGCGGTGGTGGACCGCACCAAGGCCATGATCATGTTCGACTGGACGCAGCGCGCATTGCTCGGCTCGGAGATTCCTCCGTCGAAGGTTCCTGCGATGGAGAAGGCAACCCTGGCGGCCTGCGATGCCAAGGACGGCCTTGCCGACGGATTAATCGACCGCCCCGACAAATGTGAATTTGATCCGAAGGTGCTTACCTGCGCGGGCTCGGATGGTCCCAATTGTCTAACGCTGAAACAAGTGGCCGCATGGAAGAAAATTCTGGAGGGCCCGGTTACCTCCACGGGCAAGCGGTTGTATGTTGGATATTCTCCCGGGCATGAAGGCGACTACCCGTACTACATCACCGGCGTTGGCACCATGCACGGCTATCCCTCGAGCAATTTTATGTACATGGACAGCTTCATGCGCTGGATCGTCTTCGGGCCCAAATTCGATTCGGTACGGAGCTTTGACTACGACAAGGATCCGGAAGCGCTCGTGGCGTTCGAAAAGGATCAAGACGCCGACAGCACCGATCTTTCCGGCTTCAAGGCCCACGGCGGAAAACTGATCATGTACAACGGCTGGGCGGACCACTCGACGCCGCCGCTGCGCACGGTGCAGTACTACAACGACGTCCGGCAAAAGAACGGCCCCAATGCTGAAGAATTCGTTCGCCTGTTCATGATGCCGGGGCTGTATCACTGCAATGGGGGGCCGGGGCCGAACGTTTTTGGCGGGCTCGGCCAGTCTGGGTATAGGGAGAACGATCCGGAGGGCGACATCATCGGCGCGCTGGACCGCTGGGTGGATCAGGGCATCGCCCCGGCAAAACTCATCGTCACGAAATTCAAGAATGATGACCCGAGACAAGGAGTGGCGCGCACTCGCCCAGTGTGCCCGTACCCGCAAGCCGCGAAGTACAAGGGTTCCGGCAGCGTCGACGCCGCCGCCAACTTCGTCTGCACTGCCGCGAATTGACAGCGCGGCGCGCCGCATTTATTAATTGCTTGTTAAATTACCCTAGAAATACTTGACAGGAGAGCGGCCCCGGTATATCAACTGCGGCTTCCGTCGGATTCTCACAACTCCGTTCTCGAGAGGAACTCATGCCCAGACCAGCGAACGCCCCCTTGCCGCAACCCGTGTTTGGGGAACCCGTTTTCAGCGAAGGCGTCCCCACGCCGGACCCTACCACTTTCAAAGTGACCCCGACCGATGACGGGCTATACAACGGAATTCAGGACCTGTTGACGAAAGATGTCGTGGGCTTCGCGCAATCGCGTGTGACGCCCCACGACATGTTTGAGCTGCAAACCGCATGGGGATCGCATGGAGCGGAGGTGATTCAGCAAATCGAGGCTGCGGAGCAGATCGTGTTTCACGCCGTCGGCGACAGCGGCGCCTCGGCTTCCCGAAACCTGCCCGGCGAGCTCAAGGTATCCGACCTGCTCACTGACGACCTGAATTCGTCGAAGCCGGACAACCGTCCCGCGTTCCTCTATCACCTGGGCGACCTCGTGTATAACTTCGGCGAATCGGCCTACTACTACGACCAATTCTACGAACCCTTCCGCGACTACGGCGCGCCGATTTTCGCCATCCCCGGCAATCACGATTCGTTCGTCGTGCCTAACACGCCCGCCGGATCGGAGCCGCTGACGATTTTCTCTCGAAATTTCTGCGCGACGACGACAGTGGTCACGCAGGAGGCGGGCTCGCTCCACCGGACTGCGATGATGCAGCCGGGGGTGTACTTCACGCTGGATGCTCCCTTTGTCCGCATTATCGGCCTCTTCAGCAACTCGCTCGAGGATCCGGGCGTGATTTCCAGCGAAAACGGAAAGTGGGCCGCAGTTCCGGACCTGCAACTGGATTTTCTGACCGCGCAGTTGAACCGCATCAAGACGGAGAAATACGCGGGAGCAGTCATCCTCGCGGTGCACCACCCGCCTTTCAGCTATGCGGCGAAGCCAGTGAAGCCGGCCCCGGTCGGGGCGAGCGGCACGCACGTTGGAAATTCCGTCATGCTCGGTCAGATCGATACCATCTGCAAAGCGCAGGGCGTTTACCCGCACGCCTTCCTCTCCGCCCACGCACACAACTACCAGCGCTACACGCGCAAGGTGGCCTTCAACGGGAAGAACTGCACGGTACCGTTTGTGGTGTGCGGAGACGGCGGCCACAACGTCAATCCTGTGGTCGAGGCAAAACGCGGGCAGCCGGCCCCAGCGGTGGGCGACAACATCGACGTGTCCTATCTCGACCCCAGCCCGGTGGTAAAGGCCGGCGGCTTGACTCTCAACAAGCATGACCAAAGCAATTACGGCTACCTGCGGATTACCGTGGACGCCAAGCAACTGACCATCGAATTTCATCCAGTCAATCCAAGAGCCACCGCAGCTCTGCCGGTGGATTCAGTAACGGTGAACCTGGCCAATCACACCGCGAAATGAGGGCATGAGAGTTGAGAGTTGAAGTTTTGAATTTCAAAGAGTTCACATGTTCGCGTGTACGTGCCCGGGTGCCCCAGCCTTGCGGTTTTTGCAAGGGTGGGGCTTTGCGTTTGAGCCGGCGTTTTATAAGCCGGTTACGCGTAGAGAGCGGATAGCCAACCCATGCCCGCCTGAAAAGAGAGGCGGGCGCTACACGGGCTCGGTTGATCTGGGATTCGGTTTTGGGTGCCGCGCCCTTGCGGTTTTCGCAAGGGTGCGGGTTTTTGTTTCAAGACCTAGTTCCCCGACATCCTCTTCACGGAAACGGAGGGCACTGCCTTCCCAGCCTGCCACACTGCGGACAGCTTTTCGGTATTGTGAATATCGTCGAGCGGGTTGGCGTCGAGGACTAGAAAATCGGCGCGCTTGCCGGACTCCAGGGTTCCGAACTCTTTCGCCCCCAGGAGAATTTCCGCGTTCGTCCTCGTAGCGGCGACGATGGCTTGCATGGGTGTCAGCCCCGCTTCGACCATCAGTTGAAGCTCACGATGCTCAAAGTAGCCGGGAAAACGCGTGGGAATGCCGGAATCGGTGCCGAAGGCGATTTTCACGCCGTTGTCGGAGAGCGTTTTCAGGTTCTTCTTGGCCATTTCAAGGCCGGCGCGGTACTTGGCGATGTCCGGATCGCTGCGGTCCTTCCGCGCCTTTTCGGGGCTGCGGACCACGGTCATCGCGGCTGGATCGTAACCTGCCTTGAAGAACGGATCGTCGAGCCACTTCAAATTGTCGGCATAAGCAAAGAGAACTTCGTCACGCACCAGCGTTGGGATCAGGAACACGCCGCGCGCCTTCATGGTTTTCATCACTTCGCTGTCCACGGCCTGATCACGAATGCTGTGGGCGAAGCCGTCGATGCCCGCGGCAAGCAGCGCCTTGGCGTCGCCCAAATAATATTCGTGGGCGAACACGCGAAGATGCTGCTTATGCGCCTCGTCGATGATGGCTTGATAGATCTCCGGCTTGATTTTCACGCCATGGCCGAGGCCGTCGTCCACCCACATCTTGATGTAGTCGGGGTGATGCGTCGCCAGTTCGCGAACGTCGCCGCGCGCTTCGTCGGTGGTCTGCGGGCGGTAGCGGTGATCGTTGGGGGTCGCTTTGCCGGTGTATTCCAGGAATCCGTGCCCGGCGGTATAGAGGCGCGCGCCGCTCACCGTTCCGGCGTGCTGGGCGTCGCGGATGCTGTAAATCAAATCCTCGTCCTGTCCGAAGGAGGCAACGGTGGCCACGCCGTAGGACAGATACCTGTTGAGCTGGTTGACGACGTTCTGCTGCGTGTAGTTCCCGCCCACCGAATCCGCGCCATTCGTGGACAATCCGAGATGGCCATGCAGATTGATGAGCGCGGGCATGATGGTCTTCCCGCTCACGTCCTTGACGTCGGCGCCTTTGGGAATGGCCACGCTGCCCGACTTGCCCGCGGCGGCGATGTGATCGCCGTCGAGTACGATCACGGAGTTCTCGACCGCCGGGCGGCCCGTGCCGTCAATCAGCCGCGCCCCTTTCAACACGGTCTGCGTCTGCGCCCCCGCGCGTGGAGCAGCCAATAGAACCAACCCGAGAATTCCCGCCACAACGCAGACGTAAACACGATTCGCGGCTTTCATTGGAGCCTCCCCTGTTGCCCGCGATACTAGTGCAGCCTTGTTCTGCGGTCAAACCCCTCACCAGTTCTCTCCGTCGGCGCGAAGAAGAGCCGCAAGAACTGCTACAACTAAGGCAAAGTTCATTCGCCACAACTTCCCGCCTTGCGTTATCATTCCCGCAAACAAGGTGTGCCAGGCGGTCGGAGCCGGCCGGCGCACGGGTTTCGAGCACGGGAGGAAGCACGTGAAACGCGTCTGCATCGTCCTGTTCGTCTTGTTCACCCTGATGGCCGGGTGGCGTTTCGCGCAGGCACAGTCGGAATCTGCTCCTCCCGCCGCAACCATGCGCCAACTCATGCTGGACCTGATCTATCCCGCATCGAATGACCTGCTGCTGCATATTTATCGCGGCGGCCCCAAGGACGAGGGCGACTGGGCGGCGGTCCGCCGGGACGCGGTGACCCTGGAAGAATCCGGGAACTTGCTGATGATGCCGGGCCGCGCAAGAGATCAAGAGGACTGGGCCGCGCATGTGAAGATGCTGGTGAACGCCGGAACCGCGGCCTACAAAGCGGCCGGCGACAAAAACGCGCAGGCGCTCGCCGCCGTGGCCGCGCCGCTCGATGCCGCTTGCACCACCTGCCACCAGGAATATCGCCCCAACGTGTATCCCCCGCGAGGAGGTGCGAAATGATCTATTCGCGCAGGAATTTCATGAAGGCCGCCGGCTCCGGCGTGGCCCTCACCTTCATCGAAGGGGAAAAGCGCTTTCTCTCGGCCGCGGTGCCGCTGGCTCACGCGCCGGCCATGACTACGGAGAAATCGACATTCCTGATTAACGGCAAATCGCACGCTGCGGAATACGAGGCGCGCACCACGCTTTGGGAAGTCATCGCCATGCAGCTGGGCATGGTCGGAACAAACCGCAGTTGCAACCGCGCCAGCTGCGGCGCGTGCAGCGTGCTGGTGGACGGCACACCGTTTTATTCCTGCCATACCCTGGCGACCGAAGCCGTCGGGAAAAAGATCCTCACCATCGAGGGCGTCGGCGACGAAAAGAATCTGCATCCACTACAGAGCGTCGGCTTCACGCGCATGGCCGCCGATTGCGGGTTCTGCACTGCGGGCTGGGTGGTCACCGCCAAGGGGCTGCTCGACAAGAATCTCAATCCCACCGAAGACGACGTGAAGGCCGCTCTCGCCGGACACATCTGCCGCTGCGCCGCCTACCCGAATATCGTGCGCACGGTGGTGGACTCGGCGGCGATCTTGCGCGGGGAAAAAATCGAAATAAAGCCCGAAACCGATTCCGTGATTCACATCAAGATGCCGATGGTGCGGGACTACTCGACCACCGGAGGGCACTTGCCGGGCGACGAAGTAATCGAGGGAACGAGCAAGACGGTCACTAAGAAGTGGCAAGGCTACCCACCGGAAAATCTGAACGTGCTCGGGAAATCGCTTCCGCCGATGACGGAGGTGGCCCTGCCGAGGTTTACTGGCAAGGCGCTCTACGGCAACCGGGTGTGGTTCCCTGATCTGCTCTACGTGAAGTTCCTCACCTCGCCGCACCCGCATGCCTACATCAAGGACGTGGACACTTCTGACACGGAACATATGCCCGGTGTGCGCCACATTCTGACTTTCAAGAATGCCCCGAAATTGCAGCGCGACAACGTGGCGAGAGGACGCGTTTTGCCTGAGCCGCTGCCGCGCGAGCTGAATTTGCAGGGCGAAGTAGTGGCCATCGTGGCTGCCGAGACGGAAGACCTCGCCGAAGATGCCGCCGCAGCCATCAAGGTCGATTATGAAGTTCTTCCCTTCGCTTCCACGCTGAAGGAGACCCTGGCGTCCGGAGCTCCCGATCTCGGGCACGGCAACGGCAACCTGATCCGCCACGCCGATTCGCCGAAGGATTTCCCGAATGCCACCTGGGCAGAGCAGTACGGCGATGTGGACAAGGGATTCGCAGAAGCAGACGTAATCAAAGAATTTACCTACCGCTTCACCGGAGGCGTGTCGGTTCCCATGCAGCCCAGCGGCAGTGTGGCCAAGTGGGACGGCGACAAGCTGACCATCTATGGCATGGGCCAGGGCATCTATCCCCCGCGCGCCACGCTCGCCGCCGCGCTGGGCATGGACGTCTCCAAAATTCGCTTCATCAACAAGTGGAACGGCTGCACCTTCGGCTCGGCGCGCATGGCTGCGGAGCGGTTCTATCCCATGATCGCGCACCTGGCGAAAGTCACGGGGCGGCCGGTGAAGGTCATGCTGCCCAAGGATCAGGAATTAGCGCAGCTGCAAATCAAGCCGGAGACCATCACCAATTTCCGCGTGGGCGCCAAGAAAGATGGGCACATCGTGGCCCTGACGCACGAAGTCTTCGTCAGCATCGGCGACCTCGATTTCGGTGTGCACGCGGACGGCCCGGGCAACGCCTTCAACCAACTGGAGCTTTACATGGCGAAGGTGCCCAACTGGCGCTCGACGTGGTGCGCCTATCGGACCAACACTATGCGCCCCGGCCCGTCCCGCAGCCACATCCAGCAGGAAACCAAGTGGTCCTGGGAAAATTTGATGGATGAGATGGCCGACTCCTTCCAGATCGATCCGGTGCAGTACCGCAAGATGCACATGACGCAGCTCACGCCGGCCAACCATCGCTACCTCTACGAAACTATGCCCACCGTCGAAGTGCTGGACGAAGGGGCCAAGGCCTTCGGATGGGACAAGCGCAATCCCGTCGCGGGCAGCGCGCCCGGAAGATTCAAGCGCGGCTACGGCCTGGGCATGTCGCAGCATCATGGCGGCAACATGGGCTATCACGAGGGCGAAGCGGCCTTCGCCAAACTCGCCGAGCAGCCCGGCGCGAACATCTTCAGCAGCGATGTGGACCTAAGCGCCGACGGCAACGTGACCTTTCGAATGGCGCTTCCGGACAGCGGCTCCAACCACTCCACGGCGCTGGCGCACCTGGTCGCGGAGATGCTGGGTTACACCAACCGCGACCACATACGCGTCGTCTGGGGCGATTCCGACATCGCTCCCGTAAGCGACGAGTGGTTTGGCGGGCGCACCATCACGCTGCAGGGCGCGGCCATTTGCAGTGCTACGGACAAGCTGCGCAAGGACCTGCTGGCGCGCGCGGCGAAGGCGCTCGGCACGGACGCATCTCAACTCCAAATGCGCGACGGCGTCATTTCCGCAACCGCCGACCCGAAGAAGAACGTCACGTTCGTGGCCCTGGCCAAAGCCAACAACGGCTTGATCAGCCAGACCGGCCGCGGCACCACCAACGGCGAGCGCACCGCGCTGAACAAGGGCGTGGGCGCGTGCTTCGCGGAGGTCGAGGTGGATACCTGGACCGGCAACTGGCGCTTCATCCGCGCGATCTACACGCATGACACCGGCCTGGTCATCAATCCGGTCGTCTCGGAATCGGACATGGTCGGCTCACTCGTCGAGAGCACCCAAGTGGCGACCGATCCGATCCCCTGGGATCGCGAATTCCCAGGCACGCGCCACTATGCCGTGGGCTATTTGTCCTACAAGATTCCCACCATCATGGATATTCCGAAAACGACGCAGGTGTACATCGACAGCCTGGAGCCGCGCTGGTTCTACGGCGTGAAGAGCTTCAGCGAAACGAGTATCGGATGCGTGCCCGGCTCGATCTCCAACGCCATCTACAACGCCTGCGGCGTAAGAATTCGCGAGCATCCCGTCACGCGCGAAAAAATCATGGCCGGCCTCGCCGCGCAGAGGAGGAAGGCATGAAAAAAGTTTCCATTTACCGGCCGACCAGCGTGGAAGAAGCCATCGAGATCCTCTCCGAGCACGGCACGGAAGCGGGCGTGTATGCCGGCGGGACCGACCTGCTGATCCGCCTGAAGAACAGGCTCAAGCAGGCGCCCAGCTATCTTGTGGACATCAAGCCGATTCAGAACCTGCGCTATATCAAGGAAGACGAACAGGGCGGCGTGCGCATCGGCACCGCTACTAAAATTTCCGAGCTAGCGGAATCCGATCTTTTGAAAAAGAAATATCCGATGTTTGTGCAGGCCGTGAACCTGATCTCCTCTCCCGAGCTGCGCAACGCTTCGACACTCGGCGGAGATTTGTTGCAGGAAGTCTGGTGCCAGTACCTGCGCGGCGGCTACTCCTGCTGGAGAAACGGCGGCTACCTCTGCTACGGCGCCATCGGCGACAACAGCTACTATCACTCGGCTATGGGCGGCCGCTTGTGCTACGCCGTTTATCCCGGCGACGCCGCCACCGCGCTGATTCCCTACGATGCCCGGGCCAAACTGGCCACTCCTTCCGGCGTCAAGGAACTTTCCATCGAGCAGCTGGTGCCCGGTGACCTGATGGTGGACGGCAGAATTCAATCTCACGTGGTCCGCTACAACGAGATTCTGACCGAGGTCGTCCTTCCGCCCCCCAAGCCCAACGTGCGCGCCTCGTTCGAAAAGCTGCGCCCACGCGGCGTTTGGGACTTCTCCATGGCCTCGCTGGCCATCGCCCTCGAGTTGCAGGGGCAAACCATCAGCGACGCGCGCGTCGTCTTCGGCGGGATTTCGGGGAAGCCGTACCGCGAAACGGCCGTGGAAAACTTCCTCAAGGGCAAGACGCTCGCCGCGGAGCTGAAAGATCAGGCCATGGCCGTAGCCCTGGTGAATGCCGCACCGCTCAAGTACAACGCAACCAAAATCGACATGGCCAAGGGCCTGCTGGCCTCGGGCATCACCAAGCTGAGTGCAGCCGCATAGGGGTGCGGATGCAGCTCATCGAGGGCATCTTCTTCGAGCCGGTGGGATGCCTTGCCGAATTTCCTCCCGGCCCTTTTCTGGAAATCTCCTCTCGCCTTTTCGGCCGCAAAAAGAAGACCTCTGCCTCCGGCAGCCGCGCCTACTGGCATCTGCTCAATCTGATCGAGGCGAGCGGCAAGAATTTGGATGGCCCGGAGAAAGAATTCGCCGAGGCTCTCGAAATGCAAGCCGTGGCCGAGGCGAAGGTGTATGAAGACGTTGCGCCCGCTCTGGCCGAGCTGAAAAAAATGGGCGCGAGGCTTTTCGTGGTCTCTTCCCTTTCGGACGCTGCGGCAAAGTCTTTTCTCGACCGGCACGGCCTGAACGAGTTCTTTTCCGCCGTTTGGAGCAGGGACAACGCGAGAGGCATCAAAGCCGCGCCCCTGCAAGCTGGGCTTGCCGGCGCCTTCCTGCAGCCTGAACGAGTGATGTTTCTTGCCGACACGCTGGAAAGCCTGAGCGTTGCGCAATCCGTGGGCGTGCAGTCCATCTTGATGATGAACGATCCGGACGAGGCGCGGCGGCTGGCCATGCACAATCCGTCGGGCGGGATCGTTTCCCTGCACGAGCTGCCGGATTTTCTGCGCGTCGTCGCAGCGGAGAATTCCGGCCAACTGGGGACGGTTCGATTCTCGTCGGGCGGGCCCACCGAAATCTAGCGCACGTTTCTTGCGTAAAGAGCCCCGGAGGGGCGGCAGAACTTAGCCCAGCACGGCAGTGCTGGGAATGCGAAGGATTTCTGGGCGCAGCCCCGCAAGGGGCGACACAGCTCCGTTGCGGCACACTGTCGAGAAGATCCTTTCGCCCCTCCGGGGCTGGCCGTCTTCCCGGCCAGCTTCCCCAGGGCTGGCGCCCTGGGCTGGAATCTTCCGCGTCTCCGGCGCTGCACCGTTGCGAGATGCCGGCTGGCACACCGATCTTCGAGGTGTTGAACCCCGCTGTCTCCTTTTTATTTACCCTTGAAAAAGCGCAGGCGGAGTTTTACGTGGCACGATTATTTTGCGGCGCTAATGGACTCGACGTGGATGGTGTGCGTCTTGCTGTCGAGCGTTCCGGTGACTCTGACCTTTTGAGCGACGAACTTCGCCGCGGCGCGCTGGTCGCTCAGGTTGTAGGCGCTTTCGCCGTCAAACAGAATGTACGAAGCCCCGTGCTCGTCGATGCAGGCCGCGGCGCACTCCGCGTCGGTCGGCCCCATGCGCATCTGCGAATGGTCGGCGCGGGGGCACATGTCGTCGGTGATGGTGCCGGTGAAAGTCTGCTTGTTCTGCGCAGCGGCAAGTGCCCACACGGTGAGCAGAGTCAGACCAAGACTCGCGAGCACCGCTCGATACAACCCTCTCACGCGTCACCCGCCCTTTAAGACTCGGACGGCTCTTACTCGCCCGGAGTCATGACGTGCGCCGTCGACGTGCCCGCATTCATGAGCCAGATGCTTGTCGCCGAGCGCTTGTCGGTGATTCCGCTGGATTGCGTGGTAGCGCCCGGCAGCGCAATGGTCATGTGCATGCGCGCATGATCCTTGTCCGTGCCCATGTAGTGGTACCACACCGAGCCGTATTCGGGCTTCACGCGCGTGCCGTCCTTCTCCATTGAGTCGAGCATGGCCTGAGTCTTGGCCTTGTCGCCCAGCGCTTCGGCCTTCAGGTTCTGCGCCTCCCGGTCAAGGTTGCCCGTGCTGGTGCACTCCACCGAGACCGCCGGTTGCTCGGGCATGCCGGAGCGGTCGTAGCAGACCAACCCGTTCGTGCCCTTCTTCAGCGTGTCGTAGGTGTAGTCGGACTTCCACTTGATCACCGTTGCCATGTCGCGCAGGCTCGGCGGGAGCGCCTGCAGGGCGGTGTTAATCGCGTCGTCGGACGACTGCGCCAGTGCCACAGCCGGAACCACAATCACAGCCAGAACAAACAGAGCGATGGATTTCATCTGGTTTCTCCGATCACTGCCGCTTCGATTCCCATGGGACAGGCGGCAATATAACACAGCCGTTCCGCGCCGTGAACTGGCAGGGCCATACTCTGTTTCAAGCGAAATCGCCGAGCCACCCGACGTCGCGGTGGCGCCGCAGGCAGCGAGGACGACCGCGCCGGCGCTGTCGCCGTTTGTGCTATGCTCGCCTGGAAACCGCTAGGGGCAGGGCCTGGATGCATGAGACCAGCTTGGACGTGTCGCAATACGCCGCGCTTGTGGGCAAAGATCTTCCCCAGCCTGAACAATTCAACTACGGAGTAACGCGCGACAACGTCCGGCACTTTGCCTACTGCATCCCCGACTACAACGCGCTCTACCTCGACCAGGAATTCGCCGAGACCACCCGCTGGCGAGGCATCGTCGCTCC